>JAEEGL016689478.1_pt1 | contig 61983 bp, 47 predicted proteins | sample 9134231 | NCBI WGS metagenome assembly JAEEGL01 (sample SAMN16246548, study PRJNA631951) | gut metagenome | biome: gut microbiome; feature: rumen; material: fiber-attached | host: Bos | place: Iran: Karaj | collected 2018-10
ACACCCGCCTCATTGCGTGTGCCGGATGAGGAGCTGAAGGGTATCACAGACGGTCAACAGCTCTTCGAGAACATCGTTAAGCCATTCAAGGGGTATGTCATCTATGTGGATGTATGGGGAACATGGTGCGGTCCCTGCCGTGCCCAAATGGAAAATGTGCCCGACCTGAAGAAGGCACTGGAAGGTAAGCCTGTGGTATATCTTTATTTCTGCAACAACAGTCCCGAGGACTCGTGGCGCACCTTTATCATCCAAAAGCATCTCGATACCGACAATGCCGTCCACTACAACCTGCCTCGTGAACAGGAGAGTGCCATCGAGCGTTATTTGGAGGTAAGCGGCTTTCCCACCTACCGTCTTGTAGATACCAAGGGCCAGCTTATGCCAGGCGCGGCCCAATGGCCCTCCAATATCAGCGGCGTTGTCGCAGCCGTAGAGCAATTGCTGAATAAATGAACAAATAATCGAGAAATCAACATGATGTAGAACCATTTAACGAAGAATTTGCACGATTTAAGAAGATAAAATAAAAACGAAACAAATATGAAGAAAACCATCATTACCATCCTGCTTGTCCTCGTCACAATGGCGGGGCAGGGGCAAGTGAAATGCCACGTAACGGGTACGGTTGCCGAAGGGACTAAGGCCGTCGGACTTGTCATCTACCGCGACGGCACTGACCCGAAGGACAGCCCACTGAAACTGACCGTGAAGGATGGGCGTTTCGAGTGCGATGTGGAGGATACGCAGGTTGAACGGTGGCACATCGTGGACTTCGGCGAGGTTCTGGAGAAAGGCATGACGAGCCGCAGCGATGCATTCTTTTCTGAGGACGGGGCGAACATCACCATCAGCCTCGATGGCGACAAGTTCAAGGTCACTTCTACGGGCAAGGAGTATCAGCAATGGCAGGCAATGGAGCAAGCCACCAATGCAAAGTTCCGACCACTTTATGAGGCGTTGGATGGGAACGACGAGACGGCAGCGAACGAACTGGAGCGCCGATACCATCAGTGGACGCTCAACTACTATAAAGCTCACCCGATGCTTGGTTTCCTGCTTGAACTTGACGGGCGGCTCAAAGGCTTCCACTACAATGATACTGGCCTTGCCGCCATGCTCGACATCTATCATCGCCTTTATGCCGACCTTTACAGCGACCATCCCGTTCACCAGCGTATTGCCGAACAGGAGGCCTTAGGCTATCAGATTTGTGGTCACAAGTACAGCGATTATGACATTCGCACGATGGACGGTCAGCAAGTCCACGCTTCCGACTATTACAAAGACCGCCTAACGCTCGTCATCTGCTGGGCATCGTGGTGTGCTCCCTGCATCCGCGAGGCCAACGACATTATACCTCTCTACAACCAGTATCACGACCGAGGTCTGAACATGTTCAGCCTTGCTCATGAGTTCAAGTCCACCGATGCCATGCGCAAGGCCGTCGAGCGCAACGGCTACCCGTGGCCCTGCCTCGTTGACCTCGACGATGAGTTCGGAGTGTTCAAGAAGCACGGCACCGCCAACAGTGCCCTGTTCCTCATCGACCGCGACGGCACCATCATCTCCGTACCCAACAGTGTAGAGGAACTCGAACAGCAATTGCAGAAGATTTTTAAAGAAAATAAATAAGAGAAACGAAAAATGAACAAGAAAACCATCATCATTAAATGATTTCTATGTTAGCATTTGAGATAAAGATAAATGATTCTGCGCCGATGGTAGTTGCTGCGGATAATCATGTTATTGCTGATTTTATCTATGGTGTTTCGGCAATCAACCCAAACAGCGTCTTAATCGCTGGATTTGACGACTTCAACCGTTACATCTGGCTTGATGGGGAAATACATCATAATGATGAAGTCCATATCCGCTTGGTCGATGTTGGCAAAGATAAAGTATCAGTTCCATTAAAGACAACAAAGGAGAGTCTGGAACGCTTGAAAGAGAAATACGACAAACTCCAACAAGAACTAAAAAACAAGGGACTAATATGAAAGGTATAATTGTAAAAAGCAGCGTTGCGGAAAAGGATGAGATTACTAAGGTTGCAATTCCAAATGGTATTGCAACTGCTATGCTGACAATTTCACGCAATGACGAGGTTGTCTGGGGAATAGGAGCAATGACGATGCCTGAAGGCAAAAGCCTATCTTGGAATGGAGGAAGCATGAATGTCGGTGACATCATCTGTCTTAAGTTTACGGATGTCGACAAGCCAAGCCAACCGCTAAGCCAAGAGTCCATTGCTAACCAATCATCTGATGACACCAGAGAATGGGATTTCAAACTTGAAAGGTATCACAGATTAAAAGCATATCTTGAGGACGAACATGTGATTTAGTGGATTAAATGGTAAAAACAAAATGTATATGAACAAGAAAACCATCATCCCCACACGTTCTTGGACGAGCCAAGCGTCTCCTTCGTCGTCGAGCGCCCGCTCGCCTGTTCGCGACGGGCGGCGGGGAGGTTTTCTTAGAGACGGCGCGAATAGTAAACAGATTGTTTAACCCTCTAAACAGGAAAGGACGGTGAACGGCACAGAGAGAAAGACGGACAGAAACCTCGGTCTCTAATGACGAAGCCATCAAGATTTATGTTTGAGCAGCTACTTATTGTCACATTTTTGAATGGGAAATGTGAAGTATTTACAACATTTTACTGAAATATGATTTCTTTTCCGTACTTTTGCAAACAAAAAACAAAACATGTGACAATGAGAACAATTCTGTTATTCCTCCTCTCCATTCTTCTATGTTCTTTTTATGCTCCTGAAGAGACAAAAGCGTTGCGTGAATGGACACCTGCCACCGTCGTCAGCGACGAGGCAATAAAGGCATATAGTATCGACTCCTGCTTCAAGGCGTATCCTATCAGCGATGCCATCTTCAGCCGCATGCAGGGAAAGTCTTACAAGAAAGATTGTACAATACCGCGCTCTCATCTTCGCTATCTTCACGTCTTGCATCGCAACGTGGATGGCAATACGCAATTGGGAGAATTGGTGTGCAGCGCCGAGATTGCCAACGACCTGCTTGACATCTTCCGCAAACTATACGATGCCGGCTACAAGATTGAGCGCATGGTGCTAATCGATGAGTATGATGCCGACGACGAACGAAGTATGGCTGCCAATAACTCTTCCTGTTTCAATTTCCGTGTTGTGTCTGGCAGCAAAACACTCTCCAAGCATGCGCAAGGTCTTGCCATTGACATCAATCCTCTCTACAACCCCTGCATCCGCTTTAGCACAGGCAAAGTAGAGCCTGCCAATGGCAAACCATACGCAACCAACCGAACAGCCAAACAAAAGACGCCTGTCCCGTTCATCAACACCTCCGACCTCTGTTATAAACTCTTCAAACAGCATGGTTTCATTTGGGGTGGTTCATGGACTACCGTCAAAGACTATCAGCATTTCGAAAAATAGTTCTGTTTCACAACAATCACTTGAAAAACAAAAAAAGGGGTAGTCGCTTGACTACCCCTTTAAGCGGAAAGTGAGGGATTCGAACCCCCGGAACAGTTACCCGTTCACCGCATTTCGAGTGCGGCCCGATCGACCACTCCGGCAACTTTCCTTGCAAAGGGTGAACCTATATGAAGATAGGCTCACCCTTTATAAAAGCCGGGAGGAGATGTGATGAAACTCCGACGTGATAAGATTTGAGTATTTACCGTCCTTTGTAATCCACCGACTCTATGGTTTCCAGAGGCCGAACCTCCATGTTCAGAGACATGGCGACTTCTGGGTTGTGGCCCGCCATTAAACGGTAAAATCATCTCGGTTTCAATGTATAATTTGATGAGTATCCCGATCGATCCTGTACCCCGGCTATATGTATAAAATCAGACGATTCCTTCCTCTTTTCAGGGGTTCTTCTCTCTCGAAGTTGACCGTCTTCTTTCTTTTCTGTTAGCAAAGGTAACACATAATATAAACAAAAACAAGGGATTTGAAGAAAATTTTCTCAAATCCCTTGTTTTTTAACATTCCAGCCCTCTTATTCACCCAAGTACACTGCAAATGACATGGCTCTGCCAGCAGGAGTCTTACCCCAAATAAAGAGCGTCTGTTCATCGCTTGCCTGCGCAGATCTGAAAACAGATTCCATGTCTGCCGAGGACTTTATATTCTGGTTGTTCGCCTTCAGAATGATAAATCCTTCAGGTACACCAGCATCCCTCAGATAACCAGACTTCAAGTTGGTCACTTGGACACCATACGAGAGGTTCAGCGTCTTCTTTTGACTGTCGGTCAGTTCCTTGAACTCTGCACCCAACGCATCCACTTTCTGTGTCTTGATCACACTCGTACTACCCTTTGCGTTGCGGAACGTGATGGTTGTGGACTTCTGCTTCTTGTCACGGATGTAACCAATCTCGGCTTTGTCGCCAGGATGGAATTTGGTGGTAGATTCCTGCAACTCCGACATCTTCGTAATCTTCTTTCCATCGACGGACACAATGATATCACCACTCTTAATACCAGCCTCAGCTGCTGCTCCGTCTTCGAGCACTTCTGCCACATACACACCGTCAACCGTTCCAAAATCAGCTGTGAACTTATCATCTTTCGACTTTTGCTCGTCCACATAGTCGCGCAACGTCATGCCACTCACGCCAAGCATGGCACGCTGAACCGTTCCATAAGCCTGCAAGTCGGCCACCACTTTCTTCATAATGGTGGTAGGAATGGCGAAACCGTATCCTGTGAAAGAGCCTGTCTGCGAATACAGCATAGCGTTGATGCCCACCAACTCACCACGAGTGTTCACCAGAGCACCACCCGAGTTGCCTGCATTGATGGCAGCATCCGTCTGAATGAATGACTCAATACCATTTTTGTGTGCACCCAAATTACGTGCCTTTGCCGACACGATGCCTGCCGTTACAGTTGAAGTGAGGTTGAACGGATTGCCTACTGCAAGTACCCACTCGCCTACTTTCAACTGGTCGGAGTCGCCGATAACGATTGTTGGAAGTCCTTTGGCATCAATCTTCAAGAGAGCAAGATCTGTGTCGGCATCCAAACCAATGACACGTGCCGTGAACTCACGGTTGTCGTTCAGCGTGATGGTAATTTCGTCTGCATTCTCCACCACGTGATTGTTGGTTACGATATAACCATCCTCCGAGATGATGACACCCGACCCCGCCGACTCACGCTTGGGAGTTTCCACCTGACGGCGCTGCATACCGCCACCACGGCCGAAGAAGTCGCCAAAGAAATCCTCAAAGGGATCTCGATATTCTATGGTCTGCGTCTTACCTTTCTGTACAACTTTAATATACACCACAGCGTTGCAAGCCTTTTCCGCCGCTTCTGTCAAGTCGACGGGCTGCACTGTTGGGGCTGTCACGTTTGAGAGTTGCATCAAGCCCGTGTTTTCAGTTGCGGGCTCCATCTTTGTAGTCACAGGTAAAAGTGAACTAACTGATTTTTGAGAGAGAGAATAGGCAAAAGCACCTGTCAATCCCGAAAAAAAGGCAACACATACCAGTGTGCCATAAAATCTTTTTGTAGTCTGCTTCATAGTCTTCTAACTATTCTTTTGGTTATCTTTTTGTTATGTTATTGTTCCACTTATCATTGGATCGGTTCTCTTCCGACTCTATGCGTCTTGAGAAGGTCCATCCTCCGATTTCGGGCACAAAATAACAACTATTTAGCGTCATGTCAAAACATTTTTCCGCTATTTTTTCCTTTCTTTGATGTAGTTTAACAAATCCCCTTCAAGTGTTAACACCGATTAAGGGAGATTCTTAAATTTTTCACATTGTGTTAACACAATCATTTGACTTGATTCTTTATCCCTCAACTTTGCCTATCAAATAAAAAAATCCTCCGTAGTAACACCCTATTTGTCACTACGAAGGACTCTATCAAATATCTATGCGATTCTCTTATCGGAGAATGTTGTAGAGCAGAGAAGCCAACGAAACAAGAATGCTGGTGGAAGTGAACCACAGGCTTGTTTCAGAGCCAATACCAGAGTTCTTCGACTTGGCTTTGTTAGGCGTCACATAGATGATGTCGTTTTGCTGCAACTGATAGTAAGGAGAGTTGATGACATTGGCATCGTTCAGGTTGAGAGACACAATTTTCTTCTCACCTTGAGCACTTTCGCGAATAAGTTTCACGCAGTCACGCTGTCCCCAGATGGTCAGGTCGCCAGCCAATGCCAAGGCTTCAAAAATGTTCACTTTGCCTGTGCTGGCAGTATATTGCCCCGGACGTGCCACTTCGCCAAGAACTGAAATTTTGTAGTTGGACATTTGGACATACACCAAAGGAGTCTCTTTCGTGTAAGCACCCTGAATCTTGCTGGCAATCAGATTTTCCAATCCTGTCTTCGTCAAGCCCTGCACATACAACCTTCCCAAAATCGGGTAATTGATGTATCCCTCGTTATCCACCAGATAACTTTGCAGCTGCGTCTGAGAACTGAATCGCGTAGTTGTTGAATTGACGGTGTTGTCTATCTGCGTGGTCAAGTTGAACATCTTGACAGCCTCAGGGTCAACGGGATAGTTCACATGGATGACTAACTGATCCTTGGGCATGATTTTGGCATCGTAGAGCATCGTTGCAGGCGAGAGGTCCACGCTCTCACTATTCTGGAGATATGGAACGTTCTTGTAGGAAGTGCAACTGGCCATCGTCAACAAAACGGCCAACACATATATAAATAAGGACTTTTTCATACTGGAAACTTCAATGTTTTATATTCTATTTTCTCAATTTCTGATTTCTCACTCCCACTCGATGGTTGCTGGCGGTTTGGACGATACATCGTAACAAACACGGTTGACACCCTTGACGTTGCGGATGATTTGGTTGCTCACCTCGGCCAAGAATTCGTATGGGAGTTTTGCCCAGTCGGCCGTCATTGCATCGGCAGAAGTGACAGCACGGAGAGCCACAGGATTCTCGTAGGTGCGCTCATCGCCCATCACACCGACACTCTTCACGTCGGAGAGGAGGATGGCACCGGCTTGCCAAATCTGGTCGTAAAGAGATACTTCGATTTCACCATCCTTCATGTCGGCTGGCACACCGGCTGCAAGCACCTTGCGAGCCTCTTCGCCTGAGAGTTTCACTTTCCAGTTGCGAAGGCCACGGATGAAGATATCATCGGCATCCTGCAACACACGCACCTTCTCTGGCGTGATGTCGCCAAGAATACGAACAGCCAAACCAGGTCCCGGGAACGGATGGCGCGTGATGAGGTGTTCTGGCATCTGAAGTTGGCGACCCACACGGCGCACCTCGTCCTTGAAGAGCCACTTCAACGGCTCGCATAGTTTCAGGCCCATCTTTTCAGGCAGGCCACCCACATTGTGGTGGGACTTGATGACCTTGCCCGTAATATTCAGCGATTCGATGCGGTCGGGATAGATAGTGCCCTGAGCAAGCCACTTCGCACCCTCAATCTTCTTGGCCTCGGCTTCGAACACGTCGATGAAGCCAGCACCGATAATCTTGCGCTTCTTCTCTGGTTCAGACACACCTGCCAGTTCCGTGTAGAACTTCTGCGAAGCATCGACACCCACCACATTGAGGCCGAGACACTCATAGTCGCGGAGCACATCGGTGAACTCGTTCTTGCGAAGGAGTCCGTTGTTGACGAAGATGCATGTGAGGTTCTTGCCGATGGCGCGGTTGAGCAACACGGCTGCCACCGAAGAATCCACACCACCCGAAAGGCCGAGAATCACCTTGTCATCGCCAACCTGTTCACGCAACTCCGCCACCGTCTGGTCGACGAACGAGGCAGGTGACCAATCCTGTTTGCCACCACAGATGTCCACCACAAAGTTCTTCAGCAACAAGGTGCCGTCGATGCTGTGGAACACCTCGGGATGATACTGTACACCCCAAATCTTTTCGTCGTTGGCAGCGTAGGCAGCATACTTGACGGTGGCTGTCGAGGCGATGCAACGGAAACCCTCAGGCAGTTTCGTAATGGTGTCGCCGTGCGACATCCATACCTGGCTGTTTTCGGCAAAGCCCTTCAGAAGCGGATTGCCCGCTTCCATATATTCAAGATTGGCACGTCCATACTCGCGAGTGCCCTCCGGCTCCACTTTACCACCAAACGTGTGTGCCATCAACTGGGCACCGTAGCAGATGCCGAGAATTGGATACTTGCCACGAATCTGAGCAAAGTCAAGTTTGAAAGCGCGCTCCTCATAAACGCTATAAGGAGAGCCCGACAGAATCACGCCAATCACATCGGGGTCATTCTGCGGGAACTTGTTGTAAGGCATGATTTCGCAGAACATGTTCAACTCACGCACACGACGGCCAATCAGCTGCGTGGTCTGCGAACCAAAGTCCAAAATGATAATTTTCTGCATATATATATAAATATGTGTAAATTCTCTTGAGTGATGCAAAGGTAGTGATTTTTTTTCGAAACTCAACTTTTTACTCCCATAAAAAAGAAAACTCTTGACAAAGCCGAAAAAAAATCGTAACTTTGTACTCTGAAACAGAAGAACCTTTCCCTGTTGAACAAGGCCGAAAGCCCCCCTTCCCGTTTCAACCCACATCCATCAATTCGTTCTACGAATTCATCAATTCCTTGTACTAATCGATCAATTCCTTCTTTAAATCGATCAATTAGTACAAGGAATTTATTTTTGCACTTACACAATCGTAATTGCGGCAACGCGTAAAGTAAAGAGTGGATACTATTCTATCGAAAACTTGGTGGTTTCAGCAATTTGTGTTACCTTTGTATTTCAGAAGGACAAACGAACAATACAGGACAATCGGAAGGAATACATGAGAGAGAAACGAGCAATCATCATGGGTGCCACATCGGGCATCGGTTTGGAGGTGGTCACTGTGCTGACGTCACAAGGATGGCAGGTGGGCATTGCCGGACGCAGAATGGACGTGTTGCAACAGATACAGAGCAAGAATCTGAATGTGGTGGCCACAGAGTGCATCGATGTGACCCGAGAGGATGCCGTGCAGCATCTGCAGACGTTGATTGGCAAGACGGGAGGCATGGACTTGTATCTGCACAGTTCGGGCATTGGCTACCAGAACCCGGCATTGGATTTGGAAAAAGAGATTCAAACGGTGGAGACGAATGCGGTGGGTGTGACACGCATGGTCGGCGCAGCCTTTCACTATTTTGAGGAACATCCTTCCACAAACGGCCACATTGCCGTCATCAGCAGCATAGCAGGCACAAAGGGATTGGGAGCCGCACCTGCCTATTCTTCCACGAAACGCTATGTGAGCCACTATCTGGAATGCCTCACCCAACTCTGCCACATCAGAGGCATCAAAAACATCCGCGTTCACGACATACGCCCCGGCTTTGTCCGCACACCCCTCATTGCCGACGGCAACCACTACCCTGTTCAACTGGATGTCCGCAAAGTGGCCAAAGAGATAGTTCGAGGCATCGAGCATGGACACTCCATCATCACCATCGACTGGAAATATCGCCTTCTCGTGTTCTTCTGGCGACTCATTCCCCGTTGGATTTGGGTGAGAATGAAAGTGAAAAGTTAATCGCATGACATTGGGTCTTTAGAGGCTGTAGAAACAAAAAAAATGAGTTTTTCTTCTGTTTCTCCAAAATAAGTCGTACTTTTGCAACAGAATCATACATCTTTTAGAATATGAAACACAGATTTTGGCTGATAAGGTCATTTTCAGCCCGTCTCAGCCTCTGGGTTATAGTGACAGCCACTATCATTTTGTTGGTAACCGCCATGGTGATGAACATAGTGGTGCGTGAGGGCATTCTCCGTGAGGAGGAACTGAGAGCCAGCTATGCGCTGGAAAATGCCGAGCAACACATTAACGGTGTGTTCATTGCGGTGGAAACAGCCGTCAAGAACCACGCCAACGAAATCAGGCAAAATCTCAATGCTCCCCACGAGGAGATGTATCGTATTACCCGTGAAATGCTGGAGACCAACCCCATGATTGTCGGTTCTGCCATCGCTTTTGAACCCAATTATTATCCAGATCAAGGGCGTTGGTTCTCTCCCTATAGTTATCGCGACGTGACATCCGCGGAAGAACAAGGCACGAAAACGGACTATGTCATCCATGAGAAACAGTTGGGCAACAGTTCCTATGACTATCATAACAAGGAGTGGTATCAAACACCAAGAAACCTGAAGCAAGGCTATTGGAGTGAGCCATATTGTGACACAGGTGGCGGCGAAATAACGATGATCACCTACAGTTATCCGTTGCAGGACGAGCAAGGCAACGTCTTTGCTGTGGTGACAGCCGATGTGTCGCTGGAGTGGTTGTCGCAACTGATGGATTCGTTAAAGTATTACGACCAGTCTTACAGTTTTGTGCTGTCCCGTAACGGAACCTTCATCACCCACCCCAGAACGGAAGTGGTGTTGAATCAAACCATCTTTTCGTTCGCCGAATCGGTGGGGGACTCTGCTATGGCAAAGATTGGAGAGAAAATGGTGGCTGGAAAAATGGACATGGAGCCCATGAGGTCGCCAAGATTGGGAAAGGCATTCATCTTTTTCAAGCCGGTGAAGCACACGGGATGGTCAATGGCCATGGTCTGCGGTACCGAAGTTTTCTTCAGAACTGCCACTCGGGCAGGAATCCTTGTTGGGACGCTCATCCTGCTGATGCTGTTGATTCTCACTTTCATCATGCACAAAGGCGTGAAGCGGCTTACACTTCCATTAGCTCTTTTCACACAAGCGGTGGATGAAGTAGCACATGGCAACCTGCAAGCCACTCTTCCCCCAATACACACGAAAGACGAGATGCTACGATTGCGCAACTCTTTCTGTACCATGCAGAAGTCGTTGACTCAGCAGATGGAGGAACTGAAACGCGTGAACGAGCAAAAGGGGCGCATTGAGAGTGAACTGAAAATAGCAAGCAACATTCAGCGGGCCATGCTTCCCAAAACGTTCCCGCCCTATCCTGACCGCGACGACATCGACATCTATGGACAACTGACTCCAGCCAAGGAGGTGGGCGGTGACCTTTTCGACTTTTATATCCATGACGAAAAACTCTTCTTCTGTATCGGTGACGTTTCAGGCAAAGGTGTACCTGCATCGTTGGTCATGGCGGTAATGCGTTCCTTGTTCCGCACGCTTTCCGCACATGAGCACCACCCCGAACGCATCATTTCACAGATGAACGACCGCATGGCTGAGAACAACGAAGAAAGCATGTTCGTCACGCTCTTTATCGGTGTACTGGATTTGCCAACAGGGAAACTGCGTTACTGCAACGCGGGGCACAACGCTCCCCTGCTCCTCACAGAGAAGGACAATAAGAAACAAATGACATTCCTGCCTTGTGACAACAACATCCCCGTTGGGGTGATAGATGGGTGGAAATTCTCACTCCAAGAGATGACTGTGGACACCAACACCACGATATTCCTTTACACGGACGGATTGACTGAGGCTGAAAATGTGGAGCATCAACTGTTTGGCGAGGAAAGAATGAAAGACGCCATCGTCTTCGCCACTTCTCAGGAAATCGTTGACCGCATGACTGACGCTGTCCACGCTTTCACCGGCGATGCAGAACAGAGTGATGACTTGACCATGCTCGCCATCCGATATTCCCAAGGCCCTAACACGGTGTGCTTCCATCAGAAAATCACGTTGAGCAACGATGTGAAACAAGTGCCTCTTCTCTCGGAATTTGTCGACAATGTGTGTGAATCATTAGGTTTCGATGCTGCCACCACCATGCAAATGAACCTTGCCCTTGAAGAGGCTGTGGTCAATGTAATGAACTATGCTTATCCTCCAGAAACTCATGGAGACATCTACATTATGGCTGAAGCCGACGAAAAGCGCTTGAAGTTCACCATCAGCGATAATGGCATGCCGTTCGACCCTACTGCTCACCATTCTGTGGACACCACGCTCTCGGCAGAGGAACGCCCCATCGGAGGACTCGGCATCCACCTCATCACACAACTCATGGACAGCGTCAACTATGAACGCAAGAACAACAAGAATGTCCTTACGCTTCGCAAAAAGTTACCTCAGATGAGTCACAATGATGAGTTAGAAATTAGAAGTTAAATTATTCACTATAAATCAATCAACAACAATTATGATGAAAACAACATTAAAAGAAGAGAACAATGATTATGTGATGTACTTCGAAGGACGTCTCGATACAGCGACTGCTTCGCAGGTACAACTGGATGTAAAGCCACTTATTGATAACACCGAGCATGACATCATCCTCGACTGCTCCAAACTGGAGTATATCTCATCAAGCGGTCTCCGCATCTTCCTTAGCATCCTCAAAAGCGCAAAGACTCATGGCAATCACGTTTATATCCGTGAATTGAACAATGACCTCCGACAGGTGTTCACCATGACTGGCTTCATCAATCTCTTCGAATTCAAATAAAGCCAACCATCCCGAACGCATCTGTGCGGCTACAAAAAGGCTTCTGCTTTTGCAATGGAATCCAATTTGCCCACATCGAGCAACTGCAGTTGTGAATCGAAGTAGCATTTGATTTCCACCTTGTCGCAAATGGAAAGGTAGAAGTCAATAATGGAGAACTTGCCCTGCCAAGAATCCATCAGAGGCAGCAAAGAAGGATGGAAGACCTGAATGCCAGAGAAAGCCAACCCACGTGCAGGACGTTCTTGTATATCAGGGAAAGGTGACTTATACTCTCCCGTGGCAATGTTCGTCCAACCGATGAGACGATTCGTTTCATCAAAAAGAAGGTAACGTTGGGTGTCACGTTGAGAGACAAGAAGAGTGGTCGTCTCTGCATGATTGTAGAGAGAAAACAGGTCAGCATTGCTGAGGATATCCACATTGTGAACAAGAATAGGCTGTTCGTCAGAGAAGAGACGGGCAGCCTTTTTCAGCCCTCCACCCGTCTCGAGCAACATATCGGTTTCATCGCTGAACTTGATATTAATGCCAAAACTGTTGTTGGCTTCCACGAAATCGATGATTTGCTGGGCAAAGTGATGGACATTAATGACTATTTCAGTCACGCCAATGCCTTTCAGTTTCTCTATGAGAATCTGCACGAGAGGCTTGCCGTTGACTGGTACCATTGCCTTGGGCATGGTGTCGGTAAGAGGTTTGAGGCGGGTACCAAGACCTGCTGCGAATATGAGTGCGTTCATTTGAGTTGCTGTGTGATATTTTGTTCTCTATGGCAAATGTGTACTTCAACACCAAACTTCTCATGGATGTGTTCGGCAACATGCTGAGCACTGTAGACAGAACGGTGACGACCACCTGTGCATCCGAAACAAATCTGCATGTTAGCAAAGCCACGCTCCTTGAAACGGGCAACATGGAAATCGACGATTTTGTACACACTCTCAAGGAAGGTGAGAATCTCGCCATCTGCTTCGAGAAAGTCGATAACTGGTTGATCTAAACCCGTAAGGGGCTTGTATTCGTCGTAACGTCCAGGGTTGTGTGTGCTACGACAATCAAAAACATAGCCGCCACCATTTCCTGACTCATCTTCTGGAATGCCTCTTTTGAAAGAGAATGAGAAGACACGAACAAGGAGTGGTGTTGGTTCGTCGTTCTTCAAATAAGTGTTGTCTTTTTGCAGATAGGCAGCCACCTTTTGTTTCTTCGCCACCTCTTCTGCCCCACTCTTTTCTTTCTCTGCATTCCACGCAATAAGAGATTGACATATTTCTTTGAGAAATGGATAAGCATCACATGTGCCCAGTGAAAGTTCTTGCTGCAAGTTGTTGATGGCCAATGGAATGCTATTAGCGAAATAGGTCTTCTTCTCCCACAAACCTCTATAGCCATATGCACCGAGCACCTGCAGAATACGGAAAAGCACATACAGGTGGAGACGTTGCAGAAAGACCTCCTTTGCGATGTTCTTGTATGATTGCAAAGCCGTGAGATATTCGTCAATCAACAGGTTGCGTACCTCTTCGGAAAACTTTGCCGATGACTGCCAAAGAAAAGATGCCACATCATAATAGATAGGACCGCGACGTCCACCCTGAAAATCGATGAGAAAAGGCTTTCCATCCTTCAACATGACATTGCGCGATTGGAAGTCACGATAAAGGAAAGTGTTTTCCTTCTCCATCAACAAATCATCTGCCAAGCGTTCAAAATCGTGCTGCAGTTTGAACTCATTGAACTCCACACCCACCAGTTTCAAGAAACAATACTTGAAATAGTTGAGGTCGAACATAACGCTGGTTCTATCCATCTCACGTTGCGGATAGCAATGAACAAACACATCCTCTGCATCTGTCTTGCCGACAGTTGAAAACTGAAAGCGTGGCAGCACCTGAATGGTTTGACGCAATGCCGTGAGGGCTTCTGCATCCAAAGTTCCATCCTCCTGACGATGCTGTGCCATAAAGGAATACAGAGACACATCACCACAATCTTCCTGCAGATACACCATCCTATCCTCTGAAACTGCCAACACTGATGGTACAGGCAAATCATTTTTCCGAAAGAAGTGAGATAGATAAACGAAAGCATCATTCTCTTCTTGATTGGTTCCAATAACAGCGATGAGAGTTGACTGTTGGTGGTTGAGAGTTGAGAGTTCTTCTCCACCCGTCACTCGGAAGTATTGGCGATTGCTACCAGCACCTGCCAACGGAATAATGCTTTGAGGCTCTACGCCTGATAAGCCTTTATAGAGATGAATGATTCTTTCCATAAATCAGTCCTTTCTTTTCCAAATACTCATCACTTTGCCATACACGGCAATGATGTTGAAAATGCTCACAACAACCAGTAACCCCATGCCAACAACCAATGCCTGCCAAATGCCTGGCACTTGAAGGTCGGGGAAGAAGTTTTCGAACATCTCCAGATAGACACCTCTCACCAACAGCATGACGATTACCGCCAAAACAAAAACCAATACGTTCAACCCCACCGTCAATGCCTGATATGGGAACGACACTTTGGCAGGTGAATAACCGATAAGCAACAAGTTCTCCAGTTTGGTGCTGTTCTTCTGCACAAGAAGGAACACGCTCAACATCAAGATGTAGATAGAAAGGATACTGATGACGACACCCACCACCATAACGATGCTGACAATGACACGCAAAATGAAGGTTGTCTTTGAAGCATCCAGTTTATCTTCATCTGTCTCATAGTCACGTTCCTGCAGATAACTTGTGATACGATCATCGGTTGGATTGTTCACCTCCATAATCAGACGCGTCGGTTCTTTCACGGTCTCACCGCCAGCATATTGCCGATTCGCCCATTGCATGAATTTTTCAGGTACCAAAATAGTGTTGAGGCGTGAAGAGAAACCGACAATGCGTCCGTCGAAACTATCATTGTTTCCATTGCCAGCAATCAAAACATTCAGTTTCATCGCCCCAAGGATGCCCTCGCTGAGTTTAGGCAATCCTTTTCCCTGCGCATAACCGAAATTATAGAGGTCAAGATAGTTCTTTGGCAAAATGATGGGAATTTCACTACTCCCCTCCTGATAATCCCACGCATCACTCTTCACATCGACAAACTCATCAGGCACACTCTCGAAAAACATCTCTGTGGAGAAATTCACAAAACCCTCCACGTCGAAACGAGCCTTCACATTGAACGAACTGGGCGTGAAAGCACCGATGCGCTCCACAAAATCCTCATTTTTCAATTCCTCTATTTCCGCACCGCTAAATGCATTGTTCTTGCCCGTCAACCCTGAAAGTGCTCCTATCTTTTTATTGACAATCAGATAGTCAGCCTTCATGAAACTGTCTTCGTTATCAAGTGCCTTATAATCGTTGTAGAACTGCACACCCAGCAAGATGATGACCACACCCACCAGATTGGCAAAGAAGAACCCCAAAAACTGCGGGATACTGATATGCTGTCGTAATAGTTTCCAAACCAGTTTCATCTTCATCGCCATTTATAGGTTAAACACTCTTTCATACTCCAAGTCTATATGCTTGCCAATGCTCGTTGCAATGATGCCCGCACCTTGTTTATCTGCTTCAGCGGTCATGATGCGTCCCATGATGGCCGAGTTGGTGTCGTCCAAGTGGCTGATAGGTTCATCCACAAACAAGAAATCAAAAGGCTGACACAAGGCACGAATCAATGCGACACGTTGCTGTTGACCAAACGACATACGTCCCATCTTGGCATTCAATTTGTCGGTGATGCCCAGCATGTCAAACCACTCAAGAATCTGCTCTTTGGTTTGATACCCCGTCAGTTTATTCTTGATTTCCACATTCTCCCAAGCAGTCAGTTCGGGAAACATACGCAACTCCTGCCACAAAAGGGCAAAGTGATTCTTGCGGATGTCTGTCCACTTTGCCACAGCATATCTGCGGATGTCCTCACCATCGAAAAGAATTTGTCCCTGATAGTCGTGGCGATATCCATAAATATAACTGCACAGCGACGATTTGCCTGTGCCTGAATTGGCTTCTACCAGATACCTCTTGCCCTTCTCGAAAGTCACATCTTGCTTCCAGATGTCGCTTACAATGTCTGTGCGGCTCTGGAACACGTTGGGCAGCGTATGAATCAGTTGTATCTTATTCATTGAAAAAGTTGTTTCAAGAAATTCTCATCCTTGTTCTCCTGCACAATGGTCAGAGCCATTCCGTTTGCTGCCCATGATTGCAGGATGATGCTCTTGATGTGGAGCTTATGTCCGAACATCTGCGATGCCAAAGCCACGCTGCTCGCTCCGCCTTCTCTTCCCAATGCATCCAAATCTATAAGCATGTACACTTGACTACTCTTAATTGCTTTCTCGTATGGCCTCAAAAAGGCGCCTGTCGATTCCTTCGAATGATTGAAGACCTGAACAGTTCCCCAATAGAGGTCATCATCCTGAACACCCCATTCGTATGTCTGTCCGTCGAATGTAAGCAGATATTGGTTGTTTCCTTTGTCTTTCATGTCGATGCCAAAATCTTTGTGGCTCTGCTTCCAGTCATCCACATCAGCAAGGAACTTCGAGTTGTCCAACTTTGCATACATCATGTATTCCACATCGTTTGGGTTCACTTCTGAAGCGGAAAGTTCCAAAGAGACATCTCCATCAATTGCTTGGAGCATCTGCCCCGCATCAACTGCCCGTTCTGAAGCAAACAGCAAACCGTTCAGCGTCTTGTTCGCCTTGATTTTCTCCAGCAACCACTTTCCTTTCACGCCTGCACCCATCCAAATCACAGCATTGTCAGACACCTTGTCGAGATAACGGCCTTCTATCTTGCTCATGTTCTCGTTCGCCTCATCAATCAACTTCTGCGCCTCATCAGTCTTAGCAATCAAAGCCGTAGTGAGGGTTGCCGTTCCTTTCTCAAAGTTGAGGTCAGCCACAACGTCCACGTCTGAAGGTTTGATGTTCTTAGGGAAGAGCTCCAGCAATGGAGTCATCACCTCCTTGGGCAAATTGCCACCGCAGGCATAGCATTTCACTTGACCATACAGCTCAGTTTTCCAAACATCTTTCACATAGAAGAAACTGTCTTCTTTCTTCTGATCCATCAACCGTTGCGCCAATTTTGTATTTTTTGCGCCACCACTTTTCTCCAACGATGCCAGCAACAGGAATGTTGTGCCATCATAGGTGTAAGTCATGTCATCCAACAAGGTACCAGATATCAGTTCATTCTTCTCCTGCGGCTTGGAAGCCATACCTTGCTTGTTGAGCAGCAACAGGAAATCCTTCACGGCATCCTCATCATCCACCTTCATGGTCAAACCCAACGTCTGCATGTCCACCATAAACGCATAGACAGGCTCACTAAAATCGAAGCCCATCGACATGGGGTCTTCAATGTATCCTTTCACCTTATCCATGTCCTTGGCAGCAACAACAACCGATAGGCCCTTCTCCAACTCTTGCCTACTTTTCGATTGCTGAAACTCGCTCTTTTCTGCAATCGAGCGTATATCGACTTCCATCACCAATGGTGCATTAGCAGGTATCACATTCTTATAATCAGTGTTGGTACAAGAACTCAGCGCCAGAACCGCCAGCACCACTGCTGCAATAAAATGAAACTTTTTCATGATGTTATTGATTGATTAAGTTAATAATATGCACCGCCACCAGAGCCGCTGTTTCTGTTCTCAGTCGGCTCCTGCCCAATGTCACGCTTTGAAAACCTTTCGCCTCAGCCTTTTTCACCTCTTCGATGGAAAAATCTCCTTCTGGCCCTACCATCACCAGCACATCTTCACCTCTTCTCACGGCATCTTTCAATGCCACCTTCTCACCCAAGTCCTCCTCTTCGTAGCAATGACAGATAAATTTTTGCATCGGCTTTCCGCTTTCCTTTTCGTGCTCTTCTACCTCTTGCACAAATGTCTTGAAGTCCACCATCTCATTCAGCACAGGCTTCCAAGCCTTATGGCTCTGTTTCATGGCTGACACCAATATTTTCTCAACACGTTCCGTCTTGATGACAGTTCGTTCCGACCATCGGCAACGCAAGAAAGAGAGTTCGTCAAAACCAATCTCTGTCGCTTTCTCTGCAAACCACTCCGTCCTATCCATATTCTTTGTAGGTGCCATTGCCAAATGCAGATGCGGTTGCCATTGCCGCTCCTGTGGCAAGGTCTCTTCTATACGGAAAAGGCAACGTTTCTTGGTCGCTTCGATCACAATGGCACGATAGAAGGTGCCCTGTCCATCCATCAGCATCATCTCATCACCCCTCTCCATACGGAGCACACGCACAGCATGCTGAGCCTCCTCTTCAGGCAACTCATTCACGCTCGAAGCATTAGGGACATAGAAAAAACGGGCCTCTTTCATCACTTCAATTTTTCAATTCTTCAACTTTTCCACTCTTGCATACGCAGGCAAGTCAATCGAGGCAAAGTCCTTGTCGAGATACTTGAAGTAGCCCGTAATGCCAATCATGGCCGCATTGTCAGTCGTATAGGAGAACTTTGGAATGAAAATCTTCCATTTGTAACGCTTCGCATGGTCGCGGAATGCGTTGCGAAGTCCGTTGTTGGCACTCACACCACCAGCCACAGCCACCTGTTTGATGCCCGTGTCTTTCACAGCCTTGCGGAGTTTCTTCATCAGGATGTCCACGATGGTCTTCTCCAATGAGGCCGCCAAATCTTCCTTGTGATGCTCGATGAAGTCAGGGTCGTCTTTGAGCCAATCTCTCAGATGATAGAGGAACGAGGTCTTCAAGCCCGAGAAACTGTAGTCATATCCAGCAATGTCTGGCTTCGAGAACTCAAATGCTGCCGGATTGCCCTGACGCGCCAACTTGTCGATGATAGGTCCACCTGGATAGCCAAGCCCCATCACCTTCGAGCATTTGTCAATCGCCTCACCTGCCGCATCGTCGATGGTTTGACCCAATATCTCCATATCCTTATACGAGTTCACCTTCACAATCTGGCTGTTGCCGCCGCTGACGAGCAGGCACAGATACGGGAAAGTCGGCTGGTCGTTGTCGTCCTCCGACTCTCGGATAAAGTGTGCCAGCACATGTCCTTGCAAGTGGTTCACGTCAATCATCGGAATGCCCAGACTTCTTGCAAAGCCTTTGGCAAAACTCACACCCACCAACAGGCTTCCCATCAAGCCAGGTCCTCTCGTGAAGGCAACGGCATTGAGGTCTTCCTTCGTGATGCCTGCCCGTTTGATGGCAGCATCCACCACAGGCACGATGTTCTGCTGATGTGCACGGCTGGCCAATTCTGGCACCACACCACCATACTCTTCATGCACAGCCTGCGAGGCAGTCACATTGCTCAGCAAGATGCCATCTTTCAGCACCGCTGCACTCGTATCATCGCACGAACTTTCTATTGCAAGTATATACATATTTCAATATGTCAAAGTTTCCAATCCTTCTTCCGTCATCAGATAGGTGTGTTCCCATTGCGCTGAGTCGCTGTAGTCGTCGGTCACCACCGTCCAGTCATCTTCGCTATCGACAAACACTTGCCAACCTCCAGCGTTAATCATCGGTTCGATGGTGAACACCATACCTGGCACAAGCAGCATGCCCGTACCTTTCTTTCCATAGTGCTCCATGTCAGGATCTTCGTGGAACGCATTGCCCACTCCATGCCCACACAGGTCACGAACCACCGTGCAACCATTCTTGTGCGCATGCTTGGTAATGGCTGCGGCAGAATCGCCCACAAACGTGTAAGGCTTGCATGCCTCAGCACCAATCTCCATACATTCCTTGGCAATCTGCACCAAGCGTTCACGCTCTGGAGTGGTGCGGCCGATGATGAACATACGGCTGGCATCTGCAAAGTAGCCATTCAGAATGGTCGTGCAATCCACATTGATGATATCGCCCTCTTCCAACACGTCCTCTTCATTCGGAATGCCGTGACAAACCACCTCGTTAATGCTGGTGCAACAACTCTTCGGAAAGCCCTCGTAGTTGAGCGGAGCAGGAATGCCTCCGTTTTTGGTGGTGAAGTCATACACCAGTTGGTCAATCTCCAGCGTCGACATACCCTCATGGATTTTCTCCGCCACAAGGTCAAGCACAGCGGTGTTGAGCACACCCGCCTTGCGGATGCCCTCTATCTGTTCAGGAGTCTTGATCAAGTCACGTGTCGGAACGAGACATCCTTTGTTCTGAAAATACAGAATCCGCTTATCCATTTCCGTAAGCGGTTGACCGCTCTTCACGTGCCAATTCCTTGGATTCTTCTTCAACAATCCCATGTCTTCAAATTTGTTTCGATAAAATTTCATGCAAAGGTAGGAATTATGAACATAAAAATACTTATCTTTGCATCATAAATAACAAAAAATAACACCCCATACCTATGAGAACATTCAAAACAGCCGCCGCAGCACTCCTCGCTTTGATGACTGTGGCATGTAACAACGAACAGAAGCCAGCCACAACGGGCCGCGTGGTGGAAGACACAGATCCAACGACAGGCGTCATCACTCTGCGGAACTACACCATCAAGGACACCATCACGGTAGGAGGCGCACTCTACAACTACACCTGCACATTCGAACCAGTTGACACGATGCCTGTGCTCATCAACCCTCAAGGACTCGAATATCACGAGAGCCGTGTGCGCATCGACATCCGTCGCGACAGCACGCATGTGTTCAACAAGACTTTCTACAAGAGCAACTTCCACGAGTATGTTCCAGCCAATGTCCTGAAAACCTCCACTATGGTAGGTGTGAACTATCACTTCATCAAAGGCGAAGAAGACCGTTCCGCATTCTACTTCATCGTAACGGTGGGCGACCCCGACGAAACGTCCGATATGTCCTACCCACTTGAATTGAAAGTGACCACCGACGGTTCCTACTCATTCAAGAAAGCAGAAAATCTGGAAACGGAGCCCCTACGCCCAGGATTGAACATCGACCCAGGTGAAGACGGAACCATCTAAACAACAACGACATAACAACCACATCGGAAGCCTCCTCAATGGAGGCTTTTTTTGTGTGTCATAGTCATCGCGACGGGCACGAAACAACCACCTATACAGCAACGACGTTGCCGTAATTACCTCAACGAGGTTACCGTAATTACGTTAGTGGCGTAAACGTAATTACGGCTACGACGCTCCTGTTGGAGCACAAAAAAGTGATGAGTCTCCACAGAAACTCATCACTCATTTTCAGTCAATTGCCAAGCGAACTTGGCAGATAGTTTTTACTTCTGGTAAACCACGCGGCCGTTCTTGATAACGAAGCCCTTGTAGCCGGCATTGACACGCTGACCTGCAACGTTGTACGTACCACGAGACTTAGCAGTCTTGGCAGCGATGCCTTCTACTGCAACCAGTTCTTCTGGCACCTCAGGCAGTTCATCGTAAGTGTAGATGTCGATGTTGTAAACATAGACACTTTGACCAATTGAGAGTTCGCAACCCGTGGCAGAAGCCTCTGACTTCGTTACGGTCGTGCCACCATTCGTGTTCAGAACCACATATTCACCATACTGCACAGGCTGAACATTGATGGTACCTCTGCTCATGAAGTAAAGTCCCTTATTATTACCTGGGACAGCGTAAATAGCTATAGTGGAATAACTTGGATGTGAGTTATCAACCACCAAGTCATGGAAGATACCTGTTTGTTCATCTGCATACACAGCACTTTCACGAGTCGTAGTTGGAATACCTTCTCCATCTAAAACATACGTTACAATTTCTGTTCTCCAGAAACGACCTCCATCACGAGCATCAAGCGCATCCCAACCGAAATACTTCTGGATTGGTTTCAATTCTGCACCTTCTGGATATTCGTTGTTTTCATACTGTTCTATCGTAAAGATCTCGAGTTCCTCTCCATTATCACCAAGAATAGCATAGTGGTCAATCACTTGCCCGTTAATCATGGAAGATACTTCCTCTGTGAGGTTCTGGAAATCCCAATCGTGAAGAGGTTCTTGCTGCTCATTAGTACCAGGATTGAACTTACGCTTGAATACGATGCCAGGCACATCTGCATCCTGAGTGCATACACCATCTTCGTATGCGTTACCTGCAGAAACTGTCACAACCACATTCTGAGAGAAACTGATAACATCTCCAACGGATATCTCCACCGCCGAATTACCGTCAGCTTCATATGTAACAGTATATTCTACATCATTACCCACATTGCTCGTCCAGTTAACCTTGTACAAACGCTCTGTTCCATCGAAACCAACCAGCGTGAGAGTTGGGGCGTTCAGTTGGATATAGCTTACATCCACCTTCAGGTCAACGATTTCAGAAATCACACCTGTTGAAGATACTGCCACAGCCTTCACGGTCACAATATTGTCCTCTACACCATCGCTGGATTCATCATCGTTGGCATCCACATGCACATAAACACCCGACTCTGAAGGCATACCATCGCCTATATAACCATCAGGAATATCGTCAAGGCTGCCGAAAGTGTTCTCTACATCCAACAGACCTTCTTCCGTCAAGGCAATTGGCATTTCACCATCAACAGAATAGAACACATATACAGGATTTCCGTAGGTTGAAGGACTTGTCTTGAAGATAATTTCACGAGCGCTTCCATTTGTCTCAGCAACTTCAAATGTTGGAGCGGCAACAACTTCATCTTCACCATTAGGCGACCAAATTTGGAAACGAGAAAGGTAGTTTGGAGTGGCTGTTCCATTCACCTTTCCACCTTTGAAATTAATGTAAAGAGGACCTTCATTAATCACCTCATAATAAACGAAGGAATCAGCACCGCCCTCTTGAGCGTCACCACCTTCCTGACTCTCTTCTTGACCAGCAGCAAGCTCCTGCAACTCATGAATCTCATCCGAAATAGGTTGAGCAATCAGCGGATCAACAGGAACATCGTCCCAGTTAGCCGTGTTTTTATCCACACCACCAGAATTCACCATGAAACGACTGGCATCTGAAACTTCAAAAACAAGGATTTGGCCGACACGCAAATTAGAAATAGATATCCATCGTTCATTGGAACTTGAAGAAAGAGCTTTACCCTCACTCCATCCGATATTATTCTTCATCGTGTGGACTGCTAGGAATTCCAAACCTGTATTAGTTACCTTGTCAAGGGCAGTACCATTGATTTTATAGTCAGTCTGACCGTTAAACTGCAAACCTGTAGCAGGTGTGATTGGCTCACCATTCACGGCTGAACCCACGAAATTCACATCTGTTTCTAGACGGTAGCCATCTTTATAGTTGGCGAGCGTCTCATTTTCTTCTGTCATTGTCTGGGCATTGACTGCCAAAGGCATAGCCACAAGCGCTGACAACACAAGTGAGTAAAATTTTCTCATAAAGTTAAAATTGAGTTAGTTAAAAATTGAGTTAGTAATGTATAAATTATAGAATTTTTGATTCTTCTAATATATGCGAATTCGCGGCAAAGATAAAAAGAAAAGGACAAACGACAAAAGGAAAGGCTGTCAAATGCCTAACTTTTAACATTTTGCCGCTTCAACTATCATTGTCTGAGCACCAGCGACACAATCCGCTTGTTCTCGTTAAGCACAGCCACACCCGTGAAATGCTTCACATCCTCAGGCTTTGGCCCTTCTGCGTCAGCATCGCCACCAGCGGCTGCATCACCCCCTGTTCTAGCAGGACGGGCAGCACGCGAATAGGTCTCTTCGTCAAGGACAAACTGCACATTGTAAAGTACACTTCCAGTCATTTCCATCTTGGTGACAACGGGATTTTTCACCAAGAACACAATGGTACGTGATGTGGAGTGCATCGATCGCATATACGCATAGATGTCCTCCATCTCTGGAGCGTTCTTCCCAAGATAAGAATTGATGGTCTCAGCCAAAGTGGCTGCCACACCTGCACGGTCGTTTGTGGCCAAAGCATCAAAGTGAGCAGAAACAACCTCTTGAACGGCAGCCTTTTCTTCGACGGTGATGGCCACATTGTCCAAGTCCTCCATCAATTCACGCGCTTCTTTCAAATAGGCTCCCTCTGGGAACTGCGCAAGATACTGTTCGTAAGCATCACGGGTATCTGCCTCAGAAGCAGCACGAAAAGAGAGTGAATCCATCAAATGGTTGGCTTGTTTGAGGTAGACACCATCAGGATGCACATCGAGGAAATGGCGCATGGCATCGACAGACATGATGCCCTGAGCAGCCTGCCAGTCAGCACGTTCAGTAAAGAATTTCTCACGTAAATCCTTCATTTGCAGATAGTGGCCGGCATCCGAATCGTATACGTCGAAGTAGGCTTCCAGCGCCTCTGCCAAAGAGTCGAGCTGGTTCTCGTTCTGAAAGCGAACAATACGCTCGTAAGCAGCACGTTCATCGCTATCGTCTCCACCTCTCAAGAACATATACGACACACCGGCACCCGCCAGCGCAACAATCACCAACGAAAGAATCACAATCGTGGCCGTAGCCGATTTGTTAGAGTTTTTTTGTTTACATCCACAATGTGGACATGATGCGGCCTTGTCACTGATGTCTTGGCCGCATTCTGGACATTTTACTAATGACATTTTCTTAAAAAAAATAAATCTTTGTTGTTTTCTGCGGCAAAATTAGATATTATTGTCGGATAACACACATGATAAGGAGAAAAAATCGTACCTTTGCGCCCGAATTTGACAAAAGAACGATGAAAAGGTACCGCAGATATTGCACATTATTGTTTTTAGGAGCACACTTTACCTTTCTGCTGACAGCGTGTCAGTCGAACACACGTTGGAACGATTTGGAGTTCTACAACGTGGAAAAACTGGAACGTCTGCAAGAGACACCTCAACCCTCTGAAGAAGGAACCCCAAACCTACACGAGGAACAGAAACGCGAAATGGATGTGAAGGTGGACATGCAGTTCGTGAGGTCGAACAACGAAATGAACGAGAAGGCATGCAAACTCATCAACGACCAACTGAAGGAAATTATCCTGAATCAGCCGAGCGAACTCTCAGTGGACGAAGCCGTTGCTCAATATATAGAAGATGTGAAGTCAGAGTTTCACGGCGATGACATCGTCGAGGTGTACTATGACCACCTGACTGGCCGCGCTGAATATGGAATGGAAAACGTCATCAACTACCGACTGGTGGAGGATGTGTTCACGGGAGGTGCTCACCCTTGCAAAGAAACCACGATTCTACGATTCGATGCCACCACTGGAGAGTTTATCTCCCTGGAGGCCATCTTCCCGCTCGAAAAACAACGGGAACTCAAGAAACTGCTGCTGAACCGGCTGATGGAAAGCACTCACGCGAAGTCGCTGGCCGACCTCCAGGCAAAAGGCTTTCTGGATATGGGCGATATGGTCATCAGCCACAATTTCGCATTGCGAGAAGACAGCATCGAATTCCACTACAACGAATACGACATCGCACCCTATGCCTATGGCACCTGCACCATCTGTCTGAGTTACGACGAAGCCAAAGAGGTGATGGCCATTCAGACAGTGAATCCGTAGGTGAGTTTGAGGGTGTCCATCACAAAGCAGGAACTGACTTTCGAAATGTAGGGAAAGTCGCCGAGTTTGTCGAGGATGAATTGCTGATAGCGCTGCATGCTGCTCACACACACTTTCAGCAGATAGTCACCATCGCCGGAAATGTTGTAACACTCCGTCACTTCAGGCCATCCGCCAACGGTTTCACAAAAATCGTTGGCGATTTTTTTGTTGATTTGCTTCATCGACACGCTACAGAAGACCATAAAACCACGTTCAAGCTTGTTGGCATCCAGCACCGCCACATAGCCTTTGATATACCCCATGCGTTCGAGGCGGCGCTGACGCTCGTAGGTGGGCGTGACTGACAAATGAATCTGCTGTGCTAATTCCTTGGTGGTCAAACGGCTGTTTTCTTGCAGAATACGAAGAATCCGCAAGTCGGTTTCGTCTAATTCGTGAATGTATGTTTCCATGTGATAATTTTGTCGGAGTTGTTAGAAAGAGAATGTTTTCAGTTCGGTGTAGAGTCGTTGGATAGGCAATCCCATCACGTTGAAGTAGGAGCCTTCGATACGGGTGACGGCCACATAGCCAATCCACTCCTGGATACCATAGGCACCAGCCTTGTCAAAAGGTTGATAATGATCCACATAATCAATAATTTCCTCATCAGTCAAGGATGCGAAAAACACTTTAGATGTGGAGGCGAATTGGGAGGTCTTTTCCTTTGTCACAATCGACACGCCTGTAATGACTTCATGGGCATGTCCAGAGAGTTGGCGCAACATCTGGATGGCCTCTTCCCTATCCTTAGGTTTGCCTAACACTTGCCCGTTGTCATAGACGATGGTGTCTGCCGTGATAATCATCTCGTCGTCGGCCATCATGCGCTGGTAGGCTTCGGCTTTCTTGCCAGATATGTACATGGGGATTTCCTCGCCACGAAGGGTGTCGGGATAACTCTCGTCGATACCACTCAACGTGCGCACCTCGAAAGGAATGCCAAGTCCTCCCAACAGTTCTTTGCGCCGAGGTGAGTTGCTGGCCAATATCACTTTGTAGCCTTCTACCAACCGAAGGCCGTGCTGTTGTGCATCCATAAATCCTGTGCTTTCAAAATTTGTTCCAATATGTCGCGCACACATCCCTGTCCTCCGTTCTTGTGAGAGATATAGGTGCAGACATCCTTAATTTCAGGTGCCGCATCGGCTGGGCAACAAGACAATCCACAAATGCTGAGCACTTCATAGTCGGGAATGTCATCGCCAACGTATGCAATCTCCTCGTCCTTGAGGCTGTACTTCTCTTTTAAGTCATTGTAGGTCTGAATTTTAACGGCGGCACCCAAGATGACATCTTTCAATCCAAGCCCCTCGTAACGGATGCGCACAGCTTCCGTTCTACCACCTGTAATGATGGCAAGAATCAAACCACACTTCACGGCATGCTGCATAGCATAGCCATCCTTGATGTTGACGGTTCGCATCGGGTCGCCATTCGGATGCTGCGGAATGGTTTCGCAGGAGAGAACACCATCCACATCGAAGAAGACGGCGCGTATTTTTGTGAGGTCATAATTAATCATAAACTTCTATTTTTAAAGTCTTCAACTCTTCCATTTTTCAATCCTTCTATCCTTCAATTCTTTAACCCTTCCTCGTGTATGCTTTTACTGAGTAGTTTGTAAATCTTTTGACAGTTGGGCGTGTCAGAAAGGAGTTGCAGGTGCTTGTCCATCACATTGGTGTCCCAACGTACCGCAGGACCCGTCTGTGCCTCTTGGGGAGAGAGCGTATGGAGTTTGCCTGCCGTCTCGTCAATCAAGGGGAGCATCACACTGAACGGGATATTACCGTGTTCTTTCAGCAAATCGGCACTTAACGCAAAGCAATGATTTGCGAAATTGCAACAGAAGACAGCAGCCAAATGGAGGTACTTGCGGTTCTCGCTATCGAGTTCATAGACGGTGTCGGAGATGGTCAAAGCGAGTTTCTTCAACAGCTGAGCATCATCCTCGTTTGTTGCTTCAATAAAACAAGGTATTATACAGAAGTCCACTTCCTTATTTTTAGAAAAAGTCTGCATCGGATAGAATACGCCTCGCCGTTCAAAGGGCAATTCATCCATCGACATGCTGCCTGCCGTATGAACGAACAACTGTCCTTCGCGACCGACTTGCAGAGATGATGCCACAGATGGAAGCGCGGCATCTTTCACCGCCACCACAAACACGTCAGCCTCTCTCACCACGTCTTCTGTCTGAGTTGTGTAAGGGCATTTCAGAACGGAAGCCAAGGTCTTGGCCGATTCCTCCGTTCGGCTATACACCTGCACGATTTCATGTCCTGCACGAAACAGCGCCTTACCCAAATTGGTGGCAAGATTGCCCGCTCCTATCAAAACCACTTTCATAAACGGCTCCAATCATTCAACTCTTCAACACTTCAATCCTTCAATTTTTCAATCCTCCTCAGGAAAAGGCCCAACATGCACGTTCTCCCACTTCAAGTTGTCTTCATCCTGTGGTTTACGTTCGATGGCAGGATAGCCGAGGCCGATGACACACTCTGCAGTCAGGTTTTCTGGATAGCGGAGCAAGAAACGGAGCACATTGTCTGATGGTTCTCCATTCTCCATGAAGCGGTTGCGAATCTGGCACCAACAGGAACCCAAACCGAGGTCTGCTGCCTGATACTGCATGGTGACGGCTGCCAACGATGCATCTTCACACCAAGCGTCAGTCACGTCTCTGTCGCCCAACACAACGATAGCCACTTTGGCTCCTGCGAGGAATTGGCTGCCCATCGGGCGGCAAAGCGAAATCTTCTCCAACAAAGCCTTATCGTCCACCACCACAAATTGCCAGGCACGAGTGCCTTTGCTGGTAGGTGACATCAATGCAGCACGAAGAATCGTCTGCAAATCTTCCGCCTTGATGTCCTCGTCGGTGAACTTGCGCACGCTACGGCGCTTCTGTACTAAATCTCTAAAGTTTTCCATTGCTTCTATTGAGGGTTTATTTGTTATGATCTGTTGTTCGTTATATCGTTTGCAAAGGTAGAGAATTTATCTGAAATACTTCACATACCTCCAACATTTTTTCTCCACATTCATCGTTTTTCAGGATGACCCGCTGAAAACTTCGCAAATCCCTTTACCATTTCATTAGTATTTCTTACCTTTGCCACATTATTTATATAAAAAGATGGCAAAAAAGAAGAAGTATATATGGATTTGGGTGCTGCTGTGCATCGTCGTGATGGCGGGTGCTGGTGCGTGGTGGGTGTACAGGAGCGGCTTCCAATTGAGTGAACCCACCTATATTTACATTGACGCAGACGACACGGTGGACTCCATCGCCATGAAGGTGGAAAAGCAGACAAACCCCGAAAGCATGCGGGTGTTCCACCTCTATGCAGGGCTGCTGAAACTGGAAGAGCGCATCCGAACGGGACGCTATGAAGTGACGGCCGAACTGACCATGCTGAACTTCATCCGCGACATCCGCAACCACAACGAGAAACCAATCATGCTGGTGGTTCCGTCGGTCAGAACCTTGGATTTGATGGCCGGACGAATGGGTCATCAGTTGATGGTTGACTCGGCCAGCATCGTGGAATATCTGAACGACGAAGCCAACATCAAGGCATTGGGTTACACGAAGGAATCGCTGCCCGGAATGTTCATTCCCAACACCTACGAGGTGTACTGGGACATGAGCGTTGAGCAACTCATGGAGCGGATGGCAAAGGAGTATAAGCGGTTCTGGAATGCTGAACGTCTCGGCAAACTGAAAGAAGTGAGCGAATATGCTGGCGAGGAGATGACGAAGGAGAAGGTCATCACGCTGGCTTCCATCGTGGACAGCGAGACGGCCAACAACGGTGAGAAGCCGATGATTGCCGCCCTCTACCTGAACAGGCTTCGCAAGAAGATGGCGCTGCAAAGCGACCCGACGGTCATCTATGCTGTGGGCGACTTCTCCATCCGCAGAGTGCTGAACGAGCATCTGGCAGTGGAATCGCCCTACAACACCTACCGCAACGCGGGTCTTCCTCCCGGCCCCATCCGCGTGCCCAGCATTGCTGGCATCGATGCCGTGTTGAATCACGACCGAAACGAATATATTTACATGTGCGCCAAGGAAGACTTCTCGGGCACACACAACTATGCCGTATCTTACGGCGAACACCAACGGAACGCCGCTCGCTACATTCGTGCACTGAATGAGAGAGGAATACGCCGTTAACGTATTTTCGCCACCGACAGTAACGAACTTACGGTACTGACACTACCGAAAAGACGGCAACGACAGTAGAGAAATCGTTCATAAGTTATGAATAATTATCCGTAAGTTATGAACAACGCAGAAGAAGATTTGTTTAGATTATTAGATTAGTTTATATGAAAATGGAAATGAAAAGATTTGTTTTACCGCTCCTGCTGATGGCGTCGACCACCTTGTCTGCCCAGCAGCGACCGAGAGAGTACACACCATCGCCCGTTGCGGGCACCGCTTGGAATGCACCAGGGAATGCCAACCCCTTCATTCCAGGTTACTTCGCCGACCCCACCATCAGAAAGTTTGGCGACACGTATTATCTGTATGCCACCACCGACGGAACGGGCAACGGATATGGCCCTGCACAGGTGTGGGTGAGCAAGGATTTCGTCAACTGGAAGAACATCGTGATGAACTGGCCGACTACCGAAGTGGTGTGGGCACCCGATGTGGTGCAGATGCCCAACGGGAAATACCGCTACTTCTACTGCGAACCCTGCAACATCAACATCGGCGAAAGCGACTCCCCCATCGGCCCTTGGCATAACATTCTCGGAAAGGAAGATGCCGTGATGGTGCCCGACCGATATGTACACAATGTGATTACGCTCGACCCACAACTGTTTGTGGATGATGACCAAAGCCAGTATCTCTATTTCACTACATGGGGCATATACAAAGGTTTCGGCTGCGGTGTGGCGAAACTCAAGGATGGTGATTTCGACTTGTCTGCATTGAAAGAAAACGTGGCGAAAGATGCTCGCCGATGGAATGAGAACCGTCCCTTCCCCATCGCTGCCGACGAGTTCTTCACGGAGAAACGGCTGATTCCCAACACGGAACTGAAAGACATCTTTGAGGCACCTTTCGTGTTCAAACGCAACGGCATTTATTACTTCACCTACTCCAGCGGCTCTTGCCACACAGACACTTATCGTGTGCAGTACGCCACTTCCACCGTAGGGCCAATGGGTCCTTTCGAATATAAAGGCGAACTCCTCACTACCAACGAGGATGAGACGGTACATGGCCCTGGCCACCACTCCATCATCGATATCGACGGCAAGTATTACATTGTCTATCACCGCCATAACAATCCGAAATCCATTCACGGATTCAATCGTCAGGTGTGCATCGACGAACTGAGGTTTGACGCACAGGGCAATATCATCCCCATCATCCCCACGCACAACGCTCAAAACGTGGGCATCTTCAAGGGAGCCTCGAAATACAAGAACCTCGCATACGGAGCGAAAGTGACCGCCTCTTCTTACTATGATGAGTGGTTTAAGCCAGAGTATGCGGTAGATGACAATAATGCCACTTTGTGGAAGGCACAAAAGTGCAATTGGGATAGCAGAGAACCTTCTACTGCACATGAAGAATGGTTGCAGATTGACCTCGGCAAACCCATGAAGTTTAACGAAGTGTGGACACAATTTGAGTATGCCACCTTCTTCTATCAGTATAAGATAGAGACTTCCTTAGATGGCAAAAACTGGACACTCTATGCCGACCGCACCAACAACACCATGCAGGGTTCTCCCATGATTGACAAAGGAACCGTGAAGGCACAATATGTGCGCATCATTATCACCGACACCCAGAAGAACGGACACATGCCAGCCATCTGGAACATGAAAGTGTGGGCAAAAGCCCCTGCCCTGCCTGAAACAAACGTGGAGAGCAACGACGGTTATCCAGGTATGCACAAGAAAGATGTGGAAGCAAACAAGAGAGATATAAACACTTCTGTCATCACTCTTATTGTTGAACAGCTTGCCCTCAAAAGTGCTAACAAGCCCTTTGATGTAACAGAGGTGGAATGCGGCGGTGAAAGCTATCCATCCATGATATTCAAAGCCAACAAACCCATCCGTGCTCGTGTGAAGGATGGCATGTGGGGACTTTTCTTCAATGGCACACAGCAACTGGTCAGCGAGCAACCATTGCCACATATCTATCGCTACAATGCCCCCTACACCATTGCCGCATGGGTGTTGAGCACCAAAGTGGGACCAGTTTCCACCGTAGCGTCACTTTCATCCTCTCATGCTGACCTCGCCACCACAGAGTTCCGTTTGGGTACAGACCCATCGACAGGACTCATCAACCACAACGGCTCTTTCGAGAGCAGCGGCGCTCCTAAGGAAATCCAGGAAGGTGAAGGCCAATGGCAGTTCTGGACGGTCACCTTTGACGGATGGATGGAAAAAGTTTATCTGAACGGAAAACTCTTGAAAGAGAAGAACAACTTCCTGATGATACGTCTAGATGGTAGAATCACCATTGGTGCTGATGGGACAGGAGCCAACAACTTCATGGGCTACCTCAACTTCCTGGGCATCTATCCACAATCACTTCCAGCAGAGGCAATTCAATTCCTCTACAAATCAACCAGAACAAATCTTCCGTCTCTCGGTGACGATGACTTTGAAGAAATCGACCCCGACAGCAAGTTTTTCCTCTCGCCTGACATGAAATCCACCTTTGAGAAGAAGGATGAGTTCACGCTTTCGACCCAATCGGGCGACTTCAACAACGCTCCTTTAGAGAACGGAGGTGAAATATATCAAGAAGTGACAGGAGACTTTGTGGTGATGGCAACCGTCGCTGATATGGAAGGAATGAAAGAGCGTAATGTGAAGGGCTACAATGAAGGCGGCATCCTCATCTCCTCCCCTCTTGGGGGAGGTCGGGAGGGGGCTACCTACTACCAATTGGGAGCCTTTCCCCTCTACAACTGCGGCAATATGCTCACCATGTTGAGCGGTCATGGCCGTCCTCAGTTCCCTAACTACAAGGGTTATGACTTCGACTCCATCATGCAGTTCGAGCGTCGCGGCAACCAACTCTTTGCCCGCACCAGCAAAGATGGCAAGACTTGGAACAACATGCCAGGCTCTCCCATTGAAGTGAACAGCCCTACGCTGAAAGTGGGTGCCTACCAAACCACCTACACGGAGAACCCGTCGTGGGTGAAACTCAAAGATTTTATCATCTATCAAAAGAAAAAGACCAATTAACTAACACATTTATGTATATGACTATCTATCACAACATCCTCAAGGGGCTGATGCTCGTCGGTATGGCTGCAGCAACGCTCTCTGTCAACGCTCAGCGGAAAGAGACCATTCTGCGTGACGGATGGAAGTTCTCGCGTGGCGAAGGGCTTGATACCACCGCACCTGCTCAAGTCGGCTACAATGACAAGAAGTGGCAAACCGTACAAGTGCCGCACGACTGGGCCATCAGCGGTCCTTTCGACAAGGAAATTGACAAACAAACCGTAGCCATCGTGCAGAACGGCGAGAAGGAAGCCAGCGAAAAGACTGGACGTTCAGGTTCTCTGCCTTGGATTGGAGAAGGCTGGTACCGCACCACGTTCACGGTGGCGAAAGACTGTCCCCGCGCCTTGCTCAACTTCGATGGTGCCATGTCGGAACCTGTGGTATATGTGAACGGTCAGAAGGCTGGCGAATGGAAATATGGTTACAGCAGTTTCAATGTGGACATCACACCTTTCGTTAACAAGGACGGTTCACCCAACACCTTGGCTGTTCATTTGCAGAATGTGGAAGAAAGCAGCCGCTGGTATCCCGGCGCTGGCTTATACCGTCCTGTCACCCTCATTCAGACCCCTAAGGTGGCCATTGAACAATGGAGCATCGAGGCCAACACCTTATCACTCGTTCAGAGCGGTTTTGCTCCATCCGTCCGCCCCAACCAACTTTATGGTTGTGCCATGGAGTTCAAAGCACAAGTGACAGGCATGCAACCCAAAGCACGATATGCCTTCGAATTCTCCATCAAGAACGATATGGGCAAGCAACAAACCTTCTTGGCAAAAGCAGATGAAAACGGCATCGCTCAGATTTTCGGCAATATCGAGAACGTGACCTCATGGTCGCCAGAGAATCCAAAACTCTACAACCTGCAAGTGACGCTCTACACCATCCGCGACGGTGCCCCCGACCGCATCCTCGACAAACAGGTGAAGAAGATAGGTTTCCGCACCGTAAAATGCTCAGCCGAAGGAGGTTTCCAACTGAACGGCAAAACCCGCAAGTTCAAGGGTGTGTGTCTGCATCACGACCTCGGCATGCTGGGTGCTGCCATCAACAAGAGTGCCCTCATCCGTCAGGTAGAACTGCTGAAGAGCATGGGATGCGATGCCATCCGCACGGCTCACAACTGTCCCAGCCAGATGCAGATGGAAGTGTACGACTCTCTCGGCATGATGGTCATGGCTGAGAGTTTCGACATGTGGATTTATCCCAAATGCAAAAACGGTTATGCACGTTTCTTCAAGGAATGGAGCGACCGAGACATCGAAAATCTTGTACGCGCCAACCGTCTGCACCCCAGCGTTGTGATGTGGAGCGTCGGCAACGAGATTCCCGAGCAGTGGTCGGCTGAAGGAGCCAAGATACTGCGCCACTTGCAAGACCTGGTGCACAAGTTCGACACCACTCGTCCCATCACCAACGGCATGGATCGCATCGAGGCTGCCATCAAGAGCGGTTTTGCCGACGTGGCCGATGTGCCTGGCATGAACTATCGTACACACCTCTACAAGAAAGCATATGAGAGTCTCGGGCAAGGATATGTGCTGGGCAGCGAGACCGCTTCCACCATTTCCTCCCGTGGCGTTTATAAATTCCCGCTCACAGAACAGAAAGGCATTGCTTACGATGATGGTCAATGCTCCAGTTACGACCTGACCGCATGCTCATGGAGCAACCTGCCCGAAGACGACTGGTTCCTGCAAGATGATGAGTCATGGGTGATTGGCGAGTTCGTCTGGACAGGCTTCGACTATCTTGGCGAGCCCACTCCCTACGATGAATACTGGCCAAGCCGTTCCTCCTACTTCGGCATTTTCGACTTGGCAGGTCTTCCCAAGGACCGCTATTACCTCTACCGTTCCCACTGGAACAAGCAGGACAAGACCATTCATCTCCTGCCACACTGGACATTCCCAGGCAGAGAAGGAGAAATCACTCCCGTTTTCTGCTATACCAACTACCCTACCGCTGAGCTTTTTGTGAACGGCAAGAGCCAAGGGAAAATAACTAAAAATCCAGCAGAACGTCTTGACCGCTACCGCCTCCGTTGGAACAATGTCAAGTACGAGCCAGGCGAAATCAAAGTGGTGGTGTATGACGAACAAGGCAAGCAGGCGGGCACCCAAACTGTCAAGACTGCAGGTGCCGCCTCACAGATTCAACTGACAGGCGACCTCGGTGCCGACATCAAGCCCCTCAAAGCCAATGGCGATGACATGACCTTCATCACTGTCAACATTCTTGACAAAGACGGCAACCTCGTTCCTGATGCTGACCAGCAACTGAACGTTTCAGTCACAGGGGCTGCCAACTTCAAGGGTATTTGCAATGGCGACGCCACCAGCACCGAAGTCTTCACCAAACCTACCATGAAGGCATTCCATGGTCAACTCGTCATCGGCATCCAAAGCAACGGAAAGCAAGGCACCGCCACCGTGAAAGTGACTGCAAAGGGACTGACATCAGCCACCGCCACTATCCAATGTGAAATGTAAAATGTAAAACGTCAATATAATTATGAATTACGGTTTTGTGAAAGTAGCGTCCGCCATCCCTTCTCTGAAAGTGGCCGACTGCACCTACAACATCCAGCAAATCGAAAGCCTCATCATTCAGGCAGAAGGCAAGGGTGTTGAAATCATCGTATTCCCCGAACTCTGCATGAGCGGTTACACCTGCCAAGACCTCTTCGGTCAGCAGCTCCTCCTCGAGAAGTGTGAAGAAAGCCTCTTCAAGTTGCTTGACTTCACCCGTTCCCTGCAAATCATCTCCATCGTCGGCATGCCCATCATGGTCGATTCGTTGCTGATGAACTGTGCCGTGGTCGTACAGGGCGGCAAAATACTCGGTGTGGTGCCCAAGACCTATCTACCCAACTATAAAGAGTTCTACGAACAGCGTTGGTTCGCCCCTTCGTCGGCCATTGACGACACACAGATTCACCTCTGTGCACAGACTGTCAACTTTGGCAGCAACCTACTCTTCCACACCCAGAAGACCACCTTCGGCATTGAAATCTGCGAAGACCTTTGGGCACCCATTCCTCCGAGCAGCGAACTTGCATTAAAAGGGGCTGAAATCATCTTCAACCTGAGTGCCAGCAACGAACTCATTGGCAAGAACCAGTACCTGCTCTCCCTCATCAGTCAGCAAAGTGCCCGATGCATTGCTGGCTACGTATACAGTTCCTGCGGATTTGGCGAGAGCACACAAGACGTGGTCTTTGCAGGCAATGCCCTCATCTACGAGAACGGCAGCCTCATCGCCCACAGCAAGCGATTCAGCCTTGAAGAGCAGATGGTCATCTCCGAGATAGACACTGAGCGACTCCTCACCGAGCGTCGCCACAACACCACTTTCAGTGAGAACGTACGACTCGCTGACACCGCGAATCGTGTGGACATCCAGTGCCAGACAGTCAATCCCACCTACGACTTCGAACTGACCAGATGGATTAACCCCCATCCTTTTGTTCCAAGTGGTTCGGCGTTGAATGAACGTTGCGAAGAAATCTTCGCCATCCAGACTTCAGGACTCGCCAAGCGCATCGTTCACACAGGTGCTCGCAGCATCGTCGTCGGTATCAGCGGCGGACTTGACTCCACGCTCGCCCTGCTCGTATGCGTCAAGACCATGGACATGCTCCAGCGTCCCCGCAAAGAAGTCATCGGCATCACCATGCCAGGCTTCGGCACCACCGACCGCACCTACAACAATGCCCTATCCCTCATGCAGTCGCTTGACATCACCATCAAGGAAATCAGCATCAAGGAAGCCTGCATCCGCCACTTCCTCGACATTGGTCACGACCTCAACAACCACGACGTCACCTACGAGAACAGCCAGGCACGTGAACGCACCCAGATACTCATGGACGTGGCCAACCAATGCAACGGTTTTGTAGTCGGCACCGGTGACCTCAGCGAACTGGCCCTCGGATGGTGCACCTACAACGCTGACCACATGTCCAACTACGGTGTCAATGCCTCCATTCCCAAAACCCTCGTCAAGCACCTCGTCAAGTGGGTGGCTATGACCAGCGTGGATGAGGCATCGAAAGAGACTCTGCTCGACATCATCGAGACCCCCATCTCGCCCGAGCTCATCCCTGCCAATGCCGACGGCACCATCCAGCAGAAGACAGAAGACCTGGTAGGACCATACGAACTCCACGACTTCTTCCTCTACCACTTCCTTCGCCTCGGTTTCCGTCCCGCCAAGATATTCTACTTGGCACAGCAAGCCTTCATCAAGCAAGCCGCCCCTACAGCCGACGATGGCATCCTCAGCATGGAGCGCGGCACCTACGACGAAGACACCATCCGCAAATGGCTCCAGACCTTCTGCCGCCGTTTCTTCACCCAGCAGTTCAAGCGCAGCTGTCTGCCCGATGGCCCGAAAGTCGGTTCTGTGTCCCTCTCACCCCGTGGCGACTGGCGCATGCCGAGTGATGCCAGCAGTGCCGACTGGTTGGCAGATCTCGATTAAACATTCAATAAATCAACTCTAAACTTTAACCCATAAACATTATAAATCCCCTTTCTTATGCCAACAGTTGACGACAAGAAAGTGATATTCTCGATGGTCGGAGTGAGCAAGACCATCCAGCAGAATCAGAAACAAGTGCTCAAGAACATCTATCTCTCCTTCTTCTACGGTGCCAAGATAGGCATTGTGGGTTTGAATGGTGCAGGTAAGTCGACGCTGATGAAGATTATCGCCGGCCTTGACCAGCAATATCAGGGACAAGTGGTGTGGGCTCCAGGATACTCAGTGGGCTACTTGCCACAGGATCCACCACTCAACGAAGAGAAAACTGTGAAGGAGAACGTGATGGAAGGAGTACAGTACATCTACGACACACTGAAGGAATACGACGAAATCAATGAGAAGTTCGGCTTAGAGGAATACTATGGCGACCCTGATAAGATGGAGAAACTGATGAACCGTCAGGCCGAACTACAGGACATCATCGATGCCACCGACGCATGGAACATCGACTCCAAACTCGACCGGGCTATGGATGCACTCCACTGCCCTCCTGCCGACTGGAGCGTGACAAACCTCTCAGGTGGTGAACGTCGCCGTGTTGCTCTCTGCCGTCTCCTCCTGCAACAGCCCGATGTCCTCCTACTCGACGAGCCAACTAACCACCTTGATGCAGAAAGCATCGACTGGCTTGAACAGCACCTGCAACAATATGCAGGCACCGTCATCGCTGTCACTCACGACCGCTACTTCCTCGACGACGTGTCGGAGTGGATTCTCGAACTCGACCGTGGTGAAGGCATCCCATGGAAAGGCAACTACTCCAGCTGGCTCGACCAAAAATCGAAGCGCATGGCACAAGAGGAGAAGACTGCTTCAAAGCGTCGCAAGGCACTCGAACGAGAACTTGAATGGGTGCGCATGGCTCCGAAGGCACGTCAGGCAAAGGGAAAAGCACGTCTGAACTCTTACGACCGAATGCTGAACGAGGAGCAGAAAGAGAAGGAGGAGAAACTCGAAATCTTCATTCCCAACGGCCCACGTCTCGGCAACAAGGTCATCGAGGCTCAACATGTTGCCAAAGCATTCGGCGAGAAGGTACTTTACACAGACCTCAACTTCAACTTGCCTCCTAACGGTATCGTGGGAGTCATCGGTCCAAACGGTGCTGGCAAGACAACCCTTTTCCGCCTCATCATGGAACTTGACAAGCCTGATGCTGGCACATTCGAGGTGGGTGAAACCGTCAAACTCGCATACGTGGATCAGCAACACAAGGACATTGAGCCTGCACAGACGGTGTATCAGGTGGTGAGTGGAGGCAATGAAATCATCCGCATGGGTGGCCGCGATGTGAATGTGCGTGCCTACCTCAGCAAGTTCAACTTCAGTGGTGCCGATCAGGAGAAACTCTGCGGTGTACTCTCAGGCGGTGAACGTAACCGTCTGCAACTAGCTCTTGCCCTGAAACAGGAAGGCAACGTACTCTTGCTCGACGAGCCGACTAACGACATCGACGTAAACACTCTCCGTGCTCTTGAAGAAGGTCTAGAGAACTTTGCGGGCTGTGCCGTCGTTATCAGCCACGACCGCTGGTTCCTCGACCGTATCTGCACCCACATCCTCGCTTTCGAGGGCGACGGCAACGTCTTCTACTTCGAGGGTTCCTACACCGACTACGAGGTTAACAAAGCTAAGCGACTCGGACTCGAAGAGCCTAAGCGCATCCGCTACCGTAAGTTGATGGACGAGTAGAAGGAGGTAAATATAAAATTTAAAGTTGAGAGTTTATCTCCTCACTCCATTTTCCGACAATACTCTATGAACTGCTGATACAGCGTATTCTGTGTCAGCAGTTTTTCATCGCCTAAAATGAACAATTGCTTGCGAGCACGGGTGATAGCCACATTCAGTTTACGGTCAACCTGCCCCGAAGGCATTTCGACGATATTGGAAAGTATGTCGAGTTCGTATGGTTGAGTGATAGTGGTTCCATAGATGATGATGTCGCGTTGTGAACCTTGATATCGTTCAACAGTATCTATCAGCAAATCGGAAGCCACCTGAGGCAACAACTTGGCGATTTCGGAACGAACGAATGAAATCTGACGACGGAAGGGCACAATGATGCCGACCTGACGGGCGGGTACAAGGGGCTGGTGATTCTTCTCATGCAGCACAACCAACGCCTTTAGCAGTTTGGCAATCATTTGTGCTTCCAACTTGTTGGCTTTGGGCATGCGTTCCTCCAGCGACGGACTAGGCACATGGATGAATGCACAGCGACGTGTGGCGGCAAGACATTCCATAGAGTCATCGGGATTGTAAACAGCATATGCAAGTGTCTCTCTCTGATGGGGCAAACCAACGGGAAGCAGACACCCCTCATAAAAAGCATCGGAGGCAAATTCAGCGATGGCTGGATGCATACGTCCCTGATGGTTGAGCATGGAAACCACTTCGGCATTGTGACGGTTCTGTTCGTAAAGACGCTCAAACAATGAATTACGACAATTGGTCAACCCAATGGCATGTAACAGAGATGAGGTCACCGCTGACTCCTGCGCATCCTGCACCACAACGGCTGGCAACTGCTTATGATCACCTATCATCACAAACTTGTCAATGGCCGAGGAGGTAAAGATGCCCATGATTTGGGGTTCGAGCAGTTGCGATGCTTCATCGAAGATGGCCACTTGGAAGTTTTTTAACTGAAGGAGTGCCATATTGCCGTTCATCGAAGCGACGGTGCTGACGAACACATGAGTCTGTTCAATCAGCGAAAGGACTTGCTGGCGGGTGGTCAATGGTTCCACCACTCGCGCCAGCAGATGCTCCTGATAAGGAGGTGCACACGAAAGTTCACGCCCCATACGAATATAATCTACTTGAGGTGTAATGGTACTGAGCATTTCACAAATCTCATCTACCGCACGATTGGTGTATGCCAGCAAAAGAATGTCATGCTGTTGTTGAAGGTGTTGTTCCACCATCTGTTTGAGAGCCACCGAGGTTTTCCCTGTGCCTGGAGGTCCCATCAGGAGAAAGAGGTCATCGGCTGTGGGCTGGCGTTGACAAAGAAGCAGGTCGCGACGATGCTTGTCACAGGTTATCAATGAGAAGAGTCCACTATAAAGACTTCGGTAGTTGGCATCAACATGATCGTGCTCAATGGCATAGAGGTCGTTACGACTGAACACACCCTTATTGTGTTGAGGGTTCTTCAGTCTCAGCCAAATGCGTTCTCCCTCATAGGCTTCCACGCCACAACGAACCACCTGCTGAGTGACAGCAGAGTCCATTTCTGTATTTCGTTGATATAAAATAACGGAATCGCCAATGCGGAAGTTGGGCAGGCTATCACCATCGTCGGTACGTTCCAGACAGACAGCCTCCACACCATCCTTCCAGCGCAGGTCGACGATTCGAAGGTTGAGGAAGATGTCACCATTGGCCATTTTCATCTGGAGGTCGGCATTCCACAGGGAGGAGAGTGTGCGTGTGGAGTCGGGCCGTGTGTCAGTCATCTTACTCGCAAACTGTTCGTGTTCGATGAATTGCAGGAAGGTGTAGAAGTATTCAGCCGTAAGTTCATCCATGCCATGCAGCGCATCGGTGACGGGCTTGATATCGGGCAAGCACCACACGGTCCAGAATTTCTCGCTGCAATTCGGATTGCGTCTCAAAGCCTGGGGGGTGAGACGTGGCACCCATTTCCTGGCTTCTCCATGCAGTAATCCCATCTCCATGGCCACGATGCTGTTGCGGATGTTCATGGCACGAAACACCATCTCCTGATAACTGCTCTGTTCCTGCAAATGTGGATATTTGGAATAGAGCAAGTTACCCATCACGTCAGTCTGCTGTACATCCATGTTGTAGAAGAGGATTTCTTTGTAGAGGAGCATCTGCATCAGGTGTTCCTCTTTGGAACGGTTGCGATACTCATCCCATTTGCCTGATTTCAACTCGATGAGGAATTTCTTGCCCTCGTCGTCAAGGTCAATCAGACAGTCCATACGTCCCTGCAATCCTAACGCTTCACAAAAAAAGGAAGGCTCGATATGAATGTTCACATTGCCACTGTGCATGAAGGGCTGCTCGTAGAGTTCCCTCACCACTTGCTTGATATTGGCAAACTGGCGCTTCGTCTCCTCGAAAAATGAACCATTGATGCGTTGGCAGGCACAGATGTCGATGGCACGATCGGCAAACACCTTATGCATCGATGTGAGATAGTCGGCATCAGGCTGGTTGAAGGCATCGTCGAGAAATTGATTGGCAAAATCACCCAACAACGTGTAAACGGTGCTGTCGGATGGTTTGAACTTCGCGATGAAATGATTGAAAGCCGACTCGCCCCACCCTTTGATGCAACTGGTCACACTCGTTGTGTCGAGCAAAAAATCTGGCTCCAAAACAATATAAAGAGGGTGATAGACACCTTCATCGTCAATCGTGAAGGACAGGGCATTGAATTGCATGCCCTCCTTCAACATCTGCGCTGCCTGTAACGTGTGCTGATTCATGGAAACATCCACCCGAAAGATATCCTCCGATGGCATCTCTCGTGAAAACGCATAAATGTAAGGTTCCTCTATGCGCTGCACCACGAAACGGACACGCTTCTGACTGCTCATGCATCCAGTTGTCCAATGATTTCACCGACAGACTGACAACCATGACGGTCAAGCCACTCATTGATGCCATTCACCACTTTCACCGTCACAGCCGGGTCGATGAAATTGGCCGTACCTATCTCCACAGCCGAGGCACCAGCCATGAGGAACTCTATGGCATCCTCTGCATTCATGATGCCTCCCAAGCCAATCACTGGAATATTCACAGCCTTAGCCACCTGCCACACACAACGCACAGCGACCGGTTTCACCGCTGGACCAGACATGCCACCTGTGGCAATGCTCAACACAGGCTTGCGCTTCTCAATGTCGATGACCATGCCCATCAGCGTGTTGATGAGCGAAACGGCATCGGCACCTGCATCCTGTACAGCCAATGCTATATCAGAAATAGAAGTAACATTTGGCGATAATTTGACAATCAACGTCTTATGGTAAGCCTCTCGCACTGCCTTCACTACAGCAGCTGCACCCTCGGCCGTCACGCCAAAGGCCATGCCACCTTGCTTCACATTAGGACACGAGATGTTCAGTTCTATGGCTGGAATCCCTTCAAGTTCATTCACGCGGGCAGCACATTCTGCATAATCTTCAGGCGATGAGCCGCTCACGTTAACCAAGAAGTTCGTCTTGATATCCTTAATCTCGGGATAGATGTGTTGGCAGAAATAGTCAACACCCTTGTTCTGCAAGCCCACGCAATTCAGCATACCGCTAGCCGTCTCCACCATACGTGGATAATCGTTTCCTTCACGCGGATGAAGCGTGGTGCCTTTCACAATGATACCGCCTATCTCTTCCAGATTCACAAAGTCAGCAAACTCCACACCATAACCGAATGTGCCCGATGCGGTCATCACGGGATTCTTCATCTCAAGACCCGCTATTTTTGTCCTTAAATCTGCCATACCTTAAATGTTCCAAGTTAAATCGTTAATGTCAAACACTGGGCCTTCCTTGCACACACACACATTGCCCTTCACGGTCTTCTCCACACAACACAAACAGGCTCCCACACCGCAAGCCATCATGTTTTCCAGACTCACCTCGCAGGGAGTGCCGCTGCTCTTGGCATATCTTGCCACACTCACCATCATGGGCTTGGGCCCACACACCGAGATGCGGTCGAAATGCTCTATATTTAATAATGTGTGCTGTGTGACGAAGCCCTTCTCGCCTTCCGAACCGTCTTCAGTCGTCACATACACAGGGGCTATCGACTTGAACAAATCCTGTTCGAGCAGGTCGCTTTTACTCCTTGCGCCCAACAGAAAAACAGGATTAGCACCATGAGCCTTCAGATAGTTCCCATAATCCAACAAAGGAGCCACACCAACACCGCCGCCCACTAGCAGCACCTTCTCGCCCTGCTTCTGAACAGGTGAAAATCCATTGCCAAGCGGAAAGACAAGATTGAGCATGTCACCCTCCTTCAGTTCTGCCAACTTGTGTGTTCCCTCGCCCACCTTCTTAATGAGCAGCCACAGTTCGTTCTTTTCCCTATCCACAAAATTGATAGAGATGGGACGCCGCAAGAATGTCTGGGGGCTTCCCTCCACTTTCACTTCCACAAATTGTCCCGGAAAGGTTTCTGGCAACGGCTCCGAGTCCGTCAGTTTCAGCAGGACATACAGTTCATGAGGAAACTCAACCTGCTTCACCACTAAATCTTTTACGTATTTCTTCATATTGCGTTTATTGTTTTCAGATGAATACGGATACTCCTAACTCTCACTAAATACCCCAAGCTGCTGGATTACATTCTCGTTCCAGTTCCTTCTCCTGCTTGTCATCCAAACGATAGAAGAAGTCCATACCTGTCACTTTCTCCACCTTGTCCACCGAAACAGCATAGTCGCGCATATCGCCACTGCATGGCTTGTTCGGATAGATGAATCCAATGGCTTTCGGCACACGCCCCAAGGTCAGCAACACCTTGAAGAAACGGTCTGGCACAGCAATCCGCATATTGTGACGCTGTCCAATGGTCTTCGGGGGCTCATTGTCGAAGATGGGACCACAGCAGATGTAAATCGTACCGTAATTCTTTGCCCACGAACGGCACTGCATCTCAAGGTCGTTCCAAGCACCCATGTTGAGGTCGTGATTCTGCGGACAGATGTTAGTCATACAGAACGACTCATCCATCGCTTTCTCCGTGTTCTTGTTGTCACCCGCAGGACACATGTGCCCACGGTCATATCCGGAGCCGTTGTAGTCGAAATGCTCCACGCAGATTTCCTCCTTCATGGATGGATCACCATGAAAGTTGTTGGTGCGCTGCACCTTTCCATAGGCCCGGTTCGCATCCAAGTTCCAGCACACGTAGTTGGGGCACAGCCTCGTCGTGTTGTACGAAATCAGGAACTGCGTCTTGTAGATCAGCATCTCCTTGGCATTTCCCAAAGAGGCAGGCTGTTCCAGATTGTCCTGCAATTCCTGCTGAAACTCGCTCTCGCTGATTTCAGCCGTCTCCTCGTTGGCATGAGCACGTGCTTCCACAAAGGAGGCCTCCTCCTGCTCCTGAGCCTCATACTGGGCATTCCGTTCCTCGCTGGTCGATGGGGCAAAAGCGCCGCCATTCACATCGGCAGGAAGCGAGTCGCCACATCCCACACAAGCCCACAGATTGTTCAAGCCCACCACTGCCAGAATGAGCATAATGCAGGTAGCTAGAATTGACCAAGATTTACTCTTTTTCCCCATTTTCCACTTTGTTTTTGTCGCCACGAAAGCGCATTTTCCATTATTAAGGCACAAATTTATGAAACATTTAACAAAAAGTTGTTGTCATCACAAAAAAAAGTATTACCTTTGCAGCGCTTTTAACAAAAAGACACATTCTTTTTGACATCAGCACTGCCGAATTGGCTCAGTTGGTAGAGCAACGCATTCGTAATGCGTGGGTCGGGGGTTCGAGTCCCCCATTCGGCTCAAGAAAGCGAGGGTGTGCCACAGCGGTACACCCCTTTTTTATCCTCCACGCGCATGACGAGACAGACCCCCAACATAGAGAAAATCATCCTCGGAATAGACCCCGGCACCAACCTGATGGGCTATGGGGTGCTGCGTGTGGTGGGCAACAAAGCCGAACTCATGGCGATGGGAGTCATTGAACTGAAGAAGTACGAAAGCCATTATCTGCGGCTCGGCAAAATCTTCGAACGCATCACCAACATCATTGACTCCTACCATCCCGACGAAATGGCCATCGAAGCACCTTTCTACGGCAAGAACGTGCAATCCATGCTCAAACTCGGACGCGCACAAGGAGTCGCCATCACAGCCGCCATCATGCGCGACATCCCCATCACCGAATACGAGCCACGCAAAATCAAGGTCGCCATCACCGGCAATGGCTCCGCCTCCAAGGAGCAAGTGGCAGGCATGATGCAACGACTGCTCCACATCTCCAAGGAAGACATGGACGTGCAATTCGATGCCACCGATGCCCTCGGAGCCGCCTACTGCCACTTCATCCAGATGGGCAAACCCGAAGTGGAACACAAATTCAGCTCATGGAAAGACTTTGTGAAGAAAAACGAAGACAAAGTACACAGCTAATTTAAGGCTCAAAAAGAGATAAACACTTGACAAAGTCGAAAAAAATTCGTACCTTTGTACTGGAAATTTGGAAATGAACATCCAAATTCTCTTCATAAATTCCTTCCATGAATTGATCAATTCCTTCTACCAATCGATCAATTCCTTCTATGAATTGATCAATTCCAAGAAGGAATCGAGTTTATCACTTACACTAACCCAGTCGAGGATGTTCCAGTGAGTCAGTGGAGGAACTTACACTAACCCAGTCGAGCATATTACAGTCATTGGGCAGAGCATGTTACACTAAGCCTGCAACACATATTACACAAGCCTGCGAGAGAACCCGTCACAAGGGTTCTCCTACGCCATACAAGCTAGGTGAACGTTTAACAAAAAATATATGGAGAAAAAGAATGAGTTGTGGAATATGTTTTTTGCAAAAGTGCTGCATGTTTTGTTGCAAACAAACATTTTCCAGGAAAAAGTCTTCTTTCCTTTGTTGGTAACAAAAAAAAGATGTACCTTTGTGAACTTTTTCACGCGTATGCCCACGTACACGTGAACTTTAACAAGTATAATGCAAAACACTTTTCAACACTTTTTTAATTGATTTTTTATGGCTAACATGAAAGAAAAACTCTTCTCGGAGTTTCAGGCACCTACCACACAAGAGTGGTTGGACAAGATTGAGGTGGACCTCAAGGGTGCAGACTTCCAGAAGAGATTGGTCTGGAGAACCAATGAAGGCTTCAACGTGCAGCCTTTCTATCGCCGCGAAGACTTGGCAGACCTCAAGGCTGTCGATTCTCTTCCAGGAGAATTTCCGTTCATCCGTGGTAACAAGAAGGACAACAACCTCTGGTTTGTGCGACAGGAGATTGATGCAGCAGATGCGAAGGCGGCTAACGCCAAGGCGCTCGACATCCTGAACAAGGGTGTTGACTCGCTCGGCTTCAAGGTGCCGGGCAAGAGCGTGAACAAGGAGTTCATCGCCACCCTGCTCGACGGCATCTTGCCTCAGTATGTGGAACTGAACTTCAAGACTTGCCAGCGTCATTGTGTGGAACTGGCACAGGTTCTTGTCGAGTATTTCAAAGAGAAGAAATACCCGCTGGCTGAACTGAAGGGTTCCATCAATTTCGACCCCATCAGCAAGGTGCTCTGCAAAGGCAAGGATGTAACAGCCGTGCTTGAATGCGCCAAACCGCTTATTGAAGCATTGGTGGAACTTCCAGGATACAAGTGCATCAACGTCAACACGGTAGCACTGAACAATGCTGGTGCTTACATTTATCAGGAACTTGGCTATGCCCTCGCTTGGGGTGCTGAATATCTGAACATCCTCACCGAGGCTGGCGTGGAGGCTACCGAAGCTGCCAAGCGCATAAAATTCAACATGGGCGTAAGCGAGAACTACTTCATGGAGATTGCCAAATTCCGTGCAGCCCGTATGCTTTGGGCACAAATTGTGAAGCAGTATGAGCCTAAGTGCGACTGCGCTTGCCAGATGCATGTCTGCGCCTTCACTTCTGAGTACAACCAGACGCTGTTCGACTCTTACGTGAACCTGCTCCGCTCTCAGACAGAAGCCATGTCGGCAGCCATCGCCAATGTGGATTCTATCGTGGTGACTCCATTCGACAAGCCTTACGAAGTGCCGACAGACTTTGCAGAGCGCATTGCCCGCAACCAGCAGCTGCTGCTGAAGGAAGAGGCACACTTCGACAAACTCGTCGATGTGGCTGGCGGCTCTTACACCATCGAACATCTGACCGATGCCATCGCGAAGGAAGGCTGGAAACTCTTCCTCGAAGTGGAGAACGCAGGCGGTTTCTTGGCCGAAGCACTCAACGGCAACATCGTGAAGGCTGTGAATGCATCGAACGACAAGCGTCATGCCGATGCTGCCAAGCGTAAGGAATTCATTCTCGGAACGAACCAATTCCCTAACTTCACCGAGACTTCCGAGGGCAAGGCTCCAATGGCTTGCTGCTGTTCATGCCATGAGGACGGTACACTGCCAGCTCTCAACAAGGAGCGTCTGGCTTCAGAGTTTGAGACCTTGCGTCTCTCGACCGAGAAGGCTGCCAAACAGCCTATCGCGTTCATGCTCACCATCGGCAACCTCGCCATGCGCCAGGCTCGCGCACAATTCTCTTGCAACTTCCTCGCCGCAGCAGGCTACAAGGTGATGGACAACCTCGGCTTTAAGACCGTCGAGGAAGGTGTTGATGCTGCCCTCGCAGCAGGTGCCGACATCGTTGTCATTTGTTCTTCCGACGATGAGTACGCAGAGTACGCTATCCCAGCATTCCAGTACCTCAATGGTCGCGCCATGTATGTAGTGGCAGGTGCACCCGCATGCTCCGAAGACCTGAAGGCTGCCGGCATCGAGAATTTCATTCATGTTAAGTCAAACCAGCTCGAAACGCTCAAGGCGTACAATGCTAAACTCGGAATCTAATTATGGCACGCAAGAATTTTAATGATATAGATATCTACGCTGGCATTCAGCAGAAGAATGGTCAGCAGTGGCAGAAAGAGAATGGCATCAGCGCTAACTGGAGAACTCCTGAGCAGATTGACATTCAGCCCGTTTATACAAAGGAAGACCTCGAAGGCATGGAGCATCTCGACTTCACAGCCGGTATTCCACCCTATCTCCGTGGTCCTTACTCGATGATGTACCCCTTCCGTCCTTGGACCCTCCGTCAGTATGCAGGTTTCTCTACGGCTGAGGAATCCAACGCTTTCTACAGAAGAAACCTCGCATCTGGTCAGAAGGGACTTTCAGTGGCATTCGACCTCCCCACTCACCGCGGTTACGACCCCGACAATGCTCGTGTGGTGGGTGACGTAGGTAAGGCTGGTGTGTCCATCTGTTCTCTCGAGAACATGAAGGTGCTCTTCGCAGGCATCCCATTGAACAAGATGTCCGTCTCCATGACGATGACCGGTGGTGTGCTCCCTATCCTCGCCTTCTACATCAACGCAGGTTTGGAGCAGGGTGCGAAACTCGAAGAGATGGCTGGTACCATCCAGAACGACATCTTGAAGGAGTTCATGGTGCGTAACACCTATATTTATCCACCAGCATTCTCCATGAAGATTATCGCCGACATCTTCGAGTACACTTCTCAGAAGATGCCTAAGTTCAACTCTATCTCCATCTCTGGTTATCACATGCAGGAAGCAGGTGCCACCGCCGACATCGAGTTGGCATACACACTTGCCGACGGTATGGATTACCTCCGCACAGGTGTGAACGCTGGTATCGACGTGGATGCTTTCGCTCCTCGCCTCTCCTTCTTCTGGGCCATCGGCATGAACCACTTCATGGAGATTGCCAAGATGCGCGCAGGCCGTCTGTTGTGGGCAAAGATTGTAAAGAGCTTCGGTGCCAAGAACCCCAAGTCACTTGCACTTCGTACACACTCACAGACATCTGGTTGGTCACTCACAGAGCAAGACCCATTCAACAACGTAGGTCGTACTTGTATCGAGGCAATGGCAGCCGTGCTGGGTCACACTCAGTCACTCCACACCAACGCCCTTGACGAGGCCATCGCCCTGCCAACCGACTTCTCGGCTCGTATTGCACGTAACACCCAGATTTACATCCAGAACGAGACCAAGGTCTGCAAGCAGATTGACCCATGGGCAGGTTCTTACTACGTGGAGACCCTGACCAACGAACTCGTTCACAAGGCTTGGGAGCACATTCAGGAAATCGAGAAGCTGGGCGGTATGGCCAAGGCTATCGAGACTGGTCTTCCAAAGATGCGTATCGAGGAAGCAGCCGCACGTACTCAGGCTCGCATCGACTCTGGCACTCAGACCATCGTCGGCACCAACAAGTACCGTCTCGACCACGAAGACCCACTCGACATTCTCGAGGTGGACAACACAGCCGTTCGTCTGCAGCAGGAAGCAGCCCTCAAGGAGCTCAAGGCCAACCGCGACGAAGCCGCTTGTCAGGCAGCCTTGGCAGAAATCACCAAGTGTGTGCAGGAGTTCAAGGACGGCAAGAAGAGCGAGAACAACCTCCTCGACCTCGCTGTGAAGGCAGCAGGTCTGCGTTGTACGCTCGGTGAGATTTCCGACGCTTGCGAAGCCGTCGTAGGTCGTTATAAAGCAATCATCAGAACCATCAGCAACGTGTATAGTTCAGAATCCAAGAGCGACAAGGCCTTCGAAGAGGCTTGCGCTGCCACCGAGAAGTTTGCTCAGGCAAATGGTCGTCGTCCACGCATCATGATAGCCAAGATGGGACAGGACGGTCACGACCGTGGTGCCAAGGTGTGTGCAACAGGTTATGCCGACTGCGGTATGGACGTGGACATGGGTCCTCTCTTCCAAACCCCTGCCGAGTCAGCCCGCCAGGCTGTGGAGAACGACGTCGATGTGCTCGGCGTTTCCTCTCTCGCCGCTGGTCACAAGACGCTTGTGCCACAGGTTATCGAAGAACTGAAGAAACTCGGCCGTGAGGATATCCTCGTCATCGCCGGCGGTGTGATTCCTGCTCAGGACTACGACTTCCTTTACAAAGCAGGTGTCGCAGCCATCTTTGGTCCTGGCACTTCTGTGGCCAAGGCTTGTTGCGAAATCATGAAGATTCTCAACGAAGATTAAAACTTACACATTATTATATTTAAAGGGCGGTGCATCCGATGTGATGCACCGCCCTTCATGCTTTGTGGTGAACAAAACAACGACAATTTTGCCGAAAGGTGAGGGAGTTTGAAGAAAAAGTGCCCTTTTTGCCTCTCACTTCATTAAAAAATTCATACCTTTGCACATCTATTCGACATATAACAGCGAAGGTTATGGACAATAAAAAGAAAACCGACAATACTGATAGTGTGAACAAGGCCATTAGAGGATGGTGGATTGTAACAGGCTTCATCATCTTCATGATGTTTTTTGGCGTGTTTGCCATCTCTCAAGGATGGTTGGGCAAGTTGCCTCCTGTAAGCGACTTGCAGAACCCCATCAACAAATATGCCTCCCGTGTTTATTCTTCTGACAACCAGTTGATAGGAACATGGAGTTACGCGAGCGAGAACCGCGTGATGGTGCCCTACGACTCTCTCCCAGAGAATCTGGTGAATGCGTTGATAGCAACAGAGGACGCCCGTTTCTACGACCATTCGGGCGTCGATGTGAAAGCTATCGGACGTGCGGTGGTGAAGCGCTTAATGATGGGACAGAAGAGTGCAGGTGGCGGTTCGACTATCACACAGCAGTTGGCAAAACAGCTCTACTCTGATGTGGCAAGAACAGACGGAGCACGTATGATGCAGAAGCCCATCGAGTGGTTCATCGCAGTACAGTTGGAGAGATACTACACGAAGGAGGAAATCATCACGATGTATCTCAACTACTTCGACTTCCTCTACATGGGTGTAGGTGTAAGACAGGCCTGTCACACCTACTTCGGCAAGAACCCCATCGACCTCGATCTGAACGAATGTGCCACCTTGGTGGGCATGTGCAAGAACCCATCACTCTACAATCCTTACAGAAAGGAGAATGGAAAATACTACCCCAGCGAACGATGCAGAGAACGCCGCAATGTGGTATTGGCACAGATGGAGAAGGAGGGATACATCACCTCCGCACAGATGGCTGAAGTGCAGAGCAAGCCTCTGTCGCTCTTGCCCAAACCAAAAATCACCTCTCACAAGGAGGGTGCTGCACCTTACTTCCGCGAGTATCTGCGCACCATCATGATGGCCAAACGTCCTGAGCGCGACCAGTATGCCTCATGGCAAGGTCAGAAATATCACGACGACTCACTTGCCTGGGAGACAGACCCCCTTTATGGATGGTGCAACAAGAACACCAAAAAGGATGGTTCGCACTACAACATCTACACCGACGGTCTCAAAATATACACCAGCATCGACACACGCATGCAGAAGATGGCAGAAGAGGCCCTCTTTGAACATGTGGCACAATATCTGCAACCTGCCTTTAACCGCGAGATTCAGAATTCGCCAACAGGTCCTTACAAGGGGATGACCGTCGAAAAGATGAACAGACTCATCGACACGGAAATGCGTCGAAGCGAACGTTGGCGCGCCATGAAGGCAGACGGCCATAGCGATGCGGAAATCATCCAGGCTTTCAACACACCGATGGAGATGCGCCTGTTCAAATATGGCAACTCCTACGACGAGCCAGAAGTGGTGGAGATGCGCATGACACCACGCGACTCCATCATGTACTATAAGAAATTCTTGCGCGCATCCGTTTGTGCCATCGACGCCCAAAACGGACAGGTGAAGGCATACGTGCCAGGTTTGAGTTTCGAATACTTCAAGTGGGACAACGTGCTTGGCGGCGGACACCGTCAGGTGGGTTCTACCATCAAGCCCCTGCTCTATTCGTTGGCTCTTTCCAGCCAGAGTTTCACCCCTTGCGACAAGGTTGATGCAACTCCTAAGAACTATGGCGGATGGACTCCTAAGGGAGGTGCATTGGGTATGGTGCCGCTGAAGACAGCACTCGCCCACTCCAACAACCACGCTTCCGTCTATCTGCTCAACCTCATTCGTCCGCAGAACTTCATGAACTATCTGGAAAACGACCTCAAGATTTCCACCTACTCCATGCACCCCAACCTAACCCTCGCACTTGGTTCGGGTGACGTGAGCATCGGCGAGATGGCCAGTGCCTACACCATCTTCCCAGGCATGGGCATCCACTATGCCCCTCTTCTCGTCACACGCATCGAGGATGCTGAAGGCAACGTCATCGCTAACTTCACGCCACGCATGAACGAAGTGCTCTCGAAGGAGAAAGCCTGGCAGATGATTGACATGCTCAAGGCGGTTATCAACCAAGGTACGGGTCGTGCCCTGCGCGGTGGAGCCTACCACCTCAGCGGCGACTTGGGCGGCAAAACAGGTACGACAAACAAGAATGCCGACGGTTGGTTCATCGGCTTCTGTCCGAAACTGGTGATTGCCAGCTGGGTGGGCGGTGACGACCCCAACATCCACTTTGGCAGCATGGCCTACGGACAGGGAGCAAGAGCCGCATTGCCGATCTTCGGTAAACTCCTGAGAAAAGTCTACAACACGAATCTTCTGGGCATCAGCGAGAAAGACAAATTTGACATTCCAGCCGATTACCAACCGTGTGACAATGACCTCATGGATCTTCCAAGTGCTGAAGGCATCCTTCACCCGATTGAAGAAGAGGTGATTGACTACGACGAAGAGTTCTTCTAAAACAGCCCACGCGCTGGGCGATGGTTTCCGTTCGACCAAATAATCATAAACTTCTTAAGTATGAAATTCATTGGAATCATTCCTGCGAGATATGCCTCCACGCGCTTTCCAGCCAAACCTTTGGCCATCTTAGGTGGCAAGACCGTGATTGAACGAGTTTACCGCCAAGTGGAGGGTGTGCTCGACGACGTGTGCGTGGCCACCGACGACCAGCGCATCATGGATGCAGTTCAAGCATTTGGCGGCAAAGTCGTCATGACCAGCGTGAATCACAAAAGTGGAACCGACCGCGTACAGGAGGCCTTCACAAAAGTGGGCAAAGGCTATGATGTGGTTGTCAACATACAAGGCGACGAACCTTTCATCCAGCCACAGCAGTTGGAGGCTATCCGTGAGTGTTTCGACGACGATACAGTCGACATCGCCACGCTTGTCAAGCCTTTCAAACCTGAAGACGGATTCGCAGCTCTGGAAAACGCCAACTCCCCCAAGGTGGTGGTGAACAAACGGATGGAAGCCCTCTACTTCTCCCGCAGCATCATCCCTTTCACCCGTGGAAAGGAGAAAACAGAATGGCTCAGCGGCCACACCTACTACAAGCACATCGGCCTCTACGCCTATCGTGCTCAGGTGCTGAAGGAAATCACCGCACTCCCCCAATCCTCCCTCGAATTAGCTGAATCATTGGAGCAGTTGCGTTGGCTAGAGAACGGCTACAAGATTAAAGTGGGCATCAGCGAAATCGAGACCATCGGTATCGACACACCAGAAGATTTGGAACGTGCCGAGCAGTTTTTGCAGACGCACCAATTCTGAACCATCCGATTCCCAGGCAATTACACTCAACCATACCATATAACAGCACGAGGGTGTGTCAAATAGGCACACCCTCGTGAACAAATAAAGGAAACCCTATTTTTTCTTGACGGGTCGTATCTGCTTGCCTCTATACCGATATTCTTGAAAAATATTTGTGCTTGCCGACTCGGATGTAGAAGTCACAGTAGCTCCTCCTCCAGAGTCAAGAGAGAAAGTGAAGTCTGCTGCCCAGAAATAGGTTCTTTGCATATAATCCTCCGCATTTTTTAAGTTTTTGTCCTCCATATAGCCACCTGAGAGCGGGATGATCAGCGTATTTCCATTGGGTCCTGTATACTCCACGCAATCAACATCATTTATTTTCACGTTTGCACGTGTACAGTTGTCGAACAGTTCTTGGAATTGTTGTGCGGTAGGCATCATCCACGATTCACCCCACTTCTGTGTGGCTACATCGTATTTGGTTCCGGCAATGTTGCATTTGACATTCAGTACTACCGTAGAAACTTTAGTGCATGTGAGTAATCCATCAGCATACAAAGGGTCAGAGGAAGTACCACACGCAGATGAGGATGTACACATGTAGCTACTCCACGAATAGGTCAGTTTCTCCTCTGTCTCGCCAAGCGCATAGTAGCCACCGTGCTTCTCTGGTGCCGAGGCACCCACATTGATGTCTGCCCATAGGGTGCCGCTGGGCAGACCCAAATCTACGGGTTTGGGGTCGGCCACCTGCACGGGAGTCTTGTCGGCGTAATACGGGATGATACTGTCAACAGCAACGTATGGAAGTTTTTCCTGTGTGCCGTTACTCTTATAGATGATGATGCCTTGTGCCAGGCCGCTGCTGTACGTCACAACTGCCAGCAGCATTGAGAGCATGATTCTAATGGTTTTCATTTCTTGATGATTTTATAGGTGATACTTTCTATTTTAACAATGTGGATGCCTCGGGTCAAGCCGTCAACAGAGATTGTGAGACTACCATCCTGACCCATGCGATAGCCACCTTCGGCTTGTCCGTTGACGGTGAAGAGTTGGACGATGCTGTTGGGCGAGAAGCCTGAGAGACGGATGGCATTACCATCGAAGTTCATGGTTCCAGTTGTCTCGCCAGTCATGAGTTTCTGAACGCCCGTTTCCTCTGAGCCGTCTGACTCCAGCGATAACTTCTTCACGTCGAGTGCATCATACTCCACATCCACGGTAGCACTCTTGACAATGAACTTTTCTTCCTCAAACGTCATGTTAATCTGCTCACTCAACTTGATGTCGCTACGCTTTCCGTTGGCGAGCCAAATGGTCAGGACGTTCGGAATACCCTTCACGGTCACTTCATAAGAGTCTGTCAAGCTGGTGCCGTCAATACTGCCCGTAATCTTTGCTGTGCCTGGTCGCAAAGCCGTCACTTCACCTAAAGTGCTAACCTTAGCGACACTGTTGTTAGAAGAAGTCCATTGCAGCGTGTAGTTGGCATAGGAAGGCGTGACGGTGTAAGTAGGTCTCCAAGTGTCGCCTACATAGATGGTCTTCTTCGAGAATTCATCAGCAATATCAAATTGCTGTGGTGTTCGGTCCACATCCTTGACCGTGACTGCACAAGTGGCACTCAGACCGTTGTCCGTCGTCACTGTCACATTCGTCGTGCCAGGTTTGTTACCCGTCACCTTTCCATTCTGGTCAACGCTGGCTATCGAGGTTTTCTCCGATTTCCACGTCAGCGTGGGATTAGCATCCGAAGGTTTTAGCGTCGGATAGAGCATCTTAGAAGAATACACATCGACGTTCGCCGTAGCAGGCAACGATATCGACGTGGCAGCCACAGGAGAGGTGACAGTCACATAACATTTGGCATCGTAACCCATGTTCTGCTCGATAGTGATGGTGGCCGTACCTGTACCAACCGCTTTTACTTCACCGTAATTGTCCACAGTTGCAACGCTGTAGTTGCTCGATTTGAAAGTCAGCGTGACATTCTTCGATGGCGAGAGGGAATAACTGATATCCTGGGTCTGTCCCACCTTCATGGTCATGTTTTCATTCTGCACATTGATGGTGACCGGGTTGCAAGTCACCGTATAAGATTCGGTGGCATCGCTCGTATAGGTTCCACTGCCGTTACTCCACTCGTATTTCACCCTACAGGTGATGGTTTTCGAGTACTCGAAGTAAGAGGTGATTCTGACTTTCAAGCCTGTTGAGGTCTCATAGCAAGATATGCCATCCGAATACTGTCCAGACCACGTCACACTCTTTATTTTCGTGGCTAAGATGGACACACTGGGTTGGACTAACGTGAACTCGTCGCCAACATAGCCGCTGAAATGGGTTTGGACGGCGAAAGTGCTGATAGGAAACATAATCGACCCAATGCAGCACAATAGCATTAGCAGGAATTTTCGTTTCATAATACCGCTGGTTGAATAGTTTATATTACATATTGCACATAATGCTCGTGTGGAAACAATTGTCCTTCTATTCGTATTGGCACAAAAAGAAAACGTGGACAATTACTTGATCGTCTACGTTCTTCGAGGTATCGCCAAACACCTATGCACCATATACGAGTAAAAGCCCACGCATCAGCGTGAGCATCCTTGCTTTTACTCTTGGTGCTCTTCTTTGTTGGCGATTTTCGAAGAACAAGATTCTAAGCGGACGCTTCTTTTTTATATGTCTTTATGTTTTGATGTTACATAGGCAGTTGGGTGTTGGTTATTGGACTAAAGGGTTTTTACAACACTCATAAATTCGGCCAGAGTTCTGACATCAACTTGTGGGAACTGGTAGTGTTTAAGTTCCTCAAAGTGGTGGTCATTGCTGACTATATAGGTAGCTCCCGCTGTGACAGCACAATCAACGAACTTGTTGTCGTCGGGGTCTGCCGTAATCAGGTTAAGTGCTATGAGAGCTTTCCATACTTCCTAATAAGCAGCTTTTGGAAAGACGATTTGCAAGATACAATTCGTGTCCAGGACTACTTTCATCTATATGGGAGACGTTCGTGAATATTTGCCAATTCATCCAGCTTCTGCTGGTCAAGACCAAGTTTATCCCATAACTCATTTGCCCGACTCTCCACTTTCTTTTGAAAGTAGTCAGACAAGACCTTTTGCACCTCTTTAAGTTCCTGCTCTGAGTTCATGCGTGCAAACATCTGTAGCAGATATAACTGAATGGGGTTAAAAACGGTTGCTTCCATGATTGGTGTCGTTTATGGTTTTCTGGTTGCAAATATACAACATATTTTTCATAAACAAATGTTTTTGAGGAAAAAATTGTGGTTGGCGGGATTTGGGGCGATGAAAGGGCTGGTGTGGGCTCACAGACGTAGCCTCCGCTGGCGTACACCCACTACCTCCTCTGGAGCACACTCACAGCCTCTGAATCGATGTCGTCGAGGTCGACAAATCGACGTCGTCGACATCGACTGACCAACGTCGACGAGGTCGGCAAACCGATGTCGACGATGTCGGTTTTGAGGCAGTGGAAGGGAGGAATGGGAGGCTGTGGCGTTGAGGTAACGGAGGATGTGGCGTTAGGGTAACGGAGGATGTGGCGTTGAGATAACGGAGGATGTGACGCAAGAGCACTGGAGGTGATGGCACAAAGGGCTGCGGATTGGCGGAAAGTGCGCTGAAATGCCCCGTATGCGTTTCAGCACACTTCTTCGGCACCCCCTCGAAAATGACTAAAAAATTCAAAAACGAGGCTCTTTGGGGCAAAAATGGGGATTTGATGTTTTAAGAAGGGTTAAAAAGGGGGTCTTTTCTTGGTAGTGTCGGAAGGAATCGCTAACTTTGTACACATATTTAATATATAGAGGACAAACAAAAAACATTCAATCATAATCAATGGAAGATTTAGACAGAATCATTAAAGTTGAGATTAACGAAACGATGAAGAAGAGCTACATCGACTACTCGATGTCGGTGATTGTGGCTCGTGCGCTTCCTGAAGTTCGTGACGGTTTCAAGCCCGTGCACCGTCGTATTCTCTACTCAATGGACAAGCACGGCAACACGTCGGACAAGCCAACTGTGAAGTGCGCCCGTATCGTGGGTGATGTGCTGGGTCACTTGCACCCACACGGCGACTCGTCGGTGTATGGCGCGCTGGTGCGTCTGGCTCAGCCTTGGGCGATGCGCTACACGCTGGTGGATGGACAGGGTAACTTCGGCTCTGTGGATGGTGATGGTGCTGCGGCCATGCGTTACACGGAGGCTCGCCTCAGCAAGATTGGTGAGGCCATGCTTCAAGATATTGACAAGGAAACGGTGGACATGGTGGACAACTTCGACAACTCGGAGAAGGAACCGACCGTGCTGCCTACCCGCATCCCGAACCTCCTGGTGAACGGTGCAACGGGTATCGCTGTGGGTATGGCGACCAACATTCCTACGCACAATCTGAGCGAGGTGATTGATGGTTGCGTGGCTTACATCGACAATCCTGAACTGACGAGCACGGACCTGATGCAGTACATCAAGGGTCCTGACTTCCCTACCGGCGGCATCATCTGCGGTGTGGACGGCATCAGGGACGCTTACGAGACTGGTCGCGGTCGCATCGTGGTTCGTTCGAAGACTGAAATTGAAACTGAGGGTACACACGACAAGATTATCGTGAGCGAGATACCTTACAACGTGAACAAGTCGGAGCTGATCAAGAAGATTGCTGCGTTGGTGAACGAGAAGAAGATTGACGGCATCAGCAACGTGAACGACGAATCGGACCGCGAGGGTATGCGCATCGTCATCGACATCAAGCGTGAAGCCAACGCCAACGTGGTGCGCAACAAACTCTTCAAACTGACCGACCTGCAGAGCACCTTCGCCGTGAACTGCATCGCCATCGCTGACCGCCGTCCGAAGCAACTCTCGCTGAAGGACTGCATCCGCTACTTTGTGAACCATCGCCACGATGTGGTGATTCGCCGCACAAAGTTTGACAAGCAGAAAGCCGAGGAGCGTGCACACTTGCTCGAAGCACTCATCATCGCCAGCGACAACATCGACGAAGTGGTACAAATCATCAAGTCGTCGGCAACTCCACAGGAGGCTCAGACACGACTGATGGAACGTTTCGGATTCGATGAACCACAGGCGAAGTACGTGGTCGACATGCGACTCAGCCAGCTGACAGGTCTGCAGCAGGAAAAACTGCATGCTGAGTATAATGACCTGATGAAGTTGATTGAATACCTCCAGCAGATTCTGGATGACCCGGAACTGTGCAAGAAGGTGATGAAGGACGAACTTCTCGAGGTGAAGGAGAAGTGGGGCGACGAGCGCAAGACCGAAATCGACGTGACAGCCAGCGAGAACTTCGACCCAGAGCAGTTCTATGCAAAGGAAGAGGTTGTTGTGACAGTCAGCCACCTCGGCTACATCAAGCGCACCACCCTCACCGAGTTCCGCACGCAGGCCCGTGGTGGCATCGGTGTGAAAGGCGGTACGGCACGCGACAAGGACTTCATCGAGTTCATCTATCCGGCCAACACGCACAACACCATGATGTTCTTCACACAGAAGGGTCGCTGCTTCTGGATGAAGGTGTACAACATCCCAGAAGGTTCACGCACCGACAAGGGTCGTGCCATCCAGAACCTGCTGAACATCGACAGCGACGACAAGGTGACGGCATTCATCTGCATCGAGAACATCAACGATGAAGAATGGGTGAACAGCCACAACCTCATCTTCTGCACCCGCCAGGGCATCATCAAGAAGACGGCATTTGTCAACTACTCACGTCCACGCAACAATGGTATCATCGCCATCAATCTGAACGAGGGCGACGAAGTGGTTGAAGTGCTCCTCACCAGCGGCAAGGACGAGATTCTGATTGCCAACCGCAACGGTCGCGCCATCCGCTTCAACGAAAGCACAGTACGCAACATGGGACGTGGTGCAACTGGTGTGAAGGCCATGCGTCTCGACGAGGATGAGGAAGACCAGATTGTCGGCATGATTGCACTCACGAAACCAGAGGGTTACGATGAGAACGCAGAAGATAATGAAACCGACAACGAAGAATTCTATCCAGACATGCCAACCGTGCTTGTGCTCTCGGAGAAGGGTGTCGGCAAGCGCTCCACCATTGGCGAGTATCGCATCACGAACCGCAACGGTAAGGGTGTCAAGACCATCAACATCACCGAGAAGACCGGCAAACTGGTGGCCATCAAGAAGGTGATGGAGGATGAGGACATCATGATTATCAACAAGAGCGGCGTGACAATTCGTCTGGCTGTCAGCGACATCAAGAAGTCTTCACGCAACACGCAAGGTGTGAAACTCATCGACATTCAGAAGCGCAACGACGTCATCAGTTCTGTCTGCGTGGTGGAACACTCGGAAGAGCCTGATGACCTGAATGAAGAAGGTGCAGAGACTCCTGAAGCAAGCAACACGCAAGAATAACAAATAACCTGATTTATAAACTTTTAAAACCTAATCAATTATGAAAAAATTAGTTTTGATGATGGTAGGCCTTTTCCTCATCGGTGGCACAGCATTGGCACAGGACAAGGAAGCGCTGAAGGCCGAAAAAGAGGCAAGAAAAGCCGCAGAATCGACGTTCAAGAAGGCCAAATCAACTTACGAGATGTCCATTCCAAACCAACAGTATGGACGTAAGGAGACCGACTTCAGCAAACTGGATACAGCTGTACCTCTCATTGAGTCGGCCATAACCAACGAGTACACCAAAAACGAAGCGCCAACTTGGAAAGTGGCAGCCGACATCTACCAGGAATACTACAAGGTTCAGGAAAATGCGGTGAAGGCTGACCCCGATAATGACCAAGCAAAAAAGCAGTTCATCGAGACAGCCTCCAAACTGCTCAATGCCTGCGTGAAATACGACTCGCTGCTGACTTTGGATCCAAAGATGAAGGCAGAAGAGAAGAAAGCACAACACACACAGTACCAGAACATGGCTGTCAATCCTGCCGGACAACTGTTGCAGGCAACACAGAACTACTCTAACAGCGAAAATCAGGCAGATCTGAAACTGGCTACAAAATACGCTGAGCAGTTCCTGAGCGCCATGAATTCGTCTCTGATGGCTGACTTCAAAAATGACAGAATTAACATCGAAGACTGGAAGACCTATGCAAAAGCATTCCGTGCACAAGCCTATAAGGGTTTACCAGACACACCAGAGGAAACTATCGTGGCAGTATACGAAGAGATGATGCAAACCAACTACAAACCAGTAGCATACAGCGCACTCATTTCCTATTACATCGAAAAGGAGAACTCAGCAAAGGTGTGCAAATATCTGCAGGAAGCCATTGATGCATTGAAAGGAAATGCGGAATGGAATGATCATCGTTCTCAATTTGCGTTCATGCTGATGCAGAGACAGTTCCAGGGAGGAGACAAGGAAGGTTTCAGAAAAACCATTCAACTGATAAAAGCAGAATTTGCCGACAATGAAAATGCCATCAACGCCTATCTGATGGAAGGTCAAATGGCATTCGAAGACAAGGAATACGACAAGGCCAAAGGCATCTTCCTGGAAGCCAAAGAAAAATATCCAGACGAATCAAGATGCCTTATGATGGCTGCACGTTCCGCATGGATGAAAGCACAAGTTGGCGGTTCAAAGAAGCCAGACATGGATGAAGCCATCAAACTCTTCAAGCAACTCGAAGCCGAGAATCCATCGGAACCCGAAATGTGGGGAGAAGCACTTTACATCCTCTACAACAACACACAACAGATGAATCTTGCCGCACAATACAAGAAGTATTATAAGGCAAACTAATTGAGTTCAAATAAAAGTGCGTGTCAAAAACACGCCAGACACATAAATGACACCCCCGTTACCTACCAATTGGTAACGGGGGTGTTTTTGAGACACACCTTCATTATCCACAAACAAAAAAGACTCCCCGGAGCATCAGCTCCAGGGAGTCTCACAAGAAGGCGGCGACCTACTCTCCCGCATTGCGGTGCAGTACCATCGGCGCGCCCGGGCTTAACTTCTCTGTTCGGGATGGGAAGAGGTGGAACACCGGGGC
>JAEEGL011820427.1_pt1 | contig 61972 bp, 63 predicted proteins | sample 9134231 | NCBI WGS metagenome assembly JAEEGL01 (sample SAMN16246548, study PRJNA631951) | gut metagenome | biome: gut microbiome; feature: rumen; material: fiber-attached | host: Bos | place: Iran: Karaj | collected 2018-10
AACCTTGGGAAGGTTGCATTCTACCACTGAATTACGTCCGCATATGGTTATTGTATAACAAACATTTCAGGCTGTTAACATGTTTCACATTTTTTGAATTTTTATAACATTTTTATAACATCTCTTAATATCATCCAAAATTTTAGCAATTTCTGAACAAAAAAATACTTTATATAAATGTAAGATTATTTTAATAAGGGGATAATTTATGGTAAGCATAAGCGGGGCAAAACAAGTTATAAATTTATTTGTACATAATCCTAAACAACTTTTAGTAACAAAACCTAAAGTTATTCAAATGTGTGCAGAAGATTTTGCAACAAATTTGAGATATGTACCGACTTTGGAAGGTGATGTAGTAAGTTTAAGTCCACAGGCAAGAAAAGCTGCTGAAAGGATAAAAGAACTAAAATCAAGAGTTCTTGTTGATGGTGCTGGTAATAAGGCAACATATGATGAGTTTTATGCACATATGCCAGATGCATCAGAAGAATATAAGTTAGCAATGTGGCATGCTCTGACAAAATATAAAGATTTATCTGCAAGTAAGAAAATATGTATAGCAGAAGTAGCAAAATGTTTTGAAAAAGATAATTTGAGAAAAATTGAATTTTTTAAAAATTTGAAAGAAGATGAAATTGAGTTATTACATAAGTCAAATGGCATAGATAGAGAACAATTAATAGCTGTTATATCGGGTCATAAACCAGCTTATTTTGATCATTCAAGAGACGGTATAATTAATTTTGCAAAAGGAATCAAAGGGACAAAATATGAAAAAGATTTTCTTGCAATTAATGTAAAATCCAGTCCAGAACATTTTTGTATATTAAACAAAAAACAAGTAAGAGAAATTGTTGAAAAAAACAAAGAAATATATTGCAAAGAACTCGGTTTAGATATTAATACACCAACGGAAGAAGTTTATCAAAAGTGGTTAAAATGTATTGAGAATGAATTCCCAAGTGCCGAGAAACCATTAGCATTTGGTTTAACACTTGGTTATCCAAAGTATAGTAGTATTATATATACATTAGAAAATGGTTTTATACAAAAAAACGAACAGCTTGGTAAAAAATTTTTATCAAGCGGAGGAATATATATAGAAAAATATAAAGAAGTATTATTGGATGCTATTCGACACAAAGATTCACCATTTAGAAATTATTCAGAAGGATTTAAAAAAGATTTTGAACATTATGTAAAAACAGAAGATTTTAGAGATTTTATGAATCCATTTGAGGAAAGATTTTATTCTTCATTCAAATTACATGGTTCAGATTCCGTTGATATGAAAAAAATTGTAGAAAATGAAGTCGATTTCGTGAATAATTTTAGAATGGAACAACTGTTTTAATATTATGTGTCCTAACTCAAACAAATATTAGTACGTGCAATTTTTGCACCAATTAGTTCAATATAGCATATACCCCAAATTTTTCCAACATTTTCCAATCCGGTTTCATAAAAGTTTTATCTTTTTATCCGTTTTTGTTTATGCTAAATTAGTTTTATGTTTATTTCTTTTATTAATAAAATTAATGAGCTTAATGAATGGATATTTTCACCCGTCGATACCCTTATTGAAAAACTCCCGTTTGCGGATTGGGTGATTGACGGAATTTGTGACAGCATACACTTGCTGCCGTTCCTGTTCATTGTTTTTGTGCTTATAGAGTTTCTTGAATTCTATTATGCCGATAAAATTAATTCACTTCTTAAGAAAACAAAAAAAAGTGGTGTTATGGTCGGAAGCCTTGCTGCAATTATTCCCCAGTGCGGTTTTTCTGTTATAGCAAGCAGTCTTTATTCAAAAAGAATAATTACAAGAGGATGTTTGATTGCGGTTTATCTCGCAACGTCGGATGAAACGATTCCGATATTGCTTGCGACACCCGAAAAAGCATATCTTATTATTCCTATAGTAGCAGTAAAATTAATAATAGGGCTCTCAGCAGGGTATCTTATAGATTTTATTCGTCCGCAGGCTGTTGTTAAAAATGATGATGTATCATTTGAATTAATGGAAGAGGAAGGCTGCTGCAAACACGACATTGAACACGGACATAAAAGGGAGCTTATCATCCACCCTGTTATGCACACTCTAAATGTATTTTGGTTTATCCTTGTAATTACCTTGGTTTTAAATTACTGTCTTGAAAGTGTTACAATATCATCACTTCTGTCAAGCGGTAAGTATATTCAGCCGGTAGTTGCGGCATTTATTGGCTTGATTCCGAATTGTGCTATCTCAATAGGAGTTACCATGATGCTTATTAAAGGAACTATTTCTTTTGGTGCTGCAATCAGTGCGCTGCTTTCAAATGCCGGACTCGGATTGCTTGTGCTTCTAAAAAATAATGATTTTAAAGATACACTGAAAATTATCGGTTTTCTTCTTATGATAAGTATAATATCCGGACTTGTGTTAACGGTTATAATCTAACCTGAAATAAAATTTTAATGGAGATGAAAAAATGAAAGATTACACTAACCTGACTAAAAATGAATATTTAAAATTATATGAGCTTCCTCTGGAAGAATTAATCAATATTTCACATAAAATTACACTGGAAAACTTTGACAACACTGTAGAAGCCTGCAGTATTATCAGTGCCAAAACCGGTGAATGTTCTGAAAACTGCAAATATTGTTCTCAAAGTAAGCATAATCATGCTGAAATCGAATGTCATCCGCTTTTAGATGTTGAAACTGTTAAAAAAGCAGCTCTGAGTGCTAAAGAAAACGGGGCAACAAGATTTTGTATCGTAACCTCAGGCAGAGTTCCCACGGGAAAAGATTTTGACAAGATTTTGGAGATGATTAGAGAGGTAGCATCAATCGACGGATTGCACTGTTGTGCGTCACTGGGTTTACTTTCCGAAGAACAAATTATAAAAATTAAAGAAGCAGGTGTTGAACGTTTTAACCACAACATCAACACTTCTGAAAATTATCACCCTCATATTTGCACAACACATAATTTTTCAGACAGGGTTAACACTGTAAAAATGATTAAAAAACATGGTATTGAGGCTTGCTGCGGTGTAATTATCGGTATGGGAGAATCCAGAGAGGACAGAGTTGATATGGCACTTTCTCTGAAAGAACTTAATCCGAAAACCGTTCCGATAAACTTCCTGAATCCGATTAAGGGAACACCGCTTGAAGGTTATGAAAATAAAATTGATGAAGAAGAAATTTTAAAAACAATTTGTATATTCAGAATGATTCTTCCAAAAGCATTATTGAGATATGCAGGCGGAAGAACTACAAGATTAAGTGAATACAACCAAAAAATCGGTATTATTGCAGGCATTAATTCTTTGCTTGTCGGTAATTATCTCACCACTTGCGGTTCAAAATCCGAATCGGATAAGAAAATGCTTGGCGAACTTGATTTGGTTATGGCATAATATACACTTCTTAATATTCAGGCAATTTTTCCGTAAAACTTTACTTTATATAAATATAAAGTAAAGGGATAACCATTGGGTATTAACTGATAAGATACTATTTCGGTAATACGGGAAAATGCTTTATAATAAGTTATAAGTAAGAACAATATAAGGGGATAATTAAATGAAAATTACTGACAAAATTACGCAGTATTTTATGGAACGTAAATTAAGAGAATCTTACGGTGATAATGTTTTGATACAAAGAGGACCTAACGGAAGTTTGTTTATACCGTCAAATGCACCGGAAGTTCCGGAATGGAGGGTTGACGGCAAATCTGATTTTGATAAATTCATAAAAAGATATGGTATGACAGCTGTAGATGCTCAGGGTAATGAAGTCGGTAAATATACTATGGCAAGCAGAGGCAGCATAGAAGCATCAAAAGATGTAACAATGATTGCTCCGGAATATAAAGACAGATTTGGCAGAAGGTGGACTGTAATTCAGGAAGAAGCCAGACCTATTGATGTTGCAAGACGAGGTAAAAATGCAAGAGTTCTTGCTTTTCCTGCCGGAATTATCGGTGATGAAGCCGCTTTTAAAAATGAATCGGCAATGGAGAGTGCTGTAAGAGAACTGACAGAAGAAACAGGGCTGAAACCGAAAAAGATTGTTTGTCTGAATCCTCATGGTGAAATAAGGACAACTCCCGGATTAACTGATGAAGCAACTAATTTCTATAAAGCAACAATAGAAGAACTTAAACCGTCTGCAAAAGCCCTAACAGACGGCGGTGTTACAAGGGGTTGGCATTTTGTTCCCGTAAAAAGACTTCCACAGTGGTTTGAAGCTCTCGCAAAAACCGGTAAAACCGCAAGCGGACAAACTCTGACGGCAATTGCATTGATGATACTCTCAAAAGGGAAGATTAAAGCATAGAATTTTTTAAATTTTGCAGCAAAGTTTTTCTCCAAGAGTTCCGTTCTTTTCTGCAATATTTGCTTCCGCTTCTGTCATTGGTCCTTCTTTTGCCAATATTTCAGATGCATCTTTTAATTTCTGAATGAGTTCTGAATTGTTTGAATTTTTGGCATAAAGTGCAACTTCGTACGCTTTCGGGATATTTATTCCGTATCCTTTTGACAGTTGGGTGAAATAAAATTCCTCATAATTTGACGGGATTCGTACGAGCCAGTTGTTTTTATCTATTTTTCCGGTATTGTTTATTCTTTCCGACATACCGAAAAAGTCAGGTAATGTGAAATATTGTTTGCCGGTTGTAAATATCTCAGCAATTTTTGCCGTTCTGAAATCCTGTTCGGATTTTTCCTGCGGCGATTGCTTGGCATAGTTTGTACTTTGATAACCTGTGTGATTATAGCCTTCTCCCAAATTCCTCATAAGAATCTCTCTGTGGGCATTCCTTTTATTGATATCCCGGGACATATTTATAAGCGAATCGTTATCATGATTTGCTGCTCCGATTGTAAAAGCACCGTCTTTATATCCTACTTTATTCATTAAATCTCCGGGATTTTCGTTGTATTCCGCATAAGCAGTCGAATAAACATGCGGGAATGTATTTTTTGTCATGTCTTTTGCCTGCTGTGTGCCGTATCCGACAAGTTCCAGAATATAATCTTCCGGAGAAAAATATCCTTTTGTGTCAATTGATGCTTTTTCCATTATTTTAATTATTTTATTTCCGAGGTTTTGTGTGTATTTGCCTTCAAGATTTTCATTGTACATAAACGGGGTAACATACTGCCAAAAAGCATCCATTCTGATTCCGTCATACAGCTTCAAAAAGTTTTTAAATTTGTTATATAACAACATTCCTGTTGAATCCAGTTTGATTATATTATTGTTTTCATCAAACTCTCCCAGTCTGTCAAAGTTTAAAGACGGAGTATGCCAGCCTTGTATATTATTTGTTTCCGGACAGTTCGGATCTTCTACTCCTGTGTACCAGTGTTTATGGAAACATTCGGGGTTCATCCATACTTCTTTGGGAGAAAAACAAATAAGGCAATCTCCATAAGTGGTAATTCCGTTTTTATTTAATTTCGTTTTTGTTTCAAGGTGTTGTTTCTGTGCTATAAACTGGCAAAATGAAAGAAAATCTATTTCCGGAGCCAGTTTTTTTATACGTTTAGCTCTGTCTTTAGCTGATATTTTTTCCGTAAACAAGTGCTTATCAACGTAACTCCAGTTCTCAACATCTGTTCCGCTCTTTCCGAGTTTGTGATAATCTTGAACGATTGCATCATAAACAATGTTCTTCTTTGTGTCCTCTGACATATTCGATTTAAATTCTTTAAATTCGGCATTTAATTTTGTGTCAGGTGTATTTTTAAATTTATTATATGCAGTCTTCAGGCTGTTAATTAGCACACCGTCTCTGTTGTTGCCTAAAACATAATCGTAATCTGCCTTATACTCTCTTTCTGTTCTTGATTTATTATAATTTGTATCAAGTGATTTGACATAATTTTTATCCAAAAGGCTGCCATACTCTCTGTCTGCAAGTCTTTCCAGAGCAATTGTATGTGTTCCCAATGTAAATGTAGAGCCTGAATAAGGAGAAGTGGTATAAAAATATCGTTTTCCGTCCGATGAATACAGCAATTCCGTTTGCGGTGGAATTTGCAGGTTAGATATCCCTGCCATCTCTTTTAAAAATTTAACAAAAGGATATGCTGCTTTAGAATTAAGTGTTCCGATTCCGTAATTGTAATCTTTTAATGACGGCATGTTAAAATCAAAAATAACCGCACTTGTTTGTTTAAGCTCCAATTCTTTTCTGGCAGCATTACAGAGCTTCATGTAAGCAGCTTTTTCTTTTGTGCTTAAGGCTCTTTGGAATGAGATATTGTTTACTTTATTTATTTCCATATCAACCTTTTGATAGTTCTTATTGATTAATATAAAACTTATAAAAAAAATTGTTGCTATATAAATTTTAATAAGCATATGTAAAGTTTTGTAAATATTATTTAAAGTCCTGAAATCAGCTTTTTTTTAAATACTTTATATATATGTAAGCAAATATGGTATAAGGAACAAAAAATGTTAGCAGCATTTGTAAAATCAAAAGAAGAATCTTCAAACTGTATAAAACTTTTAGGAACGGATGCTCCTAAATCCGAAGGCGGTTTGATATCACATAATACATCTTTAATATCTGCATCTGAAGATGGTGGTTTTGATTCCTGCAGTTTTTATTCAGGACCTTCTGATGCTGATATCGTAGCATTTTGTGAAAGCGGTGAATTCAACAATTGTGTTGCATTCTCTCAGGACGGCGAAACCTGCGGTTCAATTGCTTTCTCATCAAGCGGTGAAACTTGCGGTTCAATCGCTTCTTCATCCGGCGGAGGTTTCTCCGGTGGCGGATGCAGCTATACTTGCTAATCAACTTAATGTAAATTGTCCGGATGTTCATGACACCCGGCTTTTTTTTGCCAAAAATACTTATTCTCCAAAAAAATTTTATTGTAAAATCTTGCCAATAATGGTACGATATTAATAATAAGAGGAGAATTTTGTAAATATGGATGAATATTTTAATATTATACAATTTTTAAGAAATGCAGTTGCATCAGGTGCTTCTGATGAACATATAAAAGTAGGTTATCCGCCGTTTATAAGAAAAAACGGGTTTATTAAAAAGACTAATATGCCTATTATTACCAAAGAAGATTTGGATAAAGCTATATTAGAAATTGCACCTATTGCAATAAGAGATGAAATTTTAACAAAATGTGACGTGGATTTTATGTATGAAATAAAAGGTTGCTCACGTTTTCGTATAAACTATAACAGACAAATCGGTTTGCCGGGTATGGTTATCAGAAATATTGCTTATAATATTCCGACACTTGCAGAACTGTCGCTTCCTGAGATTCTGAATTCAATTATACAGTTTCCAAACGGTATTATTCTTGTAACAGGTCCTACAGGCAGCGGAAAATCCACAACAATTGCTTCTCTTATAAACCAAATTAACATAACCAGTTCAAAACATATTATTACTATCGAAGATCCGATAGAATATGTTTTTGGCTGCAAGAAAAGTATCGTTTCTCAAAGACAGGTGGGAGTTGATACAAAAGATTTTTCTGACGGTATTAAATACGCATTAAGACAAGACCCTGATGTTATATTTATAGGTGAAATCAGAGATCAGGAAACCATGGAAGCGGCTCTTAAAGCATCTGAAACAGGACACCTCGTTTTGTCAACACTTCACACAAATGATGCCGTTCAGACAATAAACAGAATTGTAAACATGTTTGATGAATCAAACAGATATTTAATAAGAAAACAGCTGGCAGAAACATTGAGATCTACAGTATCTCAAAAGCTGGTATTCTCTGAAAAAGATAATAGACGTTACCCTGCTTGTGAAATCATGACAGTCACATCAACGATAAAAGATTATATTACCAAGGATAACACGGAAGAAATATATGAACTGCTCAAAGATAATACTATTGATAATATGATATCAATGAACTCTTCTCTTGCACTTTTGACCGAGAAGGGCTATATAACCGAATCAGAAGCTTTGAGTAATTCAAATGATGAACCGGAACTTGAAAAAATCTTCAGAGGAGTTTATCAGGGTACAAAAGCATACTATGACTAGTAATTATGTAACAGAGGCAATCAATTTAAAGTCATACAATCTTAATGATGCAGATAAAATAATTGTTATGTATTCAAAGGAAAACGGGCTTATAAAGGGAGTTGCTAAGGGGATTAAAAAACCAAAAAGCAAGCTGGGTGCAAGAATGGACTTACTGGTTGCAAATACTTTGCAGCTTTTAAAAGGTCGTTCTCTTGATACAATTATCCAGGCACAAACGGTTAATCATTTCAGAAAATCAAGAGAAAATTATGACAAGCTGATGTTTTCGACTTATGTTTCCGAGGTTGTTATGAACTTTGGAGAAGGTTCCGAGAATGCTTCAAAGGAAATATATGAGCTTTTATATAAGGCACTTAACAGGATATCCGATTCTTCTTGCAAAAAAGATATTTTGATTGCAGCAATAAAATTCCAGTTAAAAATGCTTTTAATTATGGGATTTTGTGTTGAACTTGATGTTTGTCTTTGCTGCGGTGAAAGAATTTTAGACGAAGATATGTATTTTTCTACAAAAATGGGTGGAGTTGTTTGCAAAGATTGCTGCGAACCATTGGGTATTAAGTTAAAAATGCATCACAAAATAAGAGATTTTTTGCAGGCTATGCTTCAGTTTGATTTCAATTTCGAAAGCGAATATGATGAAAAAGCTACGGAAAAGGTTTGTCAGGTGTGCTTTGATTTGCTTGACGAATATATAAAGACGCATACAAATAAACGTCAAAAATCAGTAAAAATGATTCATGAAACAGTATAATTATACCTGAATACAAAGGGTAAAAGGTATTATGCAAAAAACATTAAGAATAGGGCATTTATATCCGAAATTATTAAATATATATGGTGACGGCGGTAATATAATTACCCTGAAATGCCGTGCTGAATGGCGAAACCTTAATGTAACCATTGATGAAATAAATACCGGAGATGATTCAATAAAAGAACATGATATTTATTTTATAGGCGGTGGGCAGGATTTGCAACAAATAGAAGTTTCTAAAGAATTGCAAAAACATAAAGAATTTTTAATACAGGAAAGAGATCGTGGTGCGGTTTTTCTTGGTATTTGCGGCGGTTATCAGCTTTTAGGGCATTATTATTTGCCGCATAACGGTGAAAAACTTATGGGAATAAGTTTGCTTGATGCATATACTGTTGCCGGAAACAAGCGGTTTATCGGAAATGTTACGGCGGAAACAGAGTTTTTAACCCCCAAAACACTTGTTGGTTTTGAAAATCATAGCGGATTAACCTATCTTCAGGGTGATACAAAACCGATTGCCAGAGTTGTCACCGGTAACGGTAATAACGGTAAAGACAAAACGGAAGGTGCAAGATACAAGAATGTTTTCGGAACATATCTTCATGGCTCTGTTTTGCCAAAAAATCCTCATTTTACAGATTATCTGATAGAACTTGCCATCGGTGAAAAACTTGCTGAACTTGATGATTCAATAGAACTTAATGCCCATAATGCTCTTATAAATAAAGCATACTAAATCCATTAGACAATCATTACTGTTTATGTTATGCTTTATAAGCATTTATGTTATATAGAGGAAGGAGTTATAAATGGCACAACGTATTGGAGTTGATGTTGGCGGAACCAATGTCAAGATAGCACTTGTTAGTGACAAAGGCAAAATTATTTACTCAAACTCAATCCCGACAAGGGCTGAGATGGGATACGAATATACAATTAACAGCATGAAAGATGCAATCAGAGATTTACTCAAAGAAACCAAAATGAAACCCTCTGATATTGAAGGAGTGGGATTTGGTTTCCCCGGACAAATTGATTGTAAAAAAGGTGTTGTAAGACTTGCTCCTAATATTCCGGGTTGGGTAAATGTACCGATTGCAAGTATTATTGAAAAAGAGTTCGGAATCCCGACAAGAGTAGATAATGATGTCAGAACAGCTGCATTAGGCGAACTCAACTACGGTGCAGGTGTCGGTTGTGAAAACCTCGTTTGTATAACTGTAGGAACAGGCATAGGCTCAGGGCTTGTTATTAACGGTAAACTGGTACGCGGTGCAAACAATGCCGCAGGAGAACTCGGACATATAAAACTTACAAATGTCGGCGGCCCTCTTTGCGGATGCGGTGACAGAGGATGTCTTGAGGCTTATGCTTCAGGTCCTTCAATCGTTGCGATGGCGGAAGAATATATAAAAGGCGGAAAGTCTACCAAATACAGAGAACTTGCAAACCCTGAGATTACTCCTTATATTGTTGCAGTAGCAGCAAAAGAAGGTGATCCTGTTGCAAGACAAATTTTCAGAGTTATGGGTGAATATATCGGAATAGGTTTAACAAGTGTTGTAAACCTTCTTAACCCTGAAAAAATTATTATTGGCGGTGGTGTAGCAGAAGCCGGAGATATTCTTTTTGATCCGATTAAGGAAACGATTGCTAAACGTGCAATGACCATACAACGTGAAGTTGAAATTGTACCTGCACAGCTCGGAAATACAGCCGGTGTAATTGGTGCAAGCTTACTTATAAAATCATAAATTCTTAATTATCAAAAAGTTCCGCATATTTTAGCAGTGCATTAAAGACGGAGGGCATAATTTTACCTTCCCGCACTTCTCTGTACAGAATCAGCAGTGCTTCCATTCTTGAAAGCCTTCTTCTGTACACTCGTGCTTCTCTTAATGCACTGTACTTATCGGCTATTGATATTATCTGAACCCCCAAATCAGAAGATGTTTTATCTGCCGGCAAAACCGGATATCCGGAATGCTGCAGGTTCTGGTGATGATATTTAATTAAGGCAAGTGTTTCATTAGACAGATTTTGTGTCTTTAACAGTTCATATCCCAGTGTTGAATGTATGTTCATTATTTTCCGTTCTTTTACATTCAACTTCGCCGGCTTGTTTAAAATCTTGGAAGGTATTAAAACTTTTCCCAAATCATGAAGCATTGATGCTTCTTTTAGTGTTCCTTTATCAACTTTATCTTTTATTTCATTCGATAATATAGAATAAACTCCCATCGCAATATTACAAGTATCGTTCATATGTCCGTTGGTCAGTTCATTTAATGTTCTTGTATCAATTACAGGCTTGATTTTGTATCGCCTTAATAAACGGGCAATATGCGGATTTAATTCAATCATTTTTTGTACTATAGATTTGTGCAGTTTTTCATCTTCACCGTTCTTTAAAAATGTTTTTCCGTTTTTGTCTTTAAACACGAAAAAACTGCTGTGATTGATTTGCACAGCACCTTTAAGCTTTAAATCTCTCTCTTTTGCTTTAGGGTTTAATAACATAATCTATAATATCGGGGTTGTAACTTAACATAAGTTTACAATATAATTCTATATTTTGTCAAGAGGAAGAAGACTGTGATATTTACCTAAAATTATTAAGTGGTAGAATTGATATAGTATTTTAATATTATAAGGAAGCTATTATGGGATTATTTGAAGAGACGGTGAAAATAAGATATTCTGAAATGGATTGCGATTTGGTTTTGAAGCCGTCTGCAATGCTTCAGTTTTTGCAGGATTTGGCAAGTGATAATGCAGAACAGCTCGGTTTTGGATATTCCTATATAATTAAGCATAATCTTGCCTGGTTTCTTCTTAAATACCGACTTGAATTTGAGGATTATCCCGAAGGAATCTATGATTTGACAATCAAAACAGAGCCGAGAGGATATAATAAAATTTTTGCTTACCGTGATTTTTATATATCACACGGAGAAAAATGTATCGGCAGAGCTACAAGCTGTTGGGCAATGGTTGATTTAGCGACAAAAAGTATGGCAAATGTTTCGGAAGTTTTAGCCGGTAATTCGCAAATGGTTCAGCACGAAAAAAGAGAAGATGATTTATCATACGGAAAAATCAGACTTCCCGAAAAATTTGATATTGAAAAAACATTTGAAATACGGTTTGACGATTTGGATGTAAACAGGCATGTTAATAATGCAAATTATATTGTTTGGGCAATTGAGCCTCTGTCGTTTGAATTTCGCCGTTCGCATAAGCTTAAAACCGTTGATATGATGTTTAAAAAAGAAATAACCTACGGTTCTAAAGTTCTTTCTCAGCTGAGTGTAAACAACAATACAACGGTCCACGCACTTAAAAATGCAGAAACGGGGGACGAACTCTGTATAATTAATGCCGAATGGGCTGAAAAATAAGCCTATTTAACTTTTGTTCCGTTCAGATTGTAATCACCAATTTTTGATTCTATGACAAGTTTTTTGTTTTTTATAACTTTGCGTGTTTTCCCGGTTTTACTTTCAACTTCCTGCATTCCGGTCTCTTCCGGATCTTCTTCCTGTGGAGTAAGTTCGTTAACTTTTGCGGAAAGTGTTTCCTGTTTATTGGTCATTGCATCTCTAAAGGCGGCATAAGTAATACCGCTTTTTATCTGAGCCAATCCTTCATCCGTAATTCCTTCCATCTCAAAATCCTGCAGAGCATACATATCACCGGTTGCATTAAGAGTTTCTTCAACTTTTCTCTCGCCGATATCCCAGTTAACTGTATGTGCTTCATTAATAGTGATGCTTAACATTTCCGAAGAATAACCTTTTAGGCGGTTGTATGCATCCCGTTCATCAGGACTCATGCTGAGTGTATCTGCATAAGTCATAGGTTCTTTGCATCTTTCAATCAGGTCTTTATATTTTGCAGCAAATTCACTGTAACTCATTTTTAAATGTTTTTGTGCAAGAGCTTCAATATCGTATGGTGTTTTGGTTGGCTCAGTGTGAGTTGTTTCACCGTTTGCCGTTTCAAATGTTTTTTGTGCGTCATCTTTTAGCTTATGCAGAGATTCCATCGCTTCTGCGGTGGTCTTTCTTATGTCCTCAATATCAAAGCCTGATATGTTATTGTAGATAAAATTGTAGTCATATACATACTGAAAATGTCTGAAATGTCCCCTTGGAACAATAACAATAGTCTGATATGCTTTACAGTCAGAAAATGCTTTATTAATTCCTGCTTCCATATCATAAAGCTTCTTTTCAAGAATATCATAAGCTTCTTTAGTAACACTGCTTATAAGTTTTTCTAATTCGTCGTATAAATCACCTTTTTTAAAATCGCTGTACTTATACGGCCTTAATTCTTCCATTATTTTTAAAATTTTATTATAGTCATCAATTGCCTGCTGAAATTCCGGAGATTTTGTTCTGCCTTCACTTCCGGCTCTTGTTAAGGCACTCTTTGCAGATAAAGTCAAACCAAATAACTCGTTTAAATCATCCTTTGAAACTTTTTCACCAAGTGCTGATTTAATAACATTAAAAATTTCAATTACTCTGTTAAGTCCTTTAACCTCATCATTATCTGCCTGTTTGGCAAGCCTGAGAGCATTGGAGTTTTGCCAGAGTGAATAATCAATATTACCGCTTTTATCAATTTTTGTCATAAAAATCCTTTACAATTTTCCTCGTATATAAATATAAAGTGTTTATTTGTACAAAAATTGACAAAATTTTTAGATATATTACAGAATGTAAAACAAAATCGGCAGTTTGACTATAATTCAAACATACCGATTTCTGTTTTTATTGTATAAGTTTGTTAGTTGTTTTCAGCCAGTTTTTCTCTGACCAGTTTTTCAACCGTATTAAGAATTTCAGGATTCTCGGCAAGAAATTCTTTTGCCTTATCTCTGCCTTGTCCCAGTTTTTCATCATTAAAGCTGAACCAGGAGCCTGCTTTTTTTACAATATCCAAATCAACAGCTACATCCAAGATGTTTCCTATTTTGCAGATACCTTTACCGAAAATGATATCAAATTCTGCAGTTCTGAACGGAGGTGCAACTTTGTTCTTGAGAACTCTTACACGAACGTGGTTACCGACATCTTCTCCGTCACCTTTTAAGCCTTCAACTCTCTTTATTTCCATACGAACAGACGCATAGTATTTTAATGCATTACCACCGGTTGTTGTTTCAGGATTACCATACATAACACCGATTTTTTGTCTTAATTGGTTTATAAAAATAACCGTAGTATTTGTTTTACCTATAATACCGGTTAATTTTCTTAAAGCTTTTGACATCAAACGAGCTTGTAAGCCCATTTGCTGATCTTCCATTGAGCCTTCAATTTCAGCCTTCGGAACAAGAGCTGCAACAGAGTCAACGACGATAATATCAACCGCTCCTGAACGAACAAGTTCTTCCGTAATATCAAGAGCCTGTTCTCCCGTATCCGGTTGAGAGATTAAAAGTTCATCAATATTAACTCCAAGGTTTCTTGCATATTCAGGATCAAGAGCATGTTCGGCATCTACGAATGCTGCAATACCGCCTTTCTTCTGACATTCTGCAACAATGTGCTGTGCAAGTGTGGTTTTACCTGAAGATTCCGGCCCGTAAACTTCAATAATACGACCTCTCGGAATACCGCCTACACCGAGTGCTACATCCAAAGCCAAAGCTCCTGTCGGAATGGTTTCGACACTGACTGACGGTTTATCACCCAGTTTCATGATTGCACCCTTACCAAAATCTTTTTCTATTTTATCAATTGCAAGTTTTAATGCTTTTTGTCTTTCATCTGACAAAGCAACCTTTTCTTCCTCTTTTACTGGCATATTAAACTCCTTCTCCAAGTGAATAAGTTAACTTGTGAATCAGTAAATAAATACTTATCACTGTTTACTTTATAAAAGAATATTTTCTTCTTGTTTTTTAATATAGAATCCTGCAAACAAAGGCTTAAAGCTGCTCAAAATATTTTTGAGCTTAAAATTTTCTTTATTGAGTTCATTTACTTTGTTTTTAAGATTTTCATTTTCTGTTTTGCAGCGAACCAATTCCAATACAACGTCATCCATTCCTTCAAGTTTTTCATCAATCAACTTTGTCATGGATGTGGTAATATTATTTTCCATTTTGTTTAAAGTTTCTAATAAGCCATTTACAACCGCTTGTGTATTGGGTTTTGTAACGGGTAATGTTTCATTTCTTTCCATCTTATTCATTCCATTTCTTGTTGCTAATGAGTTTTTGGCATTTTTTAATTTTCTGACTTCATCAATAGAAAAATATATTTGTCCCAGCTTATTTTTTTTGGGACTGATAGAAGTCTTTTTACATAACTCAACTATCTCTCTGTTATCAACATTTAATAATCTTCTGACTTCATTTGGTAAAAGTATTTTTTCAGAATCCGTATTCATGCCAAAATCCCCTCTATCGTTTCTCCATCTATATTTTATTAGATAAAAAATTTAATTTCTACCATTTGTAACAAATGTGTAACAATTATATATGCTAATTATAAAGTGCCGTGTTAACAGTATATTGATTATAAAATCCGGTTAACGTATAATTAAGTTTTAGGGAGAGGGTATGTTTAAAAACAGTTTTTTCAAGGACAACTATATTTTTATAATAGCAATGTTTTTGTATATAATTTTAACATTTCCGGCTATGCTCCAGCATGTTCCCTGGTATGATGAAGCTCATGCCTATATGTTGGCTTCCGTAATGAATTCAGGAAACTGGCTTGACATTGTAAGAGCGGAAGGACATCCTTTGTTATGGTTTTTGTTACTTATGCCGTTTGCCAAGCCTGACTTATATTATCCTTATCCTATGTTGTTGATTAATTATGTTTTTTGTCTGGCTTCGGTTTTTATGATATGGAAAAAATCCGGTTTTAATATTCTGCTTAGAATTGCAGTGACATTTGCCGGAGTATTTATATTTTATTTTCCTGTTGTTGCCAGAGGTTATACACTGGGGATATTTTTTCTTTTCTGTCTGGCATCAATGTATAAAGAAAAATTGAATCATCCGATTTTATATCCGGCATTAATATTTTTGACATTCAACACAAATATTATCTGTGCGATTGGTGCTGCCTGGTTCGGATTGTCCTTCTTGTTTAATATGATAAAAAGCAATGCAGATATTTCAAAAAAAATCGTATCTGCTGTAATTATAACTGCAGCTGTTGCAGTTGTATTTTTGCCTTTTGTTAAAACTTTTGGAACTGCCGCTTCTCTTGAGGAGAATGCAAACGGGCTGAAAGATTTTATATCGTTCTTTTCTAATTCTTATTACATTCGTGCAATTATTTATTCAGTATTATTAATAATAACTTTTTTCAAATTTTATAAATTGCCGGAAATATCATTTTTGTTATTTACACATGGATTATTAATTTATATTTTTGCAAAGTATTATCACGGCTATCCCCATCATTTTATATTTTTCTTTATTTATTTCATAATTTTTATTTGGTTATATAATAACAAATATCCAAATTCCGAAGTTTCAGAACTGAAACTTTATTTTCCCGTAATATACAGTATCATAATAGCTGTGTTATTGTTTTTACCTGTAAAAAATGACATGTACTATGCATACGTAGGTGACAATTATAAAATGGATAAATTGGCACAAATTATAAATGCCGATCCGGAGATAAGAAATAGTAATTTGTATGTGGGCGGAGCTGAATCACTACTTCTGCCATATATAAAAAATGACATACAATTATACAGTATATGTAATTTGGAAAAAATAAAATGGAATACTTTTTATAATCGTAAATGCGGTAATTTATACGGATTGATGGATAAAATTAATAATGATAAAAAAACGGCATTGGTGCTGACAAGAGATAATTTATTTGTTAATATACCTTATTATAGGTGGGGAGATTACTATTTATTCAAAATTACAAATGATTTATGGGAGTGAGAATATGGAAAAAATTGCTGTTATAGCAGGTGCAGGACCGGCAGGATTGACTGCAGCATACGAATTGCTAAAAAATACTGATATTAAACCAATAATTATAGAAGAATTGGATTCTACCGGAGGAATTGCAAGAACAGTTTTTCATAACGGCAACGGAATTGATTTGGGCGGACACAGACTGTTTTCAAAAAGTCAGCTTATTCTTGATTTGTGGGAAGAACTTTTACCGTTACAGGGAAAACCTCCGATTGATGATAAAATTTTAGGCAGAAATATTACTGTTTCCGAAAACGGACCTGATCCTGACGAAACAGATATTGTTATGCTGAAACGAAAAAGGTTATCCAGAATTTATTACCTCAGAAAATTTTTTAATTACCCTATATCCTTGAGTCTCAGAACAATTTTAAATATGGGGTTAATAAGAACTGCAAAATCGGGATTTAGTTATATAAAATCTTGCTTTATAAAAAGAAAAGAAGTAACACTGGAAGACTTTATGATTAATCGTTTCGGAAAAGTTTTGTATGAAACTTTTTTTGAAAAATATACGCAAAAAGTCTGGGGACTTCATCCGAGCCGGATATCAAAAGAGTGGGGCGAGCAAAGAATAAAAGGGTTGTCTTTATCTAAGGCAATAATTAATGCGGTTCTTTCACCTTTGCACCTTATTTCAAATAAACAAAAAGAAACATCTTTAATTGATGAGTTCTTTTATCCGAAATTCGGCTGCGGTCAGCTGTGGAATATAATGGCTGATAAGATTATACAAATGGGCGGCGAGATAAGATTTAATCAAAAAGTTGTTGGTTTTAAGAATAGCGGTAATAAAATTGATGCTGTTATTATACAAACCGGAAACGGAGAAGAAGAACTCCGTGCCGATTATTTTGTATCATCAATGCCGATAAAAGATTTAATCTGCGGAATGGAAAATGTACCTGAAAACGTACAAAATATTGCCAAGGAATTACCATACAGAGATTATATTCTGGCAGGTTTCTATCTGGATAAATTTAACCTAAAAAATAATACAAAAATTAAGACTATAAACGATATTTGTCCTGATTCATGGATTTATATACAGGAAGATGATATAACAGCAGGCCGTCTGCAAATTATGAATAACTGGTCACCATACCTGGTTCAAGATTTTAAGAATAAAGTTTTTATAAGTCTTGAATATTTTGCAACAGAAGGTGATGAACTCTGGTCAAAAACAGAAAATGAAATGCTGGATATTGCTCTTAAGGATATAAAATCATTAAATTTAACCGAAGAAGAACATATTTTGGACAAAGTAGTTGTAAAAGTTAAAAAAGCCTATCCCGCATATTTTGGGATTTATTCCGAGTTTGATACGGTTAAAAATTACCTGAAAGGATTTGATAATCTGTTCTGCATAGGAAGAAACGGTCAGCATAAATACAATAACATGGATCATTCAATGCTTAGTGCGATTGAGGCAGTCAAATGTATTAAAGACGGCACAGATAAAAACATTCTCTGGGAAGTTAATACGGAAAAAGAGTATCACGAAGGCTAGACGAGGCAATATCAGGTAATAATTAACCGGTAAAAATCTAAGAAAAGAATTTTAACAGTTTAATTATTCCCATGTCTGCAACCGATTTATGAGCAGATACATTTGTTCTGTTCAGAATGTCGTTCTTGTTTTCATGATAATAAGTGTATGATTTTAAAAGCATCTCTTCATTTGTTAAAGTCGGAGTAAAGTTTAATTCTTTTTTTATTTTTGTTGTATCAAAAACAAAACTTGCTGAAATCATTTTATATTGATAAGGCCCAAGAGGAGATACTCCCAATTTGTATGCAGCTTTCATACAAAATTCCATAAACTTTTTGGGAGTATGAACAAGCTTTGATTTAGAATTTGCTTTTGATATAACAAATTCATATACTTCATTAAATGTTTTAACGTCATCAGAGCCGATATTAAATACTTCTGTTTTATTATAGTTAAGAGCGCTAATGCAAGCCTGTACCAAGTCTTTTGCATATATAAACTGGTAACGGTTTTTTCCGTCTCCGACCATCCAGATTTTTCTGTTTTCATCAATAAACTGAAAAAGTATTCCTAATAACCCTAATCTTCCTTCATCAATTATTGTCGGACATCTGAAGATTACGGAATTAACAGAGTCCGAATATCCCTGTAAAATCTTTTCACCCTCTAATTTTGATTTACCGTATATTTCAATCGGTTCAGGTTCTTCAGTTTCCTGTACCGGTTCGTCAAAGCTTTTTCCCCACAAGCAATTTGTAGATAAAAATATAATTTTATTAACATTATATTTTTTTGCCATTTCGGCAACATTTTTTGTTCCGTCCACATTAGATGACCAAAGGTTTTTTAATTCTTTTTTTACATGTGCCAATAGTGCTGCACAGTGAAATATTGCATCAAATTTATGTTCGGAAAAAATCTTTTCTAAAAGCTCAGAATTCCTTATATCACCCTGAATTGCGGTAAAATTTTCATGTTGATAGTCATCCGGCTCAAGATCTATTGATATGCAAATATCACCACGTTGTACCAAAATATCTTTCAATATAGAACCAAAAAAACCCGCTCCGCCGGTAATAAGATATGTCCCCATTTATAAAACTCCTTTTTTAACCAATACTATTATACCGGTATTTTCTTTAAGACTTCCTTTTGCACATAACGAGCCCTCAAAAACACGTACATAATACTCTTTTAGCTGGAATATTATATCTGCATATTTTTGTGCTTCATTAACATCTACTACAATAACCGGTGTCAAATCATTAGCTCTTTCATGCATATTTATTAAGGCACCCGTTCTCCATTCCCAGTACGATTTGTCAAAATTTTTGTAGATATTATGTTTGAAATATGGCTGTAATGCAATCGTTCTAAAGCCAAGCCCTGTAATATCATATTGTTCAAGATTGTTTTTAACAATGTAATTATACGCATTATATGAACCGGAGTAACTCTTATGTATGTCAAAATAACAACAATTAAATGCCCAGACAATTTGTATCATGGCAAGAGAAAGAAATAGTACAATAAAACTGTTCTTAACAATTTTATTTTTTGATTCAATTTCAATTTCATTTTCATTTTCTTCTGTTAATATCCATAGAGTAAATATAAAAGTCAGTATTACGTATCCGCAGTGCCAGTAATTGCAATATAAACATGTCAAAACAGCAATCATACAAGCATTTATTAGTACGGAACGTATTATCTGTCCGGCATTTTTAGAAAATAAAATAAAACCGCATGCATACATTGATATAACAGCCACAGTTGCTAAAACCGGCATTGAAATTGATTTTATATTAAAATACCCATCGGTTAATGTGTTTATGTACGAAAGCAGGGCAGGAAATTCGATAGAAGCCGCAAAAGTGCAGTCTGCCGGTTTTATTAAATATAAGAATGTTAATAATGCACTTATTGCAACAATGGTTGTTGCTGTAAAAAATTTTATATTATAATTATGGCTTTTTATATTGTCATAAATAAATAATATAAGCAGCATAACAGATAACACATATGCCTGAGCACTGACACTCAGTAACAGGATTAAAAGAAATCCGTACAGAAAAGGCTTCTCCAGTCGTTTTTTATATGTTATGGCTATAAAAGCAAGAATCGGCAGAAAAAGAGAATAATTTCTTGCTACCACAGCATACTGATAAATTATAAAAAATGTAAAAGGAAATAAGCATTTAATATAATTTGGAAGTTTTGATTTAAATATTAATAAATATAGTCCTATTCCGGTATTTATTAACGGAATCAGAAATATATATTTGTAAGGAAGGTGTAAAAACTGTGCAAACTTAAGCTGCAGATACCATAAAACAGGAGTTCCTTCATATTTCAGGACTTTAAATATAAGAGAAGATATGCTGTTATCTCTTGCAATTAACCAGGATTGAGCTTCATCTGCCCAGGGTTCATGATGAAGTCCTGTCAGAAAGGCTATAGTAAACCAGGCTGCAATAATAATTATATAGAATAAATTTTCTATGTCCGGAAAAAGGGTATGAATTTTGTTATTCAGCTCTTCTTTATTTAACAGATTATTTAACATCATTTTTTATAACAATTAAATTTTTAACAATTTTCATAGCACAGGTAGGAAGAACAACTTCATCTAACCCGTCAGCTATACTTAAAATTCCGCCTGCTTTTAATGTTACATCTTCACCTTTATATTGGAATACGTAATCAGTATCTCTGTCTGATCTTATTGTAATTTGATTTGACATAATTTACTCCTTATTAATTTATGTTATTTTGCCGCAAAAATACAAAATTGAAAATGGATAACGGGAATTGATATTATAAATCAATTCTCCGCCATTAATATACCATTTTCAATTCTAATTTCCACATAAATGTATGCATCCAATATTAATCAAATACATAGCCGATAATTGCAGCTTCTCTTGCTCTTTTAATAGCAGTTGTAATCATTCTCTGGTGTCTTGCACAGTTGCCTGTAACACGGCGGGGAATAATTTTTCCTGCTTCAGTTAAGTATCTCTTGAGTTTTGCTGCATCTTTGTAATCGATAGAATCAACATGTTCAGCACAAAAACTGCATGTTTTCTTTTTCTTTCTATCTGCTGCATCTTGTTTTGCCATTGTTTAATTTGCCTTTCTAGCCTTATAATTTTATCATATAAATAAATGTTTCCATTGTTTCTCTGAGTTTATTCTCAAAATCTTTGAATACACTCGCCAGCTTCATAGCCTGAATCTCATCCAGCTTTTCCTGTTGTTTGATATAACTGCTTTGAGGTATCTTTTTAGAACCCGTCATTGTAAGAGTATAACCGCTAATTGGCTGAATATTCATTGATATCACCTGCCTTAAAACGGAATTTCATCTTCGCCGATTAATTCATCAGCTAAATCTTCTTCCTTTGGAAATTTTACAATTTCATCATTTGAAGCTGAACTGTTCGAAGATGCTGCACCTGATGTTGAGATTGCACTTATCGGTTCAATTGTGTTAGCATCAATTTCAAAAATTCTTCTTTCATTTCCGCTTTCACTTTTAACGGTTGTTATTTGAAGTCTTCCTTCCACAAGTACTTTGTCATCTTTTGCCAATGCTGAAACAATATCATTGAGAGCAGTTCTTTTGGAAATAATTCTCAAAAGCATTTCTTCTTTTTCGCCTATGTTAAGCACGAAAGATGATACAGGTACATTATTTTGTGTAAAACGGGTTTCCGGAGCTCTGTAGATTGAGCCCGTAACAACAGCTTTTGCTAATGTCATATTTAAACTACCGCCTCTCCTTTTTTAGCTGCTTCCATAAACATAAATCTGAGTATGTTTTCGTTAAGTTTAAGATTGCGTTTAAAATCTACAATTGTTTCAGCCGGAAGTGACATTATCATTGTTGTAAAGAAACCGTCACGGTATCCCTGAAGTGCATAAGCAAGTTTTTTTCTGCCCATTTTGTCTGTTGAAGAAACTTCACCTTTAACTGCTTTTACGTCAGATGAAATTTTATCAATAGCCTTATCTAACTCTTCTGAGTCTAAGCTTGGTTTAAAAATAACCATCAATTCATAATTTTTCATATTATTATTTCTCCTTATACAATCATGCTAGCATAAACACCCCTTTTGTAAAGCGGTAAATAAATATATAACACAAGATACCAAAATATATATTGGGGTTGATTACATCCGGCTGCTGTATATTTTATACAAAATAATTCCTGCAGAAATACTTAAATTTAATGATTCTACATCCTTGCTCATCTCAACAGTTATATTTTCTTTTGCAAAGTTTTTAAGTTCCTCGCTCAATCCGCAGGATTCCGTACCAAACATAATTAAAGATTTCTCCGGAAATTTAAAATCTTTCAGCCAACATGACTTGTTACTTTTCGGTAATGTTCCGATTGGTATAAAATCTTTTGTAATATTTTTTAAATCATCAAATTTCTTAATCTCAAATATCGGAACTTTCCACAAATTACCGACAGCAGAGCGAACACATTTCGGATTATATAAATCTACTGTATCACCATACAAAATTATTGCATCTGTGCCGAATGCACAAGATGTTCTTATTATTGTTCCGAGATTTCCGGCATCTTTTATATCCTCCAGCAGCAATACAGTATTAAAATTTTTATTCCATGTCGGTTTAATTTGTTTACCGACAGCAACTGTTTTCGGGGCTGAACTGGTCGATGATATTTTTGATAAAACAGCTTCCGTTGTCTCAATTACACCCGGATTTTTAAATTTGTCATATCCATCCAAAACAAATATATGTTCTAACTCTATTCCGCATTCTATTGCTTCTTCAATACATTTGTCACCTTCAAGCAAAAATAAACCGCTTTCTTCACGATATTTTTTCTGCTGAAGTTTTGAAACCTCTTTTACTAAATCATTATTAACACTCGTTATTTTCATAAAATTTCAAATTCCTTAAGCCAGTTTAATTCCTGCTCTGAAAGCATTCCGTAATCAATCAGTTTGCCTTCATATCCCATTTTAACAAACGAATGGATTTTACCATCCATAAAGAAACATGAGTTTTCCAAACGCACTCCGAAATGCAATTTGTTATACAAACCGGGTTCTATCGTAAAACACATACCGTCTTTTATTACCCCTTTTGCGATTTCGTTTTGTGAAAGATTAGGAGGAGCTTCATGCACATTAATTCCTATTCCGTGCCCCAAACCGTGATTAAAGACAAAACCCGGTATAGAGTTATCAAGCATAGTATGTGCCTTTGTATCAATATCAAAACCCGTTGTATTTTTACGCAAAGGATAGTTAAAACAATTTAAGAAGGTTTTTAAAACGGATGTATAAACCGTTTTTTGCAACTCATTAGGGGTTCCTTTTACAAAAACTCTTGTTATATCAGTCGCAAGACCGCCTTCATAATAAGCACCGCAATCGATTAACACCAAATCGCCGTCCTTAAGGATAACATCCTTTGAGCATTTTGAATAATGAGCAAGAGCAGAATTTTCATTAATCGCAACAATAGAATTAAAACTCAGTGATTTGGCACCGGAGTTTAAAAATTCTTTTTTCAGTTGTTCTGCTATCTCATATTCTGAAAGATTGTCATTCTCCTCTATAAATTTTCTTATTGCAAAAACTGCCCTATCCGTTCCTTCAAATGCTTTTTTATAAGAATCTAATTCTTCATTGGATTTTACTGATTTCAACATTTTCACTTCCGAAGGTTTATGAACGGGGTATTTTATCAAAGAATAATCATGCGCATTTATTGAATTTTTATCGACAAAAATCTCTTTATCAAAACTGCTTAGAAATTTATCGGATTCTTCATCATTCCTGAATAAAATTCTTTCTTCTCCGTTCAGAAACATTTTTGCCCATATTTTTGATGAGTTGTCAGAGGAAAAATCCCTGTAACCGGTAAGATACGAAACTTCTTCCAAATTCGATATAAATGTCGGTTCAGGATTGTATTTAACAGGTTCAAATGCTTTTTCCCATTTTTCATTATGAGGTTTTGTATAATCATTTATATAATCTTTTTCAAGCAGTTTAACTTTGAAACCGTCAAAACCTTCAAGCCGCTTTTGTGATACTTTTTTACCGACAATTCCAAGAATTTTGTCAGGCTGAATAATTTTCCTTATTTCTTCATCCTGTTTTTGCCCAAGCTGCAGTTTAACAACAATGACACCGTCTTTTGCTTCGTTATCAGCCTGAATGTGATATCTTCCGTCTACAAAAAGATAGATTTTATCTTTTGTTACCAAAGCATCTCCGGTAGAACCGGAAAAACCTGTTAACGTATATCTTGCATTTTCGGACAAGTCAGAATATTCTGCCAAAAACTTGTTGGTAGAATTAACCAGAAGATAATCAACCTCTAATTGCTTTAATAAATTATTCATCAATATCAGTTAATTTAATCAAGTGCCAACCGAACTGAGTTTCAACGGGTTCTGATATTTCACCCTTTTTAAGTGCAAATGCAGCTTCTTCAAAAGGTTTAACCATCATACCCTTGCCAAACCAGCGAAGATCACCGCCATCACGACCGGAAGGACATTTTGAATATTGTTTTGCCAAATCTTCAAATGCTACACCGTTGTTTATATCCAAAAGAAGATTTTCTGCCTGTTCTTTTGTATCAACCAAAATGTGACTTGCTCTTATTTTCATAATTCACTCCTTTAAATCTACAAGTTTTATTTTACTTGCAAATCTAAATATTGTAAACATATTTAATTATTAAACAAGTCTGCTTATTATAGCATCAGTAAAGCCTGAGCAGGATGCATTTCCGCCCAAATCCGCAGTTTTGATATTATCTTCGAGAGTTCTGAATAATGCAGATTTAATCCTTGCCGCAGCATCATTTTCTCCGATATAATTAAGCATTTCGATTGCAGACATAAGCATAGCTGTCGGATTAGCTTTATTCTGACCTGCTATATCAGGTGCAGATCCGTGTACAGGTTCAAATACGGCATAATCAGTACCGATATTTGCTCCCTGAGCCACTCCCAATCCGCCGATTAATCCTGCACACAAATCAGATACTATATCACCGTACAAATTCGGCAGCAATAACACATCAAACTGATTAGGATTCTGAACAAGCTGCATGCAGCAATTATCAACAAGAATTTCCTTTAGAGGTATATCATAATTTTGTGCAACTTTGCGTGCAGAGTCTAAAAACAGTCCGTCAGATAATTTGCAAATATTTGCTTTTGTAACAACGGTAACAAACTTTCTGTTATTTTTTACCGCATAATCAAATGCAAATTTTGCAATTCTTTCTGATGCTGAACGTGTTATTCTTTTAATACTTTCCGCAGTATTTTCATCTATCTGACGTTCTATGCCGGCATACAAATCTTCTGTATTTTCACGAACAACAACAATATCAACATTGTCATATCTTGTTTTTACATTGGGAAGATTGTAACAAGGTCTTAAATTAGAAAATAAATCCAGTTCTTTTCTGAGCTGTACATTAACCGAACGAAACCCTTTACCGATAGGGGTTGTAACCGGTGACTTCAGTGCAATCTTATTTCGTTTAACCGATTCCAAAACTCTCTCCGGAAGCGGAACACCTTCCTGAGCAATAACATCAGCTCCGGCAGTCTGGATGTCCCAGTTAATTTTTACCCCTGCTGTCTCTATTATTTTTAGAACGGCATCAGATATTTCAGGTCCTATACCGTCACCTTTTACTAACGTAATATTATGCATAATTTATATTTACCTCTAAACCTATGCTGTAACCTTTGACTTTTCTTGTGCATATAATTTTAATGCAATCGATAACTGATCGGGGCAGCTTGTAGGTCTGCTTCCGCAAGGGATTCCCTGTACTCTTTTTATAACTTCGTTTATATCCATACCGTTTATAAGTGAGCCTATTCCTTTAAGATTCCCGCTGCATCCTCCTACGGTTTCCATATCAAGGATTTTGTTATCTTTAATTTTTAAAATCATTAATTTGCTGCAAACACCGCTTGGCTGAAAACGTACTTCATCAATTCCGTCAATAGTTCTGACTTCAATATTATCGCTCATATACACTCCTTTTTTTACTGCTACAAAATTATATCATACCGTATGTTAAAATTTCAAATGTTTGGGGTAAATATATGTTTTTGTTATTATTTTCTTATGAAAAAAATAAATACTATAGGATTTTGGGGATACCCGCATCCCGATAAAATAAAAGAAACAAAGGAAAAATATCCTGATGCAAAATGGATTGATTTGGATATCGACTTTGGTTATCCGAAAACAAACATTCTGCCTGAATCTTATTGTAAAATTATCCGAAACATCATAGATAACACCCTTTTCCTTAAGCCGGATATAATATTGGCTCCCATCGGAAAAGATAAGTGCGACAGCGGATGGTTTGCCTCAAAAATCCTGACAGACATGGGTTTTAATGTAATTACAACTATATTTGAAGATTTGCAGCCTAAAAAAGATATAATTATCTGCAAAAGTAATTTACCACTGTATGATAAAATCTCAACTATTACGGCAAATATTATTAATCCGGATAAAAAAACATACGTTCAGGCACAAATTCCTGATAATAATACTTCAACAAATCCGTTATTTACTCCCGGTTTTTGGGGTGTTCCGCCAAACGATTTGGAAATACTGAAATTATTCCCTGACACAACCCATGTTTACGGCTGGACAAGGTGTGTAGAAGCAGGAACTCCTGCAGATTTGGATTTGGAAATGTATGTTAACCCAAATGTTCCGACAGTATTTTACTCTCAGGCATTTTGCTCAAAAGCACAGCTTGCTAAATATCTTGCAGACAAATACAATGGACTTTACATAGATATTGACGATTATGCAACGACTTCCGTTAAAGCAAAAATAGAAGCATTTTTGAGATTAAATTAGCAAATTATTTTTTTACGTTTTTTAGTAAGAAAAAGGAAAAAATATGTACATACAAAATAACAATCAATGTTCCTTCGGTGCAAAATTTCTTAATACACAGTCTTTACGTGATGTAGTAAATTATGCGGCAGAAAACGGAAAGTTTGATAAATTAAATCAGGCGAGAAAAAATATTGATTGTGCATATCTTAACAGAAGAATAAAGTTTGAGTTATTTACAACAGAAGACGAAAAGAGGATTCCGTATGTAATATTAACAAGATATACACCAAAACAGGATGTTATCGTTCCAAAGTCAATGGATGATTTTAATGTGTCAGAACCATTTATTTTTATTGCAAGCAAAAAAATGAATCCGTTAAAATTTGGCTTTGAAATTATTCGCAAGCTCAGTAACAGTGCACCGAAAAACAATATGTACAAAAAGGTTGTAGCAGGGAAAACGACTTAATAAAATTCTGCTATTATAATTACTTACTTATTCCTTTTTGCTTTACAACAGCATCAATTAAACCTTTAAACAAAGGATGCGGTCTTTCAGGTCTTGATTTAAACTCCGGATGGAACTGACAGGCAACAAACCAATCCAGTTCAGGCAATTCAATTATCTCAGAAAGCATACCGTCAGGTGACATTCCTGAGAAGACCAGTCCGGCTTTCTTTAAAGGTTCTATATAATCGGTATTAACTTCATATCTGTGTCTGTGACGTTCGGATATTTTAGTCGAACCGTAAACTTCGTGAGCTTTTGTCCCTTTTTTAACGTGACAGTCATAAGCACCCAAACGCATTGTAGCACCGTATCCTTTGATATTTTTTTGTTCAAGCATTAAATCTATAACAGGATTCTGTGCATTTTCATCAAATTCGGTTGAATTTGCACCTTTAATTCCTGCAACATTTCTTGCATACTCGGTAACTGCACACTGCATACCCAAACAAATTCCCAAAAACGGCACATTATTTTCTCTTGAATATTTTATTACGTTGAGTTTGCCTTCTATACCTCTTATGCCAAAACCTCCTGGAACAATTACCCCGTCAACATCTTTCATAAGTTCTTTACAATTATCCCAGTCCACACATTCTTCCGAGTTAATCCATTTAATCTCTGTCTTAACTTCATTTGCATATCCGGCATGTTTTATTGACTCAACAACAGATATGTATGCATCAGACAGTTTTGTGTATTTCCCCGCAATCGCAATTTTAATGGTTGATTTCGGGTGATTTATTCTTTCAACAAGCTTTGTCCAGGCTGCTAAATCGGCCTCTCTTTCGGTTGTTTGAAGTAATTTTAATACAACGTTTGCAAAGTTTTGTTCTTCCAGAGCAAGCGGAACTTCATAAATACTCTTCATATCTCTGCATTCAATTACGGCATCTTTTGCTACTGAACAAAAAAGAGCCAGTTTTTCTTTTTCTGTTTTAGGTATCGGTTTTGCGGTACGGCAAACAAGAATTTCAGGCTGCAAGCCGTAGCTTCTTAAAACGGAAACGCTGTGTTGAGAAGGTTTGGTTTTAAGTTCGCCTGATGTCTGTAAATAAGGAAGCAGAGTACAGTGTACATTTATTGCATTTCCGATTCCTGCTTCAGTCTTGAACTGCCTTATTGCCTCAATAAACGGCAATCCTTCTATGTCACCGATTGTACCGCCGATTTCTATAATCTGAAAATCGGGCTTGAACTGTTTTTGAGCTTTTACTATGCGCGATTTAATTTCATTTGTGATATGAGGAATAACCTGAACGGTACCGCCTAAATAATCTCCTCTGCGTTCTTTGTTTATAACAGTTTGATAAACACTTCCCGAAGTAACACTGCTTAACTGAGAAAAGTTTGAGTCAATAAATCTTTCATAATGACCTAAATCTAAATCCGTTTCTGCACCGTCATCTGTTACAAAAACTTCACCATGCTGAAATGGACTCATTGTGCCCGGATCAACATTTATATACGGATCAAACTTTTGTATCGCAACAGAGAATCCTCTTGCTCTCAAAAGCTTACCGAGCGATGCACCGATAATTCCTTTCCCCAGTGAGCTTACAACACCGCCTGTTATAAAAATATATTTTGTCATAGCTGAATCTCCAAAAACAACACTCCTACCTGATTATACAGTCAGGTAGCATTACTAATCAAAGTAATAACTTTTATACATTCCCCCTAATTAATTTTAGGTACTCTAAAGAATCCGTTTTCTTCATCCGGAGCATTTTTCATAAGCTCTTCTTTAGTTTGTTCGTAATAAACTTTATCTTCTCTCATTACATTTACAAAATCAATTGCATGAGCCATCGGCTCTACATTTGATGTATCAACTTCATTCATTGCATCTACGTGTTTTAATACATCACCCAATTGTTTTGTAAATTTTTCTTTTTCTTCTTCCGTTAATTCCAAACGAGCAAGTTTTGCTACGTGTTCTACATCTTTTACTGTAATCATAATTTCTTTACTCCAATAGATATATATTACCACAAATATTTTTATAATGAATTAATGTTTGAAAAATCCATTGATACAATATTCGCAATATGGTAGAATTATTAGTATGGAAGGTGTTGATCAGGAATATATAAACAACCTGAAATCAAAGGTTAAGAGTAATATAAGTACACTCGATTTGTATAAATACAAAGGCAGTGTATCAAAACTTTTAGGCTTAACCGTTGAAGTAAGACTACCCGGACTTAAAATCGGAGATTTATGTTATATAGAAGCTGCAAACGGAGAGAGAAAACCGGCAGAAGTAGTTGCTTTCAAAGGTGATGCAGCTCAGCTGTTACTTTTATATGACGGAGCGGGAATCGGTCAGGGCAGCTTGGTTACAACAACAGGCGGACCTATTATGATTCCTGTCGGTGATTTTTTATTGGGCAGACTGATTAATCCAATGGGCGAACCGATTGACGGAAAACCTCTGAATTTGGAAGGTGCAATCTGGAGACCTTCAGACGGACCGCCGCCGGGACCGTTTGAAAGACCGATTATTACGGAAATGTTTTCCACGGGAGTTCGTGCAATAGATGCCTGTATGACTTTTGGCTGCGGTCAGCGTATGGGATTATTTGCAGGTTCCGGTGTAGGTAAAAGTACCATGCTGGGTATGATTGCAAGAAATTCGGATGCAGATGTTAACGTAGTTGCATTAATCGGAGAACGTGGCAGGGAAGTTAAAGAGTTTATTGAAGATGCTCTGGGCCCGGAAGGTATGAAACGATCTGTAATAGTTTGTTCAACAGGCGACCAGCCTCCGCTTATCAGACAAAAGTGTCTGTTAACGGCAACTGCTGTTTGCGAATATTTCCGTGACCAGGGCAAAAAAGTTTTCTTAATGACAGACACCGTTACCCGTTGTGCAATGGCCGGGCGTGAAGTCGGTTTGTCTATTGGCGAACCGCCTACGATGAAAGGTTATCCGCCATCAATTTTTTCCTGGCTTCAAAAAGTGCTTGAACGTGCCGGTAACAGTGAAAAAGGTTCAATTACGGCATTTTATACAGTTCTTATGGAAGGTGATGATATAACGGATCCGATAGTTGATACCGTGCGTGGTATTACAGACGGTCACATTTTTCTTAACAGAAAAATTGCAGAATCAAATCACTATCCTGCAATTGATGTTTTGGGAAGCATTTCACGTTTGATGAGTTCTATAGCATCAAACGAGCATAAAGCTGCTGCGGCAAAACTCAGAGCTCTGCTGTCACTTTATCGTGAAAATAAAGATTTGATAGATGTCGGAATGTATCAGGCAGGTTCAAATCCCAAACTGGATACTGCAATTCAAATGATGCCCAGAATTAACGAATTTTTACAACAAAAGACTTCCGACAGTGTAAATATGCAAAACACTATCAGCACATTAATAGAAATGATGTCAGGAGTAGATATATAAAATATTGCTTTTGCCCTCCCTTTATAGGGGGAGGGATAAGGTGGGGGCTGATTTTGTTAATAGTATATCCCCCAACCGAGTTTCCAAGTTTCGAAACAAAGTTTCTCAACAGGAATCTCTACCTTCTCCCGTCAGGAGAAGGGAAGTATTATTCCTGAAAAATTTAATAATGATACTAAAAGATAATAAGTATTAATTAACGCACCAAAATATATATTTTGGTGCGTTAATTCAAAAAACTATATTTATTTCTTTATTTATTTGGGCTGAAATTTATAAACGGAACAGAATTACCGAGCATATACTGCGGCATTTTACCATCCCATTTTTGTACAGCCTCATATTGTACAAGTGATTTATTCTGGCTTAATGCCTGTGCCCTGATTGCCATTGATCTTGCTTCTGCTTCGGCTGCAATAACTTTTTGCCTTGCTTCTTCCTGAACCTGAACAGTTTTGTTTTTAGCTCTTTGTGCTTCCTGTTCTGCGGTTACTTTACTTTCGATTGCCTGTTCAAATACTTTTGAGTATGCAATTTCCGTCATCTGGAAATCGGTTACGTTTATATAATTGCTTTTTAATTGTTGCTGAAGTTTTTGTAAAATATCGCTGGTTGCCTTTTCTCTGTTAGAAATCAAATCCTGTGCATTCCATTTACCGATAATATCTTTAATCGTGCCTTCTACAACAGGTGTAAGGATTTTTGATTCATAATCCATACCGACTTCTCTAAACAATTTGTAAACACTGTCCGGCTGGAGATTATAGTTAATTACATAAGTAATTCTTGCTGTCTGAATATCTTTTGTATAAACTTGGGTTTCTAATGTATTTCTTTGAGTCTTAACATCCATTGTTCTGAATTTTTGTACAAATGGGAATATAGTATGCAAACCTTCCCCAAGACTTTCATTTTGTACCTCACCCAATGTAATTTTTATACCGCGTTCACCCGGTCCAACCATTACAAACGGATTACACATGATAATAAACAAAACCAGCAGGCAAAAAATTGCTACAGGTATTCCTAATAACTTTTTCTCCATCTCTTTCCTTTCAAAATTTTATTTTAAACCTATTAATGCTACGGCAACATAAAATGCTGTTACCAAAAATACAAACACACCAAATGCAATCAGCATTTGTTTTCCGTACTTTGAATACAAGTTTTCACCGGTTATTAAACACAAAGTGATAATAAAAAGGTTTACCAGTATCAACATTGATAAAAGTAACATCAAAATTCTTATGACCATTAAAACCTCTCTTCATAATAATTATAAAATAATAACCAACCTCTTGTATATCATATAATAAGTTGATTTTTACGTTCCAAACCAACATGCCCAGATAAAACTTTTCAGTATACAAACCGACAAGTTTTTCTGAGCATAAACCTTTGATATAAAATTTACGTTTTGTATTTTAACTTCTATTTGCTTCTTTTTTCACACAAAGAAGGAATGCCGATTAGTGCAAGATAAAACACACAACCAAACAATACTAAATTTAAAACTTCCATTTTTAATGCTCCTTTCCGGATTTTCTTACGTGTTTTATCCTTTTTTGCATGACGGATAAAACCCCTTACACATTCCCTTTTCCACATTTCATAACTTTTATAACATCAGTACCGTTAAACATTTACAAAACTTTACATGCCATGCTTCAAATTATCAATTCGTTACTCTGTTTGCTGTTTAAGTAATATTACAGAGTTTTGTACACCCTTTTGGCACTTTACTTTAAGTATTCATTGAGTGTAAAATCATGATAGGAGGCTTTACTGTTGACACAAGGCTACGAGAATTTCAATAATAATGAAACATCATTCAGAAAATCTACCCTTATACAGGAGAGAATCGGGCTTGTTTCTACACACATGTATAAACAGTTCTTGGATTATCAGCATGCAACACTCAATACTGCTGAAATCTTTACTGAAATGATTGATAACTTAAAAGCTATTGCCGACTCTATGAAACAATCATTTGCTTCAAGGGGAATTACAACCCAGAACATAACAGTAGAGCATGACAAAGATAACAGTGTTGTCGTAATAAATATTCTTTGGCACACAATAAGTTTTACCACCAGATGTAACTTTGAACCTCAGGCTTTGGACAGGGGTGAAGGAACACAAAAAACCGTTTCCGGCAGAATAATGGCAATCAATGGTAATTATAATGAATTAATTACCGGAAAAATGTCAAGACAGGAAATGATGGAAGTATTGCTGGATAAAGAAGTCGGCTCGCTATATGTTCCGGCAGATAAATTTCAGAATTCTATTTTCAAAATCAGACACCTGTCAAACAGAGAATTCTTTTTAAACAGTGCCGATTCTTCGAGAGAATTTGTGCTGAAAATTATTGAAACCGTATGCGGCGGCGGTATCTATCACGCAGAAGGTTCAATAAAGAAATTCAATATATAATAAATTTTTATCAGTCCCAAAATGGTATCTTTATAAATCAAGCTTTTTGTTGTTGCATTGAAATATATTTTACGGCTGCCTGAACTCTGTTGCATACATTTAATTTATTATAAATAGATGTAATATGAGCTTTTGTTGTATGATTTGTAATCATTAATTTTTGTGAAATCTCATTATTATTGTATCCCTGAATAAGCAGATCTAAAACCTCAAGTTCTCTGTTTGTAAGCATATTTATATTCTCCAAAACCATTCCTATAGTTATAATTTTCAATGCTATAAGAAAAAAGTCTATTAGCATAACAGCTAATATTTTATTTAAGGGATATAAAACAAGCGCATTACCAATCCTGAGAGCCGTACTCTTTATACTTATCAATAAATTTTTCGTGAGATTTAATAATCCATTCGGCATGACGGGATTCGTTTTTATTGCCGTTACTATTTATTATGCTGCCATAATCAATAATTTCTTCTTTGAATTTTCTGATTTTTTGCTTAATTTTTTCCAGCTCTGAAAATACTTTTCCTGTGTATCCGCAATTCTCAGGTATAAATGCAAACGGCGAACTCGGGTAGCGGGTACATATATCAGGTTTTTCATTATTTGTGCAAAGGTTATTCTGAAGATACTTACATCTGCATACGGAAATATTTCCTTCTTTTGATGTTTCAATCAGCATATCTTTAAAACTGTCTTCAAGATCTTGTATTCCGTCAAAAAACAGTTTTTTATTTTCAAAATCAGCTTTTATATGTTTGCAGCATTCACCGCATTTATTGCAAAAAGTATCTTCCATATAAATAATTATACATTTAATAAAGGATGTAGAAAAGTAGTTTATATAATATTATGCTGTTAAGACAATGTAATATAGGAGAATATTTATGAAGAAAATCGTTTTAACATTAGGAATTATAGCAGCTTTTTCAGGTATGGCTTATGCAGACGGTAACGCATTCACACCGCTCAACTTTAATGATACCGAATACGGTAACACGGTAAAATCAAACTCAAATGTTATAAGTACAGAAGAAGCTACCGGAAACGGAAATATACAAAATGCTATTCAGCAGCTTGATAATGCTCAAATTGATATCAGAAACGAACTGTTAAATGTAAAAACAAAATATGCAGATGTAGATGCTCAATACAAATTAATCAAGACAGAAAGAGCAACTCTCAAAAAACAGGTAAGAGCAGTAGAAAAAAGAATTAAAGAATTAGATAAAGCTAAAGAAAAAATCAGAAAAAATATGCTGTAAAATAAAATAATATAATTAATTAAAGTGTTTATAATGCTGCTTGATAATCATATTGAGCAGCATTATCCTTTTACTGCACCGTCCATCGGATTGTTAATCAGATATTTTTTTCCTGCAATAAATACTGCAATTACCGGAACGGAACAAATACACGAACATGCCATAAGTTCGCCCCACATTGTAATTTCCCTGAATGAGCTTTTAAAAATTGTAAGTCCCACAGCCATAGTTCGCATAGATTCGGTATTTGTTACAATAAGCGGCCACATAAAGCTGTTCCATGTTGTTACAAATGTAAAAATACCGAGTGTTGCAATAGCCGGTATGGCACAAGGAACCGCTACCCTGACAAAAGACTGAAATGCGTTGCACCCGTCAAGTTTTGATGCATCTTCCAGCTCGTTAGAAAACGACATAAAATACTGTCGCATCATAAAAACACCGAATCCGCCGAATATTCCGGGAACGATTAATGCCTGATAAGTATTTATCCAGCCCAGTTTATTCATCAAATAAAATAACGGAACAATATTTACCTGAGACGGCACCATCATTGTCAGAATAAATATAAAAAACAATATATCACTGCCCCTGAATTTTAATCGGGCAAACCCGTAACCGGCAAGTGCGGATATTATGACCTGACCTAATGTGGTAAACAATGCAACAATAAGACTGTTAGCAAAATAACGTGCAACAGGTATAGATTGAAAAACATTTTTGTAAGAACAAAAACTCAAATTAATATTTTTATAATCGGTAAAAATACTTTCATTTCCGCTTAATGATATTAAAAACATCATTAAAAACGGTATTATCATAGATAAACTTAACAGTATCAGAACGAAATATAAAAATATTTTTTTCATTGTTTATATTGCATCCAAAGTAAAGAATAAGTCGGCTTTCTCTGCTTTTGTAAGTTCAACAAGCGGACGACGTACATATTCTTCAATTAAACCTTTATATGCAAGAGCAGCTTTAACAGGAACCGGATTTGGTGCCATAAATAATTTTTTAAATATCGGATATAATTTTCTGTGCATATTGCCGGCTGTAGCTGCATCGCCCGTTTTAAAGTTTCTTATCATAGATTTAATTTCTGTTCCGAACAAATGTGATGCGACGGAAATTACACCGTGAGCACCAATTGAAAGCATCGGAAGTGTCAGACTGTCATCGCCTGAATATATTGCAAAGTCACTCGGACAACTCATTTTTAATTCTGTTATTGTATCCATATCGGCATAACTTTGCTTTAATGCAACGATATTCGGGAATTTTTTTGCAAGAGTTTTAACCGTTTCAACCGACATATTAACACCTGTTCTTGACGGGATATTATAAAGAATTACAGGAAGCTCGGTAGCTTTTGCTATTTCTGAAAAATGCTCTATCATACCTGCCTGGGATGGTTTGTTGTAATACGGAACAACTGACAGAATCGCATCTGCTCCTTCTTTTTCTGCTCTTTTTGCCATCATAACTGCGGTTTCCGTTGAATTTGAGCCCGTACCCATTATGACTTTGCCTTTATCTGAAACAGCTCTTTTTGCACTGGATAATATTTCCAGTTCTTCATCATAAATTAATGTAGGTGACTCACCGGTTGTTCCGGTAACCAGAACAGCATCCGAACCGTTATTAACAAGATGATTTGCCAGAGATTCTACTTTTTCATAATCAACTTCTCTTTTTTCATTAAACGGTGTAACCATAGCCGTAATTACTTCACCTGCATCATACCTCATATTTTTACTCCTCATTATTTTCTATATACAAGCCGTTTTTTTATTATACTACATAATATGCTGAAATTCATATATTTCAAGAGAATTCTCACCATTGTTGAATATACCGATATTATAGGTACCATATCTGTGAGTTTCGTTAACCTTATATCTGAGCAAAGTATCAGCCGATAATACAATTTTTCCGTACAGATTGAAAGATGCAATGGCTGCAAGCTGAATTATATTTTCACCTGCCTGTACGGATATGGAATATTCTATCGGAGTATTATCTTTTAATAATCTGAAAAATACACTCAAAACTTTATCAATATTTTCCATATCATTAAACTTGTATAAAAATCCGTCTTTAAATGTCGTTCCGGCAACTCCTGTGTTCTCGAAAATAAAGTTATTCATCAGCTTATTAAATTTTTCTATATCTATATGCAGTTCTTCATGTGCAAACTTCTTTTTAATTCTTGTATTTATAATAACTGCAAATGTTTTAATCTTTTTTTCTTCATCAACAACAATCTTTTTCAAGTTGTTATTGAATCTTTTTTCTGTCATTTTTTTGTGGAAACAATGAACTTCTTCATATTCATCCTGTAATACGGACAGGGTAATGTATATAAAACGAAAACCAAATGTCCATAATGCAATAATCAGTAATGCACTTACATATTTGAATTCTAATGTGGCATCAAGAACATTAAATGTCATCGGAGCAATTTTTTCTCCGATTGATAATATAAAATCAAGTGACGGTTTTATAAAATTCATCCAGTCCCATTTTGCACCGATAATATTTTGTATCCAGTACAGAGCCATCATCATTATATGGAATATACCCACTATTTTTAAGAAGTACGCAATATCTTTTAAAAAATTGAATATCCATATTATTATTTTATGCATATTATTCTCCCAGATATATATTATCTATAAGTCTGACATTTTCAACCCTTATTGCAGTAAGGGCAATAGAATTGTCATCCGCTGCAGTTTTATTTTCCAGTGTATCTTTGTCAACAATTTCAAGATACTCCATGTCATGTTTGTTTGTTAAAAATGAATATGCTGTTTCCTTGAGAGCATTAACATCAACAATACCTTTTTTATAACATTCTTTAATATTATTCAGAATTTTGCTTAAAACAAGAGCATCTTTTTTGCCTTCTTCGCTCAGATACTTATTTCTTGAACTCAGCGCCAGTCCTGAAGCTTCTCTTACGATAGGACACTGTATTATCTCTACGGGAACATTCAAATCCTTAACCATTTTCTTAATTATTATTACCTGCTGTGCATCTTTCTGACCGAAGAATGCATAATCAGGCTGAACAATATTAAACAATTTCAGCACAACGGTGCAAACTCCGTCAAAATGTCCTATTCTTGTTTTTCCGCACAATGTGTTTACATAGAAAAACGGAGGGCAAACATAAGTTAATGTGTTATTTGAAAGTCTTTGTCCTTCACCGTACATTTCTTTTGGTGTCGGTGCAAAAATAATATCCACACCTTCTTCATCACACAGCTTCATGTCGGTATCAAGAGTTCTCGGGTATTTATCAAAATCCTCATTCGGGCCGAACTGAATCGGATTTACAAAATCAGAAACAACAACTTTGTCACAGATTGATTTTGCTTTTTTTATTAAGCTCAAATGACCGTCATGCAATGCTCCCATTGTAGGAACAAGACCTACCTTATATCCTTCGGTTTTCCATTTTTGTACAACTTCTCTTACTTCATCAATACTATGTAAAAGCATAACCCTCTTTTCCAAATACTGTAAGACTAATCTTCCATATCCTGATTATAACATACTAAAAAAAATTGTAATAGTTTTGTATTTACTCAGGACTTCTTCCATTAAAACAAATTTAATGGTAATATAAGATTAAAGGAATATAACAGAGGATTTTTAATGGAACCGGTTGAATATTTTACACAAAAAGGTTATTCCTGTGCAGAGAGTGTTATACAGGGTGCAATTGACAAAGGAATTGTTCCTGCGGAGTTGCTGCCTGTTGCAACATCATTTTCAGGCGGTATGGGTTCAGGATGTCTGTGCGGTGCGATAAGTGCTTCACAGGTAATTATCGGTTACCTGTTCGGAAGAAATAACAAACAGGGAAATGATGTTACCGCAAGAATAAAAGCAAAAGAATTTATTGACGAATTCAAAAAGAATCACAAAGCTACGTGCTGCAGAGTTTTAACAGCCGGCATGGATATGGCATCACCGGAGAGAAAAGCACATTGTGCAAATATGGTTGATGAATGTTCTAAAATACTGGAAGAAATTATTAAGGTTAAGGTTTAATGTTTAGCAGAACCAATTTTAAAAAACGAATACTGTTTGTTGGAATTCCTGATATGGCATACATTGGAATTGACGGGCTTTTAATGTCGGGAGTTAATATTGTTGGTGTAATGGGACCTAAAAAAGACCACAATATGTATGAGGATTTTAAAACTTTTATATTATCAAGAGGACTTAATTTTCTGGAGTTTAACGAACTTGATGAACCTGAACTTGTACAAAAAATCAAAGACTTAAATGTTGATGCCGCCGTAGTTTGTTCGTATAACTACAAAATCCCAAAAGTCTTGATGGAAGCTACCCGTGACGGTTTTATTAACGTTCATCCGTCCATGCTGCCAAAATACAGGGGCGGAAATCCTTATACAAGAGTAATTATGAATGGTGAAACCGAAACGGGAGTTACTGTCCATTTTATGGACGAAGGTTTTGATACCGGCGATATTATTGCACAAAAACCGTATCACATTCATTCAAAAGCTACAATGGGTACAATTTTTAATGAATTAAACTACATTGGTATTGAACTCTTGCTGCAGGTATTACAGGCTTATGAAACACAACCCCTGCCGAGAATTGCACAGCCAAAAGGACATTTTGTATCAGGTAACGGGCTGGGTGCAAAAGAAGTCTTTATTAACTACGATAAACCTGCTGAAGAAATAGAACGGTTTATAAGGTCATTAAATCCGTTTATACTTGCAAGCACAACCTTCAGGGGCAATCTTATGAAAATTATGAAAGCGGAAGTTGCATCTGATGCATTCTGCGTTCCGCACCCTGCCGGTACTGTTGCAAAAATTGAAGATGACAAATTCTTTATTGCAACCTCAAAAGGTCTTCTTGTTCCGACAGTTCTGCAGTTCGGCAGCTTCTTTATCGGGGACAGCAAAGACTTTATAAGAATCGTTAATCCAAAAATTGGTGAAGAATTCAAATAGGGGTAAATGAGCAAAGGGATAAATAAGGGGTATAATTGTGGATAAATTGAATTTTATAACAGCCGGAGTTCCTTTAAAAGCAGGGAACAAGGGATATGAAGCCGGATTTAAAGTATTAAATGAAATGGGATTAGACGGGCTTGAACTTGAGTTTGTAAGAGGTGTCCGCATAAGCGACAAAAGCAGGGATGCCGTAAATTCAGCAAACAAAGTTATAACTGCGCACGCACCCTTCTATGTAAACCTTAACGCAAGAGAAGACGACAAAGTCGAAGCAAGTATTCAGAGAATAATAGAAACGGCAGAAACCGCATATTCTTTGGGAGGCTTCAGCATTACCTTTCATGCGGGATACTATTTGGGAATGGATGCAGAAACCACATACAAAAAAATTCGTGAAGGAATTGAAATAATTACCACAGAACTTAAAAAAGTTAACAACAAAATCTGGATAAGACCTGAAACTACCGGTAAAGCTACACAGTGGGGAGATTTAGAGGAAATCATAAGACTTTCAAAAGAATTTGAGACAGTTCTTCCCTGTGTAGATTTTTCACATCTGCATGCAAGGTACAACGGTATCTCTAATACTTATGATGAATTTGCCAAGATTTTTGAAACAATCGGTAATGAACTCGGACAAGTTGCATTAGATAATTTTCACGCACATATTGCAGGAATTGAATATGGTGAAAAAGGGGAAAAGAAACATCTAAATCTCGAAGAATCAGACTTTAACTATAAAGATTTGCTGAAAGCCTTCAAAAATTTTGGAATTAAAGGTGCAATCGTTTGTGAAAGCCCGAATATTGAAGACGATGCAAAACTTATGAAAGAATATTACCTTAGTATTTAATCAGATAAATAAACGGCAATTATAGACAATCGCAATAAGTCGGCTTGACCAAGCCGACTTATTGCTGTCTTTGAATAAAAATTTATTTATTTTTTATATGTAAAGTTTTGTAACAATTTATTTATAAAAACTCAAGTTTTGTCGAAAAATGCCGTTATACATGGAAATTAAAACTAAAAATTTAACCTAAATTAGGGAAAAAGGAGCGAATTATGGCAATTGACAATGTAAACGAACTCACAAAAGCCGAAGGTGCGAGAATAATGAGGGACAGAAATGCTACTCTCGCAGAAAGAGCAGTGGTTATTGATAAGTTTGGAGAAAAACAGGCAAGAGAATGGGAAACCCAGGACCATAACGATTATGATATGGAGCTTGACGAAGCCGCATTGGAAAGAGCCAGAGAAGAAGGCAGAAAAGCTGTAGCAGAAAATGTCGGAAATGTAGAAAGTACCTCCGGTGCTTATGGTGACTTGGCATTATCTACTGTGCCGGCAGCGGCAGCAATTGCTAATACAGCAGGACAAGGCTTTGGAAAAATCGCAGCAAAAACAGGTTTAAGTAAAGCTATATCAAACGATCTGTCAAAACGTGCAGCAAAATCAGCAGCAAAACAAGCAGCAAAACAAGCTGCAAAAGAAGGTGCTAAAGAAGGTGCAAAAGAAGGTGCAAAAAAAACCGCAGAACAAACTGCAAAAGCAAACAAAGCTGCGGGTGATATTGTTACCGTAGTTCTTGCTGCAGGTGTACTTGCTAAATATATGGCAACAAAACCTAATTCAGACCAGCACGATGCAGTCGTAAAACTCCGTGACGAAGAACTTCCGAATGCACAGGCTTCTGTTTATGAAACGGAAGAAGACCTGCAAAATACGGCTGATGAAATTCTTGCCGGTGAAGAAGAAGTAGAAACTCTGAATGAAGAAGCCGGAGAAACAATTGAACAGGATAAAATGCAATTGGATATCCATAAAGCAAGATTTGAAGAATTAAAACTGAAAAAACAGTCTGCAGCTTTGAATTCTGATGAAAAAAATGAATTTAATAATCTTAAGTCAACAATGAAACAGTATTCGGAAAATATCGGAGATACTGCTGATGAAGCATCCGGTGCAATCGGTGATATTCATTCGGACATAGAAGACAAGCAGGCTGATTTTGATAATGTCGCAGAAAACAGTGCAACTGTTGAAGGTGTAAATGAGTATGCAGCAAGTATTGACGAAAACTTAAAAACACAATCGACGGTAGAAGCAGCCTCTATGGGTATTAACGGTGCCTCAGCTGCAGTAGCAGGAGCAAGGCTTCTTTCTCAGGGTGCATTTACCTTCGGTGCTACAACCATAATTGGTGCTTTAGGTGTAGCTGTCGGAGTAAAAAGTACATACGGTATGGGTGTTACCAAAGGAGCTATGGAAGAACAGCTTGAGTATAGAAGTGATGCAAAAGATGAAATTTCAGTACGTGAAGATACCGAAAATATGGTATCGGATTTGAATGACCATTTAGACGATGAACTGGATAACTATGCAGGTTCTCTTGATGCTATATCAGAAAATACAACTATAGACATCCCTGATGATGTATCTGTTGGCGGAGAAGATACACTTGCAGAAGATCCGGGACCATCGATTACAATGATTGCTGCAGAAAATGACAAAAATAAGAATAATAAAAACAAAAACAAAAACGGCAACCAAAATCAAAGCCAAAATACCATTCAGCCGTATGCATTAAACCTTAGTGCAAATAAAACAAATAATACAAACAAAACAAACGGTACAACCGGTAACGATTCAAAAAATCCGTTTGATAACAAAAAGGACGATGAACCAAAAACAGTTTAATAACTATATCCCTTAAAACGAAGTTTATATAATAAAAAGGTCAGACGATTTCTGACCTTTTTTGTTTTATTACTGCGCTATCGTTTAAAGTCGCAACAGCCGTTTCTGCCCGACAGGGTAATGTTAAAAATTTATCTGTTTTTTACAATATCAATGTATTAAAAATACGTATTTTAAAATAAGGAGTAAAAAATGAAAAAAACATTATCTGTGTTAGCTTTATTAGGGATTGTATCAATGGCATGCATTCAGAGTGCAAATGCATTTTCCTGGTCAAATTTAAACCCTTTCCGCTGGGGTAAGTGCAATAAGTGCGAAAAGAAAGTTGATAATTGTCCGTGCCCTGCAGGTTATGCTGCACCGTGTGATCCGTGCGAACAGAATATACCAAGCCCGCCATGCGGCAAACAAATCACAAAACCGGTACCTTGTGATGCCTGTGACAGATTGCAGCAAGAAATGGCAAAATAAAAAAACAAAACTTATATATTGTGTCAATTACCCATTCCCTGTTTTCTCTTATAAATATGAGAATCCCTCCTCCTGACGGACTCTGCCGAAGAAAATCCGAACCATTGAGGATTTTCTGAGAGGGGGTTGGGATGGGGCGGCAATATAAAAAACTTTTACAGTTTTGCACCGCCATTTTGCAGTTTATCCAGTGCTTGTTTTGCACCGTCATAATTTCTGCAGAGCTTAATTACAAACTCTATCGATGCCTTATCCTGTTTTATTGCATCTTTTAACTTAAAGATTTCTTCAAGCTGAAGCTCTTTTGTATCGGAATTTGTAAATAAATATTTCTTCAGAAGCTCCTGGGATTCACTGTCCATGCCTGCAATATTATGTTTAAAAGCAAACCAGTTATACAGGTGATAAAGGAAATAATACTTGTTAATTTCGCCTGTTGAAAGAACGAACATTTCATTTGTTTTCAGGCTGAATTTTCTGTTTATGCCCAATGACAAATACAGAGCTTTGCTGCCCTGAGCAGGATAGATAAATCCTTCTGTTTCGCCTATCGGATTAAGAACTTTTGATGCATCTTTTGCAAAAACCACATCTGTACCCTGAGCTTTTACATACTCAAGAATACGTTGGGGGTTATAGTCATAAACTTTGAGAATATTGGTTAATTCAGCTTCCAGCTGTTCTTTTTCCGCATCGGCAAGACTGCTGAGTGACAAAGTACATCCGTCTGCATAATGCTGCTTTCTTTTTGATGTATGTTTAACCCCAATAGTCTTTGATAGTCTGTATCTGAGAACTTTTTCCTGCAAACCCAAAAGCTTGTAGACTAAAGTTTTAAACAGTCTCATTTTCCTAATCCTTTTCCTGTAATTCCTTATTTTTAAGTATTACTGTCATATCATGGCTTACTTTATGTTCTTTTATCAAATCTTCTGCAAATTTTGCTCCGTCTGTCATTTGGCTTATTGCAAGCAATTTTAAATCATCCGGTGCATGTTCAACAAAGTTTTGCATTTTTTCTTTGTCATTATGATACTTTGCAATATAAAGTTCAATCTCGGATTTGTGGACAGCTCTTAAAGTCTGGTCTTTTATCAATAACCTGATAGTTTTATCTTCACCTATCTTTTTATATGCATCCTGAACGGTCATTGTACCCTCAACAAGTGCATATCTGACTTTTTCTTCGTTTTCTTGATTTTGAGAAGGTTCTTCTGCTGCCGTAACTCCCTGATTGAGTCTGACCGGTGAAACACCTGATTCTTCAGCACCGGCAAATTGAACCGCTGCAGGAGATGAAACGTATGTAGCTGCGGAAGTCTGAGAAGGGTTGTCTGAAGTCTGAGACGGTTTTTCTGATGCATCTGTCTTATTACGTTTTTCTGCAGCTCTTGCCTGTTTTGAATTTTCCGGTTTAAATTCTCTTTGCAATTCTTCTTCTACTATAGATTTTATGGATTTGGTTGCAAAAGCAAAGTGTTCTCTTTCTTCCGGATGTTTTTCAAGATACTCGTTTATGTACTGTTGTGATACAAATTCTACATTTTCCATCTGGGCATCGGATAAGAATTTATCATTATCTCTTACCCAGGTGCTCAGTACGGCATCCTTTTCAGCGGAGCTCATTACATGGTTAGTGTATGCAGCTTCACCAATACCCATTGCCGTTGCCTGTAAAACCTCATATGGTAAAGTATTTTCTACCCTTGCTGCCATATATTGTTTTTCATAATTCCGGAAAGATTTTTTATCTTTGTATGAACCAAAAATTCTGTGGTATTTTTCAAATGCAGCTCTTGCATTTTCTGTGTTTATGTTTTCACCGCGTTCTTTTGCTGCATTAATATATTCAATAAAGTTATCAAAGTTTTGCATTGTTGATGCAAGTTTTTTCCTGATCTCCGGCGGATATGATTCCATAAGTTTTTCAGCAGCTTCGCCAACATCTTTTGATGCAACAATAAGCATTAATTGTAAAGCACTTTCAAACGGAATATCTTTTGATACTTTGTTAAATACATGAAGCCTCATTTCATCCATAGTTGCTTTTAATTCTTCTTTTGCGGCTTCTTGCTTGTCTTCAGGAAGGCTTTTTATTTTTTCGGAACATTTTTGTCTGTGTTCTTTAAGTTTTGCTTCACATATTTTTCTGCGTTGTTCTACTTCTTTTGGTGACATTTTTGCCAAATCAAGTTTTTTGCCGTTTTTATCATTAGTGATAAAGTTATACATAAGATAAGTATCCATTGTAACAGCTTCTAAACCGTCAACATTATCTATCTTACCTTCTGCTTTTTTTGCCGTGAATCTCTCTACAGATTCTTTAACATAAGAAAGAAGCTCTGCTTTTAACTCGGCATCCATCTCATGGAATTGTGCTAATGTTTTGCCGGTAATTGCAGATAAATTGAGCAATAACTGAGCAAAATTGATATCTGCATCCTTGCAGGCATTTCTTAATTCAACAAAAATAGTATTAACTTTTTCTTGCGGAGTTTTTTCTGTTTCGGGCTCTTTATCAGATGTTTTTGAATCAGCCCCCGGTACATATTGGTCTGTAACTTCACCCGTTGTTTGTCCGGTCGGATTAACAACCGAAATCGGAGATGTTGTATAACCGCTCGAAGTTTGTGGAGTTTTTACACCTTGTGTTTCTTCAGCTGTTGTTTGAGCAGCTTTAGGCTGTTCATCGTCGTTTTTTCCGCCGATGGTGTACTGATAAGCTGTTCTCATAGTATTAATGATTCTTTCTGAAAAAGCACTCATAATTATACCTCGTTATTAATATAAAGTATTTGTTTTCCGCAGAATTGACTTTTTTTAGAAAAATATTAAGTTTTGTAACAATATTTTTGGTAATTAAATTTCAGAATCCTTGTTACACTCCTTAATACATTGACATGACGCACTTTTTTAAGTTTAATAAAGTTAGTATACTTGTGGAGAGGCCGGGTTAATTACCCAAAAGAGGATTAATGTACATAAAACAACTGGAAGTCGACAATTTTAAGTCGTTTGCCAACAAAGTCGAAATACCAATGCTGAAAGGATTTACTACAATTTCCGGACCAAACGGTTCTGGAAAAAGTACTATCATTGACAGTATTCTGTTTGCACTCGGGCTTTCTACCAGCAGAACTCTGCGTGCAGAAAAACTTTTCCATCTGATATCAACATACAACAAAAGAAATGAAGCTTATGTTAAAGTTACCTTTGGCGATACCGACAACGGTGATTTATCGATTGCAAGACGGATAAGAAAATCATCTAACGGATTTAACAGCATTTATTATCTTGACGATAAAGTTGTTACAAGAGAAGATGTTTTAACCTGTCTTGAAAAATATAATATAACTCCCAACAGCTATAATGTTGTTATGCAGGGTGATGTTATGAGTATCACCGAATGTACATCCAACGAAAGAAGAAAGGTTGTTGATGAAATTGCCGGTGTGGCTGATTTTAACAGCCGTATAGAAAAAGCTACGGCAGAACTTGAAACAGTCGAAAGGCGTGTTACAAATTCCTCCCTTGTTTTAAATGAAGTTAACCTTAACCTTGAAAAACTCAAGGAAGAGAGAGAAGTCGCTCTCAAATATCAAAAACTGAAAGAAGAAAAAACGGGGCTTGAGAGTCAAATTAATACCGTTAAGTTTTTCGACTTAAAACGTAATCTTGAAAAGGCACACGAAAACATTCTGCAATTTACCAAAAAGAAAAAAGAAGAAGAACTTAACTCAAAAGATATTGAAGAACGGCTTAAATTAATAAGAGAAAAGTATGAAGAAATCTCCGAGACTATAAAAGAAAAAGGCGAAGGGCATCAGCTTGAACTAAAAAAACAGGCAGAAGAACTTAAAGGTGATATCTCAAGAAAACATTCGGCAATTGATTATGCTGACAAGCAGATTCTCAGTAATCTTAAAACAATTGAAAACAACAAAAACGGTATCGCACTTCAGGAAGAAAAAATTAAAGATGCCGAATTGAAAATTCAGCTTAAACGTGACGAAATAACCGGTATTGAAAACAATATTAAAGAACAGCAGGAAATTTATAACAAAATTCTTGCGGATATGTCAGGCTTAACCGAAAATGCGGAAAAGCAGATTGAAAAAAGAAATAATCTGAGAAAAGAACTGGAAGAATACAAAGACAAAGAAACCATACTTATACAAAAGAAATCTCCCCTTGAAGCGGAGCTTTCGCTCAAAAAGAAACAGGTTCAAGAGGCTGAACAAAAGCTGGTTGAGCTAAATGAATTCAAGAAAAATTATGACGAAACAAAATCCTCAAAAGAACTATTAATAGGAGATTTGCAAAAAGAACTTGACGATTTCAAAAAAATCCTTAAAGATACAATGTATGAGTTGGACAAAGTTAAAAATGAAATCACAGACTATGACTTCGACCTTCAAAAAGCACGTAACAAAATTACTCAGCTTGAAGCAACTAAACGAGCGAACGAAGAAGCTAACATCGGACGTGCGGTTGATAGAGTTATAGGAGCAAACATAAGAGGTGTACATGCACCGATTATGAAACTCGGTCAAGTAGACGAAGAATATGCCGCTGCTATGGAAATTGCCGTAGGAGGAAGAATGGCACACATCGTAGTCGACGATGAGCACGTGGCAGCTGCTTGTATCGAACTCCTGAAATCAACCGGCGACGGAAGAGCAACGTTTGTTCCGCTGAACAAGGTTGTCAGATGTCCCAAAAGTTTAAATTTACCCAAAGATAAAGGTGTTATCGATTTTGCAATAAACCTTATTGACTTTGATGACAGATATCTTGACGCATTTTATTATGCTGTCGGAGAAACTCTGATTGTTGAAGACAGAGAGGCTGCGCACAAATTAATCGGTAAATACCGCATGGTTACATTATCCGGTGACTTATTCGAAAAATCCGGTTCTATTACCGGCGGCTCCGTTAAACGTAACGGGCTTAAATTCGCACAAAATTCGGATAAGGAAATCGACAGTTACCGTGCAAAACTAAGGGAAATGGAAGACAAGTATTCCGGCATGGTTGCAAAACGCAACAATCTGGAAACAAAGCTTAATACTTTGAGGGAAAGTAATTCATCCTCTATGACAGAGCTTAATAAAGCAAATCTTGAATTAAATTCACTTAATACAACATTTGCAAATACTCAGTCTCTGCTTGACGAAAAACAACAGTTTATAAAAGATACCGTCCCGGAGATTGAAAAAATAGAGAAAAGCCTTGATAAAATAGAGAATGAACATTTTGGTCTGGCTGAAAAAATGACAGAAGTTCAGACTTCAATTGATGAAATTGACAAGCTGATGGATGATGCCGATTTGAAGAAATTAAAAGAAAGAACGGCAGATGTCGAGGCTGAGATTAAACGTTATGAAAAAAATAAAGCTGATGCAAATAACGAGATTGAAAGTTTAAATCAAAGAATTGAATTTAACCATTCAACAATAAAAACTCACAACGATACAATTGCATCAAATTTACAGGCTAACCGTGAGTTCGCAGTTGACAAAGCAAAAGCGGAAGAAGAAATCAAAGCATTGAATGAACGTCTTGAAGCTTTGAATGTACAAATAGAAGAAATCAGTGTAAAACTGCAGGAACTTTTTAATGAACGTGACGGCATTCATAAGGATTTAGTTAAGCTTGAAACAGATAAAAATCTTAAAGCTTCAGAAATAGAAAGTATTGCCGAGCAGATAGAATCGTTCAAAGCCCGCAGACGTGAGTTAGAGCCTATGCTCGAACAAACCAGAACAGAGCTTACCGATGCAGGAATCAATGTTAATGAACTTAATCCGGTAGAAATGTCCATTGATGAAATAACCGCAAAAATTCAACGTTTACAGAAACGTATGGATGATATGGGTGCAGTTAATATGAAAGCTCTGCAAGACTATGAAGAAGTTGCCGAGCGGCAAAAAGAACTTCAGGAAAAAATTGAAACTCTCAGTAAAGAACGTTTGCAAATCTTAGACAGAATGAAAGGTTATGAGGATTTAAAGAAAGAAACATTCCTGAAAACATACAATATGATTAATGAAAACTTTAAGGATGTATTCCACAAATTATCTGACGGAGAAGGAACTCTTATCCTTGAAAATGAAGAAAATCCGTTTGAAGGTGGTTTAGATATTGAAGCACAGCCGAGAGATAAAAAGAAACAAAGACTGATGGGTATGTCAGGCGGAGAAAAAGCATTAACAGCATTATCTTTTGTGTTTGCAATTCAAAAATATATGCCGGCACCGTTTTATGCACTGGATGAAGTCGATGCCAGCCTTGACGGTATAAATGTTGAAAAACTTGCACAAATTGTACAGTCACAGGCAGATAAAACTCAGTTTATAGTTGTAAGTCACAGAAAACCAATGATAGAATCCGCAAACAGAACAATTGGTGTTACCCAAAAAGAAAAAGGTATCTCAAAAGTTACCGGTGTTAAATTGAGAGATTAATTATAATAATTAAAAACGGCTGCCGATAATTTTAATCGGCAGCCGTTTTTTATTGCCTGCCCGCCAATATTAATCTTGTTGCTGTTCAACCCACCCAAATACATTTACACCATCACATTAATCTTGTAATATGTTCAACCAATCAAAATACATTTACCCTCCTCCACATTAACCCTGTAGTCTAATCAACCCACCCAAATAAATTTACACCATCACATTAATCTTGTAATATGTTCAACCAACCAAAATATATTTACCCCTCCCCCCCAGAAATCCTCTAAATGCTTGATGGCAAAACATGAAAAATTTAATAGACTGTATTTAAAGGATAATGGGGAGAGATATGGCTAAATCGAATTTAAATGTCAAAACTACGGAGAAGAAAAACAACCTTAAAGTTGTAGATAAAAATGCCGTCAAGACAACAAAGTACAGTGATATTAACCTGAATAAATGGAAAGAATATGACCACGTAAAAACTGATACGTTATGGGAATTTCCTTCAAGATTAAAAGAAGGCGGACATTCTAATGAGTATCACGGCAACTATATTCCCCAAATAGCACAACAGATTTATGAACGATACACCAAGAAAGATGACGTAGTGCTTGATTTATTTTTCGGTTCAGGCACATCCGGCATAGAAGCTATAAATATGAATCGCCGCTGTATCGGTGTAGAATTAAAGGATGACCTTGCAGAATCAGTATCTCAAAAGTTTACACCAAAACAGCTTGTAACTGATGTAAATATAATTTGTGCAGATTCAGCCAGCGAAATTGCAAAAGAAAAAGTAAAAGCAAGACTTGATATTATGGGTAAAAAGCAGGCACAGCTTTTAATGCTGCATCCGCCGTATGACGATATTATTAAGTTTTCGGATAAAAAAGAAGATTTGTCAAACTGTGCAACAACAGAAGAATTTTATGATTTATTTGAAAAAGTTGCAAAAAACGGATATGACTTACTGGAAAAAGGCAGATTTGCCTGCTTAATAATCGGTGATAAATACGCAAACTCGCAACACATACCGTTGGGTTTTGAATGTATGGCGAGAATGAATAAACTCGGATTTATAACAAAAGCAATTATTATAAAAGATATGCAGGGAAATGAACGAGCTAAGGGTAAAACTGCAAACCTTTGGAGATACAGAGCTTTAGCCGGCGGATTCTATATATTCAAACACGAATACGTAATGATTTTCCAAAAAGTATGACAATAATGCTATGAAACAGCTACGGGTTATATTAGTTTTTTTGATATTAGTATTTTGTGTAACATCAGCATTTGCAGTTACACGCAATTCTTATACAAAATACGGAAAACATTTGATGCCAAATGAGTTTGATCCGTATTTTATTGATGATTTTGAACACTGTAAACCATACTGGTATGTGGATTGGACGGGAACGTACAAATATATAATTGAAGGCAGGGAAAAAAACGGCACTTGCAAATACAAAACACAGTATAACCAGTGGTTAAAAAAGAACGAAAACGAATGGAAAGATTACAAAATCTGTTATTTTGATGATGTAAAACTCAAAGAGTTATCGAATGCACTAAGAGAACACTCCGGACAAATAAGTTCATACAGATTAGGTGCTTTTTATCAGACAACCGGAACAAAAGTTGAATATTTATTATACTCATACGAATATTACGGTGCGTGTAAATATATATGGGGAAAAAAGAAATAAAATTAATCAACCCCCGCATCCGCGGGGGTTGATTAGGAATTTGTGTTTATTTAATGTTGTTGATATTAGTTAAGTCCAAGTTGTGTTCTGTAAAAACCGTTAGATGCAATTTTGTTTTGGATAATGTTATTACCGTTTGAAGATGCGAGGTACATACCGCCTAACTTATCAAGTCTTCTTGTTAATTTTGTATCGGGATATGCTCTTGATGCATTTCTTAATCTAACCCAGGTTGCTGCTTCTTTTTGAGTAGCGATTGTTTCTTCTTCAAGGTCAGCAACTCTTTTTTTGTGCATGCTTTCGTGAGCGATTAAACAAGCAATCTGTTCTGTCGGTGCATTTCTATAGATTGAGTTAATCATAATAACTCTTGTGCCGTATCTGTTGTAGGTACTTACTGCAAAAGCTTTGCTTGCATTGTAAGTGTAGTTTGTTAAATCATCAAAAGAAACTCTTATTGCACCTTTTTGTAAGTTTCTTAATACGTCAGTTTCACCTGATTGTTCCAATAAATTAATAGCTGCGACAATCTTCGTATCGGAAGAAAAATCTGTTGCCCTGTAGGCAAATGCTTGGTTAAGCGACAAGAAAACGAATGCCGCAAATAATACCATTAGTTTTTTCATACTTAAAGCTCCTAATCAACTCTTAATGTTCTACTAATCAACTTGTTGATTTTTTCATCGGCAACCTTTTGAAAAACTTGACAGTAAACGAAGATTTTTGTAACAATTGTTTACAAACCGGTTAAAGAAGTTTCTGTAAATCAATAAATATGAGCATTCCGGGGATTTGTGAAAAATGTAACAAATGTTAAGCAAAAAAAACTCTCATTTTTATATTTTACATTTCGTTACAATTCGAGAAATTTTAAAGAAAAAAGAATTGTTTAAGTGTAGTTTATAATTGATTTCTGTATAATATGGTAATAATAATTGCCTAAATTTAAAGGCATTTAAAAGCGGACGAAGTCCTTTATTTGTATTATTTATGTTTTTTTATGATTAATGTATAATGTTTTGTATGAAAAAAATATTATTAGTTTTATGTTTAATTATAACTTTTTGCGGACAGAGCCAAGCTTTTGATATACACAAATTGTCAGATGCAGATATTTTTAACAAGAATACAAGAAGTGTCAGGAATTTATTAAATAACCAGATAAAGTATGCTAACAAAGCTGATTTTGATAAATTTATTGCAACCTATTCAAGCGATTACAAAAATGCCGACGGATATGATTTAGAGATTTATTCCAAGCTGGTAAAGGATTTATGGAGCAATTACAATAATATTAAATACGGAATAAAGATTAAAAATATAACATTTAACGAAGATGATACCGCAACGGTTGAACTTTCTGAATATTCACATGCTGATATTCCGGTAACAAAAAAAATGAGCGGTATATTGAACAGTGAAGCTAACAGCATTTATTACTTAAAGAAGGTTGACGGGAAATGGAAAGTAACCTCAGACAAGGTTATTGATGAAGTAACATCAATGCTGTACGGAGAGGCTGCAAATCTCGATATAAAACTCAGTGCGCCAAAAGAAGTTACTCCGGGGTATGAATATTGTGCATCTTTAGAATTTGTACCTCCTAAAGATACTTTTGCAGTGGCATCAATAGCAAAGGATAAAGTTGAATATCCGCAAAAGCAGGCTCCTGAAGTATTCAGGAAAATGCCGGAAGACAATATACTGGAAAGGTTGTTTGTCTCAAACAAAGATAATGCAAATGAGTATATAATAGCATCAATCGGTTTAACAAGAGCCGACATTAAAGATTTAAGCATAAAACTCAGCCTGACCGGCTTTGGATACCAGATTATAAGAGTTAATGTTGTAGACAAGCTTTCCGAGAGCGAGACAAAACCTGAAGAGGCAAATGTAACCAAAGATGTCCAAAACAAGTAAAATTATATATTTATTTTTATCTTTAATATTTTTTATTTTACTGAATTTATTTTTAACTGATTATATTCTGAACAACGGTTATATGCTTGCTGAAAACCCCGTTTTTGATTTAATTTATATAAAAAATCAGGGAGCGGCTTTTAATATATTTGACGGATGTCGGTGGTTTTTAATAATCTTTTCGGTTGCTGCCGCAGTCGGACTGATGATATATGCCGTAAAAAAGATTGAAAAATTTTCGGTATTTTTATTGTTTTTTACTTCAATGCTCGTATCAGGTATTTTCACTAATATGTTTGAACGCTTAATATACGGGTATGTGAGAGATTATATAAAACTGAATTTCATAAATTTCCCTGTTTTCAATATCAGTGATATTTTTATAAATATCGGTGTTTTTTCAATAATTTTAATTATTCTGAAACGAAGCTACTTTAATAAAAAATCTGATTAAAACCCGATTTTACGGTAATGATATTTCAAAATTACCGTTATAAAAGCGGATATATAGTTTCAGAGTTTCGTCTCTGTATCCGGATGGCGGCGGATTAAATGTCGGAGTTGCCATAACAGCGGCATAAACCGCATCATTAAGTGTCATATTTGATGACTGTTGTGCAAATGAACGGCTTACCAGCTTTCCTGAGGAGTTTATTTTAAATGCAACAGTACATGAACCGTCACCGATAACCTTGGTAAAATCAATTTTCCTTCCGATTGCATTTCTCAGATTTGCTTTATAGTTTGCAAGCTCTTGTTTTTCTGCCGCAGACTTCGCAGCTTTTTGTTTTGCAGCTTCTTCTGCTGCTTTTTTAGCCTGAGCTTCTTGTTCTGCCTTCTTTTGTGCAGCTAGACGTGCCTGTTCTTCCGCAAGTTTTTTAGCCTGAGCATCCTGTGCGGCTTTTTGCTTTGCAGCTTCTTCTGCCGCTTTCTTTTTTGCAGCTTCCTGTGCTGCTTTATCAGTCTTTTGTTTCTGTGTCGTTACTGTTTGCTTTGTTTTATTTTGAGTTGATTTCGGCTGAGATACTTTTGTCTGAGCAGTTTTTGTTTCGTTCTTTTTTACAGTATTATTTACAAGCGGAATTGTTACCGTTTTCTTCTCGGCAGGTTTTGTCTGTACCTGGACGGGCTGAACCTCTTTTTGTTCGGTTTTTTGTGTATTTGCAGCCTGCGGTTTTGGTGCTGGCGGAGTATTATTCCAAAACTTGTCTATAGACGGAATTGTTTTAGATGAAACGGTTTCTTGTTTTTCCTGAATTTTCAGGTCGTTTTCTTCGGGATTCCAGGCATAAAAAAGTATATAAAAAGCAGTAATTAAACATATACAGAAAAACACTGCCGAAACAAGCTCTATTGAACTGAAAAATCTGCTTAGAGCCGGATATTGCTCCTTAAAAGTTTTCTTCTTTGGTATGTTATTAAAGGTTTTGTATGAAGGTGCCGGCTGCGGTTTTATTTTTTCTTCCCGAACAACCGTTTTTTCTGTTTTCGGTTGTTCTGATGGAGTTTCTTTATTAATGTCTGCCTGTTTTATCTTTTCTGGGGCAGAAATATCAAATTCATCATTTCCGCAATCACAATAATCCGGTTTTTCTTCGTATTCTTTTCCGCATTCCTTACATATATACATTGTACTAAATTACCTGCCTGTAAATTTTGTTTTCTTTGTTACATTATAGTCTGATTCCGTTTGATGTGCAAGAAACCGCAACCGAAACGAGTAAATAAATATTTATTGGCTTTTTTGTCGGATATATTATTTCCGGTAAGTGAATACATTAACTGAATTTTTAATTATATTAATATATATATCTTCTTTTAAATTTACCTTTTCACCATCAATATGGCAAACCTGCCAATTATTATTAATTAATATATTTTGTGCTTGCATAAATTCAACATTTTTGGAATTCCGCTTAATATTAAAAACAATTCCCAAAAATTCAAAGAAAAATATTACAGGATTTGTTGTTTTAAGAATAAAAATATCAATTAAACCGTCATCGAGGGTTGAGTTTTTTGCAACCGAAACCAGATTTTTATACATATTTGATGCATTAGCAAAGATAATTGATGAAGCATTTATTTCACGCATATCCTCGTCAATCTTAAACTGAAACATTTTCTTTTTTAACCTTAGAGCAAATAAAATCCCTGCAATAAAATAAGCAAAGTATCCGAATTTGTTTTTTAATGACTGCGGAGTTTTACAAATAATATCGGAATCATATCCAAAACCGCATCTTAATATTGACAAATGATCATTTATGCTCATGGTATCAATTTTTTTAACTATATTCTTTTCAATAATTCTTAAATTTTTATTCAGATTAGTTGAAAGTCCTAATTTTGCAGCAAGCAGATTTGCCGTTCCGCATGGTATTATACCGAGAACCTTATCTGTATTAACAAGATACGGAAGCACCCTGTTAACGGTTCCGTCACCACCCATTGCCAAAATTGTATCAAATGGTGATACGTCAAGTTCTTTAAGTTCGTCAATGTCAACAAACTTAAATGACTTTGTATGTTTAAGTACAAAATCAATCACCTGTTTTTTATACTTTATTGCCTTTTTTCTTCCGGCATTAAAGTTTGTTACTATCAGGACGCAATTCATCATACCCGTATTTTAGAATAAAACATTAATAAAATAAACCCCAAAATGTATGCACCTAATACATCTGTAGGATAATGCACACCGAGCCAGATTCTGCTTAAACCGACAAACAATATCCAGCACAGGGAAAGAGTAATTACGGAATATTTGATAAATTTATTTTGGCAATATTTATAAAAATAATAAATTATCATTCCGTATAATGCAAATGTAACAAGACTATGGCTGGAAACATAGCTGAAACTGTGAGGATGAATTACCTGCTGAAGCTCAAACGGAGGTCTTACCCTGTGAATCAGCGGTTTTATTATACAATTAAGCAAAAAAGTTACAAGCGGAATTGAGCAGATAAAACCGGCTTTCAGCCACTCTCTTTTTTTCAAAAAATATACCGAGCCGGAAATCAGGGGTATTGCAATCATTAATGAATACAGCTTGCAATCAGGAAGAAGTGGCAGATACAAGGGTAATTCTCTGAGCAAAGCCTGTATGTGAACAATAACCGATTTGTCCCACAAAGTAATTGCAGGACAAATCTTGATAATAATTGTGTAAAGTATAAATACTGTAATTAATATTATTGCTTTTTTCATACTCTCATATAATATTTTACAGTTTTAAAATTTAAAAGCAAATATAAACTATATTTATAAAACATTTCCGGCTTCGTCTGTTTTAAACTGCGGAATGAATACTTCTGCATCTTGTAGCAAATATTCGTTGCCTTTCCATTCTTGTTTTGAACCGTTATATACTTTTACAGCTCCCGGATTTGCTGCTTTGAATTGTGCTTTAGCCTTTTGTATGTTATCTCTTGTAGGTCTTATGCCCTGTTCAATCAATTTTTCTTTCATAAGTGTAATAAAACCTTTTCCTTTCGGAACTTTATAATTTGGTTTATGGTTCTCATTTTGATTTTCTGGTATTGATGGTGCAGGAGGCTCATTAACAGAAACTCCGCCATTGTTGTTATTTCCGTTGATATTTCCGTTATTTACATTTGTTCCGCCGTTGCCGGAATTTGACTCGTTGTTGTTTAAATCTGCAATCTGTATTCTGAATGCGGATTTTAAGAAATCATCCATTGACATTACAACATCTACATCAGGATTCCAGGGGTTAGCTAATATAACCTGTTCATCGGTTACACTTTTAATTGTAAATGCATGGTTGCCGTTCTTAATTACTTTACCGTTAACTTCCTGTGAGCTTACTATAAAGCTTGCCGTTGCTGCATAATTTTGTATTGTTCCGTCTACGGTTGCTTTCTTTAATTTTTCAATAATTTGTTTTTTATCAGCATCTAATGCAGGCGCGATTGCTTTATATGAAGTATCTGCCTCAGCCAATTCACCGCTTTTGCCGGCAACATGCATTTGGAAATCAGAATCAATATAGCAAACCGGAACATTATCCATATTCTGAGTTATATAAACTTCGGATGTTTTTCCTGTCATTATAAATATTGCTTCAGCCGTTGTTCCGGAACTTAAATAATCATCACCGTTAATATTCAAACTTAATCCTTTCATGTAATCGGACGGTTTCAGATTATTTTCATCAAGTGTTTCGGCAACTGATTCACGATACCTTTCGTATGCAATTTCCATCAGTAAAACATCTTTATCCCCAATTGAATATTTTGAACCGGACTTTAACATTGCCTGCTTAAGTTCATCTGCCGTAATCGTATATTCATCCGGTATATCTATTTTAGATTCATCGAAATTAGGATCTTTTGCTTTTAAATCTTTTATAAGCTGTTCTCTTGCAATTTTTGCACCGGGTAATTTTACAATAAAATTATCACCGTCTGCTGCAATTTTATCTTCAAGCAGTTTTGCTCCAGCTTCACTGCTTGCCAGAGAATTAATAGCCGCAAGCAAATAACAATCTCCTCTGCCTTTTTGATATGCAGTGTCAAATTTTCCGTCTAATTTGGAAAAATCGTGTTCAGCTATTTTATTACCATCTCCGTCATATATTTCATCTCCGATAAGAATACCGTCTTCATCAAATATATTAACAATTTTTTGTTTAATTTTTGTTTTTTCGGCATCTTCGTATATAATTATTTCACTTGCAACACTGCCTGCTACTCTGTTTTCAAGGTTTGCACCCTCATATTTTTCTTCAACATAGGCACCTCGCTGAAAATATGATTTGGTGGCATAGGTCATTTTACCGTTTTCATCATATCGATAAACAGCATCCGTTGCTTTGCCGTAACTGTCTTCACTGTGGAAAGTTACTGATTGCTTATTACCATTATCATGATAAAAATACTCCATAACAGACGAAGAATCTTTATACGCAGGTATTAATTTCCCGTTGTCTATTTTGAATGCTATTCTGTGTTCGGTTGTAGTTTGTTTTTTTAATTTTCCGTCCTGAAATTCGGCAACAGTCACTATACCTTCAGGGCTTTTAGTTGTTGTCTTTTTTGAAACTTTTCCGTTAGCATCGTAGTCATAATGCACATTTGTTGTTTTTTTCTTTTGAACATTCTGACCGTTAGGAAGAACCATCGGTTTACCGCCAAGAATTTCTTCCGTTACCTCATCGGTTAATTTTCCTGTTTCAGCATCATAGTTATATGTAGTCGTAAGTTTTCTTGCCGGTTTACCGGCAGTTTTAATCATTGTTTCGGAACTTTCTAATTTTCCTGTTGTTTGATTATAGTTATTTTTTACTGTTTTTGATTCTTTTAAACGACCAATTTTATTATATAATTTTGTAGTTGTTTTTATTAATTTATTGTTATCATCATAATCATATTCAATAGTGGTTTTCTTACCTTCCGAATCTACTATTTCTTTTTTTCTTAAAATCTTACCTGTATCGTATGTACAGGTAGTAACTGTTCCGTTCTTTTCTTCTGTTACAGTGGTTCCTGAACCATCTCTGCTAAAATCGGATGTTATTTTTCTGCCATCCGTTGTCTGAACGGTTGTTGCTAATTTTCCTTTGAATTGTCTTTCAACCATGGTTTTAAATTGTTTTAAAATTTTGGCTGCAGAGTTATGGGAACTATCAGTATTGAATATTTTAAGAATTTCTTTGTCATCAAGAGTTTTATCACTGCCTGCATAATCCGATATAACTTTCTTTAGTACAAACGCTTCGTTACTGCTGATTTTTCCGTCTTTGTTAGTATCAAAAACGGATAATGCAGATTGGGTATCGGCTGCTATTGCCATACCTTCAACAAATAAACTTAATTTTACCTGTTGTTCATTCCCCTGATTATCTTCAATTTTAATAACAATATTGTCATAGTTTGAATTCTGGTTACTTACATTATCTATTCCCATAATAACTCCTTCATGTTTAAAGAGATTTATATATATATTTACGGCATTCATTTAAAAAACTTTAGGTTATATTAAGTAATTGTTACAATATAATATATATAACAGGCAGCGGTAAATTTTAAATTTACCGCTGCCTGTTTACTTATAATATGAAAATTAAATTGTCTTAATGACAACCGCATCCTGCACACTGACCGTTACAGGAATTATTATTTATCACCGGTTTTTCGGTTGAACAGAAGTGATCTCTGTCAACATAATATTCACCTTCAAGCGGGAAAATTGTCATCCAGAGGTTTTCTCTCCAGTCCTTATCCAGAATTTCTTTTACTTCAGATGAGTATTTATCGATTTCGGAAGTAATTTTAGGATCTGTTAAATATGCTGCAGCATTTTCGTGAGTTTCATAAGGTTTAAATTCTTCATAGTATTTTCTCAATACATCAGGTCTGTCTACAATCATACAAGGTCTGAGCATATTTCCGTCTTCGTACGGAATACCATTTCTGATTGCCTTCATAAACGGTGAAGCAAGAGCTTCCGTCAAAGTACAGTTTTTAACGTTATGAGTTGCAAGGTGGACAAAAGTACAAGGTTCAACATCACCTTTCGGATTAACATGAACATACTGTCTGCCGCCTGCAATACAACCCATCATTTCAGGTCCGTCACCCCAGAAGTCAACAGTCATCATTGGAAGAGTATTTCTTGCATTATAAACAGCTTTTAATATCTGTCTTCTCTGCTCCGCATTTGGAGTTAAGCTTATATCAGGACTGTCACCTACAGGTACATAGTGGAAGAACCAACTCCACAGACAGCCTTTATCTGATAACATTTGCATAAATTCATCAGATGTAACTTCGTCACAATTTTTACTTGTTGCGGTTATTGATGCACCAAAGAAAATACCTGCTTTTTTGAGCATATCCATTTTTTCCATAACCATATCAAAACAGCCTTCACCGCGAATTGCATCCGTATTTTCTTTTAATCCGCCTATAGAAAACATTGGCTGAACATTGCCGATTCTCTTTAATGTTTCAACTGTTTTTTCAGTAATTAAAGAGCCGTTTGTAAAGGTTATAAATGTGCAATCATTAAATTCTTCGCACAGTTCCAAAAATTCTTTTCTCGCAAAGGGTTCGCCGCCTACTATCGGGAATATATGAATACCCATAACATCACGTGCTTCAGTAAAGATTTCTCTCCATTTATCTTTGGTTAAATCTTCATCAACCGTATATTCATGAGCCCAGCATCCTTTACAGTTAAAGTTGCATCGTTTTGTAATACTTGCAAGTAAAACCGTAGGTGGGAAAAATCCGTTCTTTTGATTGAATTCCGTACGTTTTCTTAAATTATCACCATAATATCCGTTAACAAAAAAGTTTTTAATCCATTTATTTCTGCAATTAGGGTGAAGTTCCGTCAAAATTCTTTTCCACCAGAAAAGATGTGCATGTTCGGATTCAAAAAGCCACTGCATTCTTCTTGCATGATTTATACCGCCTTTTGAACCTGCAATTTTTTCAAATATTTTTGCTAAGTTAACAAGTTTATTTTTTGAAAAATTATTTCCCAGATAATTAATAGTCTGGTCAATTATAAAATTATTAAGCTGAAGTTTTAATCCGTCTAAAACTCCCATTGTATTTGATTGCCACATGGCACTTTGTTCTTTAACTCTCATTGTCTTTAATCCCTTTTTATTAGTCAATCAAATTTAAACTAACATAAACCTGATTAACATTCAACTCAAATTATTATAATTAAATAATAAAAAAGCCGTATATAATTTAATATACGGCTTTTTATTATATTTTTAGTTTGAATTAATCCTGTTTTACCAGTGCCAGCTGACATTCATCCCACTCATAACGTATTTTTTCAGTTTTTTGCGCACCAAGTTGTTTGGAATAGAATGCCGGATTTTTGGTCTTAAGAAAACGTCCTAATTTGTAACCTATAGATTTATCCTCGGTTAATCCGTGAATTTGTGCAACTATTGCCGGATCAGAAACATAATTACCACGTCCGTTCTTTGCTTTGTATATTCCGGCACCTTTTGTGATTGCTGTTATTACTTCACCGTTAATTATTTTAGAGTTACCGTATTGTTCCGGATATAAATATCTGCTTGAGCATCTGCCATAAATATCAGATGAAAAATACATTGATGTATTAATAATATCTATCTTAGTATTCGGACTGGTTAATGATGCAAGATAATTTGCAACGTAAGCAATAGACTCGCCGGATGTGTATTTTCTTGAGTTATTATCAATGTGTTCTGCTACATCTTTAAACTTTTCATCTTTGGCTATTTCTTCAAAGTCTAAATATGATATCACGTTGTCATTGCGTTTACCGCATCTGGCAATTTGGCTTTCCATTTTCGCAAAATATTGCAGTGCGTCTTTAATTTCATCACCGGAAAGCACATTCTCTTCGCCGTCACTGTCACTGTCAAAAACTTTAAACACAGCTTTTAGTTCATCATCCACTCTCGAATAATCAAATTTGGCATTTTGTGTCAGTGTTTCAAGATTTTTTGTAGGTAGCTTAACGTCAAATTTTACTTTTCTCATTTCTCACCTTAGTTTTTCTATACTTTATATATATAAAGGCTATAAAGTCAACCAAATTTCAAACATTACAGAAATGTTTACAAAACTTAACAAACCTTGTTAGAGGTTATATATTACTAACTTTAACCGTTTTATATTTATATATAAACAGCATATAAATAGCCCTTGTTTGTAAAGTTTTGTAAAGTTTTTAGCAGATTTTGTTATTTTTTTTTCGGGATGTGGAACTAAGCATATGTAATGAGTGTGCAAGGATGCACATGAGAAAAAATAGCCAGAAAGGAGTATCACATGGCACTTACTATTAACACAAACCTCTCATCTATGATTGTACAGTCAAATTTGACTAAAGCAACTTCATCACTTAATCGTGCAATTGAG
>JAEEGL010236878.1_pt1 | contig 61971 bp, 57 predicted proteins | sample 9134231 | NCBI WGS metagenome assembly JAEEGL01 (sample SAMN16246548, study PRJNA631951) | gut metagenome | biome: gut microbiome; feature: rumen; material: fiber-attached | host: Bos | place: Iran: Karaj | collected 2018-10
CAGTTTCTATGCAGCCTTGCGAGCCTGCTGGCGATGACTGCTACGGTTATTTTCGTTTATCATGCTTTCGGACAGCACGGAACCCACTGGTACCAGCTGCTGACGCTCAGCTGCCTGCTTTATGTGAGCGCAAGCTATACGCCGCTTCCCGGTGCAAGCGGCGCACAGGAAGGTGGTTTTGTGCTCTATTTCGGCAGGATTTTCCTGAACGGAACGATTGGTATGGCGCTCCTTACATGGCGGTTTTTTACCTTTTATATTTTTCTGATCGTCGGCATAGGAATGGTTCTGCTTGAGAAGATCATTCTGAAAAGGGAAAACAGCAAGCGGCTCCGGGAAAAAGGACTTCCGGAGAATCTTTGTGACAACGCAGACGCAGATTCTACGCCTGAAAAAGACGGATAAATCCTTACGGGTGAATTCACCCGACTCTGAAACATACTGTAAAATCCGGCTGCCATAAGGCGGCTTTTTTCTTGACATCGATTTAATAAGACGTTATAATACATCATGAATTGTGGATACGGATTTCAATTCACAAATAAGCTGCGGAGGTGTTTTATGGGCAAATATTTCGGTACAGACGGATTCAGGGGGAAAGCCGGAGTGGATCTGACTGCAGAGCATGCATTCAGGACAGGACGCTTCCTCGGATGGTTTTTTTCGAAAAAGCATCTTGATGATAAGGCTAAAATTGTTATCGGAAAGGATACCCGCCGTTCTTCCTATATGTATGAAAACGCTTTGGCTGCCGGTATTACCTCTTCCGGCTCTGACGTATACCTGCTTCATGTGACCACAACGCCCTGCGTCAGTTATATTACAAGAACGGAAGGATTTGACTGCGGCGTCATGATTTCTGCAAGCCATAATCCTTATTATGACAACGGGATCAAACTGATGAACAGCAACGGGGAAAAGATGGATGACGAATTGCAGAATGCCGTTGAGAAATACATTGACGGAGAAGCCGATGAAATCCCCTTTGCAGAAGGGGACAGGATCGGCTGTACAGTTGACTTCTATACCGGGAGAAACCGGTATATCGGATATCTGACGAACCTTGCGATCCGCCCGTTCAACGACCGGAAGGTTGCACTTGACTGCGCCAACGGATCCAGCTGGATGATCGGTCCCGCTGTTTTCAATGCCCTGGGAGCAAAAACATATGTTATTCACGATAAACCCGACGGGCTGAATATCAACAGGAACTGCGGAAGTACGCATCTGGAAAGCCTGCAGAATTACGTCCGGGAAAACAAGCTTGATGTAGGTTTTGCTTTTGACGGTGATGCGGACCGGTGCCTCGCTGTGGATGAAAACGGAAACGAAGTAAACGGCGACAAAATTATGTATATCTGCGCCAAATACATGAAGAGTAAGGGCCAGCTGCCGAGCAATACCGTTGTAACAACAATTATGAGCAATTTCGGCCTGTACAAAGCGCTGGATGCGGCTGGAATCAACTATGAAAAAACAGCTGTCGGCGACCGTTATGTATATGAAAATATGAAAGCCTACGATCATCTGATCGGCGGCGAGCAGAGCGGGCATATTATCTTCAGAAAACACGCGAGAACCGGTGACGGGATCATAACAGCAATCACCCTGATGGGAGTCATGACCGATACGCAGCTGCCGCTTTCAGTGCTTGCGGAAGGTTGCAGGATGTATCCGCAGGTTCTGAAAAATGTAAAAGTGGATGACAAGGACGGAACCCTGGCAGAACAGAAAGTTATGGATTCCGTAAACGCATGTACGGAAGCGCTGGGAGATACCGGAAGGGTTTTGCTGCGCAAAAGCGGAACGGAACCGGTGCTTCGCGTTATGGCTGAAGCAGGCTCCACCGAAGACTGCGAGAAATATGTAGATGCAATAATAGCCGCAATGAAAGACAGCAACCATCTGATTGAGGTGAAAAAATAATGCTGAAAACAAATGATCTTTACGATCTGAACCATACGCGCGCCGCGTCCCTTCTGGAAAACACGGAATATCCGTGGGAAGTGCTTCCGAAAATCAAGGAGTTCATTATACAAACCGGGAAAAGCCTTCCAAAGGAAGAATTTGAAGAAGTTTCGGAGAACGTCTGGATTGCGAAAGATGCAGTAATATACCCGAATAACTATATAGGTGCTCCATGCATTATCGGCCACAAAACAGAAGTCAGGCCCGGCGCATTTATCCGTGGAAGCGCACTGGTCGGTGATAACTGTGTTGTGGGAAACAGTACAGAACTGAAAAACGTTATTCTGTTTGACAATGTACAGGTGCCGCATTATAACTATGTCGGGGACAGCATTCTCGGCTACAGAAGCCATATGAGCGCAGGTTCAATCACTTCCAATGTGAAGAGCGACAAGCAGCTGGTTTCGGTGAAATGCGGGGAAGAAAAAATTGAAACCGGGATGAAGAAAATCGGGGCAATGCTGGGAGACCGGGTGGAAGTCGGCTGCAACAGCGTGCTGAATCCCGGCACGGTGATCGGAAGGGATTCCAATGTATATCCCACTTCCTGCGTGCGCGGAACGATCCCGGAAAAGTGCATCTGGAAAAATGACGGCACCATTGCCAGAAAACATGATTAAGTACGAAACAGCAAATATACAATTTTCGGAGGGAAAAAGCATGAAGGTCATCATAGCGGAGAATTATGAAGACGGCGCAAAAAAAGCTGCAGACATCATTGAAAAGATCGTCCGGGAGAACCCAAGCTGTACGCTTGGCCTTGCAACCGGCAGCAGTCCGGTTGGTATGTACAGGGAGCTTGCAAGACGGTGCAGTGAAGAGGGTCTCGATTTCAGCAAGGTGCACAGCGTAAACCTGGATGAATATGTCGGACTTGACGGAACGCATGACCAGAGCTATCGATATTTCATGAACAGCAATCTGTTTGACCATATCAACATTGACAAAAACAACACTTATGTGGCAAAAGGAACCGGTGATGTAGAGGAAAACCTGAAAGAATTCAACGAAGTACTGAACAAAACGGATATTGATATTCAGGTTCTCGGCGTCGGTCCGGATGGACATCTTGGTTTCAACGAACCCGGCGATACACTGTATGACGGTGCGCACGAGGAAGTCCTGGACGATTCCACAATTGAGGCAAACAAGCGTTTTTTTGCAAAGAAAGAGGATGTTCCCACGCATGCCGTGACGATGGGGATGGGGAACATTATGCGTGCAAAACGCCTGATTATGATTATCAGCGGCAACAAGCAGGAAGCAGCGGAAAAACTCCTGATCAAAGACAGAATCGATCCGAAATGTCCCTGCACATTCATGCGGCTGCATCGGGACGCAACAGTGATTATTGAGAGGAAACTTGCGCAAGAAATCGGATACAGGGAATAAACAGCAAAAGGAAAAACGGTCAGACGCCAATAGCGTCTGACCGTTTTTTAAAAAGATTTTACTGAATGCTGAAAAGCAGTTCATCGTAGGTCGGAAAAGGCCAGCAGGAACGGTCCGTAATCTGTTCAAGCCGGTCAGCGCTGGTACGCAGGGTTTCCATTGCAGGAAGCACTTTATCATGCATGTACCGTGCAGAAGCTTCCGGAGTGCCGTCTTCCGGCTTCAAGGAAAGGATTTCGGAGAGCGCATCAACGCTGTCTTTCAGCTGATCAATTTCCTCGCACAAATCTGTAAGCAGAGCGGAACCGTTCATGATAGCGGCGCCGGCAGCCCTGATGCTGGCGATGCCGGAAGAAAGAGTGCCGGCATAACGGATGACTGCGGGCAGAATCTGACGCCGCGCCATCATCAGCATGGTTTCCGCTTCAATATTGATCATCTTTGAATAGGAATCCAGCCCAATATCCATACGGGAACGAAGTTCTGAAGCAGAAAGAACGCGATGAATACCAAACAGGAGAATATTTTTTTCAGCCATATAGCAGGGGAGCGCGTCAACAGTGGAGGGCAGGGAGAGAAGACCGCGTTTTTCTGCTTCTGCAATCCAATCCGATGAATAGTTGTTTCCGTTGAAAATAATTCTCTTATGATCGCGAATTGTACGGACAATCAGATCGTGAAGTGCGCTGCGGAAATCCTCAGCATTTTCAAGCTCATCGGCAAACTGACGAAGAGACTCGGCAACAATTGTATTGAGGACCACATTGGCGTCCGAAACGGAAGCGGAAGAGCCAAGAGAACGGAATTCAAACTTATTGCCGGTGAAAGCAAAGGGAGAAGTTCTGTTGCGGTCAGTGGTATCACGGGGAAATTTCGGCAGCGCATGGACACCGACCGTCATATCGGTTTTCTCACGTCCCCGGTATGCGGCTCCCGCGTCAAGCGCTTCAAGGATTTCGGTCAGTTCATCGCCGAGAAAAATACTGATAATGGCAGGAGGAGCTTCACATCCGCCCAGACGATGATCGTTGCCGGCAGAGGCAACCGAGGCGCGGAGAAGATCCTGATTTTCATCCACGGCCTTGATCACAGCGGTCAGAAAACAAAGGAACTGGGCGCTTTCATGAGGGCTGTCTCCGGGATCCAGCAGATTATAGCCTGTATTTGTAAACATCGACCAGTTATTATGTTTTCCGCTTCCGTTGACCCCTTTGAACGGCTTTTCAGAAAGAAGACACACAAGGTTATGGCGAAGAGCGACCTTTTTCATCATTTCCATGGTGAGCTGGTTATGATCACAGGCAACGTTTGCGATGGAAAAAATCGGGGCCATTTCATGCTGTGCCGGGGCGGTTTCGTTATGCTCGGTTTTTGCGAGCACACCAAGCTTCCACAGCTCTTCATTCAGATCAGCCATGAATGCCTGGACCCGGGTCTGGATCGTACCAAAGAAATGATCACCTAGTTCCTGTCCTTTCGGAGGCTTTGCACCGAAAAGTGTGCGTCCGGAAAAAATAAGGTCACTCCGGCGGTCAAACAGATCCTTGTCCACAAGGAAATATTCCTGTTCAGGCCCGACAGTGGGCGTGACGCGGGTAGCATCCATACGGCCGAAGAGATGCAGGATCCGGACAGCCTGTTTGTTGAGCGCGTCTATGGAACGAAGGAGAGGCGTTTTCTTGTCAAGGGCTTCTCCGCCGTAAGAACAGTATGCGGTTGGAATACAAAGAACATGATCCTTGATAAACGCATAGGATGTCGGATCCCAGGCGGTATAGCCGCGAGCCTCGAAAGTTGAACGAAGACCTCCGTTGGGAAGAGAGGAAGCGTCCGCTTCACCGCGAACCAGTTCTTTCCCGGAAAATTCCTGGATTACAGCGCCGCCGGGAAGCGGCGAAATGAAAGCGTCATGCTTTTCCGCAGTAACGGAATTCAGGGGCTGGAACCAGTGAGTATAGTGAGTGGCGCCTTTTTCAAGTGCCCAGTCTTTCATGGCGTTTGCCACTACACTTGCAACTTCCGGATCCAGGCGGCGTCCTTCATCAATAGTCTTGTGGAGTGCCCGGTATGTTTCTTTCGGGAGGCGCTGGCGCATAACCGAATCATTGAATACATTGATTCCGAAGATCTCTTCCATGCAAGCCATAAAACCACCTCCAGATATGATTCTTTGAGTTTAGGAGAAAGGGATAAAAAAGTCAAGCTATTCCGGGCACTGCCGGAAAACAAAAAAATCCCGGAGTATAAGACTCCGGGAAACTGTCTGGGTGAGAGGATTCGAACCTCCGGCCTCTTGAACCCCATTCAAGCACGCTACCAAACTGCGCCACACCCAGATAACCATCATGTGTCTGCGGGAATTACGGATCGGGAACTCCTGAACCGCAGCTTGCGAACAAACATTATTATACTATGTTGAAATGCAAATGTCAACAATGAAATCAAATGTTACGGTAGGATCATGGACTGGGGGAAGAAGGCGAAGACAGGAAAACAGGACAGGAAGCCGGATCCCGGAGCAACGCAGAAGGACCGAAACAAAGCGGATTCCATCAATGACTCCGGGAAGCTTACGAAGCGAATCCGCGGCAGCAGGTGATGACGTCAGCAGAAAGGAAGAAGTATTCTACGGTTTTTCTGATTTCAGGATTTCAATTTCTTTTTCAAGCTCTTCAATATCCGCTTCAATTTCCTTTGTTTTTTCTTCAGCTTCTTCAATGACAAGCGTTGCCTCACGAAGGTTTTCTTTTGCAGCTTTCAGCTTTCGCTGAATGATAAGTTTTTCTTCATTGATCTGCTTCCAGGCAGCAGTACTGGAAACCAGATCAGCCTTAAGTTCTGAAAGCTCTCTGCGGGCGCTGCGGTACTGAAGAAAAAACACGGTCATCAGGACAACAGCAAGCAAAACAGAAAGAAAAACAAGGAATGCCTGAAATGCGTTCCGGCTTTTATTCTCCATTATTGCCGCCCTCCTTTCCGCTTTCTGAACCGGCTGCCTCAAGCGATTTCTTTTCGGCCCTGAGCTCTTTTCGGCGCGCTTTCAGAGCAGCGAGCTTCTGTTCAGCTTCATCTGCGAGAGGATTTTTAATATCAAGTTCCTGCTCAACAAGGGGAAGCTCTTCAACGGCATTGTCATATTCCTCCTGCTGTTTCCTTTCCCGCCCGCGGCTGGTTTCAAGATCCCGCATTACCTGCTGAAGCTGAACACGAACAGATGAAAAGGACGGAACAAACCATGCCATGAACAGCGAAAAGATAAGAAGTACCGCTATGGCAAGAATACCAGGAAATGAAATCTTTTTTTTCATTGTGCAACCTCCCTGAAAAAAGAAAGGATCTGATGCCACCAGGGAAAGAAAACCGAATTGACGGACCGGTAAATTTCATGTTTTGAATCATTAACAAAAAGGTATCTGCCGCGGGGAACGCGCTTGATAAACTGTTTCTGTTCATCCGGACGGACACTGGTATCCTTGTCCGCAGCTGTAAGAAAGACTGGACAGCTGATGGATTCAGGAGCTCCCGGGGCCAGTATTTTCCGGGTGACTCCAATTGATTCAATAATCCAGCGGCAGGAAGGAGTACTGTTCTGATAGGATTCAGTATGCGCTTTTACTGTGTCATACCAGGAAAAACGTGCGAAATCAGTGGCGCATGAACTGCTGAAATCTTCCGGACCGGAGTATGTTTTCATAAAGAACGGGTTGCTTTTGCTCTGACCGAAAAAGCAAAGGATCTTTGCAGCTGAAGACGCAGCATGTGAAGGAAGCCCGCCGGTAGCGGGAGCAATCATCGGAGCACATAGTGCGGCCGCCGAAAAAACATCCGGAAACTGCTCCAGAAAAAGAGCAGCGACGGCGCCGCCCATGGAATGAGCGAAAAGAAGCCAGGGTTTCGGAAAACCTGCAAGAACCGTATCACATATGACTGAAAGATCCTCTACATAATCTTCGAACCGGTCCACATGAGTGACTGAGGAATGGGAAAGGCCGTCAGCTCTTCCGGAACGGCCGTGACCGCGCTGATCGTAAGCAACAACATTATAGTGATTCCGGACAAGTGAGTAAATCAGTTCAGAATACTTACAGGTGTTTTCTGTAAATCCATGAAGAATGAGTACGGTGCCGCACGGTTCGTCAGCATGAAATTCCGAACAGAACAACGGGAATCCGTCTTTCCCGGATACAGTTCTGTCACTTCGGCATGCTGACAGTTCAGGAAGAACCGTTCTCTGAATGACAGAGGAATAGTCCTCTGAACTGACAAGATAATCATCATTGAACAATCCGGTCATAATGTCATTCCTTTCTTTCAGCGGGTTTTGTAACGAAGCCTGACACGGTAGGGGTTGTGAAGCGTCTGCGGAGCATTTACGGGAATTGAGATGGAACGGTTGCGGGTAACATTCAGGACAAGACCGACTCCGCCCATATTGGTCATCATATTTGAACCGCCGTACGAAAGAAAGGGAAGCGGAATACCGGTAATCGGCATCAGCCCAAGAGTCATCGCTATATTTTCAAGAACATGGAAAAGCAGCATTCCCATAACCCCGCAGATAATCAGGCGACCGAACTTGTCACGCGTATACCATGCAAGATATAGCATTCTCAGCAGAATCAGAATATATCCGACAAGAACGGAAACGCATCCGACAAACCCCCAGGTTTCACCGATTGTGGAATAAATAAAATCCGTCCAGTCAGCGGGAACATAATTCAACTGTGAAATTGCGCCGTCCCGGAACATGCCGTTGCCGCTGAAACCGCCGGATCCGATTGTCATTTTTGACATGGTCTGCTGGTAAGCGTCATCGGAAGCATACATCTCAGGATTGAGCCATCCGGCAATCCGTGCCAGGCGGTAATCTGTTGAGCCGGTGGCAACCATGAAACCGTACACGGACAGAACGCCGAGAATTGCTATCGCAGCAAGAATGCTCAGCGTCTTCATGGAAACGTTTGAAAAATACATCATTACTGCGAAAAGGAAAATAATAACCAGCAGGGATCCTGTTTCGCCTTCCAGGAGAATAACCAGGCCCGGAACAAGCACCATGAGGAAAATCCTTACAAAAGAACGGAGATCGGCAAGAGGACGATCCTGCCGGGAAAGGTTTTTGGCAAGAATCAGAATCATTGAGAGCTTTGCAAATTCAGAAGGCTGAATTGTATATCCCCAGATGATATCAAGCCACGCTTTCACGCCCTGGGCACGGTTGAAAACGGTCGTTACGGTCAGAAGGACAAATGCGATCAGGTAGAACATTTCAGCCCGCTGCCTGAGGACTGAATACGGAAATGCCATAATAACGCCTACAACAAGAGGCGCAAGGAGAAGGAACAGGCATTGACGTGTCGCATAGGATGATTCAAAAATGTGATTCAGGAAAGATGTATCAGGATCAGAACCGGGGGAAAACGTAGCGACACAAACTGCAACAATGCCAAAAAGAGACATACCGAACACAAGCGCAATAAGAATTCCATCAACATGCGCCCGGGAACGGCGGTTCTCATCAGTGCCTGTCAAGGGGTATAACCTCCTTTATTGTGGACGGAAACAGCCTGCGAAGGAGCGGAATGCGGTTTTTCCCGATTTCGGGAAGTGGAACCGTGCCACCAAGAAGGCGGGCGGCTATGCGCATCACAGCGCTGCGCGCGGGGCAGTCAAATTCCAGGAAAAGCCTGTGGCGCAGAAGAGAACGGTAAACGGCAGGATCTTCAGGAATTTCACCGATAAGCGGAAGGTCAAGGGTGTCAGAGACAATTCGGGCGGAAAACATCTCTCCGCGGGCAACCAGCTCATTGTTCAGCCGGTTTACAACAAGATGCGGCCGGGGAAGATCTTTGCCTTCAAAAATCCGGGCAGTTTTTTCCGCATCCCGGATACAGATATCATCGGGAGTGACAATCAGGATTGCTTCGTCGGTACCTGCATTCAGCAGATTCCGCAATCCTTTTTCAACACCGGCAGGAGCGTCGATCAGAATGAAGTCGTACGATTTTTTCAGTGATTTCAGTATTTTGCGAAGCCTGCCGGAGTCAAGATCCTTTACGCGCGCAAACTGCGCTGCGGGAAGGAGCTTCAGATTGCGGGAGAAGGGTGATTCGAGCAGCGCATCATCCAGCGAGCAGTCTTTATCAGCGACATCGATCAGGTCATAGACAACCAGGTTTTCAAGGCCGAGAAAAGCGTCCTGTGAACGGAGCCCGATATCAGCGTCAATTATTACAACGGAAGCATTACGGTCCGCAAGGGCTGCGCCTAGATTCGCCGTGAATACGGATTTGCCGACACCGCCTTTGCCGGATGCAATCAGAATCGAACGGGACATTGAAAATACCTCCTTCCGCAGAACGCTGAGCGGAAAAATCAGGGCGCAATGGAATTGCCGACGGGAAGCGTGTATTCCACACTGCGCAGGTCTTTCTGGTCAAGATACCATCTGATAAAGTCGCGCGGTGCTTTGCAGGCCTCAGAACCCGAATAACCGTTCGGAATAAAACATGCAACTGCGATTTCCGGGTTTTCATAAGGCGCAAAGCAAACGAACCAGGAATTGTTTTCAAGATCGATGGAAGTAACCTGCGCGGTACCGGTTTTTGCAGCGATCTGCTCCGTATAGGGATATTTCCTGAAATATTTGGCTGCGGTACCTGATTCGTCAACCACGCCTTTCATTCCCTCCCGGATCAGCGGGAGATATTCATCTGAATAATCCAGGCGGTGGATCAGCGTCGGTTCGCGCTGGGAAAGGATTTCACCTTCCGGCGATGTAATCGAGTCAATCAGGGAAACGTTGTAAAGATATCCGCCGTTGGCAACGGTGCACACATAACGGGCAACAGCGATCGGGGTGAGAACCGTTACAGACTGTCCGATGCCGGTCAGAATTGTCTGGCCGCCGCCCCACTTGATATCGTTCATATAATTATAGGTGTCACCGATGACAGACTGGAGGTAAACCATGTCCTTGGTCATATTCAGTTCTTCCATGAGGATTGTGCGCATGTTGTCCAGCCAGTCGCTTTCGTTGAAATTGACTGCCATATCCATTAATCGCTTCGCGCAGATGGAAAGACGTTCATCATCATAATCAATATTCCGGGAAGCTCCGCAGTTGCGAAGATGACGTTTGATGGAATTGAAAACAATAATCGGCAGGGAAGTGTCCTGATTTGCCTCGTTTACGGGTTTGGAAGGATCGTAAAGCGTATTTTGGGAACCGACAACGGAACGGACCTCGCCGGGAAGGTCAATCCCGGTTTTCGACGTCAGACCGAAAAGGGAGGCGTAGCGATAAAGACGCTCTTCACCGAGACGGTCAGCAAGCGTATAGAAAAAATAATTGCAGGAATGTGAAAGGCCATCCACGATTGTCTGATTGGCATGCTTATAGATCAGGTTTTTACTGATCCAGCATTTGGGGGCAGTCGTGATGTCAGCATTGTATTTTGTGTAGTATCCCATATCGGAAATGCGCTCTGTCGGTTTCAGCTGACCGGTAGCCAGGGCGCCCATGGAAGTAACCATTTTGAAAATGGAGCCCGGAGTACCGCGGGCGTGAATTCCGTAATTCAGCAGAAGATTCCGGCTGTCACCGAGAATGGCCATGGCGTCTTTCCCGCCGGCAACCAGCGCATTCAGGTCATAAGTCGGATAATTGGCAAGAGCAAGAACCCTGCATTGCATGTCCAGAACGATGAAACAGCCGTGCTCAGCAAGATCAAGCGGATATTTCGCCCAGTCCCGGTTATGGATATCGGTTTTATTTGCTTCCCGCCAGGATTCGGAAGCAAGGCGGGTTTCCTGGAGGTCGCGGGTTGAATTAACATTATCGGCAAGACAGCGTTCGGCCATCTGCTGGTAAGATGCATTCAGGGTCAGCTTTACGTTATTGCCGTCCTGCGGGGCGGTATAGTCCAGCTCACGGACCACACGTGACATCTGGTCCCGCTCTACGACACGGGCGCCTTTCCGCAGGGAGGAATTCTGCGTAAGCCAGTCTTCCATCGAGGATTCGATTCCGTCACGTCCGATTGTATCGTTATAGGAATATCCCTTGGCGGAAAGAGTCAGCCACATTGCCCTTGAAGGAATTGCGCCGGTATAACCGATAATCTGGGAGGCAAGCGTTGAACGCGGATAAACACGCTTGGTTCCAACCTGAACACTCATCCCCGGAAGAACCATGGAACGTGTCTCAATTTCAATGACTGTTTCGTACCGTACGTCTTTTGCTATAACAATCGGCTGGGAATTGAAGATGTTCATCTGCATTTCAGAATAAATGGCCATGATTTTAAGCATCAGATCTTCGGGCGTTTCAGGGTCAATCTGATAACGGGCACGAAACTGATCAATGCACTGCTCTGCGGTTCCGTAACGATTCATATTGGTTGCGTAGTTGTTCCTGCGCCATTGGTTTTCACGTGTTTCAAGCACGGAATCCGATACGCCGGAGCCAAAATTGAAGACCCATTCTTTTGTTTCGGGATCACGTTCAATAACATAAGTGACTGCGATTTCACCGCCGTTTTTTTCAATGATGCCGATTGTTTCGATAATGGAATCCGTATAGGTTTTGTAAAGCGCCTTGGAATTGGCGGACGCGTCTTTCTGAAAGGTGACATTATAAATAAGTTCATCTTCGGCCATTACAACAGAATCCGATGTGGAAATGGAGCCGCGTTTTCCCCGAAGTGCTATGGAATAGGTCCGGGTTTTTTCGGCTTTTTCCCTGAAATAATCAGACTGCTGCAGCTGAAGACTGACAAGGCCGGAAACAAGCCAGACAAAGATGGCAAACAGGACAATCAGGAATGCTGCATACCGCCAGAATTCCGCGCTTTTTTTCTTCTTTTCTTTCTGATCCATTCCGTTCACTCCTTTCATTCCGGATACAGCCTTCTGTTATGGAAACGCTGCGAAGGCCTTTTAAAACGGGAGGGAAGCATCAGCTTCTGGTAAAAACAACCGGGGCGGGACGCATTACGGGACGGCTCCGGTGATGCCCGAAAATAATGCGTCTGACGGGGAACTGGAGCAGTAAGCATAAAAGGCCGGTAAAGAATACATCACAGATGCCCCGAAGAAAATGGGATACTGTAAGCGCATTGCCGCCCAGATAAATATATGTGATCTGCACTGTTTCGTAGACAAAAGTATTCAGCATTGTGCAGAAAACAGTACGGAGCCAGGGCGGCATTTCCTTGCGTTCGTGCCTGACAGCACGTTCATATTCAATCGTCTTCAGCGGTTTATCAGCAAAAGCGAAGGAACAGAACAGCGTTGTCAGCGGATAAAGCGCAAGATTCAGCATTGTGACGGAAGGAAGCATAACCTGCATCAGAATTCCGTAGATCAGACCGACCCAGAAAGCGCGAAGCTTTCCGTAAGCTACGGTGACAATTCCGACAACAACATAAAGAAGGTTTGGCGTAACATCGAATATTTTTACATAAGGCATGATGCATACTTCTGAAAAATAGCCGAGAAATGTCAGCAGGAAAAGAACGATATATTTACGTACAAATCCGGAACGCATTTCAGTCATCCTCCTCGAAGGTCATGTTTGCAGGATCAGGCGTGAAATACGGTGTGGCTGTCGGTCCCGGCGTGGCGGTGGGTGTCGGGGTCGGCTCGCTGTGAAGATTAACAACCTGGTATTCAGCGGGTGTTTCATCCGGACCGGATGAAACGGTGGGTGTCGGCCTGGGCGTCGGAGAAGGTGTTTCTGTCGGCTCCGGCGTCGGGGAGGGCGTTTCTTCAGACAAAACGTCTGCGGAAGGCGTCGGGGAATCAAAAAGGGACGCTGCAATCTGAGGCACTTCCGGAGAGGGACGTGCGCTTTCAAGCGGAACAAGCTCAATACTGGTTCGTCCGTTTTCGCGGCCTTCAACTTCTGCAGCCTGAGGTTTGTAACGAAGGACAATGACATACTCCAGATGCTGGAAGTCAACCCGGGGCTCCAGAATAATATACTGTTTGTTGGCATCCATGCCGCGGGTGCTTTCACGCACTATCCCGATCGGAATTCCCTTCGGAAAGGAAAGGCCGACTCCGGATGTGACCACAAGATCCCCGGGACGGGGAAGATTGTCTTCCGGGAGGTAATACATCCGGCACATCGGCGTACCGTCAACACCAAGAGTCCCCCTGACAGTTCCCTGATCCCGGGAAGACTGTATGATTGCAGCAATGGAAGCATTGGAATCAATAACAGTGCGAACCGTTGATTTGTGCTGCTGAGTGTTTTCAGTATATCCGACAAGCGCTCCGGAAATCGTGACAGCCATATAGTCCTCAACGCCGTCTTCCGTTCCCTTGTTGATGGTCATTGTGGAAAAATAATTTGCGTCTGATCTGCCGATAACAGTTGCAACAATCGGACGCATGCCGGCGTTTGCGGCAATCTCATCCGAAAGGTCTTCATACTGGGAAAGGGTCTGCTGCAGTTCATCGGCAAGCATCGCTTTGTAAACAAGCTGTTCATTCTCAGCACGCAGTGCATTGTATTCAGCCTCGATATTGCTGCGCAGTTTCATGGACCGGAAGTATCCGGCGACTGATTCGGTTATATTTGAGAAGAAAGACTGGATCGGGGTAAAAATACCGCTCACCGCATTTTCAGGAGCGCCGAGTACATCAAAACCGGGAATAATTCTGTGAAGAATATAGGAGCCGGCTGTCAGCAGGAGAATCAGCGTGACAAGCGTAAGGATAATTCCACGGAGCAGCGGATGGGGGCGCCTTTCGCGCCCGACCGGCTGCAGATTATCATCCAGAATATATCCGGAAGAATATACTTTACGTTTGTTCGGTACAACAGGATCGTCAACGGATGAATCATCCTGAACTTCAGGGGCCTCGGAAAGGCTGCTGTCTCCGCTGCTGCCGGAATTCCGGCCGCGAAGCTTGCGAATTGCCTCCTCGGGAGTTTCAGAACGGAGCGGTTCAGCGTCAGATGAGCCGGGAAAGAGGGAATCATCCGGTGTGTCGTAGATAAAATCATTGACAGCAACAGGACGCGGATCCTTATCCTGTTTCTGCTTCCGCCGAAATCTGGCCATGTTCTTGTCACCTCCCTGCAATATTGATTATGGGAATTTACCTGTATTCTGGTTTTTCCGGGTGCTTGTTCTTCGGGGTTACGAGCTGAATGTTTTCTGTCAGGTATCCGATTCCGAGTATGCAGCAGTCACCGGGATCTCTGGCAAGAAGAACCGGGATACCGACGCTTTCGGAAATGTATCGGTCAAGCGCAAAAAGCCTTGCGGCGTCGCCGGTAAGATGGATTCCGCTTCTCATTATATCAGCGGCAAGTTCAGGCGGAGTCCGTTCAAGGACCCATCGGATCGCCTTGACAATTGCACTGCAGGGGCCCTGCAGCGCGGCGTATGCCTGAGCAGAGGAGAAGGAGACAGTACCGGCTGAAGTGTTCAGCTGATTGATACCGCGGACGAGAATGGTACGATCTTCTTCAAGCGGAAGCGCGGTGGCAAGGTCTTTTTTAATATTCTCGGCAGTCTGGCTGCCGACGAGAATACTGCACTCCTTGCGCAGGTAATCCACAAGGGCTTCATCAAATTTGTTGCCTCCGACCTGGACACTCTGGGAAACGACAAGACCGCCCAGCGAGATGACGGCAACATCCGTAGTTCCGGCGCCGATATCCACAACAAGATTGCCGACCGGATCGTATACAGGAAGTCCGGTGCCTATTGCCGAAGCAAAAGGTTTTTCGATCAGAAAAACATGCTTTGCGCCCGCGTAGCGGATGGCTTCAGTAAGCGCTTTACGGTTGACATCATCCAGGTTGCATGGAACGGAAACAATGACGCGGGGCTTTCCAAGATAGGAAACACCGATTGCTTTGCGGAAAAAATACTTAAGCATCAGCTCCGCGATGTCAAAATCGGCGACAAGACCGTTGCGGATCGGCCAGACCGGAGTAAGACGGTCCGGGGAGCGGCCGAGAAGAAAGCCGGCTTCATCCCCCACGGCCTGAACCATATGACGATCTTCACGATCCAGAACAACGAGTGCGGGTTCAGAGATTACCACGCCTCGTCCGCGTACATAAAGACTGACATTTTCAGTACCGAGATCAATTCCGATATCAGGAGCCCAGAACGGCATAAGAAAATCATCCTTTACGAATCAGTAATCAGGCAAGGTCCTGGGTATCAAACCGGTAACCGCTGCGGAGCAGGAGGCTCCGGACACGGGCAAGCGGCAGGCCGATCACAGAAGAAGCGCTGCCGTCGAGGTGGGTGATCCAGAGGGAAGCGCGGCCCTGAAGCGCGTAGGAACCAGCCTTGTCCATGGGCTCTCCGGTTGAAACATAGGACAGGATTTCTTTCTCAGGGATGTTACAGAAGGTAACGTCGGACCTGTCGGTTTCCGTGAAAAGCTCTCCCGAAGGGGAAAGAACGGAAACACCTGTAAATACCTGATGTGTACGGCCGGAAAGAATATGAAGCATGTGAACCGCACATTCGGCGCTTCCGGGTTTGCCGAGGGGACGGCCGTCAACAGCAACAAGAGTATCTGCGGCGAGAATAAACCGGCCCGGATACATTTTTCCGACTGCAGCCGCTTTTCTTGCCGAAAGGACAGCGACAGCTTCTTCTGCAGGAAGAGAGCAGGACTCATCAACATCCGGCCTGACTGTTTCAAACGGAATCCCGGCACTTTCAAGAAGCTCGCTCCGGCGCGGGGAGCAGGACGCAAGAATCAGCCTGTCCAACAGCAGATACTCCTTCCATAAAAATATTGAACTTAATAATTATAGCATAATATATTTGGAAGGAAAAGTTTTTTGTATACAAGAGAATCCCGGAGCACGACAATGAAAACGGAAAATTGACAAAAAGCAGTGCAGAGAAATATAATATTGTGAATATTTATGTGCCGGAGGATTGTCGGAAATGACAAAGGCCTTGATTTCAGTAACCGGGCTGGATACAACCGGGATTATTGCCGGGGTGGCTACGAAACTGAGTGAGATGAATATCAACATTCTCGATATTACGCAGACAATTCTGGATGGCTGCTTTACGATGATGATGGTTGTCGACCTTGACGGATCAGGCCTGGACTTTGACGAGATCAACCGGCGCCTCCAGCCGGTCCGCGAAGCGATGAACCTGACCATCCATATGCAGCGGATGGATATTTTCGATGCCATGCACAGGATCTGACGGAGGATTCGAAGATGATAGAAACAGGTGAAATCCTCCAGACGATGCGGATGATTCAGGAAGAAAATTTTGATATCCGGACAATAACCCTGGGAATCAATCTCCTGGACTGCTCTGATCCGAACGCGGAAAAATGCGGGGAAAAAGTATACGAGAAAATCTGCAGAAAAGCGGAGAACCTTGTCCGTGTCGGCGAGGCAATTGAAACGGAATTCGGTATTCCGATTGTCAACAAACGCGTCAGCGTTACTCCGGTCAGCCTGATCTGCCAGGAAGACCCGAGACCAATCGCGAGAGCGCTGGATAATGCGGCAGAAACGGTCGGCGTCAATTTCCTGGGAGGATATTCCGCGCTGATGCACAAAGGAGCTACGGCTGCCGATGAGCGGCTTTTGTCGTCCATTCCGGAAGTGCTCAGCGAAACAAAACTGCTGTGCTCCAGTGTCAATGTAGCTTCCACCAGGACAGGCATCAATATGAATGCAGTCCGGGAAATGGGCCGGATTATAAAGGAAACGGCAGAAATGACTGCCGGAGAAGACGGCCTTGGCTGCGCAAAACTTGTTGTGTTTGCGAATGCGGTCGAAGACAATCCTTTTATGGCCGGCGCCTTCTGCGGAATAGGAGAACCGGAATGTGCGATCAATGTCGGGGTTTCAGGGCCGGGCGTCGTGAAGGTTGCGCTGGAAAGCGTCCGGGGGGAACCCTTTGATGTGATTGCCGAAACAATCAAGCGGACTGCTTTTAAGATCACACGTGTCGGGCAGCTTGTCGCAAGGGAAGCAAGCCAGCGCCTCAATATTCCTTTTGGCATTGTGGACCTGAGCCTTGCGCCTACGCCGGCAAGGGGAGATTCAGTGGCGCATATACTGACGGAAATGGGCCTGGAAATGGCCGGAGCTCCCGGAACCACCGCTGCACTGGCGCTTCTGAATGACGCGGTAAAAAAAGGCGGGGTAATGGCAAGCAACCATGTGGGCGGACTGAGCGGCGCTTTTATTCCTGTCAGTGAAGATATCGGTATGATTGAAGCGGCGGCAGAAGGGGCGCTTACGCTGGAAAAGCTTGAAGCAATGACGTGTGTCTGTTCAGTCGGACTTGATATGATCGCCATTCCCGGAGATACGAGCGCTGAAGCAATCAGCGGAATCATTGCCGATGAAGCTGCAATCGGCGTCGTCAACAACAAGACTACTGCGGTACGCGTAATTCCCGCTCCCGGAAAGAAAGCTGGTGACCGGGTGGAATTCGGCGGCCTGCTTGGATTCGCTCCGGTAATGCCGGTAAATACAAAAGGAAACGCGGCGTTTATCGCCCGCGGCGGACGGATTCCTGCTCCGCTGCATTCATTGAGGAACTGATATGAGTAGTAATTTTGTGGATCAGGTAAGGATTACCGCGAAAGCCGGAAACGGCGGGAACGGAAGCACATCTTTTCACCGTGAGAAGTATGTGATGAACGGAGGACCGGACGGCGGTGACGGAGGAAAAGGCGGGGATATTGTTTTTTTTGCAGACGAAAACAGTCATACGCTCCTGGATTTCAGATATAAAAGCAAATATACAGCTGAAAACGGGGGAGACGGTTCCGCAAATCTCTGCAATGGCAAAAACGGGACGAATCTGGTAATCAAAGTCCCTGTGGGGACAGTTATCCGCGATGATGATACCGGAAGAATCCTTGCCGATATGGATGAGCCGGGAATGGAAAAAGTGCTGCTGAAAGGCGGTAAAGGCGGCTGGGGAAACAAGCATTTCGCAACTCCGACCCGTCAGGCGCCAAATTTCGCGAAACCCGGGATAAAAACTTCTGTCCGGACACTTCGAATGGAATTGAAGACAATTGCGGATGTCGGATTGATAGGATATCCGAATGTCGGGAAGAGCTCGATTCTGAGCGTGGTTACAAGTGCCAAACCGAAAATCGGGAATTATCATTTTACGACGCTCACTCCGAATCTTGGGATCATAAGGCGGTATGGCAAGGATATCGTCATTGCGGATATTCCCGGCCTGATAGAAGGTGCGGCAGACGGCGCAGGACTCGGCCACGACTTCCTGCGCCATGTGGAAAGGACCCGGCTTCTTCTGCATGTCGTGGATATTTCCGGAAGCGAAGGGCGTGATCCTGCAGATGATCTGGATCAGATCAATACTGAGCTGGATCACTACGGCAAACTCGGCGAGCTGCCTCAGATCATTGTCTGCAACAAAACAGATCTTCCGGGAGCGGAAGAAAACCTAGCGAGGATGAGAATCCTGGGCGAAGGAATGGGCTGCCCGGTATTTGCGGTAAGCGCTGCGACACATGAAGGATTCGAGGCCCTGCTGGATGAAACAGCACGGATGCTTGAAACGCTTCCCCCGATCCTTCATTATGAAGCGGAAGAGGAGCCCGACAGTGAAGCACCCCTGGACAATTCATTTGAAATCATGATGGACGGCGATGATTATGAAGTTGCCGGGCCCGGCATGGAACGACTGATCGACAGCGTCAATTTTGACGATTATGAAAGCATGAACTGGTTCCACAGGATGCTTCGGAAAAACGGCGTGATCGACGCGCTGCGGGAGAAAGGCGCCGGAGAAGGAAGCACTGTACGGATTGCGGGAATGGAATTTGATTTTGTTGAATAAAGAAGGAAGGAACTTGAAATGACCGGAAAACAGCGGGCAAAGCTTCGGGCGATGGCGAATACGATTGAATCAATCCTTTATATCGGTAAAGACGGGATTACGGATAATACAGTCAGAGAATGCTATGACGCTCTCGAAGCCAGGGAACTGATCAAAGGCTGCGTACAGCAGGGAGCACCGGTTTCTGCCAGGGAGGCGCTGGAAATTCTGTGCAGCAGAACCGGGGCTGAACCGATTCAGCAGATCGGACGCCGTTTTGTGATGTACCGGCCCAGCAGGGAGAACCCCCGGATTACCGTGGATTAATTCATTCCGGAAAATGAACTGGAAGGAAAGCGGAAGAATGAAGACGACGCAACGAATCAGTGATTATGCAGGCGGACGGATTCATCTGATCGGGATCGGCGGAAGCAGCATGAGCGGACTCGCGGAAATGCTGATTGATCAGGGCTACCGGGTAACCGGGAGCGACAGGGACGAAACCTATCTCATTCACCATGTGCGTGAAAAGGGCGGAACGGTTATGATCGGGCACCGGCCTGAGAATGTTCATGGCGCAGATTTTGTTGTTTATTCTGCGGCCATTTCACCCGAAAATCCGGAAAGGGCAGAGGCCGCAAGGCTCGGAATACCTTCCATTGAACGTGCGGAGCTTCTCGGACAGCTGATGGAAGGATTTCCGGAAGCTGTCGGAATCTGCGGCGCTCACGGAAAAACAACGGTCACAAGCATGTTAAGCCAGATTCTTCTGGAAAGCGGGAAAGATCCGAGTATCCATATCGGAGGAAGACTTGATGCTGTAGGCGGCAGCACAAGAGTCGGACACAGCGGGATTTTTGTGGCTGAAGCCTGCGAGTTCAACAGGTCTTTCCTGCATCTGCACCCGACGGTTGCAGTTGTATTGAACATTGATGCGGATCATCTGGACTGCTACCGGGATATTGAAGAAATTGAACAAACCTTTGGAAAGTATCTTTCACTCCTTCCTCAGAGCGGAACAGCTGTCGGAAACGGTGATGATTTCCGCGTGCGGCGGCAGATGGAAAAGCTGGCTTGCAGGAAAGTCTTTTTCGGTACGGGATGCGGAAACGACTGGGTACCGGAATGTATCACCGAAGACGACCTGGGGTGCTGCAGTTTCAGCCTGCGCGGTCCAGGAAGCAAAACGGTCAGGGTGGAAATGAATGTTCCGGGGCAATTCAATATGATGAACGGTATCGCGGCCATAGCCGCGGCAGATGTGCTCGGAGTTGAACCGGAGCAATCCGCTGAAATTCTGAAGCGTTTTTCGGGAGCTCACAGGCGCTTTGAACGGACAGATGTTATTGACGGCGTAGAGATATTCCACGACTACGGGCATAATCCCGCGGAAATGCGCAATGTGCTGACTGTTGCCAGGAAACGCTGCAAGGGGACATTATGGGCGGTAATGCAGCCTCATACTTTCAGCAGGGTCCGTACGCTGTTTGATGAATATCTTTCCTGCACCAAGGAAGCCGATATCACTCTTGTTACCGACATCTGTGCAGCACGTGAACCTGATCCGGGGGATCTGAACAGCGGTATGCTGGTTGCGGGAATGCGCCGGAACGGCATTGATGCGATATGGACTCCGGGATTTGACGATACTGAGAATTATCTTCGCTCACACTGGAAACCCGGTGATCTTGTTCTGACGATGGGGTGCGGGGATATTAACCTGCTGAATGATCAGATCCACCGGCATGAAACGGAAAGGAATTCTGAAGGGAAGTGACAGGATGCGTCCACGAAACAGAAGAGTGATCCGCACCGATCTCCTTCGGGAAAATATGCGCCGCATCCGGGAAATTGTACCCGCTGAAACAAAAATCATGGCTGTGGTCAAAGCGGACGGATACGGGCATGGATCTGCTGAAACTGCAAGAGCGGCAGTGGAAGGCGGAGCGGAATATCTTGCCGTCGCTTCAGTGGAAGAAGGTATTTTTCTCAGGCACGGCGGGATTTCAGTGCCGATTCTTGTCCTGGGTGCAGTAACGGAATCGGATGTCCGGGATGGAGTGGAAAACGGTCTGATACAGACGGTATGCTCTCCTGATATGGTTCGTCTTTGTGAATATGCGGCAGCAGCAGCCGGAAAAAAGACCGAAGTCCATTTGAAAATCGATACAGGTATGGGCCGGATCGGTGTGAGAAATACCGACGAATTAAAAAACGTAACTGACGAAATCAACCGTTCCCCTCATGTACAGCTGACCGGAGTATTCACTCATTTTTCAGATGCGGACGGCGGGACGGATGGAATGGAATATACTGATAAACAGCTATCTGCATTCAGAGAGATGACGGAGCTTCTGCCGGATGGTATTATTCGCCATTGCGCAAATTCAGCGGCGATCCATCGAAAACCGGAAAGTATGATGGATATGGTGCGTGCCGGTATCAGTCTGTATGGTTACCCGCCTGTGCCGGAGAACAATCCCGGCCTTCAGATCTGTATGCGGTGGACGGCCAAGATCAGCTTTATCAAGGAATTACCGGCGGGTGAATATATCAGTTACGGCCGGACTTACCGGACAGACCGGACAAAGCGTATCGCCACCGTGACCTGCGGATACGCAGACGGTTATCCCCGCTGCGCCGGTGAAAAAGCAGAAGTTCTGATTCACGGAAAGCGGGCAAAAATACTTGGACGGATCTGTATGGATCAGATGATGGCGGATATCACAGATATTCCGGAAGCACGTACCGAGGATGAAGTTGTCCTGATGGGAATTGACGGGGAAGAACGGATTACCGCCGAAGACATTGCAAAATGGGCCGGAACAATCAGCTACGAAATTCTGCTCAGCGCAGGAAGCCGTGTAGAACGAATTTTCAGTGAATCCGAGACTGTTGGGGGAGGCAGGGACAGATGAACAGTAAAAACAAACCGGCTGAAAAAACCAAGCCGTTTATCACCGGCTCACCGAAAGATGAAAATACATTCAGGCAGGCGCTGAAGTTTTTCGGTGCATTGGTTCTTGTTGCGGTAATGTCATTTATTGTCTGCTCCATGACTTCTTTTAATTCCGTTGTTCTTCGGGTCGGGATAAACCTTGTGATTGAGACGCTTATTCTATATATTTTTTTCAACAAGGGCGCGAATCTTGGGACAGAAGGCGTAGCCCGCGGAGAAATTCTGTATCAGCATGTTCAGAAGGGCATGGAGATTTCTCCGAATGAAAAGAAGATCCCTTTCCATCAGGCAAAAGGTTTTGTTATCGGCTTGCTTGGGTCTGTGTTCTTTGTCACTGCAGCGTTCATTCTTGCGCTGACAGCCCGGAAACAGATGACCGGCGCCGGAACGCTGCCGTCATGGACTGAAGCCTATATGCGCAGGAGTGAGATCAGCGACGCACTTGTCAGCTATACACAAACTGTTCCGATAACACTGACGGACATTATCAGGATTTTTGTCCGGCTGATGATTATGCCGTTTATCAGTATGTGCGGTGCAGAAAACCGGAATCTGCTGCTGCTGATGGAAAGGATCAGTCCGCTGCTTGTAATCCTGCCGGCTGCAGCCTATGGAACCGGATATCTTCAGGGTCCCGGGCAGAGAAAGAAAATTCATACAGAGATCGCTGCAAACGCCAGGAAAAGAAAAATCCGGGAAAAGCGTGAAAAGAGAGCAAGGAAAGCCTATACTCCGAAAGGTCCGCAGCAGCTTAACTGACTGATGATATCCCGCCTGCAGGCGGTTGGAACGACTGATCAGGACGTGATGCGGGCACTGGCTGCCTGTTTGATCGGGGGACAGATATGCGGATTATCGCGGGAACTGCTCGCAACCGGCGGCTTGAAGCGCCGGAAGGAACGAATACACGCCCGACTCTTGACAGGGTCCGGGAAAATCTGTTTAATATCCTACAGACAAGGATACGGGATTCGACAGTGCTGGACCTTTTTGCAGGAAGCGGAGCGCTGAGCTTTGAGGCAATCAGCCGCGGAGCAGTCAGGGCTGTACTGTGTGATGCAGACCGCAAAGCATACCGGACAGAACGCAGGAATGCAGAATCCCTTGGCTTTTCCGAGCAGGCTGAATTTTTCTGCTGCGACTGGAGAACTGCAGTCCGGTGTCTGAAAGAACGGAACGATCATTTTGACCTGGTTTTTCTTGATCCGCCGTACTGTATGAATGATCTGCGGCTGGTTTCAGATCAGCTGATCCCGCTGCTCGCAGATAACGGAATGATCATTGTAGAACATGAAGCCGGGAAGGAAGTTTTATTCGGATCTGATTTTGAGAAAACTGACGAGCGCAAATGGGGATTCTGCGGTATGTCGTTTTACAGGAAGAAGGAAAACAAGCCGGTGGAGAAGGGGGAAGACGAATGAGAGGATGTATTATTCCCGGTTCGTTCGATCCGATCACGCGGGGTCATATGAATATGATTGAAAGGGCATCAAGGCTTTATGACACCGTACATGTAGCCGTGATGGTAAACATTGCGAAGGACGGGAAAATCCCGTACGAGGACAGAGTCGGCATTATACGTAAAGCCTGTTCGAAGCTTCCGAATGTGCATGTTACGCTCTGGAAGGGACTGCTCTCAGATTTTGCGCGGCAAAATCCCGGAAATGTTGTAATCCGAAGCGTCCGGAATACAGGCGAGTTTGAACATGAAATCATGAATGCGGAGATAAACCGGCGATTGTATCCGGAAATGGAGACACTGCTGCTTCCGGCTGAAGCCGAATGGGCAGATGTTTCCTCATCCGCGGTCCGTGAGATTGCCGCATTTGGCGGCGATATCCGGAATCTTGTTCCGGAGAACGTTTACCGGGACATTGTGAAACTGATTGCAAAGAAACCATGATAAACAGGAAGGAGGCAGTTTTATGGCAAACGATATCAAAAGCGCCGAGCTTTGCCTGAATGCTGTACAGGCACTGGAGGAGCAGCTGAGGGGGGCAAGAAAAACACTGATCAACAGTGAGACCTGCGTTGTTAACCGGGGAATTATGACGGCACAGCTGGAGTACCTGAAGGACAACCTGCCGCAAACTGTCAAAATCGCTGCCAAAATTGTTGCGGAGGAGGAAACCATCCGGAGTGAGACGGAGCAGAAGCGAAAGGAGATTATTGATGCCGCAAATACACAGGCGCAGAACACGCTGAGTGAAAGCACACAGAAGGCACACGCCATGATGGAACAGGCGAACCAGGAAGCAAACGCGCTTATGGACCGCGCGAACCAGGAAGCGGCGGCCTGCGTTGATGCGGCAAGGGCTGAGGCGCAGCGTATTGTACAGGATGCGGAAAAGAAAGCGGCCGAACTTGTTGAAGAGGAAAACATTGTGCGCAGGGCAAAGGTTGAAAGCGAAGAACTCAGGGAGAGTGCAAAAGAGGACGCGGCAAACCTGCACAGGAACACTCTCGATTATATCGACTCTCTGCTGGCTGAAACTGACAGGAAAATGAGTGAACTGATCAACAATATCAGGCTTGAACGTAATGAAATCCGGAACCGCAGATAATTTGCCGCGTTTTTGGGCAGTCTGCACAAACAAAAGGGGAAATGCTTGTGAAAACGGGCAATTCCTTTTTTTTACGGAATGATTATAATAACATCAACAGGACATTGTTCCGAATTCAAACAGGAGGGTATCATTATGGCAAGTGTATCTCTTCAGCACATCTACAAAGTTTACACAGGAAACGTAACAGCTGTCAGCGATTTTACGCTCGACATTGAAGACAAGGAGTTTATTGTTCTGGTCGGACCTTCCGGCTGCGGTAAATCCACAACGCTGCGTATGGTCGCCGGCCTCGAGGAAATTTCCGACGGTGAACTCTATATCGGTGACAAACTTGTCAACGACGTTGCCCCCAAGGACCGCGACATCGCCATGGTGTTCCAGAACTACGCCCTTTATCCGCACATGACTGTTTACGATAATATGGCGTTTGGTCTTAAACTGCGGAAAACACCCAAGGATGAAATCAAGCGCCGCGTGGAAGAAGCAGCGAAAATCCTTGATATTGCTCACCTGCTGAACCGGAAACCCAAGGCTCTTTCCGGCGGCCAGCGGCAGCGTGTTGCTCTGGGACGTGCCATCGTCCGTGAACCCAAGGTCTTCCTTTTCGACGAACCGCTCTCCAACCTGGACGCTAAACTTCGTGTTGCGATGCGTACAGAAATTACCAAGCTCCATCAGCGCCTGCAGACGACGTTCATCTATGTTACACATGACCAGACGGAAGCCATGACCATGGCAAGCCGCATTGTTGTTATGAAGGACGGCGTTGTGCAGCAGGTGGATACGCCCCAGAACCTGTATGACTATCCTGCCAATGAATTTGTTGCAGGATTCATCGGAAGCCCCCAGATGAACTTCTTTAATGTCAAGCTTGACCGTGAAGGACAGGATGTAGTGGCAGTCTTCGGTGATAACAAGATTGTTGTGCCGGAAAAGAAAATCGCGAAATTTACGGATGAAAGCTACATCGGCAAGGAAGTTGTGATGGGTATCCGTCCTGAGAACATTTCAGATGACGAAGCCAGCCTTGCCACCTATTCCACCGCCACGATTGACGTGGATGTTGAAGTGACCGAGCTGATGGGTTCTGAGACCTATCTGTATCTGAGCACCACCGGTAAAGAAGGTAATATTATTGCCCGTGTTGATCCGCGTACGAACAGCCGTGCCGGCAACAAAATCCGCGTTGCCTTCGATACCAACCATCTGCATTTCTTCGACAAGGAAACAGAGAAGACCATCCTGAACAAATAAAAGGATACGGCTTCAAAGACAAACAGGAAGATGTCCCGGACAAAAACATCCGGGACATCTTTTTGTATGTGATTTAATTTTCGTCTGTATTCATCTGCGAACGGCAGATACGGATATTCGGAAGCTTTTTCAGATCTTCAAGGGTTCTGAGCGGCAGATGATAACCATCCGAGAATCCTTCATCAAGAATGATGAGGTTATAGCGACTCCCGGAGATCTGCAGAAACCGGATGTCATCCCCTGATTCAGAAACAGAATAGACAACGGCACTGTGCTGATAGTGAATACCTTTGGCTTCAAATTCAGTACGGACAATATCCCCGACGCGCACACCGTCCGAAGCATCCAGACTGTAATAACGGATCCAGTGTCCGTGCGGATTGTATTCGCCGGAAAGAAGATAGCCGATAAAGGAGGCAAAGCCAAAGCATTCACCGCGACCGGCGCGCCGGTATTCAGGCAGCACCATCGTACATTCCCAGCGGCATCCGTACATTCCGGGAGTATAATAAGACCGGTCGTAGCCGTTTACTGCTGTGTCCGTCCAGCCGGGTGCATCCTCAACACCGTGAAATGTCTGCACGATATACGGACGGGTCGTCCAATACCATCCGTCAAAAAGCTCATATTCTTCAATGATTTTATCAAGGTTTTCCGTGGTAAAACTGCCCTGAAAACGCAAATCAGTGAATTCAAAGTCTGCATAAACTGCAGGAATGAAAAAAAAGACTGAAGTAAAGAGGAAAAGGAAGGAAAGGATGAGCTTCTTCATGGGTATATCCTTTCATCAGCTGCATTCAACAGGTTGAATTATACGGGAAACCCCGAAAAATGACAATACCGGAAAGATTCTGATGAGGACGATTATATGTACAGGATCCGGCTGAACAGATGCAGGGGAATATATAACAGGTCAGGAACAGTATGGCTTGACGAACAGACTGGTCCTGACTATTATATAATTTATGGGAAAAACAAGGAGGATCGGGCAGATGGATAAAAAAATACAGATTACTGTCCGGCCCTGTTCTGAATCAGACCCTGATATTATCAGATTACTGAAGGAAAACCAGGAAGGTTTTGTCCGCAGAGAAGGATTTCTGTATTTCTGCAAAGACAATCTGGTGTTTTCATGCAGGGATTCGTCTGAAACGGTAAATTTCCTTGAATTACTCCGCGGAAAAGGCGATTTGCCGGATAATCGGAATTCGGACGATATCTGGAACTCAATTCTGTACGGAAAAGCTGCAGAATCCGATCTGAAAAAATACGGTATTCAGAATAACGTTCCTCGCTGCGTGATACTTTTCAGACCTGTGCCGGGAAACAGTCAGAAAATACCCGGTGAAATCATTCCGCTGGACGCTTCAGACATACTGGTGAATCTTCAGAGCGGGGAGACAGCACTGATTCTGAACATGAAAAGCCGGTCTCCGGAAGAAGCATATGAATATGCGGCTGCGGTTGCTGAAACCATGGAAAATGAGGGCGGAATTTCCTGCCTGGCAGGAATAGGAAGAACGGCTGACAGAACTGAAAGGATTACGGAAAGCTTTTCTGACGCGCGGTCGGCGATCGATACCGGTATTCGTCATAACGTACATGGCCGTATTTTTTCATGGGACCGTCTGATGATCGAACGGCTCTCGGACCTGATTCCGGCCGGGGAAGCAGAAAAATTCCGGAAGGAAATGATCAGTCCCCGGGCAGAAAAGGTCCTTACAGAAGAAATTATGGAAACCATTCACGTATTTTTCATGAATGATCTCAATTTATCCACTACAGCGAGACAGCTGTTTATCCACAGGAATACTCTCCTGTACCGGATGGAAAAAGTTCGGAAAGCCACAGGTCTGGACCTGAGAAAATTTGAGGATGCGGTTGTGTTCCGCGTGATTATGGATACATTGAAAATAACAGACCAAAGGCCTGATAATAATAAATCGGAAAGGACGGAAGAAAAATGAAGAAAAAAGTAATTCTTTCAGTATGCCTTGCAATCATGACGATTCTTGTTTCCGGATGCGCATCCCTGTCCGGAAACAGGCTGGAGGCAATGTTCGGGCTTGGAAGCACCGATTCACAAAACCTGACTGCCTCCCAGCAGGCAGGCGGCGACACGGTTACAGTCAGCAGAGAAGAATATGAGATGTATAAAAACAGTTATGAAAGACTGTCCAAATTCTCAGAACTTGCGGATCTGTATGATGCTGCTGAAGAATACTTCTACTGGGATCCGGACGAGGATAAAATGATTGAATATGCGTCAAAAGGACTGATGGCTGGGCTTGATGATCCATATTCGTTTTATTACAATCCTGAGGAATTTGAACAGCTGTGGGAAGAAGATGAGGGAAATTATGTCGGAATCGGCGTTATGATTCTTGGGGATGCAAATACGCAGACTTGTACCATCACAAGGGTTTTCAAAGGCAGTCCTGCAGAAGAAGCCGGCGTGCAGCGCGGCGATATCCTGTACAAAGTGGAGGATGATCTGTATGTAACAGCAGAGAATCTTACAGAAGCCGTCAATATTATGCGCGGACAGCCGGGTACAAGTGTAAATGTTACATTTCTACGAAACGGGGAAGAAATAACTTTCAATATAATGCGCCGGGCAATCAGCGTCAACCAGATCGAATTCACAATGCTTGACGCTGAAATCGGGTATATTGCAATGTATCAGTTTGCCGGAGAAGCTGAAAAGGAATTCGAAACAGCTCTTAACAGCCTGGTCGAAAACGGCGCAAAAAGCCTGATTATTGATCTTCGCGACAATACAGGCGGATGGGTTGAACAGGCGCGTGTAATCGGCGATCTTTTTATGGACAGGGGAGACCTCTGCTATCTTGTTTACAGGGATGGAACGGAAGATCATATTTACCGTACATATGACGGAAAAACTGATATACAGATTACCATCCTTGTAAATGAGAACACTGCGAGTTCCTCGGAAATCCTTACCGGTGCGCTCCGTGATGCTGCAGATGCCACTGTTGTCGGAACCAAAACATTCGGAAAGGGTATTGTCCAGAATGTTATGCCGGTAGGAAATAACGGAGCAGGTTATCAGATAACGGTCGCGGAATATTTTTCACCGAAGGGGAATAAGGTCCATCAGGAAGGAATTACCCCGGACGTGGTTGTGGAAAGGCCGGAAGACGATAACGGTACTTATGATTTCGCCGATCTTGAACATGATGTTCAGCTGCAGAAAGCGCTCGAAATCGCAAAGGAAAAGTTGAATTAAGCATAATACGGTGATACAATTCAGATGCGGCAGTAAACCAAAGCCAGGCCGAACGGTGAGGCGGAGGCCTGCTGCATACAGAACCTGATTGAGCGCTGAGAGAAATCAAAGCGCAAGATGGAAAGGGGGAATAAATATATGACAGTCTGCATGCGCACGGGATAGGAATATACCTTCCTGTGCGTTTTTTTAAGAGGATTACTGGGAGGCGGACCAAATGGAAAAACGTCTCGGATTTATAGGAATTATCGTAGACCGAAAGGACAGTGTTGCCGAAGTCAACCGGATTCTTTCCGGTTACGGATACTTAATCCGCGGCCGGATCGGCGTTCCGAATCATGAAAATGATTCAGCTGTCATTGGTCTGATCACAGAGGGAACCAACAATGAAATAGGTGCGCTGACGGGAAAGCTGGGAAATCTTCCGGGCATTACAGTAAAAAGTGCACTGGCACCTGAAAAGAAGACAGAAGGAGCAAATTGAAAATGAAAAAGTTAATTTCGGTTTTTCTGGCATTGATGATGATTCTTACAGCGGCTGCGGCAGTGTCGGAATCAGATTTTCTGATTGTTGCGCCGAACGGAGCGCCGTCGATTGCGGTGTCCGGGGTCTGGGCAGAAAATCAGGATGCGGTAAAAACAATCAATGCTGATACAATTGCAGAAGCATTTGGAAGCGGAGAAGCGGATTATATTATTGCACCGGTCAATGCCGGCGCGAAACTGTACAAAGCAGGCAAGTCTGCATACCGGCTGGCTGCGGTGCTTACATGGGGCAACCTGGTTTTTGCTTCCAGAATGGACAGTTTTACACCGGAAATGATAAACGGAAAAAAGCTGGTTCTTTTTGGTGAAAATACAATCAATGCTTCTATAGCTCTTTATGTTCTGGAAAAGAAAGGCATCGTTCCTGAAAGCATCGAATATCTCGCCGGAGCAGCAGAAACGCAGGCGGCGCTTCTGAACGGGGAAGCGGACATCGTTATGACTGCTGAACCTGCCATCACAGCTGCAAAAATGAAAGACGAAACCATTGCATCTTTTGCACTGAATGATTTATATAAGGAAATAACCGGCTTTGACGGCTTTACACAGGCCGGACTTTTTGTCAGTGCATCGACGGCGCAGGATAAACCGGAGCTCATTAAAACGGGACTTGAGAAAATACGTGTTTCAGTTGAAATGTGCCAGAGCGATCCGGAAACTGTCGCAAAAAATGCTGTAGCTATGGAAATTCTCCCGAAGGAACAGATTGTCATGAAAGCTTTGCCCGGATGCAGCATTCGGTGGATGGACGCTTCTGAAGCCAGGGAACAGATTGAGTATGCTGCGACAATCGATCTCAGCCAGTACGGCGGTGAACTTCCGGCGGATGATTTTTACTTTACCGCAGAATAAGGAACTGTAAATGCACGGCAAAAACAAGCAGTCTTTTGCCGCCTTCTGCCTGGGGCTGATAATGATCGGAATCCTTCTGCAGGCAGGCGGTAAGCTGAAAGGAAACCAGATTGTTTTTCCGGGCCTGCCCGAAATCGGGCAGGCCCTGCTGCGGCTGCTTGGTAAAACATCCACTTATGAAAAAATCGGGATTACGCTTATACATGTTCTTGAGGCGCTGGCGATTTCTGCCGGAATCGGTATAATCGTCGGACTTGCGGAAGGAATCAGCGAATGGGTTCATTCCTTTTTCAGGCCGCTGATGATACTGATCCGCTCCATGCCGATGATTGTTCTTGTGATTCTTATCATGTCAGTCATGAAATACCGTTATGTTCCTGTAACTTCAGCATGCATGATTTTGATTCCTGTTTTCAGTGAAGCTGTTTATGAAGGATGCAGGTCCCTGGACCAGGAACTGATTGATGTGTACCGGATGAACGGCGGATTTGGTTTCAGGGTTGCGGCGCAGGTTTATATACCGCTGATTGCAGGGTATCTGAGACAGGCTTTCACCAACGCTGCAGGTATGGGACTGAAGGTTGCTGTATCCGCCGAGTATCTGGTCCAGACAAACAATTCTCTTGGAAAAGCTGTATATTCAAGTGCTTACTTCAGTGATTACGCGGAAATATATGCATATGCAGTTATCATGATCGTTCTTGTTCTTTCCATAACAGAGATTCCTCTGAAGATCGTCCGCGCAGGCAGCCGGAAAGGGAACGCCTGAACTGAAGACATAAAAAAACCTGTGAATCATTGCATATTCCGGATGAACAGGTTATAATACCCTTTGCGGCGAATACCGTTGGATATGGAGGTTTCTGGATGTACAAACTTTTGCTTGTCTCAGACCGGGAGGATGTACTGAACGCATTTGCTCAGATAGATAACTGGGAACGTCACGGATTCAAACCCCCGCATATCCGGCACGATTACGAAGGCATGATTGACAGCCTGTCCAAACATCACGCGGATGGAATAGCAGTTGCGGTTGTTCCGGAAGAGGCAAAAAAAATCTACCCGTATCTTCAGGACCATTATCCGAATGTTCCTCTTTTCGAAGCGGGAACAACAAATGATGAAGTTCTTCGTTATCTGAACGAGCTGAATATTCTGCTGAACAGGATTCATGCAGACTTTTCCAACGATGGGTTCAGGGAAATTGATATGCTGATGGAATGCAGGCATGAATTTTTCCGCAAACTGATGACCGGGCGGATTGAACGGAAAGATGATCTTTTGCGGAATATGCATCTGCTTCGAAGCAGGATGAATCCGGAATCCACATGCATGATCGTGGAACTTCAGCAACCGGAAGAAACGGAACAGGACAAGCTTGAAGGCAGATGGCACTATGGTGCGGACCGGCTTGAATACACCCTGCGCAAATCCTTTGGCGGTGATGTTGAAGGGGTTCACATTCTTCCGGCGGTTCACGCTGACGGCCATATTCAGGTTCTTTGCTGTTCCCTGTCCGGAGCTGAATCCTCGGTAAAAACACAGGATCAGATGACAGCGCTGCTTACGACCCGTATCGCAGACGGAATTGCGCACCTGAAAGAGTATTTCGGTCTGGAACTTCATATTACCGGTATAAGGGTAATACCGTCGCTGTACGCTTTGTGTACTGACGCGGCGGAATAAGCATAAATAATTTAAAACAGGGAGGTACTGTATATGGGCATTATGGACAAAATCAGAGGCCAGCTGATCGACGTGATCGAGTGGACTGACAGTTCCAACAAAACAATGGTTCACAAGTATGACATGAACGGCAAGGAAATTATGATGGGTGCGCAGCTGACCGTTCGTGAGAGCCAGGTTGCGGTCTTTGTGAACGAGGGAGAGATTGCTGATATCTTTGAACCCGGCCGTTATGAGCTGCAGACAAGCAATATGCCGATCCTTACCGCTCTGAAAAGCTGGAAGTACGGATTCAACAGTCCTTTCAAATCCGATGTGTATTTTGTAAATACAAAGCAGTTCCTTGATATGAAGTGGGGAACAAGCAACCCGGTCATGATGCGCGATGCAGAGTTCGGGATGATTCGTCTCCGTGCCTTTGGTATTTACAGTTTCAAGGTTTCCGATCCCAAAAAATTCCTGACTGAAGTATTCGGAACATCATCCCTCTTTACGGTCGATGGTGTGGAAGGCCAGATTAAGCGTACACTGGTAAGCGGCCTCAGCGATGCAATTGCCGAAAGCAAGATTCCCGCCCTGGATCTTGCGGCGAATTATGATGAACTTGCAACCTTTGCGACGCAGACAATCAATCCCAAGCTGGCTTCCCTCGGCCTGACTCTTTGCAGTTTTGTCATTGAAAATATTTCGCTTCCCGAAGAAGTTGAAAAATCAATGGATAAAAGGACTTCCATGGGTGTTCTTGGAAATCTGGACCAGTATGCAAAATACCAGGCTGCGGAAGCAATGCGCGAAGCTGCAAACAATGAAGCCGGCGGCGGAATGGCCGGTATGGGCGTAGGCATGGGCGCAGGCGCAGCGATGGGTCAGATGTTCGCACAGAGTTTCGGCACCACTGCTGCTTCTCCTGCGCCGGCTGCCGGAGCTGTCTGTTCTGCCTGCGGCGCAAAGATTGCTGCAGGAGTAAAATTCTGCCCCGAATGCGGCGCAAAACAGAACGCTTCTGCTTTCTGCACCAGCTGCGGAAAGGAAATTCCGGCAGGAACAAAATTCTGTCCTGAATGCGGAGCGAAACAATAAATCAGCTGATCTGAAAACAGCCGCCTGAAAGACGGCTGTTTTTTAATGAACAAGGAAAAACAATGATTACGTTCTATACTTCGGAAAAGAGAATATCCATATCCTTGGCATAATCCCTGGCATAGGAATCCGGAAATACAAAGAGCATAAGATGGCGGCAATCAGCGAAAGCGTCAGGTTCTATACTGAAAACACTTTTCGGAATCTGCAGTGTGAGAAGATTTTCACAGTTTTCAAACGCAGAAGAGCCTATTTCCTCGAGATTGTCAGGAAGGATAACACAATTCAGGTTTTCGCAGCGTGAAAAGAGCATTGCGGGAATTGACCTGACGCCTGATCCGAAACGGACGGTTTCAAGCTGAGAGCATGACCCGAATACGTGCGGGCCAAGAGATTTCAGGCTGTCCGGAAGAACAATTTCCTCAAGGGAACGGCATCCTTCAAATGCAGATTCACCGATATCGACAAGCCCTTCCGGCATATGAAGTGATTTCAGGCTGCTGCAGCCGCTGAAGGCACAGGATGAAATGAAATGAACCGTATCAGGGATAAAAATGGATGAAAGGGAACTGCAGGCATAAAAAACGGAATAATCAATAACGGACAGGCTTTCAGGCAGCCTTATCTCCTGGAGAGAAGAACATCCGTGGAACGCATTCGGCGAAATCCTTGTAATGCTGTCCGGCAGGAAAACATTTTTAAGATTCCGGCAGCCGTAAAAAGCCTTCTGTTCAATAATATGCACAGAATCAGGAATATGAACAGCCTCAAGATAAAGACGGTTGGCGAAAGCCTCTTCGTCAATAATGGAAACAAAGTCAGGGACGGCATATTCTTTATCGTGCTTTTCAAACGGGTAGAATATCAGACGTTTATCCTTTTTGCTGATCAGAACGTTATCCTCCGACATAAAAAACGGATGATCGGGAGATAAGGTGATCAATGAAAGCGCAGTGCAATTGGAAAAAGCGCCGTTTCCAATCTTCTGAAGGCGGTCGGGAATATTGACTGAAGCAAGAGAATCACAGGAGGCGAAAGCATTGTCTCCGAGCTCTGTAAGATGCCTGGGAAGCGTAATAAAACGAAGGCTGCGGCATTCTGCGAAAGCCTCCGGGCCGATCAGGTGCAGTGTGTCCGGTAATGAAACCGTGGAAAGGGAGGAACAGGACTGGAAAGTGGAATAATTGATTTTTTTGACGGAAGAAGGGATGGAAATGCTTTTCAGGGAAGAGCATCCGATAAAGCACCACTCGCCGATGGTTTTAACGGTCTGCGGGATCGAGACAGATTCAAGTGATTCACACCAGGAAAACGCTGCTTCTCCGAGAGTGGTAACTGTTTCCGGAATAACTACAGACCTGATAAAGGAAAGCCAGGAAAACGCATTATCCGCAATGGAAGTAACCGGCTTTCCTTCATAGTGGTCCGGAATAACAATATGCAAATCCTTTCCTTCATAACTGTCCAGCTGCACATTACCGTCTCGTCGCATTGAAAAAAGAAAATCTGTCATAATCCCAACTCCTCCTTCCGAAGAAAATATGAATCAGGAAAGCATGGCGGCGCCGATGATACCTGCTTTAGAACCCAATACGGCAAGCTTGATATCGGGAATGGGGAGATCGTTATACAGCACATAGTTTGAGTATTCACGATGGAGAGGCTTCAGAAGGAATTCTCCTGCTTTGCTGACGCCGCCGCCGAGAACAATTACTTCAGGATCAAGGAAATTCACAACATTTGCAAGCGCCTGGGCAAGATAATGAATCCATTTTTCATATACTTTAACAGCAGTCTCGTCGTTTTCACGCGCCGCATCAATGACGGTCCGGGCCTCAATCTGTGATATATCATTGCCGGCGGACTGAAGAATGAGCGATTCCGGATGAAGGGAGACAGCTTCCCGGCCCATCCTGATCAGTGCGGTGGCAGAACAATAACGTTCAAGGCATCCACGGTTACCGCAGGTGCAGGGAACACCGTCAAGATCGAAAATCGTATGTCCGAGCTCTCCGCCGACTCCGTGAAAACCGCTCCAGATTCTGCCGTTCAGGATTATGCCCGAGCCGATCCCGGTTCCTATTGTAACAAAAACGCTGGAAGAGGTACCGGCACTCACACCGGCAACACTTTCCGCCAGTGCGGCAACATTCGCATCATTTTCAATAAAAAGAGGCGTGGAAAGATGCTTCCGGAATTCCTCACCGAACGGAACATGGTACCATCCCATATTTGGACATTTGTCTACCACACCGGTGGAAAGATTGGCGACCCCGGGAATTCCGACACCTACGCTTTCAATGCTGTCCGGAGAACAGCCCGCTGCCTCAGCAGTGGATACAACAGCAGCTGCTATGCGTTCCACCTGCTCCGAAAAAGGAATGGATGTATTGGTTGGTATCGAATCCTCAGCAAGAATATTCATTTTATTGTCGAGAGCTCCGAACTGAATACCGGTGCCTCCCACATCAATTCCGATACGTATCATAAGCAACCTCCTGTTTTATGAATCGTGAAAAGCGGATATCAGGTCTTTTGCGGCATTCAGACCTGCCCGTTTCAGGCTGTGATTTCGTGATGCAACTTCAACAATGATGGCGAGATTTCTGCCGGGTTTAATGGGAATTTTCAGGCAGGGAACAGATACACCGAGTATCTCTAGGAACCGGTCTTCCAGCCCAAGCCGATCAATCGGTTCATTCTCATCGGATTCCGAGGCGGTCAATTCCATAATCAGATCAATGGATTTGCTGACAGAAACCGCACCGATTCCGAACATGGCCTGCACATCGATCACACCGATGCCGCGGATTTCCATCAAATGACGGATTCGTTCGGGACAGGTTCCGATAAGGCGCTCCTCGGAGATCCGGCAGATATCAACAACATCGTCTGCAACAAGCTGGTGGCCGCGCTTTATGAGCTCAAGCGCAGCTTCGCTTTTTCCGACACCGCTTTTGCCTGTAAGCAAGACACCGACCCCGTAGACATCCAGCAAAATTCCATGGCGGAGAATATGCGGCGCAAGACAGCGGTTAAGATAATGTATGGCGGACACAGTAAATCGGCTCGTGACAGCCGGGGTGCGAAAAACGAAAACCTGATGCTGCTCAGCAAGCTCAAGAAGCTCCGGCGGGGGAGCCAGGTCCCTGCAGATTACAATGCACGGGATTCTGTATGAAAGATATTTGCCGAGTATTTCCCGGCGAGCCTCCGGTGTCTGCCGCTTCAGATAACCCATCTCGACCTTGCCGATCACCTCGGGACGATCGAAAGCAAAAAATTCATAGAAGCCGCAGAACTGCATTCCGGGCCTGTTCAGATCGGGCGTGCGAAAATCCCACGAATCGTTCGGAGAGGACACAAGACAATCGAGTTTCAGGGCCTCCTGAAAATCATGAGCATAGATCATGCCGCTCCCCCTTGTTCAAAAAACAATCTGCCAGATATTTTGCGACACCATCCTCCTGATTGGACAAACAGGTCCTGGCACATACCTCTTTAACCTCCGGCCAGGCATTTGCCACCGCCACGGAGCACCCGGCTGCTGCAAGCATCGGAAGGTCATTGAGACTGTCTCCGAAAGCAATGAAATTATCCGGACACAGGCCGAGAAGATCTGCCACTTTTAAGAGTGCAACACCTTTTGTGGCATTCGGCGGATTGAATTCAAGAAACCAGGGCTTGGAACTGGTAACAGAGGCACGGCCGGAAAAACGTTTCCTGGCAAGAACCAGCATTTTCCTGATTTTCTCTTCATCCGCCATCATAAGGATTTTTGTGCGCGGTTCACGGATATAAAGCTCAAGATTACCTACATATTCACCGGGAAGCATGGAAGACGCTGCATATCTGCGGGAATAATCGGATACTTCATTGAAATAGAAACGGTCATCGGAATAAGTCTGCGCATAGCATCCGAATTCATTCCCGAAGCGTGCAATTTCATGGCACAGATCAACAGAAAATGTTTCACGGTGAAGAATCCTGCAGTCCGAGGGATCCCATATCACAGCGCCGTTGCATGCAATGCAGAGAGAAACGCATCCAAGAAGGTCTGTAAAAGGCTTCATGCTCATAAGAGTACGGCCGCTGGCTGCAACAAACAGGAATCCCCGATGATGCAGCTCCCTGAAAACCTTCAGAGTCAGAGAAGAAACAGACAGGTCATCCCTGAGCAGCGTATCATCAAGATCAAAAGCAGCGGCTTTCAAAGACATCCCGCAGCAGGAATTCATGTTTTCAATCCTTCCACAGCGGCTTTCTGAGCAGGAATACAACGCATAAACTGTTCCATATAGCGGTCAAATCCTTTTTCATCATCCGGATCAGGAGATACCGTTGTTTTTTTCATGCCGGCAAAAACATGGTCTCTGAGGAAACTCTCAAGGGATTCACCTTTCTCACGGAGCAAAGCATATTCTGCGAGCAGGGCGATTCCCCAGGCGCCGCCTTCTCCGGCGGTTTCCATCACGGTGACGGGAGCGTGAATAGCGGCGGCAAGAAGATTCTGCCCGACGCCTTCAGTCTTGAACAGACCTCCGTGTCCGTATACTTCATCGATAGCGACATGCTCACGATTCATGATATCCATTCCGGCCTTGAGGGTTTCAAGGCTGGCATAAATCTGGGCGCGCATAAAATTAGCCATATTCATTCGGGCATCCGGCGTACGGATCAGCATGGGCCTTCCTTCAGAAAGGCCGGTAACAGGTTCTCCGGCAAAATAATTGAAGCTGACTATGCCGCCGCAGTCCTTTTCACCTTCCATGGCCTTTTTGAAAAGCCTGGTAAAAACTTCACCGGGGTCCGTATGAAATCCCATAATATCACCGAATTCACGGAAGAGGGCAACCCAGGCATTGATGTCTGAAGTACAGGAATTGCAATGCACCATTCCGACCTGACTGCCGACCGGTGTAGTAACAATGTCGATTTCGGGATAGACTGCCGACATTGGTTTTTCAAGTACAATCATGCTGAAAATGGATGTTCCGGCAGAGACATTGCCTGTACGCGGGCGGATGCTGTTTGTGGCTGTCATGCCGGTTCCGGCGTCCCCTTCCGGAGGACAGAGCGGACATCCGGGTTCGAGCTCACCGGAAGGATCAAGGAGGCGAGCGCCTTCAGCGGTAAGATTCCCTGCATATTCGCCGGCGGAAAGAACGGAGGGAAGAATATCTTTCAGCTTCCAGGGATAATTTTTTGCGGAAATCAATGTGTCGAAACTGCTGATCATACGGGAATCAAAATCACAGGTATCTGAATCAATCGGCATCATTCCGCTTGCGTCCCCGACGCCGAGGACTTTCCTTCCGGTAAGCAGATAATGGATCCATCCGGAGAGCGTAGTCAGGAAACGGATATCCTTAACATGAGGTTCATCGTTGAGAACAGCCTGATACAGATGGCTCAGGCTCCAGCGCTGAGGCATATTGAAAGAAAACAGCCGAGTCAGCTTTTCGGCGGCTTCACCGGTGATCGTGTTGCGCCAGGTCCGGAAAGGAACAAGAAGCTTCATGCTGCTGTCAAAAGGAAGATAGCCATGCATCATGGCGCTGACACCCATCGCGGCAATTTTCCTGAGGGGAGTGCCTGTTTCTCTGAGAACATTCCGCTTCAGATCGGCATAGCTTGCCTGAAGGCCGGAAAGAATCGCTTCTTCGCTGTAGGTCCAGATTCCGTTCACGTAATCATTTTCCCATTCATGGCTGCCGGAGGCTATCACTTTGTGATCACGGTCAATAAGCACACTCTTTATACGCGTGGATCCGAATTCAATACCGAGAATCGCGCTGCCCTCCGAAATCGGATTGTTCATTTTGAAACCTCCTGAAAATGTGTATCATTTTTTATATTTTAACAAAATCAGCTGTGAGTGTAAACTGTCAAAAAGATAAAAAGGCATCATTTTACATATCTGCGGGAGGGCTTCGGAGTTTTCATTCTGCGGCCTCTGCGGCGCTTGCGGAAAAGAACGGCTGCGATGACCAGAAAGGCAACGATTAAGGACGGACCAAGGAAAACCATTGCAAGTTCAAAGGAAAAAGGAGGAAACGGATTGGGGTCTGCGTAGGTTTCATTGATAATTTCTTCCAGTGTTTTCGGCGCGTTTTCACGACGTGCGACGGATCTCGACGCAGTAAGCTGATAGACGACAGGATCACCGTACTGCGGGAAATAAGTCATTGTACCGATCGTTTCCCCGGCGGCAATGGGAGCAGAAAAATCACGGGTATACTGAATCATCATGATATTGCTGAGATTTGCTGCCATGCGTTTCACTTCTGAGGAAGTTGTCGTAATTCTTGGGCTTGACGATGAAGAATCCTGCAGCTGGCATGAAAGCAGAATCTTGCCGCGGTTGGAATCAGAGGTTGAATAATTGTTTGTTTCAATCGTAATCGGATTCATGTTGTATAAATCCAGGGGAGTTACACTAACAAACTGGCTGAATCCGTAGTTCATGAGTTTGATGGTATCCGCCCAGCGGGCCCGTTTCCCGGTGAAAAGGACAACTGAAACCAGGCGGACGCCGTCCTTTTCGGCAGCGCCTGCAAAACAGTATCCGGATTGGGAATGAGAACCGGTTTTGATGCCGACTGCATAAGGATAATAATACTTATTCGGGCTTTCTTCGGAACCCGAAAGCATATATTCGGACTTTGTAGTAATCGTACGTGCACGCTGCATATTCGTTTTCGGTATCGACCAGGTAACAGCGCCGGCAATTTCCCGAAACTGATCTTCCTGCATAGCCTGACGGGCAATAATCGCTAGATCACGGGCCGTGGAATAATGATTGGCGTCATGATATCCGTGAGGATTGGCAAAATGCGTATTCGTGCATCCATACAGCGCGGCGGTGGAATTCATCAGGTCCACAAATTCAGGAATGGAGCCGGAAACAGTTTCCGCAATCACATTTGCACCGTCATTGCCGGAGAGGAGCATTGTACCGTAAAGAACGTCTATAAAACGGATTTCTTCTCCTGCTTTCAGATGCATGGTGGAAGAATCCTCTGGTACGGCAACAGCCGTATCTGAAACCGTTACATAGGCATAAAGGTCATCAACCATCAGAATCCCGAGAAGAACGGTAAGTATTTTTGTCGTGGAAGCCGGATACCGGATTTCATCCGGGTTTTTCTCAAAAATCACCTCACCGGTATCTTCCACCATCAGGATTGCGGAAAGAGCATAAAGCTGATCGGGAGACAGTTCGTCGGGATGATCCTCGTCATATTTTTCAGCATGCGGATTGAGCGTGGGCTCAGGGATTTTTTCCGTGGCTTCCGGGGACTCGGAAAACGCTCCGGAAACAGCCATAAGAAAGGAAAGGCACAATGCAAGCATGACAGATATGAATTTTTTCATGTTGTAGCTCCTTTCCTGATATGACAGCAGAAATCAACCGACGGGGACAGGAGACGGCATAAAAGCAGGAACAAGAGAGGAACCGGAAAGCTGAAGCGCAAGAAAAACAATTCCGACAATTGCAAGATATACAGCAAATACGCTCATAGGAACCTTCTCAATGATTTTCAACATAAACCGCAGGGCAAAGAAACCGGTAACGGCGGCGATTATAATCCCGACAGCCGTAGGCAGAGGGGCAATATACCTGAAATCACCGGCTTCAAGCGCCTCCTTTCCTTCCATAACGAGCGATCCGAGAATGGCCGGAGCGCTCATCATAAACGAAAAGGAAGCAGCTTTTTTTCTGTCCAGTCCGGAAAGAACACCGCCGAAAATCGTTGAACCGCTGCGGGACACACCTGGAAGAAGCCCGATACCCTGAAAAATACCCATCAGAACCGCCTGTACGGGTCCCGGCTTTTTCCCGGAAACAGGGCGGCGGAAAGAAACAATATCGCAGATCAGAAGGAAAAGGCCGGTAATCAGAAAAGACGCGCCAAGGAACCAGCCGCTGTCAAAAACGGCGAAGCCGTTTACATCAGGAAACAGCTTTTTCGCGATAAAGTAAATTGCAAGAGTGGGAAGTGACGCAATGATCAGATATATCAGCGTTCTGTTCCTGACAGGGTGACGGATCATGCCGAACCATTCATTGCGAAAAACAAGAAGAAGGGGGATGAGCGTTCCGACGTGGAGAAGGATGTCCATAACTTTGTATGCAGACTGCGTCTGCGACGTATTTCCCTGAATGCCGAGGAAAAACCGGGCAAGCAGAAGATGTCCGCTCGAGGAAACGGGAAGGAATTCACCAAGGCCCTGAATCAGTCCAAGCAGGCCCCCCTGCAACACATTCATACGAAAAACCTCCGTAAATACATTTCCAATTATTTTATCACACGAAAGCCTGTTTGGAAAGCTTGACGCGGTGAGACCCCTTCTATATAATAAATTGCCGAGTTTATCGGCTATTTTCCTGTTTGTAAGGAAGGAGATCCTGAAGGACCATGAAACTTGGTGTTGTCGGACTGCCCAATGTCGGAAAAAGCACTCTTTTCAATGCGATTACAAATGCCGGAGCGCAGGCGGAAAATTATCCGTTCTGTACAATCGAGCCGAATACCGGCGTTGTTATGGTGCCGGACAGCAGGCTGAATGTCCTTGCAGAGATGTACCATCCGAAGAAAGTCACGCCGACTACGATCGAATTTGTTGACATTGCAGGCCTTGTAAAAGGCGCAAGCCGCGGGGAAGGACTTGGAAACAAATTTCTGAGCCATATCAGGGAAGTGGACGCAATTGTGCATGTAGTGCGCTGCTTTGAAAATGAAAATATTATTCATGTCGACGGATCGGTGGATCCGGGCCGTGATATAGAAACAATTAATCTTGAACTGATTTTTTCAGATATGGAAACTGTTCAGCGCCGCAGGGAAAAAGCAGAAAAGAATTTCCGCGGCGGCGACAAAAAAGCAGGCGCAGAGGCGGAGCTTGCGGAGAAAATCTATGCTCACCTCGAAAGCGGAAAGCCGGCCCGTAACTACCCGGTAAGCGAGGAAGAAAAGGAAATCCTGAACGGCTGGTTTCTGCTGACAACAAAACCTGTGATCTATGCAGCCAATATTTCCGAAGACGACATCGGAAAAAACGAGAAAGATATTCCCTTCCTTAAAACCGTACATGAAATCGCAGATCAGGAAAAGGCTGAAATGATTGTCATATCCGCCGCGATAGAAGAAGACATTGCACAGATGAGCCCTGAAGAAAAAACAGAATTCCTGGAAGAGCTCGGGATCGGAGAGAGCGGACTGGACAGGCTGATAACTGCCTGTTACCGGCTGCTTGGCCTGATTTCTTTCCTGACAGTGGGAGAAGATGAATGCCGTGCCTGGACAATCCGTGAAGGAACAAAAGCGCCTCAGGCAGCCGGAAAAATACATACGGATTTTGAAAAAGGATTTATCCGGGCGGAAGTCGTTCCCTATGAGACCCTGATCGAACAGGGAAGCATGGCGGCATGCAGGGAAAAAGGACTGATCCGCAGTGAGGGCAAAGAATATATTATGAAAGACGGGGATGTAACGCTTTTCCGTTTCAATGTCTGACACAGGAAGGATGGGGCAGGATGTCACGTATGCAGTATTTCTGGAGCCGGCTTGGAAAAATGGACAAAAAAGCGATGTGGAATACAGCCGGCCTTCTGAAAAAGAAGAGCGGGAAAAGCAGGATCTGGCTCCTCTGCGATATGCTGAAATGCGCGGTGAAATACAATGCGGGGTATATGGATTACAAAATTGCACAGATGTACCGCCTGAATGATGAGCAGCGGAAAACTGTGATAACACGCGGGATATCCAATGACATTGTCCGCCGGATGAACAACAGGGAATTCTGGCATTATTTTGACGATAAAGCTGAATTCAACGAGCAGTTCAGGGAATGGATCCCGCGGAAATGGATTGTTGTGCGGGAAGATACCGATCCGGAAGAATTGTTCGCGCTTTGCAGAAATCAGAAGGAAATGATATGGAAACCGCTGGAAGGTTCCAGCGGACAAGGCATCCGAAAGTATTACCCGGAAGACTGGAAAAACGGCGGGGAACAGTTCAGGGCGCGTATGCTGCAGGATGGCGCGGGCATCCTGGAAGAAGTTGTTATACAGCACCCCAAAATGGCTTCGCTTTGCCCGACATCCGTAAACACATGCAGGATTGCCACTCTTCTCGGCGATAAACAGCAGGGCATTGTATATGCGTTTCTGCGAATCGGAAACGGGAAAGTCATGGATAATGTTGACTGCGGAGGAATGGCTGCCAGAATCGATCTGGACAGCGGAAAACTGCTGACTGTCGGAGCGGACAAACAGGGAAACACTTTTATCAAACACCCGATCACGGATACCAGCATTATAGGATTCCAGATTCCTTTCTGGAATGAAGCGAAGGAAATGTGTCTGAAAGCAGCTGAAAAATTCCCGGAAATGAGATTTGTCGCATGGGATGTCGCAATTACTCCCGAAGGTCCGACTTTTATTGAAGGGAACAGCTTCCCCTCACATGCCGTGCCGCAGTTTGCCGCGCATTATCCGGACGGAATCGGAATCCTGCCTGAATTCAGGAAGTTTATTGATTGCTGAACAGTATAATTTCAAGGATCTGATCTGCTGAGAAGCAATGGAGGAAACCGGAGCACGGTCAGTATACAGAAAGAAACCGCGCAGCTTCCGCTGCAAGCTCGTCGGGAATATCTGTGTCAATATTGTGTCCGAAGCCCGAATATAAAATCATTTTGCAATCGGGAAGGCATTCTGCTGTACGAATCATCAGTTCAGGCGTACTGATCGGATCGGCGGTTCCGCCGAGAATCAGAACAGGCGTCCTGAACGAGGACAAAACCCTGCGGAGCCCGGTTTCTGTCCCGCAAGCCATCATCGGACGGCCGTAATCAATCCTTTTTTCACGGGGATCAGCCTCCGGGAGATGATGAAGCCAATTTTCGCGAAGACGTCTGCGCTCGGCAATGCACGGATTTTTTGCCGGAGGATCAAAAGGCGGCGGGGCGGAAATAAGCCCCTGCAGCAGCATCTGCCGGTATGACATGATCCCTTTTTCCAGGCTGTGAGGGCCCGGAACGACGGCCACAAAAGCTGATACCCGATCGGGATGGCGCCACAGCAGATGCCAGCCGACACCTGCCCCATGGGATACGCCAAGATAAAAGAATTGCTGAATTTCAAGATAATCCGCAAATGAGACCATATCATGCGCAAAAATATCATACCAGGCATTCCCGTAATCTGTATCCACACAGTCAGAGGGTGAAAAGCCGCGGAGCGACAGGCAAAACACATGATACCCAAGGCTTTCCATAGCCTGCTGCATTCCCTCAGGATAGAATATACCAGCCATTCCGGAAAGAATGATCCGGTTTCCCGAACCAAACTCTTCATACTGAAGACGGATTCCGTCATCTGTAATAAAGCTTCCGGTTTTTTTCATCCGTGATTCTCCGTTTCATTCTGCATGTATCTTACAACCAGTTATATTCTTTTCCGGCTCCTGTTTCTCCTTTTATTCAATACAGTAACAATCGGCGGAACGCACAGATCAGGCAATTCTGACCACATTGCTTTTGATTATTGCCGAACTGTGCTATGATCTGAACAAATACAGGAAGAGAGGAATGCTGAAAATGCCTTTTATCGAAACAAAAACCACTGTAAAACTAAGTGAAGAGAAGAAAAATGAAATCAAAGCGGAGCTGGGAAGGCTGATTTCCGTACTCGGCAAAAGTGAAAAATATCTGATGGTAGGGATCGAAGACGGATACGATCTGTGGCTGGGCGGTGACAAGCTTGAAAAGGGAGCCTATGTATCAGTCAGCCTTTACGGAAATGCTCCCGAAGAAGCGTATGACAGGATGACAGGCCTTATCTGCGATTTGCTTGAGAAGGAACTTTGCATACCGGGAAACGCAGTTTATGTGACATACCATCCTGTAGAGAACTGGGGATGGAACGGAAAAAATTTCTGAATCCGGAATGGGGATAATCTGAAGGATCCGGAAAGGATAAAGAGGTATGAAAATAAACGATTATGATATTATACTGAAGCAGGCATACGAAGTGCTGAATGCGGATCCGCACTACATTCCGGCACTCAGCAATCTTTCAGCAGTTCTTATGGACGCGCTTCGCGACCTGAATTGGGCAGGTTTTTACATTCTTCGCGGAAATGTGCTTGTTGTGGGTCCTTTTCAGGGGAAACCTGCATGCATTCATATTCCGGCCGGAAAAGGAGTATGCGGTACTGCAGCGGCTTCCGGAAGGATGATAAACGTGCCAGATGTGCATTCATTTCCCGGCCATATTGCCTGCGACGGCGCTTCGGCGTCAGAAATTGTTATTCCGATACATAAAAAGGGTATAATTGCGGGAGTCATGGATATTGACAGTCCCGTTGCAGGCAGGTTTTCCGCTGAGGATGAAAACGGACTGCAGAAAATAGTTGAAATGATTGAAAAATATATCGTGTGGGAAGAATCATAAAGTAATTATTCCGGCAGGGAGAAACAGAAGGGAAAACGGTTCCGGGGATTCCGCGGACAAAACACTTCCCGGAAGAATTGAGAAACCGGTGAGGACAATGCGCTAACCCGTGATGACAAACGGAGAAGACTCTGAATGTAAAAACAGATACGGGGAAAACCGGCGCAATGTTCGCATATGGAGCTTTTTGCTTTTTCGGTTGGAAAGTGTTGATTTTAAAGAAAAGATGTGTTATTATTTCGATTGTTATGCGGGCGGTCCTCTGTCCGGTTTACGTGCCCCCTCCGTTCGGACCGGGCGCCGGAGTACGAACGTCTATAAGGGAAGGAGGCACTTATCATGAATGAGATTATTCGTTCCATCGAGGCGAAACAGATCCGCAGCGATCTCCCGGCATTCAACGTCGGCGACACGGTTCGCGTATGGGTGAAGGTTGTGGAAGGAAACCGCGAGCGTCTGCAGGCTTTCGAAGGTACTGTTATCGCCAAGCGCAACGGCGGCATCCGCGAAACATTCACGGTTCGCCGTGTGTCGTACGGTATTGGTGTGGAACGCACTTTCCCGATCAATTCTCCTCGCGTTGATCATGTGGATGTGATCCGCCGCGGAAAAGTCCGCCGCGCCAAACTGTATTATCTCCGCGCCCGTCAGGGCAAAGCGGCCAAGATCAAGGAAGTCAAACGCGTGTGATTTGTGCCGGTTCAGGATTGCTGCATTGGAAAATGCAGCAATCTTTTTTTCTGAAACATATTGTGAAGGATTTTAATCCGGAAATGTGTAAATATTTAATGATACGGTTTTAGACAAACAGAACTGCATCCATTATCTGAAAAGAACAGGAGACAGGACAAAATGAGAAACAGAGAAGTTGCAGCCGCAAAAGCAAGGGAGCTTGTCGGTAAAATGACCGTTGAGGAAAAAGCGTCCCAGTTGAAATATGATGCTCCTGCAATTCCAAGGCTCGGGATTCCTGCCTATAACTGGTGGAATGAAGTGCTGCACGGGGTCGCGAGGGCCGGAACGGCAACGGTATTTCCGCAGGCAATCGGCCTCGCGGCCATGTTTGACGAGGATATGCAGGAGGAAATCGCTTCTGTTATTTCCCATGAAGCCCGCGCAAAATACAACGGTCAGAGCAGTCACGGAGACCGGGATATTTATAAAGGACTTACAGTATGGAGTCCCAATATCAATATTTTCAGGGATCCAAGATGGGGCCGCGGCCATGAAACTTACGGCGAGGATCCCTATCTGACATCCCGCCTTGGAATTCGTTTTATCAAGGGTCTTCAGGGAGATGGAAAGTACCTGAAAGTTGCTGCATGCAGCAAGCATTTTGCGGTTCATTCCGGGCCGGAAGCGGTTCGGCACGAATTTGACGCAATTGCGAGTCCGAAGGATATGACGGAAACTTATCTTGCTGCTTTTGAAGCGACGGTAAAGGAAGCAGAAGTTGAATCCGTAATGGGTGCATACAACAGGGTTAACGGGGAACCGGCTTGCGGAAGCGAAACCCTGCTGAAAAAAACACTTCGTGAAAAGTGGGGATTCAAAGGGCATGTGGTCAGCGACTGCTGGGCAGTCCGCGATTTCCATGAAAATCACAAAGTTACAGATACTGCGCCGGAAAGCGCTGCCATGGCGATCAGAAACGGATGCGATCTGAACTGCGGCAATACCTACCTTCATCTGCTTGAAGCGCTTCATGAGGGGCTGGTTTCAGAAGATGAAATCACGACTGCCTGCGAACGTGTTTTCACAACACGCTTTCTTCTCGGCCTGTTCGATAATGACTGTGAATATGACCGGATTCCTGTAACCGATACAGATACGGATGAAAATGCCGCGCTTGCGCTCAGAGCCGCTGAAAAAAGCATGGTTTTGCTTGAAAACAATGGAATACTTCCGCTGGATCCTGAAAAAACAAAAACTGTAGCCGTGATCGGGCCGAATGCTGACAGCATTCCGGCACTGGAAGGAAATTACAACGGAACCAGCAGCCGATATGTTACTTTTCTTGAAGGAATAAGGACTTACTGCAGAGAGCACGGAATCCGGGTTCTTTACAGCCTCGGCTGCCATCTCTTCAAGGACAGGACATCCAATCTGGCTATGGCTGACGACCGCCTGGCCGAAGCGGAAATGTATTCGGAACAGGCAGATGTAACGATTGCATGTGTCGGTCTCGATGCAGGGCTTGAAGGCGAGGAAGGAGATACCGGAAACGAATACTTCAGCGGAGATAAAAATGATCTTCTGATTCCTGAAAGCCAGCGGAAGCTTTTGAAGGCGCTCAGAAAAAGCGCGAAAAAGCTTGTTACGGTTATCGCAGCCGGCAGTTCACTGAATGTTGCGGAAGGGGATGCAAAAATATTTGCATGGTATCCCGGACAGGCGGGAGGAACCGCCCTGGCCGAAATCCTCTTTGGAGAAGTAAATCCGAGCGGGCATCTTCCCCTTACATTCTACCGGAGTGTGGAAGATCTTCCGGCATTCGAAGATTACAGCATGAAGAACCGTACATACAGGTATTTTTCCGGGGACGTTCTGTATCCGTTCGGATATGGCCTCAGCTATACAAAATGGGAAATTGCCCGTGCTGAAAAATCAGGAAACACGATTATTGCTGACGTTTCAAACAAGGGAAAAATGTCCGGAGATGCTGTCATACAGGTTTATGTGCGCTGTGAGAGCCCGGATGCGCCGCTTCATCCGAGACTGTGCGGATTTGCGCGGATCAGCATTCCCGCAGGAGAGACCAGAACAGTTTCGGTTCCGCTCGACAAACTGACAGATACTGTTGTGAATGAGCAGGGAGAGCGAATCAAAGCAGAGACAGCTGTCTTTTTTGTCGGTATGAGTCAGCCGGATGAGAAAAGCGTTTCTCTCTGCGGTGTCAAACCTGCAGAGATCCGATAAAAAGATACCGTACACTGCAGTTTTCAGGGATGATTAAATATGTTTACAGGATTCAGTGAAGAAACAATTGAGTTTTTTCTCGATCTGAGATTTCATAACAGTACCGCTTTCTTCCATCAAAATCATGAGCGATATGTGGAAGTTGTTCAGCGTTTATTTTATGAAATGATTGCGGATCTGGGCCCTGATATGCTGAAAATAGACCCGGAAATGGAAATCAGACCGCATAAATGCCTTTCCAGGATTCACCGTGACACCCGGTTTACTAAAGACAAAAGTCCATACAGGGATCATCTGTGGTTTCTGTTTCGTCATGCCGGCGAACAACGGGAGAAATCACTTTTCTACTATTTTGAATTTGGGCCGGACCGCCTGGGCTGGGGAATGGGATTCTGGGATGAAAACAGGGAAGCTCTTGATCTGTTTCGCAGCCGTATGCTTGCCAATCCTGACGGAACACTCGCATTGCTGGATGATCTGAACCTTGCCGGGCATAAAATGGTTCTTGGCGGGAGCACACATAAAAAATTGCCTGTTCCGCAGGAAATCCCCGAAAGACTTGTCAGGTGGTACCTTGCAAAGGACTTTTATATATACAAGGAAAACCCTGATTACAGAAATGTATATTCAGAACGGATTCTGCAGGAGGTGCGCAGGGATTTCAAAGCGCTTGCTCCGCTGTACAGACTTCTTCGCGGTTATGTGGATAAAATAAGTACCTGATAAATTCAGGTTATGCCTTAAAACAATTAGACGGATGCAGACTGTAAAACTGGTTCGATGAATCCGGAACACAGAAAAAAACATTTTCCGGTGCTGTCAGCAGACCGGAGTATTATTTGTTCGCCTTGAAGAGCCATATGCCCGTGTATTATAATATATAGGAATACGAAACAGTAGGGAGCTGCCTTATGGAGAATTCTGCACTGCCGATCAACTGGTATCCCGGGCATATGGCAAAAACAAAACGTATTCTTTCCGAACAGATCAGAAAAATCGACCTTGTTCTTGAGCTTTGCGATGCCCGGCTTCCTTTTTCAAGCCGCAATCCGGTAATCCGTCAGCTTGCATCAGGGAAAAAACAGGTGGTTCTCCTGAACAAATCCGATCTGGCCGATCAGGCTGAAACCGGGAAGTGGCTTAAGCTGATCAGGAAAGAAGGATCGGAAGCTTATGCGATTGATTCCAGAAAGCTGAAAAGCAAGGAACTCGTCCAGATAATTCAGAAAGCAACAAAGGAAACCGCTGAGAAAGCCCTTGCACGCGGGATCCGGAAAACCATAAAAGTCATGGTGCTTGGTGTTCCGAATGTCGGAAAAAGCACTCTTATCAATTCGCTGAAAGGAAAAGGAATTGCGCAGACAGGCGATCGTCCCGGCGTCACAAAAAGCAATCAATGGATTAAAATCTCTCCCTATCTCGAACTGATGGATACACCCGGGATGCTATGGCCGCGGCTTGACGACCAGCAGGCAGCAAAACGCCTGTGCTATATCGGCTCCGTAAAAGATGAAATAAGTGACCTGTACAATCTCGCACTGTCCCTGCTTGAAGAATTGAGTGAAAGCAGTCCGGAGGCTGTTTCGGGACGATTCCATATAGATGACTGTTCTCTGAAAGGGCAGGAATTGATGGACGCGGCATGCAAAGGACGCGGCTGGCTGCTGAAAGGGAATGAGCCGGATTATGACAGGGCGTCCAGAATTGTTCTTGATGAATTCAGAAGCGGCAGGCTCGGCAGGATCACGCTTGAAAAGGCGGAGTCGTTGAAAATGGAAGCATTGAGAGACCGGAATGAGGAAACAAAGCATGATCAGACGTGAAGACAGGGTAAATGAACTGATTGCATATGACCGGCAGTACCGTATTCCGGGAGTCGTGGTTGCCGGTATGGACGAGGTAGGAAGAGGTCCGCTGGCAGGCAATGTCGTTACGGCCTGCGTTGTAATGCCGGAAGAGCCGCTTGTTCTGTGGGTGGATGACAGCAAGAAACTGAGCGAGAGCAGACGTGAAAAAGTCTATGAAGAAATTATGGCGATTGCGCAGTTTGCAGAGATCGGGGAAATCGGTCCGGAAGAAATCGACCGGATCAACATTCTGCAGGCAACAAAAAGCGCCATGCGGATTGCAGCGGGAAAGGTTCCGGCGGATTGCTTCCTGATAGACGCTGTAACCAACCTTGGTCTGAAAGGCCGGGAAATACCGATTATAAAAGGGGATGCAACATCCTACAGTATTGCCGCTGCAAGCATTGTCGCAAAAGTGACAAGAGACCGTCAGATGGCTGAAGCTGACAGGCTTTATCCTGAATACGGTTTCGCAAGAAATAAAGGATACGGGACAAAGGAACATATCGAAGCGCTGAAAAAATACGGACCGTGCCCGATTCACAGAAGGTCATTTATCAGGAATTTCATATGAAAGATACGTATGAGACAGGCCTCCGCGGAGAAAAAGCAGCAGAAGAATATCTGACGGAGAAGTACGGGATGATTCTTCTTGAACACAGGTTTCGTACCAAATGCGGCGAGATCGACCTGATTATGTCTGACGGGGACACAACGGTTTTTGTTGAAGTAAAAACAAGAAAAACAGGAAAAACAGGGGACGGGCTTTCCGCGGTCAGCGGCATAAAGCAAAGAAGGATTGCCAGGGCGGCCAACCTGTATCTGATGCAAAAGCAGCGGATGTGGCAGCCCGTCCGTTTCGACCTGATTGAAATCATAGGGGAAGAAATCCTTTATCTTCCCAACGCGTTTCAGCCATATGGCACTTTCATGCATTAGCGGAAAGGATGATCTGCATTATGAAAAGAACAGGAACCGGATATTTTCTCCTTTTCGTTTTCATTGCCGTTATGCTTTTTCTTTCCGTTGCCAGGTGCGAAAATAATACAGAAAGCTCAAATCTGTTGTATAACGGTGATTTTGAAATTACCGGCGCAGATGCTTTACCTGATGGCTGGCTGACGGAAGCTTACCGAATGAATCCGGGATATTCCGTTTTCTGCGCTGCGGAAGGAATGGAAGGAAAAGATTCAAAATCGGTTTCTATCCGGAATGTTTCCTTGAATGACGCCCGTTTTTTGCAGACTGTTGAAGTCGAACCGGAAACAATGTACTGCCTCAGCGGATACGTCAGGACATCCGGGATTTCGGAAGGCCATGGGGCGAATCTCAGCATTGAAGGCATATATGGCTTCAGCAAAGAGATTTTCGATACGGGGGACAGCTGGGAGAAGGTAGAGTATTACGGTGAAACAGGTCCTGACCAGTATGAAATAACCGTTTTTGCCCGTGTCGGCGGTTACAGCGGTGAAAGCAAGGGAGAAGCTTCGTTTGACAGTCTGTCGCTGAAAGCGGTAGATGAATTGCCGGAAGGCGTTATTGCCGATCTTTGGTTCCATCCTGAATCCTACGGCGATGATGATGAAGACGAATGGGATTCCGGGGAAACTTCAAAACAGACCGGATCCTGCTGGCCGGCCCTGATTTTCATCCTCATTCTTTACAGCATGGCTTTCGCTTCTGTAATACATCATCTGAACAAAAATAAAACATCCGGTCAGGAAGCCGGGAAAAATATAAAAGCCGGAATTCTTCTTGTCATGACATCAGCTCTGCTGCTGAGGATTGTTCTCTGCTTCCTGATTGAAGGATACAGCGTGGATGTCAATTGCTTCAGAAGCTGGGGATACACTATGGCCTATAACGGCCCCTCGGGTTTTTATCAGGCAACAAGCTTCTGCGATTATCCGCCGCTGTATATGTATTCGGCAGGACTGAGTTCCTGGCTTTCCGATACGCTGAAGCTCAGTGACGGGTTGGCACGTGTAGCATTTCGCCTTTTTCCATGCCTGTGTGATGTTGCCGGATGCGTGCTGCTCCTGAAATATGCGGAAAGGAAAACACGAAAAGAATCATTTTCTGCTGCAGTGATCTTCATCTTCGCTTTTAATCCGGCAACTGTCCTGAACAGTGCTGCATGGGGACAGATGGACAGTGTTCTCTGCCTTGCGCTGCTTGCTGTTGCTCTTTTTGCTTCCGAAAAGAAATGGATTTTCGCTGTTTCATTCTACGTGACGGCGGTTCTGATCAAACCGCAGGCACTTATGCTCGGACCGCTCGGCCTGATTTATATGATCATGTCAGGGATAAGTGACAGAAAAGAATGGAAAGGAATTCTGACAGGAACCGGAACCGGCATTCTTCTGATAATTCTGTATATTCTTCCTTTCGGAATTCACCAGGAGCCGGGATGGCTGATCAGTCTGTATTCAAAAACGCTTTCCTCCTATCCCTACGCTACGGTCAATACGGCAAATCTGTATTATCTTGCCGGTGGAAACTGGAGCGCGGTCGGCAATACTGCCCATTTTTCGGTTTCGGCCTTTTTTGCGGCAGCATGCGCCGCACATGGAGTCTGGCTGATCATCCGGAACAAAGAAAAAAAGTACATATGGGTGGAAGCAGCCCTGGCAGGAGCGTTTACCATCTGGTTCATCCTTTGCGGCGCGCTTGGATTGTCCTGGGTTTATCCGGGAACCGGAGCCATGGTCTATGCCTTTATGATAGTTATTTCAATGGCTGTCCGGAAAAAAGATATCCGTTTTCTTCCTTATCTCGGAGCATTACTGTTTATTCTCCTGTATGTCTTTGGCGTAAAAATGCATGAGCGTTATCTTTTCCCGGCGTTTCTTCTGCTTTTATTCTCCTGGGTTCTGCAGAAGGATCGGAGGATTCTGTATCTGCTCCTGCTTTTTTCCGGGACTGTTTTCATCAATGAGGGAATTGTTCTGGACAACAGTATCCGGCTCGGGGCTGAACTCGGCCATCTGAATCCGGATACTGCATGGCTCGCCGATATTCTTTGCATCCTGAACATTTCCGGAGCACTGATGGCAGTTTCTCTCGGGTATTCTCTCATGAGCAGGCATCCTGCGAAAGAATTTCTGAAAATTCATGCAATACTTCCTGTAAGGACGCTTGAATCCGGTAGAAAAGCGGACGAGTATCATCCGGATCATTCTCTTTACTGGAAAAGAAAAGATACGGTGATTCTTCTCTGCATTACCGCAATGTACAGTATCCTTGCCCTCACAACACTGGGAAGCAGTAAAGCCCCGCAGACAGCATGGAGCTCTTCCGGCGATGAGGAGCAGATTGTTTTTGACCTTCTTGAGGAACGCGACGATGTCCGGATGCTGTATTTCGGTCAGGTGAGCCAGAGTAATTTTACTGTTGCTCAGAGCAGCGACGGAAGAAGCTGGTCCGATGAAGTTTATGCCCAGATGAATCAGGGGCAGTGCTGGAAATGGAAATATGTTACCCAGTCCTGGGATGACGGAACTGAAGAACGTTCATTCAATAACAGCACGGATTATATTGTTCATTTTTCAGGAAGATATATCAGGCTTTCTTCATGCCAGGTCGGACTGACCCTGAACGAAATTATTTTCAGGGATCCTTACGGGAATACGATTCCGGCCAGAATACTCCAAAGAACAGGAAACATTTTTGATTCTGCTCTTAATTCGGATCCGGAAAAGCTGCTTGATGAACAGGATACAATGGAAAAACTTCCGTCCTTTTCATGGACAAAGCAGGAAGGTGAAACACAGCCCAGCTGGTGGAACAGCACATATTTCGACGAGATCTACCATGCGCGGACAGGTTTTGAGTTTACAAAAGGAAGCGTCCCCTATGAAACAAGCCATCCTCCGCTGGGGAAAATCTTTATCAGCTGGTGCATCTCTGCTTTTGGGATGACTCCCTTCGGATGGCGTTTCGCGGGAGCAGCCGCCGGAATCCTGATGCTTCCCGGAATATATCTTCTGGCTAAACAGTTAAGCAAAAAAACGTGGATTGCCGGAACGGCATGCGGATTGCTTGCACTTGACTGTATGCATCTGACCCAGTCACAGATCGCTACGATTGACAGTTTTCCTGTCCTTTTTATCATTTTTGCGTTTTTCTTCATGCTGAGGTTTATGCAAACAGATCTTTCCGCCTGCCGATTCAGGACTGCTGCGATTCCGCTGGCCTGTTCCGGATTCTTTATGGGCCTTTCGATTGCAAGCAAATGGATCGGGATTTACGCCGGAATCGGACTCGCCATTCTATATTTCTGGCATTGTATCCGGTCCGTTTGCATTGCCGGAAGCAGAAGCGAACAAGGAAAAACAGATGTTTTCAGGCGGGTTTTTATTCTTTCAATGTGGTGTGTACTGTTTTTCGTTGTGATTCCCGCAGCACTCTATCTGCTGAGTTACATTCCTTACATGGCATACAACACACGCATCCGAAGCTTCGGAGATTATCTGAATGCTGTCTGGCGGGCGCAGGAAAGCATGCTCAGCTATCACAGCACGCCCGGACTCGGTATGGACCATCCTTTCTATTCTCCGTGGTGGGAATGGCCGATCATCGGAAAACCGATGTTTTATGCCACAGAACAATACATTCCCAAAGAGGCCTATCTTCATCACAGCATTTTCAGCTTCGGCAATCCTGTAGTGTGGTGGGGAGCTCTGGCTTCTGTTCCGGCAGCGCTTTATCTCTGGGCCCGTGAAAAACATTACAGAATCAATGGTTCCGAAGAACGGTGGCATATTCTCAGCTGCAACTGGGATATCCGGTTTGAATTCGTATTCATCGGCCTGCTTTCACAGTATCTCCCATGGGTTCTTGTTCCGAGAGGTACATATATATACCACTATTTTGCAAGCGTTCCTTTCCTGATTCTGTTGATATCCGTGTGCCTCACAGGTGAATCCGCAAAGCATGAAAAAGCATACAGGATTGCGGGATGGATTGTGATTGCGGCAGCCGGATTGCTGTTTGTCCTTCTTCTTCCTTATACTACAGGCATAGCAGCTCCGGCCGGATGGCTGGAAATCGGAAAAAACGTTCTTCATATCTGGTATTAAGCCAGGGATGCGGGGAGAATTGCAGCCATATGAGCAACGAAGTGATGACATATACGATGAGCATGGGCGTCAACGGGGTGAAGGGGTATCCTGTCCATGTGGAAGTCTTTGGTATGGGCGGTATTCCCGGAATGGAAATCATCGGCCTTCCGGATGCTTCCGTACGGGAAAGCAGAGACCGCGTAAATGCTGCAATTATCAACAGCGGTTTTGAATTGGTCGCCAGAAGAATTACGGTGAATCTTGCACCGGCAGATATGAAAAAGGAAGGTCCGTCATTTGATCTGCCGATCGCAGTAGGCGTCATGATTGTTATGGATCAGCTGCATCCGGATGATCGTTTTGAGGCAGAGGATACTGTCTTTTTCGGAGAACTCAGCCTGGACGGAAGAATACGTCCCGTAAACGGCGCGCTGCCGATGGCAATCAGCGCAAAAGAATGCGGCATCCGGAACGTGGTGCTTCCGGAAGAAAACGCAAAGGAAGCCGCATGCATTGAAGGATTGAATATTTATCCGGCTTCTACGCTGAAACAGGTAATCCGCCATATAGAAGGGACAGAATGCATTCGCCCGCAGAAGCAGATTTCCTATGATGATATATCCGGAGAACGGATATTGGTGTCAGACATGAGCCAGATCCGCGGTCAGCATGCTGCAAGGCGCGCTCTGGAAGTTGCGGCAGCCGGCGGGCACAACATGCTGATGATCGGCGTTCCGGGAAGCGGCAAAACGATGCTGGCCAGATGCCTTCCTGGAATTCTGCCGCCAATGACATTTGAAGAGTCCCTGGAAACGACGAGGATTCATTCCATCTGCGGACGGCTTGCACCCGGAAGCGGACTGATGGTAGTCCGTCCGTTCTCCTCACCGCATCACAGCGCTTCTGTGATTTCCCTGATTGGCGGCGGGCCGAACGCAAAACCGGGAGAAGTTTCACTTGCTCACAATGGCGTACTGTTCCTTGACGAGCTTCCTGAGTTCAGCCGTGCTGCGCTTGAGGCATTACGGCAGCCGCTGGAGGATGGGGTTGTCTCAGTGTCCCGAATACGGCACCAGGCACAGTACCAGTCAGCATTTATGCTCATAGCTGCCATGAACCCCTGCCCGTGCGGATATTATGGAAGTGATTCACATCCATGCAGATGCACCCCGACGGAAATCCGCAGATATCTTGACAGAGTATCCGGGCCTTTGCTTGACCGTATTGATCTTCAGATTGAAGTCGATGCCGTACCGGTGCAGGAAATCAGACAGAATTCTCAGGCAGAATCCTCTTCTGTGATTGCAGGGCGTGTCGCAGCAGCAAGGGCGCTGCAGCAGGACAGATACCGGACAGAATCCTTTCACAGCAATTCACAGCTAAAAAACAGTTCGATTCCAAAGTATTGCCCGGTGAGCAGGGAGGGCGAAATCCTTCTGAACGCAGCGGTGGAATCCATGCGCCTCAGCATGCGGGCATACAGCCGAATTCTGAAAACAGCCAGAACCATTGCGGATCTGGATCACGAAGAAATCATTTCATCTGCACATATTGCAGAAGCTGTCCAATACCGGGAGCTTGATCAAAAATACTGGAGATGACGCTGATTGCTGTATGAAAGAAAAACATATGACGCCTGGCTTGCTTCCGCTGAACTCCCTTATGATTCACTCATTCTGCTTCTGCAAGAACTGAAAACATCCGAAAATGTTTATGCATCCTTTGGAAAATCAGTGAATCCCGTTTTTCAGCTGATTCCGGATCAGTACAGAAAAAGGATGAAAGACAATGCAGGCGATCTGACGCTTTCGTTTTTTCAGAATCAGATGCATAAACACGGAATCTGTTCCTTGACGATTGAAGACGCAGATTATCCGAACATCCTCCGGGAAATTCCGGATCCGCCGGGAATCCTTTTTTTCGAGGGGGACAGGGAATGCCTGAAAAAAGAAAAAAAGATCGCCATGATTGGAAGCAGAGCTGCTTCGTACAGCGGAAAACGGGCGGCGGCAAAAATCGCTTCAGATCTGAGCCGGAACGGTATATCCGTTGTCAGCGGATTTGCATGCGGCATTGATTCGGAATGCCATCGCGGATGCATTGCAGGCGGAAGTCCGACGATTGCCGTAACGGGATGCGGACTGGATATTGACTATCCGGCGCAGAACCGGGAACTGCGGAGCGAAATGCTGAAAAAGGGCGGTCTGATACTCAGTGAATATGCTCCGGGAGTGAAACCGCTCGGATGGCACTTCCCTTACAGGAACAGAATCATCAGCGGAATAAGCAATGCTGTGATTCTTATGGAAGCAAAAATTCGTTCCGGAAGCATGACAACTGTCACTCATGCACTGAACCAGGGAAGGGAGGTGTTTGTTTATCCCGGGGATCCGGTTTCACCGCTTTATGAGGGAAACCGTCTGCTGCTCCGTGAAGGCGCCCGCTTTTTTACAGAAGCTGACAACATTCTTGAAGACCTGAACTGGCTTGACAATCTTCCTTATATAATGCAAAATAGCGAAGGTTCGGCTAATGCTGTTCCGGAAAACAACTGCGAAGCGATCGTTTACCATGCCCTGGAAAAAGGCGGACTCGGATTCGATGAGCTTCTGAATCTTTCCGGGGTAACTCCGCAGGAACTTATGAGCACCCTGACGATAATGCAGATCAAAAAAATGATCGAACCGCTTCCCGGAAAACAATACCGGCTGAAAACATGAAGATCCTTTGATAAAGGAGTAATTATCCAGATGGCTAACACAAAGCAGAAACTGATTATTGTGGAATCTCCGGCCAAAGCAAAAACCATTGGCCGCTATCTTGGAAAAGGATATAAAGTTGAAGCTTCACAGGGGCATGTCTGTGATCTTCCGAAAAGCCAGCTCGGCGTGGATCCGGAAAATGACTTTGAAATGAAATATATCACGATACGCGGAAGAGGGGATATCCTCAGCCGGATCAGGAAAGAAGCAAAGAATGCTTCTCAGATCTATTTCGCGACAGACCCTGACCGTGAAGGAGAAGCTATCAGCTGGCATCTTTATCATGTGCTCGGAGTTGACGAAAGCAAAGCATGCCGGATCGAATTTAATGAAGTAACCAAGAAAGCGGTTCAGAACGCAATCAAAAATCCGCGCAAGCTTGATATGGGACGGATTGACGCTCAGCAGGCAAGGCGTGCGCTGGACCGGTTGGTTGGGTATAAAATCAGCCCTCTGCTCTGGGCCAAAGTGAAAAAAGGCCTTTCGGCCGGCAGGGTACAGAGCGTTGCGACGCGTATGGTTGTTGACCGGGAGAATGAAATCAATGCGTTTATACCGGAAGAATATTGGGATATCGCAGCGGACTGCACAGCAGGAAGCGGGAATAAAAAGCAGGAATTCCGGTGCCGCCTTGCTTCTGTCAGCGGAAAAAAGGCAGTTGCTGCAAACAGCAAAGATGCTGAGGAAATTTGTTCGATTATACGTAAGGACCATTTTACTGTCACAGATGTTAAAAGTAAGGAACGCCGCAAACTTCCGGCTCCGCCTTTTACAACTTCCAGCATGCAGCAGGAAGCCAGCAGAAAACTGAGCTTCACCACTTCCCGTACCATGCAGATTGTTCAGCAGCTGTACGAGGGCGTAGAGATTGCAGGAGAAGGAATTCAGGGGCTTGTTACTTATATCCGGACTGATTCCGTACGTATCAGCGATGAAGCAATGGATGCCGTCCGGGCGTATATTCCTGTACGGTTTGGTCCGGACTATCTGCCGGGAGAAAAAAACGAATTCAAGGGAAGAAAAAATGCGCAGGATGCGCATGAAGCCATTCGCCCGACCAATATAGAAAGAACGCCGGAAAGTATAAAAAATTCACTGAGCCGGGAACAGTATATGCTTTACAGGCTGATCTGGAACCGCTTCATTGCAAGCCAGATGTCCGCTGCTGTATATCAGACGCTGACAGTTGAGGTTACCGGAGAAAAAGTGGGCCTGCGTTTTTACGGAGAGCACAAGACATTTTCCGGATTTACGACACTCTATGAGGAAGGCGCCGATGAAAACGTTGATTCTGTGGAAATGAATCTTCCTGTCCTTAAGGAAGGACAGGCTGTTCAGATCCTGAAAATACACAGTGACCAGCACTTTACACAGCCTCCGAACCGATACACAGAAGCGAGCCTTGTCAGAACGCTGGAAGAAAACGGAATCGGAAGGCCATCCACCTATGCTCCGACAATTTCCACCATCATTTCCCGCGGATATGTATCCAGAGAGAAAAAACGCCTTTTCCCGACCGAACTTGGTATTAAGGTCACGGAAATGATGAATAAATATTTCAGTGAAATTGTAGATACTGAATTCACCGCTTCCATGGAGTCGCAGCTGGATGAGGTGGAAGAAGGACAGGAAAACTGGAAGAAAATCCTTCGGGAATTCTATCCTGGATTTGAAAAAACGCTTCAGGTTGCCGAAAACGAAATTGAGAAAATCGATATCAAGGATGAAGTCAGTGACGTTCCCTGTGATCAGTGCGGCGCAATGATGGTATATAAAATGGGAAAATTCGGCAGATTTCTTGCATGCCCGAATTTCCCGCAGTGCAGAAATACAAAACCGCTGCTGACCTATATCGACGCTTCATGTCCAAAATGCGGAAAAAGACTGCTGGAGAAAGTCAGCAGGAAAAACAGGAAATTTTACGGATGCGAAGGATACCCTGAATGTGATTTCGTAAGCTGGGATAAACCGGTGTCGGAAAAATGTCCGCAGTGCGGAAGCTATATGGTTGAAAAGCATAATTCAAAAGGTAAGAAAGTTTTCCTGTGCTCCAATGAAAGCTGCCGTTACAGATCCGTTGCTGTCACGGATGAGGAAGAAAACGATGAATGATCTGTGTGCCTGCGTTATCGGTGCCGGGCTTGCCGGCTCAGAAGCTGCATGGCAGCTGGCGAAGCGCGGCATCATGGTCAGATTGTATGAAATGCGTCCGGCATCAGAATCTCCGGCTCATCATACTGACAAATTTGCAGAGCTTGTCTGTTCAAACAGCTTCAGAAGCGACAAAAGATCCAATGCCGTGGGCCTTCTGAAAGAAGAAATGCGGCGGCTTGATTCATTGATTATGCGATGGGCAGATCAGACGAGGATTCCTGCAGGGGATGCGCTTGCCGTAGACCGGGAAGCATTTTCCTCCGGAATCACTGATACGCTGCAGCGCCATCCGAATATTACTGTTATCCGGGAGGAAGCAGATCATATTCCGGAGGGACCGGTAATTATTGCAACCGGACCGCTGACCAGTAAAAAGATGGCGGATGCAATTGCTGCTTTGCCCGGACTTGGTACGCTGAATTTTTATGATGCTGCCGCTCCGATTGTTTTCAGGGAATCTCTTGATGAAAGCAGAATATACTGCCTGAGCCGATATGGCCGCGGAAACGATTACTTGAACTGTCCGATGACGAAAGAAGAATACAATTATTTTATAAATGAACTGGTTGCTGCCGAAACCGCGGAGATCCATGGATTTGAAGAGAGAAATGTTTTTGAGGGCTGTATGCCGATTGAGAGCATGGCAAAACGCGGAAGAATGGTCCCGGCGTTCGGACCGATGAAACCGGTCGGACTTCCGGATCCGAGGACAGGAAAGGAACCTTTTGCTGTAGTTCAGCTTCGGAGAGATGATTTCAGCGGCACCATGTATAATATCGTCGGCTTTCAGACCCGGCTGAAGGTCGGAGAACAGAAGCGGGTTTTCGGGCTGATTCCCGGTCTGGAAAACGCTTCCTATGCAAGGTTCGGCAAGATGCATCGGAATACTTTCCTGAACAGTCCGGGATTCCTGAATAACCGCTTTGAAATGGTCCGGAGGCCTATGTGCTATTTTGCAGGGCAGATGACCGGCGTGGAAGGATATGTTGAAAGCGCAGCAAGCGGTCTGTACGCCGCCCTTTCCCTTGCAAACCAGATGCTGGGAAATCCGCCGGTAGTATTTCCGGGATATACAGCAATCGGGTCGCTTGGACGATATATTTCAGAAGAAAACCGGCATTTTCAGCCTATGAACTGTACCTTCGGGATTATTGACCCGATCCCGCTGCGTCCCGGACAAAAACGAATCCGCGACAAGAAGGAAAGATACGAAGCCATATCGATGCGGTCTCTGCAATATTTTGATTCTGTCATTAAAGAGCAGGAGGGGAATAAATGAGCAGTCCATTCAGGGGGACCACGATCTGCGCCGTAAGGAGAAACGGGCAAACCGCTATTGCGGGAGACGGCCAGGTTACCATGGGAGAACATACAATTTTCAAAAC
>JAEEGL015902457.1_pt1 | contig 61959 bp, 52 predicted proteins | sample 9134231 | NCBI WGS metagenome assembly JAEEGL01 (sample SAMN16246548, study PRJNA631951) | gut metagenome | biome: gut microbiome; feature: rumen; material: fiber-attached | host: Bos | place: Iran: Karaj | collected 2018-10
CAGATGCAGCTCGATCGTGCCGCCCTGACCTGCCGATGCGACGCTTGCGTAGAACTTCTCTGCGCCTGCCTCGCCGAAATCGACGCCCTTGACCTTGACATAGTCGCCGTCCTCGATGAAGCCGATCGCGAGTGTGCCCGCATCGATCTTCTCGGTCTTGATGCCCTGGCACCAGTTGATCATCTCGGCTTCCATGCGCTGATAGGGATTCACATATTCCAGCTGATCCGGACCCTGTTCCGTGAAATTGACCATCGGGATCGTGCCGTCGGGATTAAAGGTGAATTCCTCACAGCTTGCACTTCTGTCGAAGACGCCGCCGCCGGGCAGGCCGTTCTTGTGATAGAAGAAATACGAATGCCCCTTGTAGTCGATGATGCCGCCGTGCGTGGTGAAGCAGTTGGACTGCTTCTGGATCTGTCCGCGGAAGGTCCACGGGCCGGTGATCGACGGTGCGGTCGAATAGCACTGCGATTCGCCGCCGTCATTGCCGTAGAAGCTCGCGTAGACCATGTAGTAGAGGTCGCCGTGCTTGTAGATCCACGGACCCTCGCCGTAAGCAGAGCCGTTCTTGCCATTTCCGAATGCCTGTGCGGTCATGTCAAACTGCTTGATCTCACTGCCGAGCGAGACCATGTCCTCATTGAGCTTGACGTAGTACAGTCGCGGGTTGCCGAAGAAGAGCCATGCCTGCCCGTCGTCGTCGATCATGACGGTCGGGTCGATGTAATCCCAGTTCGGACCGCAGAGCGGTTTGCCGAGCACGTCCCTGTACGGACCCTCGGGCGAGTCAGCGACGCCGACGCCGATCGCTCTGCCGTTGGTCGTCGTAGTGAAGTAGAAGTAATATTTTCCGTTGCGTTCGATGCACTGCGAGGCCCATGCGTTGTTCTCGGTGCACCATGAGAATTCATTATCCTCAAGGATCATGCCGTGATCGGTCCAGTTCTGCATGTCCGTGGTCGAGAAGGCCTGCCAGCCGGTCATGGTGTAGTTGCTGGAGCCGTCTGCATCACAGCCTGTGAAGACCCAGAGCTCGTCACCGAAGACGACCGGTGCAGGGTCAGGCGTGAAGCTGGTCTGGATGAGCGGGTTTGCCGCCTGTACACTGAGCGGGAGCTGTGCCGCAAGGGTACAGGCAGTCGCGATTGCTGTCAGTGCAGCCGCGAAGCGAGTTCTTTTTTTCATATTTTAGTCCCCCTAAAAAATCAGTCGGTGCAAGGCGCATCTTCCCTATAACGATACGCTTGTCCGTACTTCTATAATAACCTGTATGCTATGTTGTCTGCAAGGGAAGAAACGTAGAAAATGTGGACAAATTATAGATTTCCTGTGAACATTCCGGTTTTTCGCCTGCTGCATGTCTGTAATTTGTCCGAAACGGCAAAGACAAATCAGGATATAGTACACATCTGCTGACCTGTACGGACGGTCGGAACGGGCTTCCGGATTGTGCAGGTTTCATAAAGATTTCTGTCATTCGCGCAAATGCTTGACAAAACGGTCCCGGGATGCTATAATTATTATGGCTGATTCCACGCATTCAGGGATTTTGCCGGTGCGTGCAGGAGCAGCCTCGGATTATTCCGAAGTTTAATATATTATTGCGGACAAATGTCCGGAAGGGAGCGAAACCATGTACCGAGAAGAATTTCTGGCGGCTGTCAGCGGCTTTGACACTGCGCCCATACGGCTCAGAACCAGCGAGGGCTGGACCGGACAGCTATATTTTGATGCTGCCTATTATGACGCCGTGCGTTTTCTGGCGGATGAACGTCCGCTGGTAATCCGCTATTCCGAAATTCTGGAGATGCGGTTCGATACAGCCGGTCAGGCGGGGGCAGAGGCGGGATTCCGCAGTCTGCTCGGCGATCATGCAGCGGAGCAGTTCCGCGTGCAGGCAGAGGGCGTCTGGTCGCCGCTGCTGCGCTATGTTTCCGAGCAGCGCGGCTTCCTGATCGCAGATGCGGCGGGCAAGCCCTATCTCGTTCGCTGCGATGCGGTCAGCGCGGTCAGCTTTGACGCCGAATTGCCCGCAGCGCCTGCGGCTCCGGCTGCTGCGGCAGCGCCGGTCTCTGCCGCGCAGAGCTACAGTGCACTGCGCGACGCCGCACACCGCTATATCAAGCCCGGTCCGTGGATTCAGACCGACCGCCGCGACGAAATCCGCGAGCGCGTCAAGGGCACGCCGCTGGAGAATCCGTGGGCGCGCATCGACGACATGGTGCGCAATGCCCTCAAGGCGAATGCGATCAACGAAAAGGCGGACCGCATCATCACCGAGCTCGACGATCTGTTCCGCGATTACGAATGCGTCGAGGTCAAGATCATGCTCGCAGACCTGTTCGCGAAGGCGGGCGATTTTGACAATGCCTCGCTCGAATACGAGGATGCCGGCGATTACGAAAATGCTGCATATTATGCACACCGCTGCGAGGAGCGCGGCTATGAGTATGCATTCGGCGTCTACGGCAAATGGATTATCCGTGACCGCGGACGTAGCCTGCCGGTCAGTGTGTACAGCAATTTCCTCTGGCTCGCGCAGATGCTGCACAAGGGGCGCGCCTGCGCAGAGATTCTGAAGCCCGACCTGAAAACGACCGATACAGGTCTGCAGGAGGTGCTCTTCTACGGGCTCCTGCTGGTGCTGAACGACTATCTCACCGACGATCAGCTGCCCGCGATCGAGGGGCTGAGCCGCACAGAGCAGATTCAGGTGCTGCATGAGGCGCTCCGCAGTGCCTCCGCCGACGAGGAGGCGCAGCCGCTGGTTCCCGCAAAGCTCAAAACGATCGCGCAGCTCAGCAAGGGCAAGAGCACGGCACTGCCTGTGGAGCCGCCCGTCTGCACGCTGACGGCAAACGGCGACGACACCTACACCGGCTATATCATCCTGTTCGGCTACAATCTCGCATTCGGCTTCATCGCGAACCGCCCCGACGCCAAGCGCGGCATCTTCTTCAAGGTCAGCGAGCTGGAGCCCCGGCTGCAGGCCTACCGCACCGAGCTTCTCACGCTCAAGGTGACCTGCCGCCTTATCACGGTCGTCTACAACGGCAAGGAGCAGATGAATGCGGCAGCGGTCACCGCCGCTGAGGATCTGGGCGCGTTCTTCCGCCGCAAGGGCATCGCCTATCACGACCCGGACGAGGTACAGCCGGAGAAGCCGGAGCTGCCCGCAGTCCCGGCGGACAGCACCCCCTGCGTGCTCGAGAAGAATCCCGACGGCGAGACCTGCACCGGCTATATCATTCTGATGGGTTACGATTACAACTACGGCTTTATCGCGGAGCGTCCCGATGCCGCGCGCGGCATTTTCTTCCGCTCTGCCGATCTGGAGCCCGCACTGCAGGAATTCCGCAGCCGTCTTGTCTCGCTGAAGGTCACCTGCCGCGTCGTTCCGGTCCGCTATGACGGCAAGGATCAGCTCAACGCCGTCGACATCCACCCCGCAGAGGATTTGGAGGTATTTCTGCTGCACCACGGTTCTGCGGCAGAGCAGGCAGCCGCTCCCGCAGCGGCAGAGGAGCCGTCTGATGCGCTGCTGAGTGAGCCTGCCAGTGCGTCCGAGGCACCGCTCCCCGACGGCGAAATCCCGGTCATCTCCGAGGAGACTGTGCCCGAGCTGCCGGTCGCCGAGGAAACCGCCCCTGCTGAGCCGGTCGCCGAAGAAGCCGCCCCCGCTGAGCCGGTCGCCGAAGAAGCCGCCCCCGCTGAGCCGGTCGCCGAGGAAACTGCCCCCGCTGAGCCGGTCGCCGAGGATGCCGCTCCCGCTGAGCCGGTCGCCGAAGAAGCCGCCCCCGTGGAGCCGGTCGCCGAGGAAACTGCCCCCGCTGAGCCGGTCGCCGAGGAAACCGCCCCCGTGGAGCCGGTCGCTGAGGAAACCGCCCCCGTGGAGCCGGTCGCCGAGGAAACTGCTCCCGTGGAGCCCGCCCCGACAGAGCCGGAATCCGAAGCGCGCGCTGATGAAGCGGAGCTTCCGGTTTCTTCCGATGCAGAAGCGGCTGCGGACGAGCCTGCTCCGGCAGATCAGCCGAAACCCGGGGAGCCGTCCGGCGGCGCTGCCGAAGCCCCCGCCGATCCCGAATAAAACAGAAAAACGGTGTACGCATGTGCACCGTTTTTTGATCAGTGCCTTTTCGGAAGTGTTTCCTTAAGAATAATCAGAATTGTCGAGTCAGGAGGCAGGAGTGAGGAGTTCAGATATGCGTTCGCGCTTGGATGAAAAAGGGGCTGCCGTCCCAATCCAACACAGTGAAAGGGACGGAACAACTCCTCACTCCTCACTGGACTTCCTGCCTCCTGACTCGCAAAATCTGATTTTCACAGAAACGCTTTTCCTGAATGGGCGTTAGATCAACAGTGAAAGGGGGAACGCCGTCTTGCAGAATCTGTTTGAGCGCAGCAATGTGCTGAATGAGCCGATCGAGTGCTTTCTGTTCGACGCGAAGGACGAGGTATTCCCGGTCAAGTCGCACTGGCACTATTTCGCCGAGCTGATCTTCATGCGCAGCGGCACAGCCGTCCTCACGGCAGACGGCACCGCGTATACGCTGTCTGAGGGCGATTTGTTTATCGTGCCGCCCGCCGCCGTTCACGCGATCAGCGCGCCCGAGGGCGTTCTGCCGGTCTACGAGGTGCTGAAATTCGATCTCGCAAAATTTCCGAGCCGCTCCTCCTATTCGCCGTCGCCGGACAGCATTTTCCGCTATGTGCGTGCGCAGGGGATGCAGCTCTGCTTCCGGCAGGCAGAAGCCGTGCATTTCGGCTGCGCGGAGATCTTTGCCGACTGCATCCGCGAGGCGCACAGCCTGCAGTTCGGCTATGACCTGATGCTCCGCGCCCAGATCTACCGCCTGATCTACCGCATCATCCGCCGCTGGACCGCGCTGGGGCTCGATCTCACTGCATGTGCCGACCGCGGCGCGCATTCCGGCAGCATCGACCGCGTGACGGAGTATATCGACAGCCATCTGTCCGAGCCGCTGCGCGTGCAGGAGATCGCCGCGCACTGCCACCTGAGCTATTCGGCATTTGCCGTGCATTTCCGCAGCTATTACGGCATGAGCTGCAAGGAATACATTGAGCGCATGCGCATTTTCAAGGCGGAGGAATATCTGCTGTTCACCGATCTCGACATCCGCGAGATCAGCGAGGTGACCGGCTTTTCCGACAGCAGCCACCTGATCCGCTGCTTCAGGCGGTTCCGCGGGGTCACGCCGAAGCAGTTCCGCACGGCACGCCGCAGCGCTGAGGTATAAGAATCATATCAAAAAATGGAACAAATCTATTTTCTCTGCGCGAAAGCCTTGCATTCTGCTGCAATCTGTGATACGATGAATCCAGCGAGCACAGGACTTCCGCCTAGGGGGAAACCGGGAGGGAATCATGGAGAATTTCACATATTGCAGTCCGACAGAATTTGTGTTCGGGAAGGGCAGTGAATCGGAATGCGGCAGATATGTCCGCAAATACGGCGGCAGCCGCGTGCTGCTGGTCTACGGAGGCGGCTCGGCAGTTCGTTCGGGTCTGATCGACCGCATCCGTGCATCACTGGAGAAAGAGAATATTGCGCTGCATGAGCTCAGCGGAATCCAGCCCAACCCGCTCGACACACCGGTCTACGAGGGCATCGCGCTCTGTCGGGAAACGGGCGCCGACTTTCTGCTCGCAGTCGGCGGCGGCTCGGTGATCGACACCGCCAAGGCGATCGCCGCGGGCGTGCCGTATGACGGCGACTTCTGGGATTTCTACAGCGGAAAGGCACAGATCGCCGCGGCACTGCCGGTCGGCACGGTGCTGACGATCGCTGCAGCCGGAAGTGAGGGCTCTGGCGATTCCGTCATTACAAAGACAGACGGGATGCTCAAGCGCGGCGCAGGCTCCCCGCTGCTCCGCGCGCGGTTCTCGATCCTCAACCCCGCGCTGACGCAGACGCTCCCGGCATATCAGACCGCATGCGGCGCGACCGACATCATGGCTCATGTGTTCGAGCGTTATTTCACGAATACGCCCGAGGTCGAGATCACCGATCGGCTCTGCGAGGCGGTGCTCCTCACGATGGTGAAGGAGACCCCGCGTGCGATCGCCGACCCCGACAATTACGACGCCCGCGCCAACATCATGTGGGCTGGCACGGTCGCGCACAACAACATCGTCGGTGTCGGGCGGCAGCAGGACTGGAACAGTCACGCGCTGGAACACGAGCTGTCTGCGCTGTACAATGTCGCACACGGAGCCGGACTCGCGGTCATCATGCCCGCATGGATGGAGCATGTCTGCGCGCATGATCCGATGCGCTTTGCACAGATGGCAGTGCGTGTATTCGGCTGTCAGATGAATTTTGCCGACCCGATGCAGACTGCAAAGGCGGGCATCCGGGCATTCCGGCGGTTCCTGCACGGCATCGGCATGCCGGTCAATTTTGCAGAGCTCGGCGCAGACGAAGCGGATATCCCGCTTCTCGTCGAAAAGCTCGGGATCCCGGCAGGCGGCAGCCGTCAGGGCTTCATGGAGCTGACCGCCGCGGACGCCGAAGCGATTTACCGGATCGCGGCACATGCAGAAGTTGAGTGACGGAGGATTTATGAAAATACTGTTTATCGGCGGAACCGGCACGATCAGTATGGCGATCACGCGGCTGATCGCAGCACAGGGACATGAGCTCTGGCTGCTGAACCGCGGACACCGCAGTGCCGATCTGCCCGACAATGTGCAGGTCATCGCCTGTGATATCAATAACGAGGCGGAGGCTGCGGAAAAGCTCTCCGGCATGGAGTTTGACTGTGTCGGCGAGTTCATCGGCTTTGTTCCGTCGCAGCTTGAGCGCGATTTCCGGCTCTTCTCGGGAAAAACGAAGCAGTTCATCTATATCAGCTCGGCGTCAGCCTATCAGAAGCCGCCGCAAGGCTATGTCATCACCGAGGAAACCCCGCTGGAGAATCCCTATTGGGAATACTCCCGCGACAAGAAGGCTTGCGAGGAATACCTCATGGCGCGTTACCGCGAGGACGGTTTCCCCGTGACGATCGTGCGTCCGAGCCACACCTACGACGAGCGCGCAGTACCGCTCGGTGTCCACGGCGACCGCGGCAGCTGGCAGGTCGTCAAGCGCATCATGGATGAGAAGCCCGTGATCATTCACGGCGACGGCACCTCGCTCTGGACGATCACGCACAACAGCGATTTTGCCAAGGGCTATGTCGGTCTGATCGGCAATCCGGCAGCGATCGGCGAGGCGTTCCACATCACCTCGGACGAGAGCGTGACATGGAACGAGATCTATCAGGCGATCGCCGATGCGCTCGGCAAGGAGCTGCACCCGTTCTATGTGTCGTCGGAGAGCCTTGCCGCGATGAGCCGCTACGATTTCACAGGCAGTCTGATCGGTGACAAGGCAAATTCGGTGCATTTCGACAATTCCAAGCTCCGGCGTCTGGTGCCGGATTTCAAAGCGGATATTTCCGCAAGGGAGGGCATTGCGCGTACCGTACAGTATGTGCTGCAGCACCCGGAATTCCAGAGTGAGGACGAGGAATTCGATCTCTGGTGTGATGATTTGATCGCCGCTGTTACCGGTCTGCGGGAGGGCTTCCGGAACGAACACTGAACGCGGCAAATATAGAAAGCGCCGGCAGGCAAACGGTTTTTGAGAGGGCTCCGTTTGACCTGCCGGCACTGTTTTTGCTGTCATCCTGTATAGGTATATTTTGCGACGCGGTATGTTCCGTTTTCCTGTTTGATCTCAAACACAAGGCCAACGACCGTATCACCGTAGGAGAGCTCCTTGACGGTCGCGGTAAAGCTGTTCTCCTTGACGTTGCTGATCTTCAGCGTATCATACTGCACATCGAGGAATTCCGCGCCCTTGTTCAGGGGAGAGGCATAGAGCTTGCCGTCCTTCTCGATATAGAGCGGAAATTTAGGGTCAAATGCCTGCTGCATATATCTTTCAAGTGCTTCTCCGGTCAGATATGCTGCGAGATAGTCCTTCACGCCCTGCACCGTGGTGAACGGCGCTTTGACGACCCGGAAATAGGAATTGTATTCTGTAAACGGAATGGCATCGTTCTCGTCGTATTCATCTACTCCGCCGGCACCGTAGCCGTCCACAATGCCGATATACTTATGGATCAGCTCGTCGCCGATTCTGAGGAGCTCCTGATCGTTTTGACCGTCTTCTGCGGCAGTCGTGGTCGTGACGGCGGATTCCGTCGTTTTTGCGGTCGTTTCCGTCTGTTTCTCCGACGCGGACGTTGTCTCAGCGGGCTTTTCCGTTGCAGTCAGCTCCGTCGTGAGTTCGGTCGTCAGCTCGGTCGTGAGCTCTGTGGTCTGCTCCGTGACAGTCGTGGTCTCTGCGGCAGAATTTGCAGTGCTGCTCTCGCTGCCTGCGCATGCGGTCAGGCTGAGCATTGCAGCCATCATTGTGATCGTGATCATCATCTTTTTCATTGTTCGTTCCTCCGAATTGTGAATTTGTTTGATGCGGTATCTGACCGCCTTCACAATGATAGACAACAAAACATCTGCACGGATTACATCACTCTGCAAAAAAAAAGATAGGCGGCATCCCGTTTGGAGGGATACCGCCGCAGTCTGTCGAAAAAGGGATCGCTGCGCGATGATTCAGAACGGGGACGCCGTCCCCAGACCCCAATGTAATGATAATAACGTATCAGCGTTATTTTTATCCATATTGGGATTCTCAAGGGACAGTGTCCCTTGAGCGGGGTTTGGGGCAGCGCCCCATTATCAATCCATCGGAGATACCATTCTCCCGACAGACTGTTATTTATTCGCGATTTTGTTGGCGACGGCGAAGATCAGCCGCACCGGGGCAGGCATCAGCGCCTTGCGCGCATTCTGCAGCTCCTTGCGGATCTCAATATGCTGCGGACAGTGCCGTTCGCATTTGCCGCACTGGATGCAGCGCGTCATGTCGCTGCGGTCCTTTTTGAAGGATGTGATCTGCCAGTATTCGCGGATGACGGACATTTTCCGCTCGGTGTAGAGCCGGTTATAGCAGCTGAACGCCGCCGGGATATCGACGCCTCTGGGGCAGGGCATGCAGTAGCGGCAGCCGGTACACCCGACCTTTGCGGTCTTGGAGATCTCCTTTTTCACGGCGCCGATCAGCGCGAAATCCTCTTTTGTGAATTCGCCCGCCTTCACGGTGCTCGCCGTGCGGACATTCTCCCTGAGCATCTGCATCGAATTCATGCCCGAGAGCACGCAGGTGACCTCCGGCTGATTCCACAGCCACCGGAACGCCCATTCGGCGGGGGAGCGCTTGATTTTGTATTCAGCCATGCGCTTTTTCGCACGCGGCGGCAGATAGCTGACGAGGCGACCGCCGCGCAGGGGCTCCATGATCACGACGGGAATGCCCTTTTTCGCGGCATAGTGCAGACCCTTGCGCCCTGCCTGTGTGTGCTCGTCGAGATAGTTGTACTGAATCTGGCAGAAATCCCAGTCGTAGGCGTCGAGCAGCGTGCAGAAGGTCTGCGTATCGCCGTGGAAGGAGAAGCCGATCTGCCGGATGCGTCCGGCTTTCTTCTGCTTTTCGATCCATTCGACGATGCCGAGTGTTTTCATGCGCTCCCACGATTTGACGTCGCTGAGCATGTGCATGAGGTAGAAGTCGACATGATCGGTCTGCAGCCTTTTGAGCTCCTCGTCGAAGAAGCGGTCGATAGCCGCCGGCGTTTTCACAAGGTAATAGGGGAGCTTGGTCGCGATCTGCACTTTGTCGCGGCAGTGATTGCGCGCCAGAATGGTGCCGAGCGCTTCCTCGTTGCCGGGATAGACATAGGCCGTATCAAAATAGTTGACGCCCGCCCTGATCGCCGCGAGCACCTCTTTTTCCGCCTTGGGCAGAACGATCCTGCCGTTGTTCTTGGTGAAGCGCATGCAGCCGTAGCCGAGGATCGAGACTTTTGTGCCGTCGCGCATGGTTCTGTACTGCACGGAAATACCCCCTTCATCTATGAAAAGACACCCTCGAAGCGTGGCACTTCAAGGGTGTCTTTGTGCATCCTGATCTGAATTACTTCAGCTCGATGGTAGCGCCTGCCTCTTCGAGCTTCTTCTTCAGCTCCTCTGCCTCTGCCTTCGGCACAGCCTCCTTCAGGGTTGCCGGAGCAGCCTCGACAGCAGCCTTTGCCTCCTTCAGGCCGAGACCGAGAATGTCCTTGACAGCCTTGATGACGCCCATCTTTGCATCACCGAAGGAGGTCAGAACGACGTCGAACTCAGTCTTCTCTGCCTCTGCCGGAGCAGCTGCGCCAGCGCCAGCGCCTGCAGCAGCGACAACAGCGGTCACGCCGAACTCTTCCTGGATAGCCTCGACCAGCTCAGCCAGCTCGAGGACGGAGAGTGCCTTGATATCTTCGATAAACTTCAGTGTCTTTTCGGAAGCCATGATAATTCTCCTTTACAATTATAAAAAATGATTTGGGTTGCGGCAGCCGGATCAGGCAGCCTCTTCGTTCTTCTTGTCGACCAGAGCCTGCAGCGTTGCAGCGAGCTTCTGGATCGGACCCTGCAGCGAGCCGACGAGCTGTGCGAGCAGGATGTCTCTGGACGGGATCTTGGAGAGCTTCTTGACGCTTTCGGCATCATAGAATTCACCGTCGACAAAGCCGGCCTTCAGGCTGAACTTCCCGTCGGACTTTTCGGCATATTCGCCGAGGATTCTTGCAGCGACGGTCTGGTCGCTCTCGCTGATCGCGATTGCGGTGGTGCCGTTGAGGACCTCGTCAAACTGCTCGAAACCGATGTTGTGCATTGCAAGGCGGATCAGGGTGTTCTTCTGGACCATGTAGGTCACGCCTGCCTCACGGAGCTCTTTTCTCAGCTTGGTATCGTCCGCGACGGAGATACCCTTGTAGTCGACGAGCACGCATGCAGCGGCACCCTTGAGCTTCTCAGTCAGAGCAGCGACCTGTTCCTGCTTTGCCTGCAAAACCTTTTCACTGGGCATGATTTTCACCTCCATTAGTTTGTCTGCCGTCATAACCAGATGGGAGGCATGAAAAAGCCTCTCCCGAAAGCGGAGAGGCGGAGTTTGATCGCATGATTGCAATAAAACAGCCGGCACTCCTCGGTCGGACTTCCGATGCGTGGCATCTGCCGACTGTCTTGGGAATACGGGAATCTGATTCATTTAAGGCTTCCCTATTATACCACAGCTTTTCCCGTTTGTCAAGCCCTTTTGCAATATTTTTTCAGCTGCTTTCACTCACAGCGGCATCTGCCGGCATTTCGACGATCTCGAGCCCGTCTGTCTCATAGCAGACCTTCGCGTGATTGTGCCGGATCAGCTTCTTTTCGACATGGTCGCCGGTCCTGCAGTCGATCTTGTCGCGGTAGACCTCGCCGTTGCGGTAGACCGTACCGTTCTCGCGGGAAAAATACACGTTTTCCGCGTAGATATGGAATTTATACTGCTGCCGGGCATCGGCGCGCAGCTCCCCGCAGAGGTATTCGTCCGTGGTGTAGATGATCAGCTGATAGGTGCGGTCGGTGCAGTTGCGGAAGCGGTAATCCAGATAGTTGTACATGATCGAGGTACCGGTGCCGAAGGGGATCGTGCGGTGATAATCGGGGAAGAGATCGAAGCGGTCGTGGTGATGGTGCTCGGTGATCTCCATTTCCGAGTGCAGAATCATCCAGTGGATGAGGTTGGTCATCTGGCACATGCCGCCGCCGATGCCCGAGGACGGGTGATTTGCCGCGATGGTCAGCCCCTCGCGGTAGCCCTTCTCCTCAGTCAGCCGCCCGACCAGATACCAGAACGAGAAGGTCTCGCCCGGGCGGATCAGCACGCCGCTGATCTTCGGGGCAGCGAGCGACAGATTGACCGCCTTGTTTTCCTGCAGCTGCATGTTGACATTCCCGAGCCTGCGCCGGATCAGGGAATTGTGCTTATAGATGACGACCGGCAGCGCTTTCTCCGATTTCTGCTTTGCGAAATGCCGCGCCGTCAGAAAATTGCGGGCAGCCCGCAGCATGATGCATTTGCGTTCGGAGATCGCGTAGGTCAGCGGAGAGATCTCGCAGAACAGTTTTCGTCCCAAACCTTTTCATTTCCCTTCTTTTTATCTATGATACCGTGTCCTGTGCCGAATCCAGAGCGGCTTCGGCGGTCTGCAGCAGCAGCGCGGAGTCGTCGTCGCCGCCCATGATGCGTGCGATCTCTTTGATGCGCTGTTCACGGTCGAGCACGGTGACCTCGGTGCGCGTTTCGGTCTCGGTGCTGTGCTTTTCGATCAGCAGATGATGGTTTGCCTGCGTGGCGAGCTGTGCCAGATGCGTGACGCAGATCACCTGATGATGCTGTGACAGCGCACGGAGCTTCAGACCGATCTTCTGTGCGGCGCGCCCGCTGACGCCGGTGTCGATCTCATCGAAGATCAGTGTCGGGATATCGTCGCGCTCGGCGAGCACCGCCTTCAGCGCGAGCATCATGCGCGAGAGCTCACCGCCGGAGGCGATCTGCGCGATCGGCTTGGGCGGCTCGCCGGGATTTGCGGAGATCAGAAATTCGGCGCTGTCCATGCCGCTGGGCGTCAGCTTGCCCTGTGTCAGATTCACCGACAGCTTCACGCGCGGCATGTTGAGAAAGCTCAGCTCCTCACCGACTCTGCGGGAGAATTCCTCCGCGAGCCGCTGCCGGTGTGCGGTGAGCTGCTTTGCGAGCTCCGTGACGCGGTGCAGCCGGTCGGCGCGCTCCTGCGTCAGTGTGCGGAGCCGGTCGGCATCGGTCTCGATCGCCTCGAGCTCTCTGAGCGACTGCTGATAGAGCTCGCGCAGCCCGTCCGCATCGGTGTGATAGCGCAGCGCAGCGGTGTTGATCTCGTTGCGGCGCTTGTTCAGTGCATCGAATTCGGCAGGGGAGAGCTGTCCGTCGGTCAGCGCGCCGATCTCGTCGGAGATATCGCGCAGCTCGATGTTGAGTGCGCGCAGGCGCCCGAGCAGCGGCTCCGCGTCCGGCTCGGAATCGGCAAGACGTGAGAGCTGATCGCAGGCAGCAGCGAGCGCATCGGAGATGTTTTCCTCGCCGTCGGTCAGCATGCGGCTGAGCATACCGGCAAGCTCTGCGCTCTCCTCGGCGCGGGAAGCGGTCCGGAACTGCTCATCGAGAATGACATCCTCCTGCGGCTGCGGGTCCAGTGCACCGAGCTCCTCGATGATGCCCTGCAGCTCTTTGAGACGGAGCAGCTTTTCCTGCTCGTTTTTCCGCAGCCTTGTCAGCGTCCGCGCGACAGCCTGCAGCTCGGAGAATTCCTTTTTGTAGGTGTCGAGCAGCGTCGTGTCGTCGCCGAAGCGGTCGAGCACCTCGAGATGGCGCTCCGGGCGCAGCAGGATCTGATTGTCGTGCTGCCCGTGGATGTTGACCAGCGTTTCGCCGAGCGCACGCAGCAGTGCGGCGGGCGCGGCGCGTCCGTTGACTCTGCCGGTGCTGCCGCCGTCCGCAGAGATTTCGCGCGTGAGAAACAGCTCGTCGTCCTCCGTGTCCTGTCCGAATTCCGCGAGCACGGCATGCGCAGCTTCGGAGACCGGCGAAAACACCGCCGTGACGGTCGCCCTTTTGCAGCCGGTGCGGACGATATCGCGCGAGGTGCGCTGCCCGAGCACTGCCTGAATCCCGTGGATCAGGATGGATTTTCCCGCGCCGGTCTCACCGGTGAAGGCGTTGAAGCCCTCCGCCAGCGGAATATCCGCGGATTCGATCACCGCGAGATTCTCGATGGATAGTTCCTTTAGCATTCCTTACCCCCAGATCTGGGATTTCAGCAGTTTGATCAGTGTCTCAGCCTGTTCCTCCGAGCGTGTCAGAATAAAAATGGTGTCATCGCCTGCGATCGTGCCGACGATTTCGGGAAGCTGCATGCGGTCCAGCACCACGCAGGCAGCCTGTGCCGAGCCCGGGTGGCATCTGAGTACAATGGTGTTGATCGCGTGGTCGATCTTGATCGCGACGTCCTTGAGCAGGCTGATGGGTGCCGTTGCGGGGATGCCGCCGCGGACATAGTGGTTCAGTCCGGTGGAGGAGCGCCTCTTGCGCAGCCCGAGGATCCGGATATCTCTGGAAATGGTCGCCTGTGTCACGGAGATCCCGTTTTCGAGCAGAAGGTCGCGCAGCGCCTCCTGTGTCGGGACCTCGTGCTCCGCGATCAGCTTGAGAATCATTTCATGTCTTGTGTGTGGCATTGCTAGCTCTCCTTTACATTCAAATGTCATTTCAATTTTGCCCGGTCAGTCACGCAGATTTGCAAGCAGCTCCAGCAGGATCGCCAGATCGGGCGCGCCGACCTGCGCATCGCCGTCGAGATCGGAATTCTGCTTGCCCTGAGCCGTGACCGTGATCAATGCGTCCTCGGCGCAGAAGCGTGCGAGCAGCACGGCATCTGCGATGTTGACAACGCCGCTGCAGTCGGTGTCGCCGCGCAGAGAAGCAGCGCGCGACGGATAGGGCAGCGCGTTGAGCACAGAAAGATCGTTGCTGACCGCATTGAGCTTGCCGGATGCCTCCTTGGTGCGGAAGCTGTATGCGGTCTGATACTGCGGGATGCACCAGTCAAAGCTGGAGCGGTCATAATAGATGCAAGAGGCATCGTTGACTTTATTCGGATAATTCGGGTCCCAGATCACAATGCGGCTGTTGTACTGCACCGAATCCCAGACCCATTCGCCGGCTTCGACGCCGTAAGCGAGCAGCGCATGGCGCCCGCCGCGCCCGGTCGTGATGTCAATCATCAGCGGCAGTGTGCCATACGGGACCTGTGCGGCAAGATCGACGATCCTGAGGAAGGTCTGCGCCGCCGTCTCGGTGCTGTCATTGCGGATGCTGCCCAGATAGGCGGGCGAATCCTGCACGCAGTGGTAATAGTTGATGAACGAAATGATCTCCTCCGTCGGCTGGACCTCGGAGAGCGTCTTGGCGCCGGGCTGCAGCATGTCCGGCGTGATGACGCCTGCCTTTGCGAGCAGAACGGTCAGTGCAAGCCCGAAGCAGGAGCCGCTCCATGTGCTGCTTGGTATTTCCGATGCGGGCGCAAGCGCGCGCGCAGCCGCGAGCCCCTCCTCCGTGAAGGCGTAGGTGCTGCCGAATGCGGTCCCGGAATTGCCGAAAAACCAGCCTTCCGTTTCGGGATCAAGCGTGTAATTTTTGCCGCTGCCGTGCATCTCGGTGCCGGTCTCCGTGAAGCTGAGACCGTATTCGAGCGCGAAGGCATGTGCCGCGGAACAGAGCACGCCGGAGACCGCGGCGATCGCGCCGTGATCGTCCTGCGCTTCGATCGTTCCGACCGATTCGGGCACGCTGAGCGACGTGAGCGACTCGCATTTCGCGAAGGCGTTTCTGCCGATGTACAGCAGACCGTCATTCAGCGTGACGCGGGTCAGCTTGATGTTGTTCTGAAACGCCTGCGCGCCGATGCTGCGGAGCGAATCGGGGCAGGTGACCGTGACGGTCGTGCGGTTGCCGGTCATTGTGTCGTCCCTGAAGGTCCCGTCCGCGATGACCGTGACGCCCTCGGGTATGAAGATGTTGGCGTCGGACCCGGAATATCCGGTCAGGAATCTCCCGGCAAAGACCGTGAAGCCGTCTTTTTCCTCCATCAATGCGGTGTCCGCGAGCACATCCGCGCCGACATGCAGGATGCTGTCGGGAAAATTGATCTCCGTCAGCGCCGAGCAGCCCGAAAAGCAGCTGCCCCCGAGCGTCGTGACCGTTTCGGGCAGGCTGAGAGACTTGAGCGCCGTGCAGCCTGCAAAGCAGCCGCTGCCGATCTCTGTGGTATTTGCCGCGAGGTGCACGGCTTTGAGCGAGGTACAGCCGGAGAAGCAACTGTCCGGCAAAACGGTGATCTGTGCGGGAACGGTGATCTCCGTCAGCGATTCGCAGCCGATGAATGCGCCGATTGAAAGCACTTCGAGGTTCTCCGGCAGATTGACCTTCGCCAGAGCGGTGCAGCCGGAAAACGCCGTGCCGCCGATCGAAATGACGCTCTCGGGAATCTCCAGCTCCCTGAGCCCGGACAGATTCAGGAACGCGGAATCGGAAATATGCGTCAGTCCCGCGGGGAGCGTGATCTGCTCGATCTCCGGGTGCGTCACATACTGCATCGTATCAATGCTGAAAAAGCCGAACGCGCCGTTTCCGATGCACTGCACCGTGTCGGGCACCGTGACTGCCGGTTTCCCCTCGCCGACATAGCGGAAGAGATATTTCCCGTTTGCGAGCAGGATGAAATCGCCGTCCTGCTGAAGCGCCTGCTGTGAGCCTGAGAAGGCGTTTTCAAAGACCGAGAGCGGCAGCGCATTCTCCGGGAAGATCAGCTCTGTGAGCGCGGGGCAGTCAGCAAAGCACCGGTTCAGCATGATCGTGCACTGTTCCGGCATCGTGACGGTTTCCAGCCGCTCACAGCCCTCAAAGCACGAGTTCGGGATCAGCTCGATGTTCGGCGGCAGCACGATGCCTGTCAGTGCGGTGCAGCCGGAAAAGCAACCGGAGCCGATCGTCACGATCTGATCGGGGAGTGTGATGCTGCTGAGATTTGCACAGTCCGCAAAGCAGCTCCCGCCCAGAACCGTCAGCGAATCGGGCAGCGCGATCACCGTGAGACCGGTGCAGCTGTAGAAGCAGGAGCTCCCGAGCTCCGTCAGCGTCCCGGGCAGCTCCGGCGCGTTCAGCTGTGTGCATCCGTAAAAGCACCCGGCGGGCAGGGCGGTCAGGCTGCCGGGCAGATCGACTGTCTCCAGCTGCGTGCATCCCTCAAAGCAGTATTTGCCGATCGACTGCATCGAATCGGGCAGATGCACCTCCCGCAGCGCAGTGCTGCCGAGGAAGCACTTCGCCGGGAGATCGGCAAAGCCCTCAGGGAAGCTGATGCGCTCGAGCACCGTGTTTTCCGCCCACGGGCTTTCCGACGGGTCCGCAAAGCCGGTGATCCCCTCGGAGATGACCACAGCCTTTGCCTCGCGGAGCGCCTCGGCATTTTCGATCGTTCCGGTGCCGGAGACCGTCAGCACGCCGTCCGAAACCGAATAGTATGCGTCTTCGCCGCAGGAACCTGTATCTGCGGCATTCACCGGCATCTGCGTGCAGAGCGGAATACAAATCACGGCGGAGGTGAGCGATGCCAGCAGTCTGGTGAACTGTTTTCTCATAGCTTGACTCCTTTTCCCTGAAAACAGGCGAGTTATCCTGTTGTGTGCGGTTTATGCAAAATTTATAAAGCTATTATAGCACATCCCGCATGAAAAATCAAGCAGCGAAATAAAAAAATCATATAATACAATTATGTTTGATTTATATATAACAATATAATGCTTAACAAAAACATCCGACGCATCAGGGCGCCGGATGCCATGCGGTATTCAGGCTTTCCGCGGGAACTGCAAAACCCGCGAGATCAGCGCAGCAGCCTGACTGTCGAGGAATGCAGTGTCAAGCGCCGCGATATAATACGTTTCCAGCCGGTCATGGACCTGCAGTGCTTCGCTGAGCAGCGCGGCGGTCTGTTCTGCGGCAGCGTCGGCGGTCTTGCGGCAGAATCGGAGCAGATTGCGCTGTGCCCGCAGAATATCCGCGTCATAGAAGCGCTTCATGTCCGTGACCGCAGCAGAATCGGGGCAGTCCCCGGGCAGCGCGGAGAAAGCGAGCATGAGCTCCGGCAGAATGACATGTGTCAGCGGGCGGTCGGGCGCGGTCAGCGAGCGCGTGCATTCCGCGTCCAGACCCGCATGCACGGCAGCCTCCGCGACGGCAGCGAGCAGCAGGGGCGCAGCGGTCATGCAGGGGTCGTGCAGCAGCATCCGGTCAAATTCCGCCGGGATGAATTCGCGCGTGCCCTGCGGGGTCATTGCCGCACATGCACGGCGCAGGATTTTCCCCTCCCGTGCTGCTTTTTTCGGCAGCATGCGCTTGGTCATGCGCCTTGCGTAGCCGCTCAGCTTGTCGCGCAGCAGCGCATTCTGCCCGATGCGGACGACCGAAGCCTCCATCGCCGCAATGCCCGCGTAGCCCTTTTTCGCCATCGCGTGCAGGCTCTGATTCTCGCGGTAGCACTGTGTGATCTCCTCCGCATGTGCCGATACCGCATCGCGGTCGAGCCCTGCCGCCAGATCGCAGAGCTCGCCGGTGACATGGGGCAGCGGCGTCGACTGCTCGTGCGGGGCGGTCGCATCGGTGATATAGACCCCGCGCTCCTCAAAGACGACCGCGTCGAGCGAGTGCGGGTCAGAGGCGCAGTGATAAACCGACACCGCCTCGCCCGCGAATGCCGCCGCGAGCTTATTCATCAGGGTCGATTTACCCGTGCCCGGACCGCCCTTGAGCAAAATGCCGTAGTGCTCCTGCTGTTCGGCGGGGAAATCGGTCACAAAGCCTGCCGGACCGGAGCCGCCGAGAAAATATGCGCGCTGCATCAGAATCCCTCCTGTTTTCCGGCTGAAACCGCCGGTTCTGCGTTATTCTATGCAGACCTGCGCATTTTGTGCACTGCGAAGGCTTTCCGCGATGCTCTGATAGCTGTATCTGCAGCCGTCTGCAGCCGGAACGGCAGCTTTTTCCCATGTGTGATCGCGCTGCATGAAGGCGTCGTTTTTCAGAAAGCAGCTGTGTGTCTGCCGGAGATCGTCCCAAGCGCAGTCGGCATGATACCATTGCCCGCCGAGCTGCACGAGATTCCACGCATGCGGCTTGCCCTCCGCCGTGCCCGTGACGGTCATGCAGGGGATCCCCGCGCAGGCGCACAGCAGCAGAAACGCCTCTGCATAGCCGTCGCAGACCGCATGTCCGGCGAACAGCGCGCCGTATGCACTGTGGATCAGATCGCCGGATTCCGCATATTCGCAGACGGCGCAGAGCCTTGTGTGCGCGAGCAGCACGCGCTGTGCGGGCGTATATCCCGACACTGATCCCGCCCACTCCGCCGCATACTGTGCCAGCGCCGATTTCTGTGCGATCAGCGCCTCCCGCGGCAGCGCATATGTGAACTCCATGCAGACAGCGCCGTCCGGTGCTCTGTGCTGCGTGACCGCCGCCAGCCCGATGCGGCAGAGCGGCTCTGTCTGCAGGACCGCCTGTATCGCACTGTCCGGGACGATATCGTCAAAGCGCGCAGATGCTCTTGTTTCCGCGAGCGCCTGCGCCAGATCGTCCGCAGGCAGCGGAGCGGCTTTTGCACAGCCGGTGAACAGAAGCATCGCGCCAAGGAACGGAAAACATCGCAGTTTCACAGGCTCACCTCCGGACAGCATAAAAATCGGTTGTGCAGTATGGTGAAAATGGGACGCGGGCAAAACGGATTTTTTGTGCATGCGTTCTTTTTTTTCATTTTGCTATTGCCAAACGCCGCGAAATGGTGTAAAATAACTGTATATTGGAATGAAGCGGGCTTTGTGCCCGGAGCATTGAACTGTATGGAGGTTACAAATATGATTTCTGCAGGCGATTTCCGCAACGGTGTTACCTTTGAGATGGACGGTCAGGTCGTTCAGGTCATCGAATTCCAGCATGTGAAGCCGGGCAAGGGCGCAGCATTTGTCCGCACCAAGTATAAGAATGTCATCACCGGCGCAGTGGTCGAGCAGTCCTTCAACCCGACTGCCAAGTTCCCGACTGCCTATGTCGAGCGCAAGGATATGCAGTACAGCTACAACGACGGTGAGCTCTACTACTTCATGGATATGGAGACCTACGATCAGGTCCCGATCAGCAAGGAAGTGGTCGGTCACGCCCTCGACTTCGTCAAGGAGGAGGAGATCGTCAAGGTGCTCTCCTACAAGGGTCAGGTGTTCGGCATCGAGCCGCCGTTCTTCGTCGAGCTGACGGTCACCTCGACCGAGCCGGGCGTCAAGGGCAACACCGCGACCAACGCGACCAAGCCCGCTGTCGTCGAGACCGGTGCCGAGATCCGCGTCCCGCTCTTCATCAACGAGGGCGACCGCATCCGCATCGACACCCGCACCGGCGAGTACATGGAGCGCGCATAATTCCGAACCACCCCGCGAAATCATCAAAAGAAAGGAACCCGGATTATGAGACTGACTGAGAAAATCGCATATCTCAAGGGCATGCTGGACGGCATGGAGCTGGATACCTCCACCAAGGAGGGCAAGGCGATCACACAGATGGCAGAGGTCATGGAAGAGATGGCAGTGTATATCGACGATCTGCAGTCGCAGGTCGATGAGCTGACCGAGCTCTGTGACATTCTGGATGAGGATCTGGGCGATGTGGAGAGCGATCTCTACGACCTTGACGGTGATGATGACGACGACGATGATGACGATGACGACGACGATTACCGCATCGGTGACGTTCTCCCGCCCGCTGACTATATCGACGACGAGGATGACGGGGACGAGTACGAGGAGCAGTATGAGGTCAGATGCCCCAGCTGCGGCAAGATCGTGATGCTCACCGAGGAGGAGCTGGAGGAGGGCAGCACCGAGTGCCCCTTCTGCAGCGAGGTGATCGAGTTTGATTACGATGCCATCGAGGCGGAGTCTGCCGACGAATCGGAGACTGAGGAGCCCCTCGATGCGGATGATGCAGACGGCGACAGAGACTGACCGCCGTACCGCACATCCAAATAAATACATTTGTTTCAGGGCGAGGTGCAATGCCTCACCGGCGGTGACAGTCCGCGAGCTGCTCTGCAGCTGAATCGGTGAAATTCCGATACCGACGGTATAGTCCGGATGGAAGAAACAGATTGTACAGTCTGCGTGAGGACGCATTTATTCTGCACAATCAGCGCCTGTGAACAATGCTTCACAGGCGTTTTTCTTCTGCAAGAAGCCGAACGAACTTCTGCCAGAAAGGAAATCATTATGAAAAAAGCAACTGCGATCCAATCCGCCCCTGCGCGTCCCGTGGAGGGCGCCACCAAAAAGCTCGTCGTGCTGGCGCTGCTCAGCGCGTTCGGCTTTATCTCGATGATGCTCGTGAAGATTCAGGTGGTCTCGTTCCTCAAATACGAGCCCAAGGATATCTTCCTGACGCTGGCGGGCTTTCTGTACGGTCCCTCCGCTGCGCTTGCCTGCTCTGCGGTGACGGGTCTGCTGGAGCTGCCCTTCAGCTCGACCGGCATCATCGGCATGGTGATGAATATTCTTTCCAGTGCAGCCTTTTCCTGCACCGCCTCGGTGATCTACAGGCACCGCCGCGATCTTTACGGCGCGGTGATCGGTCTGCTCTGCAGCGTTGCCGTGATGACCGTGACGATGCTGCTGTGGAATTATCTGATCTCCCCGCTCTATATGGGCGTGACCAGAGAGGAGATCGCGCCGATGCTGACGGCGGTATTTCTGCCGTTCAATCTGCTGAAATCCGGCATCAACGCCGCACTGACGCTGCTGGTCTACCGCCCGTTCATGCGGGTGCTCCAGCGCTGCGGCTACAGCGTCAGCGACCACTACGCCGACCGGCGTTCGTCCAATATCGTGATCTTTGTCACCGCCGCGCTGCTCTTCTGCGGCTGTGTCGGCGTGATCGTCTGGATGAACCGCGGCTGACGCTCAGGCGGATTCGTAAGCCTCCCGCAGCACCCTGAGGGCTGCCTTCTCGATGCGCGAGACATAGGACCGGCTGATGCCCAGCGAATCCGCGACTTCGCGCTGCGTCTGCGGCGCATAGCCGAACAGACCGTATCTTCGCACAATGACGGTCAGTGCGCGCTTTGAGAGGCGCGTGCGCAGAAAATGATGCAGCTGCTTCTCCTGCATCGAGCGCTCCACCTCCTCCTCGATATTCTGCTCATCGCTCATGATATCGAGCAAAGTCAGCGCATTGCCGTCCTTGTCATATTCCAGCGGGTCGTCGAAATGGACGTCGCCCGCTGTTTTCTTTTTTGCGCGGTAATGCATCAGGATTTCGTTTTCGATGCAGCGCGCGGCATAGGTCGCAAAGCGCGCCCCCTTCTCCGGCTGAAAGGTCGAGGCTGCCTTCATCAGCCCGAGCGTGCCGATGGAAATGAGCTCCTCCTGCTCGCGGTCCGGGGAATAGAATTTCTTGGTCATGTGCGCGACGAGCCGCAGATTGTGCGTGATCAGCTCCTGCCGGGCGTGCTCGTCGCCCTGTGCGAGCCGCGCCATGCAGTCCGCCTCCTGCGCCTTCGTGAAGGGCGGCGGAAATGCCTCCGTGCGGTCGACATGCAGCAGCAGCCATGTCATCTGCGAGAAAAAAGCCGACAAGAATCCGAGCATACACTTCACCTCGCTCATTGTTATGCGGCTTTCAGCACGAATATGCAAAGCGCTCCGCCGGTGACTTCATCGGCGGAGCGCACTGTCACTGCGTATCCGGTTCAGGCTGTGCGGGCGTGCCGCTGCTGACCTCAAAAATGCGGATGCCCTCCGCGGGCACCTCCGCCTCCGAGAGAATGATATCCTTGATCGCGGCTGCCTGAGCGGCGGTCAGCCCGTCGCTCTCGACCACGACCTTTGCGGCTGCATTGTCGAGGTAGACCACGCAGTCGGAGAAGCCCTGCGACAGAATCAGGCTCTCGATCACATTTTCGCTCTCGATCAGGCGCGAGAGGCTGACCGCGTCGATCGCGTTGGTCACGCGCTCCTCGTTGCTGAGGTCGCCCCCGCCGATGATGCTCTGCAGCGTCTGTACGGCATGATCGCGGCTTGTCTGCTTGTCGAGCCTTGCCTGCGCGAAATAATCCGAGCTGCTGCTCGCACTGACGAGCTCCGCCGTGCCGTATGCCGACAGATCGTCGGTCGGCGCGGCTGCCTGCTTTGTGTCGCCGCCCGCCTTCTCCGGCGACGGCGCAACCAGCCCCGTTCCGCCGCCGAGCACATAGTTCAGATAGACCGCGATGCCGAGAATCAGCGTGAGGATGCTGAGCACGATCTGCTTTCTGCCGATGATCACAGTAGGTTTTTTCATGGATGTACCCCTCTCAAAATACGGTTTCAGGTTGCCTTGCCGACATAGACTGCCGATGCCGGAATGCCGAGCACGGTGGTGACTGCGGCGCAGACGCGCTCTCTGACAGCGGCATGGCCGCCGCCGCTGCACAGCACCGCAGCGCCGCAGATCTCCGGCGCAGTCGTGCGGGCGATCAGTGCGGATTCCGCGCCGTTTGACCTTGCGAGCACCACCTCCGATTCCCGCGTGACGCCGCGGTCGTTTTCGGAAGCCTTCACCTCCTCTGCAAATTGCTGCTCCGCGCTGCTGCTGAGCGTGATCATGACCTGCACCTCGCCGACGCCCTCCATCTGCCCGAGCCATGCGCTCAGCCTTGCCTCAAGGTCGGCGCGGTACTGCGCAGTGCTGTCGGATGCCGTCTCAGCGGGCTTTCGCTGCTCGGTCTTCTGACTGTCGGGCAGGAGCCCCGAGAGCAGGATCAGCAAGATGCCGCATGCGCCGAGCAGAATCACGGCACGCAGCCGCGGGATGCGCGAGAGCCAGCCGCGGACCCGTTCATTCATCGCCGGCTCCCTCCCTTCGGATCTCAGTATCTGTGCCGAGCCATTCCCGCAGATAGACCGTTCCGGTCAGCAGGTTGCCGCTGATGAATGCTCTGTCTATCTCTATGCTGCCGCTCCCGGAAATATGCAGCTCGACCCGCGTGACATCGCAGGGCACGCTGTGCTCGTCGAGTGCCTGATTGAGCGAGCGGCACAGTGCATCGGCGACCGCCTGCTCCTGTATCTCCTTTGCGCGCGCCGCGATCTCCTCGGCGGACTGTGCCGCAGCGGTCTGCCCCTCGGTGAAGACGGACAGATCGAGCGTGCGGAGCTGCGCCAGTGCCGTGATCAGCAAAAACAGCACCGCGATCAGCCGCAGCTGCCTGCGAAACCGCTCTGTCGCGAGCGTCTCGGTCGTCAGCGCGAGCCCGATCGCACCGCAGCAGATGCAGAACACCGTGCTTTTGAGAATCTCCATGCGAACTCCTTTCATCGGGTGACGAGCATCAGCGCGATCGCAGCCGAAAACACCTGCATCAGCGCATAGCAGACCAGAATCGCAAAGCAGGCGGAGAGAACGGCTTCTGCATTGCCCAGGAGCGCGGTCAGTGCCCTGTTTTCAGTCATATCGGCTGCATAGCGGCAGAGGATCAGCACGATGCGGTATATGCCGACTGAGATCAGCGGCGGCAGAATCAGCCAGAGGATCGCGAGAATGCCCGCCGCGCCGACCCCGCTCCGCAGCAGCGAAATGCTGCCCTGCACCGTTCCGTAGGCGTCGGAGACCGCCGACCCGACGATCGGAATGAGCCCGGAGCTCAGCAGCTTGACGGTTTTTGCCGTGAGCGAATCGGCGGCGGATGCCACAAAGCTGCGCACAGTCAGCAGTGCCGAGAACAGCGCCATGACCGTGCCGAGCGTCCATGTGACCGCCCTGCGGATTCCGCCGACGACCCCGCCGAGCCGCAGCGCGGGCGCGACCGCATCGGTGATGCCGAGTGCACATGCCATGCGCAGTGCCGGCAGCAGCAGCGCGGTCGCGAGCGCCATGACCGCGCCTGAGAGAAACAGCACAAAAATCTGGTAGGCAGCGCCCGACCCGGGATTGCCGCCCGCCGCCATGAATCCCGCAAACACCGGGACAAATCCCGCAGTGAAGAGTTCCCCGGAGCGCAGCGTTTCCGCCGTGCGGTCAAGTGCTGCGATCACCGGTGCCGTCACGGTCGAGGCACAGAGCAGCGTGCAGAGCATCGCCGGGAGCGTGCGCAGCTCGCCGCTGCCCGCGGCATCGGAAAGAGCGTCCGTGAGCGCCGCCGCAACGGTCAGCATGAGCAGCGCGGGCAGCAGCCGGAAGGGCGCTGCCGCCTCATCGCGCACGGTATCCCAAAGCTGACTGAAAAAGCTGTCCGGCGAGAGTGTCAGCATGCTTTCTGGCTGCTCAGGGTCCAAGCCCGCATCTGAGAATTTCCCGGCGGCGTCATCGGGCAGGGGAATGCCTGCGGGCGCGAGGGTCTCCCAGAGCGATTCGGTGTCTGTGTCCGCGCTGCACGGCACCGCAAACAGCTGCACCGCACAGAGCAGAATTCCGATTGCGAGCATGATTTTCAGTAATCGCTGCAAACCAATCGCCTGCCTTTCATGCGAGCAGCTCTCCGATCAGTGTCATCAGCGGGTCGATCAGCGGCAGCGCGAGCAAAAGCAGCGCCGCCCGACCGAACAGAACCGCAGCCGTTTTCAGTGCCGATTCGCCCGCATCCTGACAGACACCCGCAGCGAGTTCCGTCACGCAGCAGATGCCGAGTGCCTTCCCGATGACGGCAGTCTGCTCCGGATTGAGCCCCGCACCGGCGAGCAGTGTGTCTGCACGGTTGAGTACCGGGGTCAGCGCGAGAATTGCTGCAGCGGTCAGCGAGATGCCGAGCAGCAGCGACAGCAGCATTGCCTGCTCCTTGGCGTAGCGTTCGAGCAGCTTTGCGGTCAGCACTGCCGTGACGGTCAGCCCGGCAGCCTGCATAACGGTCACCACAGCCCGAACACCGACTTGACGGTGTCAAAGAGATCGGCGATCTCATTGATGATCAGCATCAGGACAACGATCAGCCCGGCGAGCGTGGTCAGCATTGCCTGCTCCTCCCGCTCCGCGCGCTTGAGCACCAGATTCAGCACCGCGACAATGATTCCGATGCCGGCGACTTTGAAGATCAGGTCTATGTTCATGCCATTCGCTCCCGAACGAGATTTGCAGTGGGTTACAGCACGAGAATCGCGAGGAACAGCCCGCCGAGGATGCCGAGCCGCTGCACGAGCATCCCGCGGCTGCGATTGCGCTGCTCCGCGTCAGACTGGAGTGCCCGGAGCCGTTCGTCGCAGAGGGCAAGTGCCGAGAGCTGTTCCGCAAGCGGCATCGCGCCGAGAATCTGTCCGACCTCCGTGAGGATTCCGCGCAGTTCCGGGGAAAGCGTATGGTCTGCGCACACAGCCTCCTCCCAGACCGACGGCGAAAAGCCGTCCTTTGCGGCAGCAGCGGCGCTCTGCAGAAAGATCAGATCGGAAAACTGTGCTTGTCCGGCGAGCGCCGCGAGCATGTCGGAGATCAGCGGCAAGGTGCTGCGCAGGCTGTTGCAGACCGCGTTGAGAAATGTGCGCAGCGTGCGGATCAGCCGTTCCTCCCGCCGGAGCCGTTCGGCAGCAGTGCAGCCCGCGAGCGTGCAGCAAAGCAGAATACAGACCGCGCCGAGCATTCTCACGGCATTCCTCCGTTCAGGCGCTGCACGGCGAGCATCTGCCCGATGCGGTCCTCGGTGCCGAGCAGCACTGCCGCCTCAAAAACGCCCGCAGCAATCAGCCGGGCGAGCTGCGGGCGATTGCCGAGCGTGCGGAGCGATGCCGCATGTGCAGACGCAAACAGCCGGACGCCGGTGTGCAGCGAATCCAGTAATGCTTCAGTTTCGGCAGAGCCGCCGAGCTCGTCGCAGATCAGGATATCCGGTGTCAGCACGCGCACCGCCGCCGCGATCCCCTCGGCTTTCGGGCAGCCGTCGATCACGTCGGTCTGCGTGCCGATGTCAAACTGCGGTTCGCCGTTCTGCACGGCTGCGAGCTCGCCGCGCTCGTCGATGATGCAGACGCGCCTGTCTGCCCCGAGCGTGCGCGCCAGATCGCGCAGAAGCGTGGTTTTCCCGGAGGCAGGCGGTCCGGTGAGCAGCACACCGCCCGTGATGCCCATAGTGTTCAGGCGTGTGAGCAGTGCACCGGCAGCGCCCGGTCTCGCCGACGCAATGCGCAGATTGATGCCGCTGACCGCGCGGATATTGGTGACCGCTCCGCTCTGTATCACAGCGGTCCCCGCGATCCCGGCGCGGCTGCCGCCCGCGATCGTGACAAAGCCCTTTTGCAGCATATACTGTACGGCATGCAGCGAATGCGAGCAGATGCTCTGAAAAACGGTGTCCATCAGTGCGCGCCCGACCGTGATGCCCGGTGCGGGCTCGTCCGCAAGCGTGCCGCCCGGCGTGAGGACAAATTCCGTTCCGTGCACCGTGACATGGAGCTGCCTGCCGATCCGCAGCCGGATCTCCTGAATCTGTGCGCGTGTGTCCTCCGGCAGACGCAGCAGCGGGTCGCGGATGACTGGCGGAAAATAGGGGAGTGCCTGCCCGATCGCACTGGCTGTCAGCATCGAGGTCGCCTCTTTCCGTGTTTTGCTATATCCTATGCAGCTTCGGACAAGATTAGAACAGAGCGTGTCCGAAAAAAATTCGTGTTTCGTCTGCACAGAATGCAAAATAGGGGTTGTGCAAACGGAAAAAATCTGGTATAATAGAAGCTGTATAGATATCCGCGGGTGAATCCCGCGGCAGATTTGGAGGCGTCAGTATGAGCAACGATTATCAGAAGAAGGAACATGTTTCCGGGCAGGTCCGGATTTCCGAGAACGTCATTCGCTCCATCGCGGGTGTGACCGCATGTGAGATCGAGGGCGTCGAGGGGCTCGCTCCCGTCAGACAGGGGCTGCTGCGCTCGACTTTGCCGGTCACGGTCTCGCTGACGGGCGACCGCGTGGAGATCACCGTGCGGCTGATCCTGAGCAGTCAGGTGCGGCTGCAGAGCGTCGCGGAGCAGGTGCAGTCCGAGGTCAAGGAAAATGTCCAGAACATGACCGGCATCGTGGTTTCCAAGGTGCATGTCATCGCGTCTGATATTTCTTTTGACTGATCAGGGAGAATTCCGATGTATTTGTCAAGACATGAGGTCCGCGTCAACGCAGTGCTCCTGATCTATCAGACACTGATGCGCGACGATGATATCCGGATGCTTTACGCGATTGCGGAGGAATCCGACCTGCTCACTGTCACGAAGGCTGTGCGCGAGACCGTCGACGGCACACTGGCACATGTCGGGGAGATCGACGGCATCATCCAGCAGTTCAGCCCCTCGCGCGTCGTGGCGCGTATCCCGAAGCTCCTGCTCGCGATCCTGCGCGTGGCAGTCTATGAGATTCTGTATAACGACCGCGTGCCGGACGGCGTGGCGGTCTCCGAGGCGATGAAGATCGTGCGGGAATACAGCTATTTTGACGAGGATGCACGCTTTGTCAACGGGCTGCTCGGCGCCTTTGTCCGCAGCAGAACGCCGGACACGGAAAGCGCACAGGCATGAAGCTGCTGGGGATCGACACCAGCAATTACACGACCTCGGTCGCTGCGCTGGACACCGAAAGCGGCGTGCTGCTCCAGAAAAAGCAGCTTTTGCCGGTCGAGCCGGGCAAGGGCGGTCTGCGGCAGTCCGATGCGGTCTTTCACCATGTGCGGCAGCTGCCCGCGCTCTTTGAGGCGCTGGCTGCCGAGAGCGATGTGACCGCGCAGCCCGATGCAGTCGGCGTTTCGACGGCGCCGCGCTCTGCGGAGGGCTCCTATATGCCCTGCTTTCTGAGCGGGCTGACGGCTGCACGTCTGCTCGCGGCGTCGCACAGAGTGCCGCTGCACGGGACCTCGCACCAGATGGGGCATCTGCTGGCGGCGCTTTATTCTGCGGGCTGTATGCACTGGCTGCGCGAAAAAACGGCGTTTCTGGCATTCCATGTCAGCGGCGGCACGACCGACTGTGTGCTCTGCCGCCCGGACGAAGCGGCTGTGCTGCAGATCGAACCGGTCGCAGAATCGCTCGACCTCAAGGCGGGGCAGGCGATCGACCGCGTCGGGCTGATGCTCGGGCTGCAGTTTCCGTGCGGTCCGGCGCTGGAGCGGCTCGCGATGCAGAGCGATTCCAAGGCTGCGATGCGCGTGACGCTCAGAGACGGCTGCTGCTCGCTCTCGGGTCTGCAGAATCAGTGCCAGACGATGCACGCAAAGGGCGTTCCGGCTGCGGATATCGCAAGATATGCGCTGAATTCGGTCGCGGCGGTGCTGAAGGCGATGACTGCCGATGCGGCGCAGCGCTGCGGACAGCATGCCGTGCTCTATGCGGGCGGCGTGCTCTCCGACCGGCTGATTCAGGAGCAGCTCGCGGCAATGCCGACGGAGTCTGCCTTCGCGGAGCCGGATTTTTCATGTGACAATGCGGCGGGCGTCGCGCTCTATGCCGCACTGAAGGAGGGACAGCTATGCCGATTCTGACCGTCAGTCAGCTCAATCGCTATGTCGCCTCGATCATTCATGAGGACAGCAATCTGCGCACGGTCTTTGTGCACGGCGAGATCGCGAATTTCACGCGGAATTTCCGCTCGGGGCACTGCTATTTCAGTGTCCGCGACGAGGAGGCATCGGTGCGCGCGGTGATGTTCCGCTCCAACGCGGAGCGGCTGCAGTTTGCGCCGGAGAACGGCATGCGCGTGACCGTGCTGGGCTCGGTGACGCTCTATGAGCGCGACGGCGCCTATCAGATCAATGTGACCGATCTGCAGCCCGACGGCGTCGGGGCGCAGGCGCTTGCGCTGCAGCAGCGGCGTGAAAAGCTCGCAAGGCTCGGCTTTTTCGATCCGGCGCACAAGCGTCCGCTGCCGAAAATTCCGCAGAAGATCGGCATTGTGACCTCTCAGAGCGGTGCTGCTCTGCAGGATATGCTGCAGATTCTGTCCCGCCGCTATCCGATCGGCGTTGTGCAGGTCTACCCGGCACTGGTGCAGGGGGAGCAGGCGCCCGCTTCGATCGCGGCTGCGCTCAGAGCAGCAGGCACAGACGGCTGCGACGTGATCCTGATGGGACGCGGCGGCGGCTCCAACGAGGACCTGATCGCGTTTCAGTCCGAGGCGGTCGCGGAGGCGGTGTTCCGTTCGCCGGTGCCGGTGGTCAGCGCGGTCGGACATGAGACCGACCACTGCATCGCCGACGAGGTCGCCGACCTGCGCGCACCGACGCCCTCTGCGGCAGCAGAGCTGGCAGTGCCCGATCTGGACACGCTGCGGGACAGTCTCTCACAGGCGGAGCTGCGGATGCGTGCGGCGTTTGCGGGTCTGCTCGGGCGGCTCGACCGTCAGCTTGCGGCGCAGCAAGCCCGGCTGGAAAAGCAGTCTCCGGCGCATCGGATCGCGCTGCAGCGGGAACAGTATCAGAGCACGGCATCAAGGCTGCACGCGGCGGTCGCTGCGGACCTGAGCCGGAGAAACGACCGGCTTGCGGCTGCGGCAGCGCGGCTTGAGGCAGTCAGTCCCGTCGCGATTCTGCAGCGCGGCTATGCGCTCGTGTATCGCGGCGACACGCTCCTGCGGGATGCGAAGGAGACAGAGCCCGGCGACACCGTCCGCATCCGGCTCGCAAACGGCTGCGTTACGGCGCAGATCACCGGAAAGAAGGAGACTGTATCATGAAATTTGAAGAGAGCATGCAGGCACTCTCGGAGATCACGGCTAAGCTGGAGCAGGGCGGGCTTTCTCTTGAGGAATCCGTTGCGCTCTATGCAGAGGGCGTGAAGCTCGCGGCATCGTGCAGACAGGAGCTCGATCAGGCAGCACTGACCGTCAGCGGGCTGAAGCAGACAGAGCAGACTGAATCATAAAACGGTGCGGACAGCATTGCACCGACGGAGCATAAAATGGGAAAAGATAAGCAACAAAGTGCTTCAGATTCAGTTTCGCTGCGCAATTTGCGTCTGCCGGAGGATCTGAAAACACTGAATTATACACAGTGCGGGGAGCTCTGCGCGGAGATTCGCAGAATGCTGATCGACACTGTGCTGCGGACGGGCGGGCATCTGGCGTCCAATCTCGGCGTTGTCGAGCTGACGCTGGCACTGCACCGCAATTTCCGCTCACCCTATGACCGCATCGTATGGGATGTCGGGCATCAGGCATATGTGCACAAGCTGCTGACCGGACGCGGCAGTGCGTTTGATACGCTGCGGCAGGAGGGCGGTATTTCCGGCTTTCCGAAGCCCGCCGAGTCACCGCACGACACCTTTGTGACCGGGCATTCCAGTACGGCTGTTTCCGCTGCCTTCGGCATTGCAGAGGCATTCCGGATGCAGGGCAAGCCCAATTACGCGGTCGCGGTGGTCGGCGACGGCGCCATGACCGGCGGCATGTTCTATGAAGGACTGAACAACGCGGGCAAGACGAAATCGAACCTGATCGTCATTCTGAACGACAACGAGCAGGCGATCTCCAAGAATGTCGGCGCAATCGCAAAATATCTGAACCGCATCCGCTCCAGCACCGGCTATGTCAAGGCGAAATGGAGCGTCGAGCGCGTGGTCGGCAAGACCCCCGTGATCGGCGACCAGCTGGTCCGCGGGCTGAAAAACACGAAGGACCGCATGCGCCGGAATCTGGTGCAGACGACGATTTTTGAGGATATGGGCTTTGTCTATCTCGGACCGGTCGACGGGCACGACCTCGCACAGCTCGATGAGGTGCTCGAGGTCGCGAAGAGCTACCGCCGCCCCGTCGTCGTGCATGTGCGGACGGTCAAGGGCAAGGGCTATGCCCCGGCGGAGGACAACCCCGGCGAATACCACGGGGTACCGCGCGTTTCGCAGAAAAACGGCATCTCCCGCATCCATCTCGACGAGAAAAACCCGGAGGTCTCCATCGACGAGTGCTATTCGACCGTCTTCGGCAATGCGCTGACGGAGTTTGCCAAAGAGGACAAGCGCATCTGCGCGGTGACTGCCGCGATGAAATACGGCACGGGGCTGCAGTTTTTCTATGCGGCACATCCGGAGCGGTTTTTTGACGTCGGCATTGCCGAGCAGCACGCCGTGACCTTCTGTGCGGCGCTCGCCTCGATGGGCATGCTGCCTGTTTTTGCTGTATATTCGACCTTTTTGCAGCGCTCCTTCGACCAGATCATCCACGATGCAGCGATCGCACAGACGCATCTTGTGCTCGGTGTCGACCGCGCCGGCGTCGTCGGCGAGGACGGCGAAACGCATCAGGGGCTCTTCGATGTCCCGATGCTGACCGCGATCCCGGGCATCAAGATCTATTCCCCGGCAAGCTATGCCTGCCTGACCGAATGCCTGAAAACCGCGCTCTTCCACGATAAGGGCGTCGTCGCGATCCGCTATCCGCGCGGCAGGCAGCCCGAGGGCGTCACGCTGCCCGATTCGCTGACGCTGACGCATATTCCGGGCGGCAAAACGCTGGTCATCACCTACGGGCGCATTGCCGCGGAGGCGATGAAGGCGCGCGCCATGCTGCTGGAGGAGGGCATCGAGAGCGGCATGCTGTGCCTGACGACGATCTTTCCGCTCAGCGAGGAGATTTTCTCCGCGGCAGCGCAGTACGACAATGTCATCATGCTCGAGGAGGGCAGCGCAGAGGGAGGCATCGGCGAGAAAATCGGCGCCGGACTGCTAGCGCGCGGCTGGCAGGGCGGCTTTGTCTGCCGGGCTGCTGAGGGCTTTGTGCGGCAGGCGACCGTCGAGCGGTGTTTGCTGCGTATCGGGCTGACTGCACCGCAGATCGCCGAGCTGATCAAGAGGACGGAGCAGCATGATGCGACTTGATGCTGCGCTCGCAGCCCGCGGACTGTGCAGCTCGCGCAGCCGTGCACAGACCTCGATCGCGGAGGGGCATGTCACGGTCAACGGGCAGATCTGCATGAAGCCTGCGCAGAAGGTGGAGGACAGCGATGTACTGCAGGTCACGCAGGCATTGCCCTATGTCGGGCGCGGCGGCTATAAGCTCGCATTCGCGCTCGCGGAATTTGAAATTTCAGTTGCCGGGCTGCGCTGCCTCGATATCGGCGCATCGACCGGCGGCTTTACGGACTGCATGCTGCAAAACGGCGCTGCCGCGGTGCTTGCGGTCGACGTCGGGCACGGGCAGATCGCGCCGGAGCTGCGCGGCGACCCCCGCGTGACCGTGCTGGAGGGCACCGATATCCGTGCGCTCTCCCCGGATACGCCGGGGCTGCCTGCGGATTTTGTCAGCTGCGATGTGTCGTTTATCTCGCTGACGCAGATTTTTCCGGTGCTCCCCGCGCTGATGCGGGACGGCGGATTTGCCGTCGTGCTGGTCAAGCCGCAGTTTGAGGCGGGACCCGCGGCGCTGAATAAGCACGGTGTCGTGCGCGACCCGAAGGTGCATCAGCGGGTGCTGCGGGATATCCGCAATGCGGCTGCCTGTGCCGGGCTGATCCCGCGCAGCGCGTGCGAATCGCCGGTCAAGGGCGGCAGCGGCAACACAGAGTTTTTACTGTTGCTCGAAAAACCGGTGCAGTCCGGTGAATGAGGAGTGTTTATGAGAATTGCGATCTGTCCGAATCCGGAAAAGCGTCCCGCGCTGAGCTGTGCGGCAGAGGCGATCCGGATTCTTCGGCAGCACGGCGCAGAGATCGTCATGTCCGAGGAGCTGGGCGAATTTGCAGAGGACGCGGATATCCGCTTTTTGCCTGCGGAATCACTGTTTTCCGGCTGCGATTTTGCAGTGTCGATCGGCGGCGACGGCACCATTCTGCGCTGTGCCGGCATGATTCTGGAGCAGGCTGCCGCCGCGGGCACGGAGCCGGTGTGTCTGGTCGGCATCAACACCGGCACACTCGGCTTTCTGGCGGCATTTGAGGCGGACGAGCTGCAGATGCTCCCGCGCCTGTTCACCGGCGATTATGCGATCAGCCGCAGAATGCTGCTGCGGACGGCGGTCAACGACGGCAGCGGGCTGGTGCGCCACGCGCTGAACGATATTTATGCCTCGCGGCTGAACGGCCGTATCTGCGATTTTTCCGTTGCGGTCGACGGGCACACGATCGGCGTTTACCGCGCGGACGGCATCATCTTCTCGACGCCGACCGGCTCCACCGCCTATGCGCTTTCCGCAGGCGGTCCCGTGATGGAGCCAGACCTCTCGCTGATCGAGATGAACCTGATCTGCCCGCATTCGCTGTTTGCCCGACCGATGCTCTTTGCACCGCAGCGGGAGATCTGCGTGACCTACTGCGGCGTCGGCGACGGGGGACTGAATGTCCATGCCGACGGTGTGCACACCGCGGTGCTGCACAATCATATGTCCTTCACGGTGACCGCCTCGGAGCGCGTGATGCCGTTTGTCGACTGCAAGGGCTATGCCTTCTACGATGCGCTGAACGGCAAGCTGATGCAGCCGCTGAAATCCATAAGCCAAAACGGACTGTGAGCGAATCACAGTCCGTTTTGATTGTTATTCCGACATTCCGCCGAGCAGCTTACAGAGCAGCTGCCGGAGCATCACCGCTTCCTCGGGCGAGAGACAGACCTGACAGCCGACCTTCTCCGGGATACCCGCGGCAGAATCTGCCAGTGCCATGCCCGCCTCCGTCACCGCTGCGATCAGCACGCGCTCGTCCTCGGCGCTGCGTCTGCGCGTCAGAAAGCCCTTTGCCTCGAGCGCCTTGAGCACGGGTGTCAGCGTGCCCGAATCGAGATAGAGCCGCCTGCCGAGCTCCTTGACGGACACGGTTTTCTGCTCCCAGAGCACCATCATCGTGACATACTGCGTGTAGGTCAGACCGACCTGCTCCAGAAGCGGGTGATACTTCTTGATGATCTCGCGCGAGCAGGCGTAGAGCGGGAAGCAGAGCTGGTTTTCGAGCTTCAGTGCTTCATACGTCAGTGCTTCATAGCCGGGCTGTGTCATATTCCTTCTCCGTTTCTGTCTGTCAGGGGATTTCAGTGTGCGGCGGCTTCGGTTGCGGCTTTGCGCACGGCGATCGCGAGCTGATCGGCGCAGGAGGTCGGGCGTCTGCCGCAGAGATTGCCCCTGAGCTTCTCCTCGATCGCGTCGACCGTCCAGCCGTCCAGCAGCTTTGCGATCATTTTCAGATTGCCGTTGCAGCCGCCGATGAACCGGATATTCGTGACGATGTTGTTTTCCAGATGAAAATGAATCTCCTGTGCGCAGACGATCTCTGTTTGGTAAACGTAATCCATTATAACAGCTCCTTTATGTGTGCTTCGAGCTCCTTGGGCTTGACAGTCGGGGCGAAGCGACCCACGACATTGCCCTCGCGGTCCACCAGAAATTTGGTGAAGTTCCATTTGATATCGCCGGGCTTTCTGGCAGTGGTGCTCAGCTTTTCCACAGCCTTCATCGTGACCCTGTCTCCCAGCCCGCCGACGGCCTCTTCCGCCCGCTGTGCCTTGAGGAAGGCGTAGAGCGGCGCCTCGGTTTCGCCGTTCACGTCGATCTTGGAGAACTGCGGAAAGGTGATGCCGTAGCGCGACTGGCAGAAGCTGACGATCTCGTCGTCGGAGCCCGGCGCCTGATTGCCGAACTGGTTGCAGGGGAAGTCAAGGATCTCGAGCCCCTGTTCATGATATGCGTCATAGAGGTCCTGCAGTCCGTCATACTGCGGGGTGAAGCCGCAGCCGGTCGCGGTGTTGACGATCAGCAGCACCCTTCCGCGGTAATCGGCGAGCGGGACAGCGTTGCCCTTCGCATCGGTCATTGTGTAGTCATAGATCGACATGATTCCACCCTCCTGTAATTTATATTTTACTCAATTTGATTGAGCTAAATATAATATAGCACAATTTTCTTGATTTGTCAAGGGGTTTTTGAAAATTTATTTGGCGCAGGATGACGATTCCCGCATCCGAACAGATTTCCGAATCTGACTGTATCGATCAAGCCTGCTCAGAATACCGATGCATGGATTCCTATTCGCAGCATTTACAAACCGCAGAATCCGTGCTATAGTAATCATAAGCCAAGCATATCCGGTCGCAGACCAAAGCTATTTTTCCAAAATCTGTTTTTTTCGGCAGAGGTGTAATAGATTTCGGTTTTTCCGGTCTAGTGAAATAGAGAGGCTCTCAGAAGGGAAGTGAAGGCTACGGACGACATGCAGATCATGGCGCTGCTGAACGCGCGCGACGAATCGGCGCTTTCGGCATTGACTGAAAAATACGGCGGTGCTTGCAGAAATATCGCCGCACAGATTCTCGGCAGCGAGGAGGACGCGGAGGAGATCCTCAACGACGCGCTCCTGCGCATGTGGAATGCGATCCCGCCCGAGCAGCCGGACGATCTCTTCGCATATCTCTGCACCGCGGTGCGCCGCCTTGCCTATCAGCGCATCGAAAAGCAGCAGACGCAGAAGCGCGGCGGCGGGCAGAGGACCGTTTCACTCGACGATGCTGCAGCGATGCAGCTCCCCGACGCGGAAACCCCGGAGACGCTGCTCGACCTCTGTCTGACGGTCGATGCGGTCAACCGCTTTCTGCGCACGCTCACGCCGCAGTCCCGCGCGATCTTCGTGCAGCGGTACGGCAGCGGGCTGTCGGTCAGGGAGATCGCTGCGATGTACCGTCTCACGCAGAGCAAGGTGCTCGTCACGCTGATGCGGACAAGAAACCGGCTCAGAACATGGCTGAAGGAGGAGGATTTGCTGTGACGGAAAAGGAATTCCTGCGTGCGGTGAAATATGCAGACCGGCGCTGGTTCCAAGAGGCGAATGCACTTGCGGCAGCCGCCCCGGAGCCACATGGGAAATGGAGCATAATCATGAATCGGATTTGGAAATTTGCAGCCGCGGCGGGCGCTGTGCTCGCGTGCGGCGCGGGGCTCTTCGTGCTGATCGACCGGCTCAGTCAGAAGCCAGCCGACCCCAAGCAGCCGCTCACAACACTGGATTCGGATTTCGAGCAGACCGCACCCGGCGAATCGTCTGTGCATGAGACCGAACCATCCGGCGAATCCGGCGGCAGCGCGGCCGACGTGCAGGCGCCGGTCGCGGTCGGGGAGGGGCTGTATCAGGTGTTCAGTCTGCCGAAGCTCGAATCGGAGAAGCCCGCACTGATCTACGGCGAGGCGCCGCATGCACTGACGTCCGCCGGACCGTATACGCTCGACTTTTCGACCGTGACGGATACCTACAACTGCCCCCGGATTCCGTACTGCGTGCAGGAGCAGACGCAGACGGTGATCTTCATCAACTATCTGGATGTCTACCGCGCAGACCTCAATCTGCAGAGCAACCGCCGGGAGCTCTTCTCGATGATGCCTTCCGCAGAGCACAACGGGCAGACGCTGCCCACAATCATTCTGGAGCTGATCGCGCTGCAGAACACCGAGCTGGTGCTGTTCCGCGGGTATACGGCGATCAATCAGCCCTGCTTCGGCAGCATCGACCCGGAAACCGGGGCGGTCAGCATCACGAAGTGCAGCGAGACGCTTGACGCTCTGCCCTGCCAAAACGGCGTGCTGCTCTATGAACGCGGCGCCTTCCAATCCGACAGTGAGAAGACCGTGTATTACTGGGAATGCGGCGAGGTGTATTCCTTCACGCTCGGGCATGCACGCGAAACGGAATATGAGCCTGTCCTCTCTCCGCACGGCAAATATCTCTGCACGGTGCTGAAGGGCAAGACCAAGGAGGGCAAGCTGACAGAGCGTTATTCGGTCTACGATATCCATTCCGGGACGCTGCTGCGCACACTGGACCGGGATTTCCCGCAGAGCTATGAAAACGGCATTGCGGGCTTCAAGATTCTCGGCATCGACGAAGACGCGCAGTGCGTCTATCTGGAGGACCGCAAGACCTTGGAATTTTACCGCTTTGATTTCGGCGAAGCGCCGGCTGTGCAGAACGCCGCAGAACCGGTCAGCGTCGGCGAGAATATGTATCAGGTGTTCAGCCTGCCGCAGTTTGCGGAATATGCGGCAGACTGCACATACGGCACTGTGTTTTCCGATCACAAAACAGCAACGGCATATTGGCACACACTGGATTTTTCCGACTTCTATTATCCCGGTTCGGACCGTGACAGGGTATCCTACTGTATGCCGAAGGATCAGTCTGCGTTGTATGTCGCACATTACGATGAGCTCTGGCGCTCCGACACGGAACTGCAGGAGAAGGAGCTGCTGCTGAAGGCGGAGGGCGTCATTATGTTCAATGTGCTGACGTTCCCGAATACCGATCTGCTGTTTTTCAGCGGCAGCGACGGGAAAAAACCGGTCATCGGGAGCATTGACACGGAAAAAGGGGATATCCGGTATTCCGTTTCCGAGGGTTATCAGCTGACGCCGTGCAATACCGGCGTGCTGATCTCTGACGTGGATGTGAAGCGGGTGTACTACTGGGAGCGCGGCGAGGTCTATGAAATTCCGCTGACGAACGGCATGAATGAAAGTAATCATAAGTTCCATATTTCCGCAAACGGAAAATACCTCTGCACCTTCATGGACGGCAAATCAAGGGACGGAAAACTGATCAACCGCTGCACGGTCTACGATGTGAAGACCGGGAAGGTGCTCCGGCAATTTGACTGGACGACGCATCTGGAATACGGCAAGGCGGATTTAGGCCAGCTGGAGTTTCTCGGGTTTGATGAGACGGCACAGCAGGTCTATGTGAAGGAGCTGGAAACGCTGCATCTGCTGCGCTTTGATTTCGGAGGGTGACGCCATGCAGCTTGAGATCAGCAATATCAGCAAGCAATACCCGAAAACGCTTGCGCTCGACAATGTCTCCGTGACGCTTGACTGCGGTCTATACGGTCTGCTCGGACCCAACGGCGCGGGCAAGACGACGCTTATCAGCATCATCACAGCGCTGGTGCAGCCGACCGCGGGCACAGTGCGCTACAACGGCAAGCCGGTCGGCGGGCGCGATTATATGCGCATTCTCGGCTTTCTGCCGCAGGACCCGCGGTTTTACGCCAATTTCACCGCGGAGGAATTTCTGCGCTATATGGCGGCGATGAAGGGGCTTGACCGGAAGACCGCCAAGCCGCGCATCGCAGACCTGCTCGAGCAGGTCAACCTGACGGAGCATAAGCACAAGAAGATCGGGGCGTTTTCCGGCGGCATGCGGCAGCGTCTCGGCATCGCGCAGGCGATCCTCAACGACCCGGAGATCCTCATTCTCGACGAGCCGACCGCCGGGCTCGACCCCAAGGAGCGCGTGCGCTTCCGCAATCTCCTTTCGCGGCTTTCGGGCGACCGCATCATTCTGCTGGCGACGCATATCGTCTCCGATCTGGAATGTGCCGCGAAGGAGGTCATTCTGCTCCGGGAAGGCAGGCTGCTGCAGAAGGCATCGCCGCTGTCGCTCCAGTCTGCACTTGCGGGAAAGGTCTGGCTCGTGCAGGCGGATGAGACCGAGCTCGGGCAGTATACGGCGCGGTTCATCATCGCAAATGCCGCCGCCGCAGACGGAAAATATGCGCTGCGCATCGTGTCCGACGAAAAGCCGCATCCCTCCGCAGTGCCCGGACAGCCGCGGCTCGAGGACGTCTACCTCTACTATTTCGGTGAACCAACATGAGCAGAATGATCGCATTTGAATTCAGAAAGCTGCTGCGGAACCGGCTGCTTCTGATCATGACCCTGCTGTTCGGCATTCTGAATCTGTTCCGCATCGTCCGTGTTTCCGCGCAGTATCCGTCAAATGTAGAATCCTTCCGGAACGGCTATTTTGCCGTGTATGATGAAGTGTCGGGCGAATGGGACAATGAGAAGATACAGTATGTGCTCACGGAATATAAAAAGGCAAAGGCGGTCGTCGATGCGGGCGGGTATTCGACGGAGCCCGACCAGCCCGGCACACACACCGGCTATGTATTCGGCGACTGGGGGCTGTTCGAGGAGATCAGAGACGCGATGGACCGGCTGTATCACTACGAAGGCACGATGACCGCGCTGACGCAGCGGGCAGCGGACTATGCCGCATTCTACGAGGAAAAGGGCAATGCGGAGCAGGCAGAGCGGAACCGGAAGATCGCGGCGACCTATCAGAACCGCAGCGTGCACGCATTCTATGGCACACTGGGCTTTGAGCGGTATCTCAAATACGACTTTTCGACGCTGCTGATCCTGTTTCTGCTGCTTCCGATGCTGTCGCCGCTCTTTGCGCGGGAGCACGAGACCGGCATGCACGGTCTGCTCTATCTCACGCCGCAATATCAAAGACTGCCGCTCGCGAAGCTCTTGGCGGGCTTTCTGGCGGCAGCGGCAGTCAGTGTGCTGTTTTTTGCAGAGGATATCCTCGTATTCCGGTATCTCTATCCCATGCGCGGGCTGTCACAGCCGGTCTACACGCTGCCGGACTATTTCTATTCGCCGCTGTCGTGCAGCATCGGCTGCTGGCTGCTGCTCAACGGCGCATGCAAGCTGCTCTGCTTTCTGGTGCTCGGCAGTCTGTGCGCGGCGATCTCCGCGGCGGTGAAAAAGGAGCTCGTACCGTTCGGCTGCACGGCTGCGGTCACGGTCGTTCTGCTCGTGACCGATGCCTATGTCGAAAGCCCCGTGCTGTCCGTGTTCAACCCGGTGACGCTGTTCTGGAGCGGGCGGCTGTTCTGCGAATTCCGGACCGTTTCCGTCTGCGGCACGCCGGTCTTTTACTTCTGGCTGCCGATCGCGGCGGCAGCGGCGGAATTGCTCCTGTTCAGCGCGCTGGCAGTGCTGCTCGGAAAAAGGAGGTCGCGCCGTGATACTTGAATGCAAAAAGCTGTTTATCAGAAAAAAAGCGTGGCTCCTGCTGCTGATCTTCACGGCGCTGCGCGTGCTGACGGCAGTCACACAGCGCAATTACGCCGCGGATTACCGTCCGGAGATCTACCGCGATGCCTATATGCAGCACATGGAAATTCTGGAGGGACCGCTGACGGACGAAAAAGCCGCCTACATCGACGGTCAGAACGATCTGATCCGACGGATGAAGCGCGGCGGCAACGACGCAGATATTCAGCAGTATATCAGCGGGGAAATTGACGAGGAGACCTTCAACGCGCGCTTCCGCAGCCGCAGAGCCGCCGATCGGCGCGAGGATGAATTTGCCGTCATCAACGAACGGTATCAGAGCGTGAAGCAGAACCCTGAACGTGTGTATTTCATGTATTCAAACGGGTGGGTGGGGCTGCTCGGCAATGAGCACTTCGATTTTGTGCTGCTGATTCTGCTCATGTGGCTGACCGTCCCGACGGTCTGCGACGAGTTTTCGACCGGGATGTACCCGCTCCTGCGCACGACACCGAACGGCGGCGCCCGGCTCTTCGCGGCAAAGGCAGCGGCAGCTTCACTGGCGGCTGTGTTGTCCGCCGTGCTGATGTTTGCGGCGGAGGCTGGCTTTTATGCGGCGGTCATGGGTCTGCCGGACGGGTCCTTCCCGCTGCAGAGCCTGCCGCCCTTTGCGGAATCGCCCTTTCAGCTCAGCATTTTCGGGGCGGCGATGCTGACGCTGCTGCATCACTGCATCGGCGCATTATTCGTGACGGCGCTGCTGCTCTGTCTCTCCGCGATATTCCGGCGTGCACTGTCGGCGGTCTTTGTCGGGTCGGCGTGTCTGCTGCTGCCGTATTTCCTGCTGGCAAAGCGCGTCGAAAAATATCTGCTCCCGACGCCGCTGGGCTTTCTGTTCTCCTGCGGCTGGATTCAGGGCAGATTCCCGGTCGAGCCCTATTCGCAGGAATATGTGACGGTCACCCAGACGCAGTACCGGCATGTGCTGCTCGCCTCTGCGGGGATCATCGCGCTGCTGCTCCTGATCGGAACGGCGGCATATGCGGGCATTTCCCTCCCGCGCAGACGAAAAGTGAAGCTGTCCGCGGTCTGTATGCTGCTTCTGCTGCTGACCGGCTGCGGCGAAAAGCCGGCGGAATCGCCCGGGCTTGACGGGCTGGTCTACGACAAATGGCGGTATCAGCCGGTGTGCGAAGCCTTTGCTGTGGTGCGTGACGAGAATGACAGCCCGTGCCTTTCCTGCAAGGACAGCGGTGCGCTTGTGCCGCTCGTGCACGACTGCTTCACAGAGGGCGCGCAGCAGCCGTTTTCCGCGGCGCGTCTGTGCTATATCGACGGCGACACGGTCTATTATCTTATCCAGCACAGTATGTGGCACTATGAGATCATCGCGCTCGACACCCGGGATTTCAGCGAAAAAAGCGTGCATTCGGCGTACTGGTCGGACAATCTCGACAAACCGGATAAGCTGTTCGGGCTGGGCGCGCGGCTGCCGTCCTCGGCGCCGCAGGACGAAACGGTCGACAGCTTTTTCGTGTATCACGGTCAGCTGATCCTTTCAAAGAGCGCAGGCATTTTCTGTGTCGATCTCGCGTCCGGCGCCGTCACCGGCATCTATGAAGGCAAAGCGGAGAATCTCGCCGCAACAAACGGGTATGTCTTTTTTCTCGACGATGTGCTCGATCTGTACCGCTGGGATATTCGCACCGGGCAGACAGAAAGGGTTCCTGTCGGCAAGGTCGAACGGCGCTTTTACGCCGTGGAGGACGGGCTGTATTACAAGGACCTGAAGGACAGCGCGTTCTATTTTGTAAAGCCGGACGGCAGCGGCAAAACCCTTCTGCCGGATTTTGATGAGGAAGCATGGTTAAGGGGGGAATGACATGAAACGGATATTCGCAGTGCTGCTTTCCGCGGTGCTGTTCTCCGGCTGCGGTGCAAAGCCGCAGGTCCCGGAGGAAAGCCAAGCTACCGCGCCGGAAACGTCCGTGACAGACGACCCGTTTGCGGCAGCGGAAACAACGCAGACAGATGATTATGACCCGTTCGCCCTGGAGGACAGCGACAACGAAGAGCTTCCCTCCAATAGCTTCGGCGTGGAATGGGAGGAGGGAAAGACCTTTGTGCTCGACTATGCGCCGACAGTCTCCTTCCGGTTTTATCTGGAGAACGGCTCGGCGCAGAACGACTACGGTCTGATGCTCTTTGTGAACGGCTTTCTGCAGCCGTTCCGCACCGATCTGGATCCGACCGATCGGGAAATGCAGATATTCGATATCGCGCGCGACGAGCGGAAATATCTGAACGTCGAATTTGAGCCGGTCGTCGGGGAGCTCGGCGAGACGGTCTCGGTGGAGATCGCCACGATGATCCACCCGCGCTTTTCCCTGACTGCGGAGACAAAGGATTCCGAGCTGTTCTACAATCACAGCCTTCACACGTCGTTTCCCGCAGAAATGGAGATCACGGAAAAAACCGGGCTCCGGGAGCCCGCGGTCTGCACCGATTACACCGCCGAAGCGATCACGGAGGAGCTGCGCAGAAAATTTGACCGGATGAACGCGACCGGCGGCAGCGGCAGCAATGATCTGGACAGCATTGTCTCTCTCGAGGCACTGAAAAACGATGTGCTCATTACACCCGCCGACCGCATGGCAAACCCGCAGAAGGAGACGCCGTTCACGCAGAATGACACGCTGACGCTCTGCATGTACGGCGGCGGGCAGCCCTGTAAATACCGCGTGTCGATGTTTTTCGACCATCAGCTTGTAAAGGGCGCCTTTGACGGCTGCGATTATATCGACGTCACGCCCTCCGCGGAGACCATGTGCAAAAAAACGGTTGACCTCACCGCGCTCGGCATTGCAGATGATGCATGCCATCATTTCTACTTCATTGCGATCCCGTTCTATACAGATCACAACTACAGTGAGCGGTACGCGCTGAAATCAAAAAGTGCAGCACTGATCGGCTGCACTTCGTAAATATAGATGATCTTCGCATGGGCTGTATTCTGGGAAAGCCGCATTTTAACAGGAGACAGCGGGCGCTGTTTTTTGCAGAATCGCCTTGCTGCGCCACTTGCCGTGCTGATAGCGGATCCAGCCGACCAGCCCGGTCACGAGCCATGTGATGCAGGTCGTGTACCAGATCGCGCGGTAATCCATGCCGAGGAGCTGAGTCATCACCAGCGCACCGCCGATGCGGCAGATCACCTCTGCCATGCCGTTGATCAGCGCGTAGCCGGTGTCGCCCGCACCGTTCAGGAAGCCGCGGATCACATGGATCGACCCGAGCGGAATATAGCAGAGCGAGGTCGTGCGCAGCGCAAAGCAGCCGATCGAAACAGCCTCTGCGCCGGAGATAAAGCAGCGGATGATCAGCCCGCCCGCTGCCCAGAAGACCGCAGCGATCACCAGTGCAAAGCCGCTGGAAATGCGCAGACCCGCGCGCAGGCCGTTCTCGGCGCGGGCGGTCTGTCCTGCGCCGACATTCTGCCCGGAGAAGGTCGAAAGCGAAGCATTGAGCGATATGAACGGCTGCTGGATCAGCTGCTCAACCCGCATGGATGCCGTATAAGCTGCCATGACCGAGCGTCCGAAGCCGTTTGTCACGCGCTGCAGGGCTGTCATGGAGACCGCGATCAGACCGCTCTGCAGCGCGATCGGGATGCCCGTGCGCAGCGTCAGCGCGATCATGCTGCACGAGATGCGGAAATCCTCTGCGGACATCTGCAGCTCGGGCATCCGGGAGAACGCAAAGACGATGCACGAGACCGCCGAAATGATCTGCGACAGCACCGTTGCGGCGGCTGCGCCCGCGACGCCCCATTGCAGCGCCATGACAAACAGAAGGTCGAGCGCGATATTCAGCACACTTGCCAGCGCGAGGAAGATCAGCGGCGTCTTGGAATCGCCGAGGGCACGCATCACGGCATTGATCCAGTTGTAGGCGGCGACTGCGAGCGTTCCGCCGCAGGTGATGCGCATATACTGCACGGAGAGGTCGATCAGCCCGGGGTCGGTGTGCATCAGCTGCAGGACCGGTTTTGTCAGAATGACGGAGACAAGGCTGATCATGACGCCGAATGCGGCAGTCACCAGCGCGGAGTTCCAGACAGCGGCGCGCATCCGCTGCATTGCACCGGCGCCGAAAAACTGCGCGATCATGATGCCCGCGCCGGTCGCGAGCCCGAGACAGAGCGTGTAGAACAGATAGGTCACAGAGCCGGTCGCCCCGACGGCAGCAAGCGCGTCATCGCCGAGCTGCTTGCCGACGATCGCGGTATCTGCGAGATTATAGAGCTGCTGGAGCAGATTTCCCGCCAGCAGCGGCAGCGCAAACCGGATGATCAGCTGCGGTTCCCTGCCGGATGTCATATCCACAGCGGCTGTGTGCATACGGATTCCTCCTTCACAAAGCAGGCGCCCGGGCTCAGAATTCCCGGGCGCCGTTCCATATCATAGCACATCCGACAGGCATTGTCAAGGGGGCAAATCTGTTTTTTCCATAAATCAGGAGAAAAGTGCCGCTTTGGTCTTCTGCGACCACGGATACTGCTCCATGTATTTGCCGAGCTTGGCGGCACGCACCGGCTTGCCGTCGAGGTAGTCGTAATAATCGCAGCGGACCTTCTTCACATTGATGCTGTAGTAGCCGTGGCGGCTGTTGATGACCTCCCCGATGCCGAAGGAGGAAAACGTGCTGCGGATATCATAGATGATGTTGTGGATGTAATTGCGTTTCTTGGCGGTGTCCTCCCCGTCGGACCACAGCAGCGTGCGCAGCTCGTCGTCGGAGACCTCGGCGCCGCGGCGGTCGATCAGAAACGCGAGAACCTCCTTGCTGCCCTTGCGCTCGAATTTCAGCGGGATATCGTTGACGAAGACCTCAAAATGCCCGAAGCACTGCACGCGGATGCTGCGCAGCGGATGCCGCAGATGTGCAAGCGCCTTTTCCAGATCGGGCTGTGTGACCGGCTTGACGAGATAGCCGCTCGCAAAGCTGTCCATCGCATCCGCCTTGAATTCGGGATGCCCCGTGTAGAGAATGATGTTCATGTCCGGCACGAGCTCCGCAGCCTGCTTCATCAGCGTGATGCCGTCAATGCCGGGCAGGTCGACATCCACAAAGGCGATATCCGGCTGATTCTCTCCGATGTAGTGCAGAAAGGCGTCTGCATAGAGCACGCCCTCGTGGATGCCCTCGGGGTCGATCCTTCGCAGGATGCGCTGCAGGGATTTGACCGCAAGCTGTTCGTCGTCTACTGTAATGGTATGCATGTTGTATTGCTCCTTTCATCCGGAATCCGGATCGTGACGACCGTCCAGCCGTCCTCGCGTGCAACGGTCAGCGTGCCGCTGCACATCAGCTTCAGTCTCGATTCCGTGTTTTTCAGTCCGATGCTGTTTTTGCCGAAGGTCTCGGCATTTTCCTCAAAGCCGCTGCCGTTGTCGCGGATCTCAATGATCACGCTGCCCTCTGCCGCATAGGAGACGATGCGGACGCGCGCATCGGGCGAATAGCGGTCGACGCCGTGCTTGAGCGCATTCTCGACCAGCGGCTCCACGCTCAGCGCCGGCAGCATGAAGTCTGTGAAGCGCAGATCGTATTCCACCTGAAACTGCTTGGTCTCATCGGCGTATTCCAGCGCGATATATTCGCGCACGGCATTGAGCTCCTCCGTGAAGGGGACCAGCCTGCCGCTGTCGGTGGCGGAGAGATTATTGCGCAGATAGGCGGAAAAGTGGTCGATCAGCTCGGCGGCGCGCTCAGGGTCTTCATAGCAGAGCTCACGGATCGCCAGCAGCGAATTGTTGATGAAATGCGGCTTGATCTGCGAGAGCATCAGCGTGAGCTTGCTCTTTTCAAGCTCGATGTCCTTCTGGTGCAGCTCGGCGCGGGTATCGTTGTAATCGAGCGCGACCAGATACACCGTATAGACGATCATTTCAAAGGCGATGACCTCACCCAGACGGTTTGTGACGATGTTTTCATATTCAAGAAAAGCGGTCAGCAGCATCGTGAGTGCGAAAAACAGCACGATGATCGACTGAAATCGTCTTCCGTTTTTGATCAGCTGCAGCGATTCCACCGTGAAGACAAACAGATAAAAGCAGCTCATCAGAATCGGGAGGGGCCGCAGAAAACCGGCCTGAAAGATGTGGGGCTTTAAAAAGTAATATGTGATTCCGGCGCCGAACAGATCCGCGATCTCGAAGAAGCAGAACAGGATGTACGGCACGATCAGCAGTACGGAATAGGTCTTTGAATGCTTTGCAACCAGAAAGGTTTCCAGAAGCGGCAGCAGCGGATAGATGCAGTAAATGCCGGATGTTTTGATATAATTCCACACGACACCGTGATGATAGGTTTCGGTCCAGTATTCCAGATAATTCAAAAGCAGAAGAATCAGCACCAGAATCAGAATTGCCCCGGCGAGCCGTGTACCGCGGATGTGCATACTTCGGTTTGCGTAGAGAATGACCGCAGCGCCCACCAGAATCAGAAGCGCTGTATAATTGAGTGAGATAAAATCCAGTACATAGTACACACCTTCACCTCCGCACTGCGTATTCGGAATGCTGTGCCTCTATTATAACATATGAACTGAGAAAATGCAATGGGTACAAGGAAAACGGGCTCCGTCCAAGCAGAGCCCGTCATACATCGGATTCATTCAGCGACCGGATTCCGTTTCATCTCTCCGGCGGAAAACGCCCGACCCGATCACGGCTGCTGCGCCCAGAGCGGTCAGAAGCCAGCCGCAGAGCATCAGGAGCATGCTGTCTGCAGCGGTGACGCCGGTCTGCGGGAGATCGACCGTCTCGCCTGCGTTGTTCGTGCCGGTGCCGGTCGCCGTGTCGATCACATAGGTGTCGACGGTGTTTCCGTCGGCATCGGTCAGCGTGACCGTGATCTGTCCGTTTGCCTTCTCCGTGACCGACGCGGACACCTCCGACCCGGTCTTTTTGCGGTAATCGTTCTCTGCCCAGCCGCACAGCGTTTCGTCGTCCGCGATCTGCGCGGCGGCGATGACCGTGACGGCGATCTGTGCTTCGACCGGCACAAAATTCCCGTCCGCGGCATCGGTGATGACGACCCGGCAGAGATATTCGCCCGCTTCCGGTGCGCTGCCGACCGGTTCGCCGTCAGAGAGCAGCGTGACCGCAGCCGATGCTTCGCCGTTTGCCAGTCTGTCCAGCAGAAGCTGTGCCGTCGGGGTATGCGCGGCAAACGAAAGGCTCTCCGCAGTGATCGCTTCACCTGCACAGAGCGGCTGCTCTGCGGTGACGGCGATCTCGCCGCTGACGTCGGCGGCAGTGATCTGCCAGCGCACCGGCGCACTGCCGGTATATGCGCCCGCACCGAGAATTTCGATGCTGTATTCGCCCGCGTCAATACCGGGCTCAATGCTGCCGATCGTGAAATCCGCGTCAGTCAGCGTGCGGAAGCTGAAAACCTCGCTCGGAATATCCGATTCTGCTGCGATCGGATAGGGATACAGCGTTTTCCCGCCGACAGCGTCCGCATCGACCGTTCCCTCAAAGACCGGGATCTGATAGCGGAGCAAACCGGTGAGGTCGGCTTTTCCGGGCGCCTGTGCGCTGCCTGTATACACAAATTCCGGCAAGCTGCTGCAGATCAGGGTATCTGCCGACAGCACGCGCTCCCGCGTCACAAACGCACAGCCCGTTTCCGTCTCCAGCGTCTGCGCGGAATACTTTTCGGCACGGATGCTGTCCGTGTCCTTCTGATACGCAAGCGTGATGCGTTCAGCGGAAATGCCGCTGTCTGCCGCAAATGTTCCGCCCGACAGCACGATCGCAGTCTCTGCGGTCAGTGCGTATTCGGCATCGGTCTCAAGCCGCACACTGCCGCCGTACTGATAGTAGCTGCCGACCGATGCGCCGCCGCAGAGCACTAGCGCGCCGGAGCCCGATTCCTGCCCGTATACGCAGAGCGCGCCTGAGCCGGTCAGCGATGAGAGCGTCAGTGTGCAGCCGTCCGTGAGAATCAGCCAGACGTCGCCGCTGAGGTTCAGTGCATCGTCAAATTGGAGGGTATTCTCTGCGGCATACCAGCCCGGGGCAAGCTCCGTTTCGCTGCCGCTCAGGATCACGGCTTCGACCGACTGCGCTGTGCCGTTTTCATCGAGATAGGTGAATGTCCCACGCTGTGCCTGCGGGGCTGTGACCGGAATCACCAGCTCTGCCGATTCGGGCGCCTGATCGCTGCCCGGGATCGCCGCTTCCGCACTGACATGCGCAAATCCTGCAGCGGCATCCGCTTCGGTGATCTGATAGGTGAATCTGTACAGCGCCGTTTCGCCCGGTGCGACCGACAGCACGGCACTGTCAGCGGCTTCATCCGAACCGTTGAAGCGGAGCGATACATCGACCGGCTGCTCCGCGTCGGTGCTGACCATCACCTCGACTGCGACCGTATCTCCGGCGGCGGTCGGCTGAGCGTCCGTGCTCATGCTGAGCTGCAGCGCCGGAGCGACCGTGTTCTCCGCCTCGAGCCGGTCGATCACCGCCTGCACGGCTCTGGCGTAGGCTTTGGCGCCCTCCGCGTTCGGGTGCACGGAATACGAGCTGACAAAGGTGTTTTTGTCGAGATCCTGTGCCTGCGCAAAGAGCACGACGCCGTTGAGATAGGCGTCCTCGGCATAAGCCTCATGCCCTGCGAATTCCTCCTCCACCGGCACAAAGAAGATGTTTAAGCCCTCGTCGCTGCACTCGGCAACAAGGCGTTCGATCTCATCATTGAACAACGCAGTGGCTTCATTGACTGCGGTGCAGTTTGCAGCCTTGATCCACGGGTTGCCGTCCGGCGACAGCAGCGGCGGATAGCCCGCGACAATGATCCTCGCCTGCGGACCCGCTGCCTCCGAAATATCATAATACGATTGCTTCAGATTCTCGCGGATGCCGCCTGCCTCGTAAAAATGCGTCCAGACCTGCTCGAGCTTGGTCGTCAGATCGGTGTCGCCGAAGCCCGCAGCACAGGTGATGATGCTTGAAAATCCTGCGTCATTGCCGCCGAGCGAGAGCGTCACATAGTCGACCGTTCCCGGCGCGATGCCGTCAAACACGTCCAGCTGCGGCGCCAGCGCCTTGGAGCCCTGCACATCCTTGAGCGTGTAGCGCTTGACAAAGCTGTTTTTCAGATGCACGGTCTCCGCGCCGGATGCAGCGACGAAGAACCAGTTTTCGCCGCGGTGCTCCGCCATCGTGCCGGAGACGCCCGGGAGCGTCAGCTGTCCCGACCAGCAGAGCTGTGAACGGTGCGCAAGCCAGTCCTCATCCTGCACCTTCACGGCGTTTTCCTGCTCCTGCCCGAAAAAGGGCTCGATGCCCTCGCCGGAGGAATAGGAATCGCCGAGCGACACGATGATGCGTCTGTCCTCCGCGGCGGAGGCTGCCGCAAAGGTCTCCGGAATGCAGCAGCAGGCGGTGAATGCAGCCGCACAGCAGCAAATCATCCGTTTCAGAGTGTTCATAAGATTCACCTGTTCCTTTCTGAGTTCGTTATGCGGTCGGGAGCTTTGCCTTTGGCAGCGCCATTGCAAGCGCCAGCGCATCGGTCAGCTCGTCATCGCTCTTTTCGTGCACATTTTCGATGATCTCGATGCCCATATCCGCGGCACGCTGCAGCAGATGCGGTCTTGTGCTGCCGAGGGAATGCGAGGAATTCGTCGTGACAATGATCTTTTTCCCGTAGCCGCCGCCGAAGCGCTCGCAGACCGAATAGAGCTTGTACAGCTCCTCTGCGTTGAAAATGCCGTTTTTGCAGGAGATAAAGCAAGGCGTCATTCCGCAGATCGCCGCGACGTCGATCTCATTGGTCGTGTCGACGGTGGAATCGGGATCGTCCGGGTCGGTGCGGAATTTGTCAGCGGCAGAGAAGTCATCGTCGCCGTCCCAGTCGACCGTGACGCCGGTGCGGCAGTCGCCGCCGCGCGGACCGAGCAGCTCCGAGCAGATCATATAGATCTTCAGCTCCAGCAGCAAGCCCGCCTTCGTCAGGCACTGCCGGACCTGATCGTTCTTGAATTCGATGTAGGTATCATCCTCCTCAACGCGGCAGTCCAGCAGATTTGAGCGGATGAAAAAGCACAGATATTCATAGAACAGATCGCCGTTTTCGCCGGTCAGATAGCTGTCACGGAAACAGGGGCTCGCGATCGTGATGCGGTTGCGGTCTTCGCGGGCGCCCTGCTCGGCATCGAGCGCACCGAGCTGCGAGACGACTTTGTTCCAGGCATTCGGCGCCGATTCCGTCAGCCCCTCCCGAATGCCTTTGCTGCACGCATTCCACATCAGCATGACATCGCACATGAATTCGACCGTCCAGACATAGCCGCCCGGAATACAGTCGCTGCCGTCCGCACAGATGATCGAGGCGCCGTGCAGCAGCAGATTTTCCTCGACGGTGTTGGAGCACGAAACATCGAGCCTTCTGCCGTCCTCGCTGCCGATCGAAAAGGCGCGCAGGCTCCGCAGCCTGCTGCTGATCTGGCAGAGCTCGATCTCCGGATGCCGTTCGCACAGAACGCCGAGTCCGATCAGGATCAGGTCCTCGCCGCCTGTGACCTCGACATGGAATCTGCAGTCATCGTTTGCAGAATAAATGCCCTCGAGCTTTTCGATGATATCCCGCAGGGAGTCGCGCTTGACCTGCACATATTCGATCTCCAGCGCGGTGAGACCCTTGCGGTCGAAGTATCTCCGCAGGACCGGGAGCCTCCGTGCAGTAAATTGCTTTGCGGCATCTCCGCCGACATAGATCACCTTATCCGGGGAAAACGCAACAGTGCCTACCACATTATTGATCGGACGTTCATCAAGCAGCTCCACAACGGTCATAGCTTCACCCTCTTTTCGCTCACAGTCTCCGTCTGAAATATACAAATATCTGATTATATCATAGCATACGATTGATGCTTTTGTCAAGCGGTCTGTCCGCCTTCCCGATTCAGCCGTCTGAAATCCGGACGCTGCTTTGATACACACCTGATGATGAAGCGCCGCTGCGCAAAAGCACGCAGAAGGACCCAGAGCTTTTCGCCCTGAGTCCTTCGCGGCTGTTATTTTCCTGTGAGCAGATAAGAGAGAATGCGCTTTGCGTCGTCCGCAGTGATTTTGCCGTCGCTGTCGCAGTCGGCATCGGCACTGCCCATCGGCGTGAGGAAGCTGTCATCCTTTGTCAGGATCGCGCGCTTGCAGAGCGTCAGGTCGCGCGCGTCGATCTGCCGGTCGCAGTTGACGTCGCCCCAGAGCCCTCTGAACCGGAACGAATCGACATTCATCAGGTAGCCCTCATCGCCCCGGAATACGATATAGAGGTCCTGCACGCCCTTCAGAGGCGTCACATCGCAGGTGAAGGTCTGATACTCCTGCCAGCCGTCGGTGTTTGTCACCGCGCATTTGCCAATCAGCGTGCCGTCTACACTGCCGATGCGCAGCTCGATCGTGCCGCCCTCGGTGTTGCTCGCCGCGCTGACTGTAAAGCCAGCGGCGCCGCATTCAAAGTCCATGCCGCGGTAGACCGCATAGGAGCCGTCCTCAATGAAGCCAATGTTGACGCTGCCGTCGTCCTTGCGCTCGTTTTCGATCGAGCTGACCGCGCTGAACGCCTCTGCCTCGACGGTCCGGTAGGGGGTGCGTGCCTTTGCCGCCGACGCATCGCCCCAGAGCTCCAGCTCCGCGACCCGCGCGCCGCCGTCGTTGTTCTGCGTGGCGGTGTCAATCTCGAGACGGATGTATTTCGCCGAACCGACCTTGACATTTTTGTTGTAGACCGTGCGCGTGTTGCCGTTGACCGTATCGGCATCGACCCATGCCTTGCCGTCAGAGCTGACGCGCAGGCGGAAGTCTCTCGCGTTGTACTGAATGTCCTCATCGCCCGCGAAGGTGACGGTGTAGCGCGAGAATGCAGCGGGCTTTTCGAGTTCGATCTGCACCCACTCGCCGCTGAGCCCGTCGATGTGGCTCCACTTGCTGACCGAGCTGCCGTCGACGAGGTTTTCGGCAGGCTCGCCGGTCTCGGCGCCCGATGCGGTCACCTTCTGATTGAGCGCAATGTTCATCAGCGTCTCGGTGTCATCGGTGAACTGCAGATTGCCGTTGAGCGTGTAGGACTTGCCCTTTTCGGTCTCAAAGCTGATCCGGTTCCCGCCGTACTGCAGATTGCAGACGCCGCCGGAATTGGACTTGACCGTGACAGCGGTGAGCTTGCCCTCTGCCCATTCCATTTTGCTGATCTCGAAATTGCCTCTGGCGCGGAGCCCGTTTGCGTGACCCTCGCTCCACTGAGAGGGGATTGCGGGCAGCAGCTGGATCATGTCGTTCTGGCTCTGCAGCAGCATCTCCGCGATGCCGGAGGTGAAGCCGAAATTGCCGTCGATCTGGAAGGGCGGATGCGCGTCCCAGAGATTGTCGTAGAGTCTGCCGGATTCGGTGCCGTTCATCGGCGTAATGAGCAGGCGGATGAGGTTGTAGGCGTGTGCGCCGTCGCCGAGGCGTGCCCAGCAGTTGAGCTTCCATGCCTCCGACCAGCCCGTGCCCGCGTCGCCTCTTGCCTTGAGCGAGGTCTCCGCAGCCTTGGCAACGGTGCCGTTGGTTTCGTGATTGACCTCAGAGCCCGGGAAAACGCCGTAGATATGGGAAATGTGGCGGTGTGTCTCACGGGAATTGTCAAGGTCTGCTGCCCACTCCTGAAGCTGTCCCCAGCTGCCGATGAATTCGGGGCGAAGCAGTGTGAGCTTCGACTGCAGGCTGCTTCTCAGATCGGCGTCCTTGTTCAGAATGGTCGATGCCTCTGTCACGTCCTTGAAGAGCTCGCGGCAGATCGCGTTGTCCATCGTGACGCTGAAGCTGCAGTTGGCGCCGTTGGTATTCGGGATCGCAAGCTCCGGCGAAGCACTCGGGCTGATGCCGGCGTACTCTTGCCCGTTGACCTTCTGATTGATCATGAGCTGATCGAGGAAGGCTGCACTGCCCGAAATGACCGGGTAGATATCGGCGAGATAATCCTCGTCCTGATTGAAGCGGTAGGCGTCGTAGAGCATGTTGGAGATCCACGCGCCGCCGACGGGCCACTGCCCCCATGCGCCGTCGATCGGAGCGGTACGGTTCCACAGGTCGGTGTTGTGGTGCAGCACCCAGCCTGTCGAAATGCCATAATGCACCTTCGCAGTTTCGTTTCCGTTTGCCTGCAGCGCCTTTGCCTTCTCGACAAACGGCGTGAAGCATTCGGCAAGGTTCGTCGTGAAGGCGGGCCAGTAGTTCATTTCGTAGTTGATATTGGTCGTCGCCTTGCTGCCCCATGCCGGCGCGGAGAATTTGTTCCAGATGCCCTGCAGGTTCATCGCCTGCGAATCGCGCGAGGCGGAGATCATCAGATATCTGCCGTACTGGAACAGCAGCTTGACCATCTTCGGGTCGTTGTCCTTCGAGAAATCCGCAATGCGTGCGGGGGTCATCTTCGTCAGTGCTGCGGTGCTGTCGCCGCCGAGATCGACGTCGACGCGGTGGAACAGCGACTGATAATCCTTGATGTGTCTTGCGTACAGGTCGTCATAGCTCATGTCCGCGACCCTTGCGATATCCTTTGCGGCGTCGCCCTTTTCGTCGCCGTTGCAGGTCTTGCTGTCGATATAGTTTGTGCGGACGACGGTCAGGATCAGCACAGAATCCGCATTGGAGACCGTGACCTTGCCGCTGCCCGCGGAAACGGAGCCGCCGTCATTGATGAATTTTGAGCGTGTGGAGAAATACACAGCGCCGCGGACGAAGAGATCGTTGTCGCCGTGCCCGTTTGCGACGAGTGTGTCATTGCCGTCGGTTTCGCTGACGCCGTTTAAGATGTCGGCATAGCCCGCGGAGAGCGACACAGAGCCCGGCGCATCGCACGAGATGCGCGTGACCATGACCTCATCCGGGTGACTGACAAAGGTTTCGCGGGTATAGGTCTTGCCGCCGCAGGTATATGTTGTCTTTGCGACGGCGTCATTGAGGTCGAGCTGACGCGAATAACTGCCGACATCGGTGTGCCCGAGGCTGAGCCTGAGCATGCCGACCTTCTGATATTTGGCCTGCCCGCCGCCGATCATGTTTGCGGAGATGACACCGTCCGCCTGACTGTACTGCCCGGCTGCGATCATCTGCTGGACCTGCCCGAGATAATTGGCAGCGCCGTCGTGATTGTTGTTGCCCGGACCGCTGCTCCAGACCGTGCATTCGTTGAGGTCGAACCACTCCTCGGGGCAGTTGCCGTAGACCGTTGCACCGATCCTGCCGTTCCCGAGCGGCAGCGCGCGGTAGAACGATTCGCTGTTGTCCCAGGCGTTGTTCTCGTTGTGCGTGCCTGCGGGGCTGTTGTAGCGCATCACGAGGTCATCGTCGTGAAACGCTGCGGCGGTGACGGCATTCGGCGGGCTGCCCCAGACGGTTTCCGGCAGTGTCATTGCCGAGAAGCTCAGGCAGCCTGCGACAAGCATGGCAGTCAATCGCCCCATTCTTTTTCGGTTTTTCATTTTTAAATCCCCCTGAAAAAAATTTGGAAGAGTTCTTCCATCGCCATTATATCAGAGGAATCCGCGGCGGTCAATGAACAAAACGCCGAAAACATGAAGAAACCGCCTGGTTTTTTATGTAATGTTCAGAAAAAAAGCGGCGCTCCCGGAAGGAAACGCCGCGCGCTGCTATGCGCCGAGCCGGTCGCGGTAGAGTTCAAAGACGCTCTTGCCCTGATCGGCTGGGTTGATGTCCACATCCTTTGCGTTGTTCTTCCACGGCGAATCGTCAGACAGCATCTGATAGGCGAGGTTGTGCTGCTCCCACTCGTATGCCATGTCCTCGGCATCGCGGAAGGAGACCATATCCGCGCCGTGGATCGGGTGGATCTCTCTGAGCGCCGCACAGATCAGCACCATATCGCTGCGGTCCGTGATCTGCCACGAATCGACGATCTTCCAGTTGTCCGGCGTATAGACCGCGTCGAACGTCCTGCCGTCATAGGTGAACTGATAGTGCGTGCCGGTTCCGTCGGTATCGGTCATGCAGAGCTCCTCCGGCGCGTGCAGCAGACCGCCCGAAGCCGCGGTCGTTTCGGTCTGCGCAAGGGTTGTCGTTTCGGCTGCGGCCGTTGTCTCCTCGGTGATCCGGCTGGATTCCTGCTTTGCGGGCGAGCTGACCTCGGATATTTTGACACAGCCTGCCAGCATAATCGCCGCGGCGAAAACCGCCGTGCATTTCAAATACTGATTCAAACCATGTTCCCTCCCTTCATCGGAATACTGAAATTATATCACGCAGGATATCCCTGTGTCAACCGGGCAGTGCCCGGCTCCGTTTTGACGCCCCGGCAGCGCAGCGGAACCCCGACGTTCGTATGACCCATTGCGTTTTTTATGAGAATATGTTTTAACCGGGCAGTGCCCGGCTCAGTTTTGACACCCCGGCAGCGCAGCGGAACCCCGATGTTCGTATGACTCATTGCGTTTTTTATGAGAATATGCTTGAACCGGGCAGTGCCCGGCTCAGTTTTTGCCCCCAATTTCATGCGGCAGTTGATTTTTATACACTTCTCCCATTGCGTTTTTCAGGAGAATGTGTTATAATGTAGTACATCAAATCATCGGAGGATTGAAGCATGAAAGCAAAGAAGATACGCAAGGGCATCGGGATATTTTTCCTGATTCTGCTGTTGCTGGTGATCGTTCTGGTCATCGTTCTGAATGTGATCGGCAGCAAAAACAAAAAGGTCATGTACGAAATGATCGCGGACGGGCTCAGTCGGGTGCAGGAGGATTACACGGTCACGCAGCTCGATGCAGGCGAATACACGGATATGCGCTTTTACGGCATCATGAAGTTTCATGTCGATCAGTATCGGGTCGAGGAGCTCGGCAATCTCTCCGTGATGACGGCGGACATGGGCTTTATGCAGATGGTCTCCTTCATGATCACGCCGACCGAAAAGAATGTGCCGCTGTGCACGCTCGATTTCATGTATATTCTCAATAACCGCAAATCCTATGTCGAATTCTACGATCTTGCGGGCGACACGGGCAGCGCCGAATACAGCGCCGTGCAGGCGGCTCTGCAGGGGCTGGTCGACCGCTGGAGGGATGTGGAGGAGCTTGCGGTCGAGCCGCACTGGTATGACACCTATCTCAAGGTCTTCATGCACAAGCAGCTCAAAAAGGACGACGAGGCACGCAACAGTCAGCTCTTTGCGGATGCGCTCGATACCTATCTCGCGGAGACTGAGCGCCTTGAGAAGAGCAGCGACGAGATCGTCAGAAGGCAGATCGGCTTCACCAAGGTATACAGCGACGGTCTGATCGAAAAGGGCGGTGTCTCCACGGACGTCTTCAAGAAGGCGCTCGGCGAGGACAAGACCCGCGATTTCTTCGACCGGGTATTCTTCGGCACGGCGCTCTACCGCGGCAACTGAGGCGAAACTGAAATCCGAAAGCCCGCTGCACAGGCGGGCTTTTCTGTATCTGCGCACAGACCGGGCGAAATATTTTTACTTCCCCGTTGCTTTTTTCACCAAAATATGCTATAATATTGGTATATCTTTCGACCACCCGACGGAAAGGAGTTCATCTATGAAACTGCAAAGTCGATTGCTTGCGATGCTTTCTGCGGCGGTGCTGGCGCTGTCGGCAGTGCCTGCGGTGCCGTCCGCAGCCGATGGGAATGCCCTGCTCTGCACGGGCTTCAGCGGCAAAAATGTCGGCGCCTACAACTACAGCCGCTGGACAACGACCGTGAAATCCGCGCTGCTGCCGCTCACAGACGGCTGGATGCGCGTGCAGGGCGGCGCGGAGAGCGGAAAGGCGCTGATCGAGTATTACGATGCGGATTTTCAGCTGACCGACCGCATGCTGCTCCCGCTGCAGCTTCCGGTCTGGGGCGGCTTCTATACCGGCTCCGACGGCAGCTACTATCTGGTCAGCGGACAGGACAACCCCGATGAATCCGACGCGCTGCCCGTGTTTGATATCGCGGAATACACAGCGGACTGGACGCTGACGGGACACGATCAGCTGTCGGGCGCGAACACCACCGTCCCCTTTGATTCCGGCGCGGTGCGCTTTGCGGACAACGGCAAATACCTCATTGTACACACCGCGCATGAGATGTACACGGACGAAAACGGCTACAACCATCAGGCAAATGTCACGATCCAGTTTGATATGGACACCGACAGGATCACCGATTCCACCTATGAGGTCGAATACGGCGGCGGCTATGTCAGCCATTCGTTCAATCAGTTTGTGCTGCTGCATGGCAATCACATCGTCATGCTCGATCACGGCGATTTCTATCCGCGCTCGATCGTGCTGCAGGAGCTCAGCAAGGATTTCACGACCGGCGGCTTCATGCGGTCCTCGTCGACGGAGGTCAACATGGTGACCATCCCCGATGCAGGCAGCGAAACGGATATGTACGACGTCAACTATACCGGCTGCTCGGCAGGCGGATTTCTGCAGAGCAGCACGCATTTTCTCGTTGCGTACAACACGGTGGATCAGTCCAGAATGTCGGAATATTACAACAACTGGAGCGACCCGTTCACGCGCAATATCATGATCGCGGCAGTGCCGAAGGATGCGCTCAGCGACGCCAATGTCATGCGTTATGCGCTGACGGAGTATCCGGACGGCGCTGCAAAGGGGCAGACGCCGCATCTGGTGCAGCTGAGCGACGATGCGTTCGCGGTGCTCTGGCAGCAGGGGAGTCAGGTCAATTACACCGTGATCGACGGCACCGGAAAGCCCTCCGGCACCGTGCAGACCTATGCGGGCGAGCTCTCTGACTGCGTGCCTGTGCTCAACGGCGGCAGGCTGGTCTGGTATACATGGAACAATGACACAGTCACGTTCTACAGCATTGATACGTCTGCGCCCGGCACGCTTGCGAAGACGGTCATGACCGCAGGACACGATTTTGTGCTCTCCGGCGACCCGGACGAAAACGGCAATGTGACGCTCGTCTGCTCCAGATGCGGGGAGACTGAGACATTCACGGTCCCGACTGCCTATGACGTGTTCTGGAATTCCTCCCGCAGCTCCGACAAATATCTGTTCAGCGCAGAGATTCCGGAGGACCTCGATGCCGGTGAGGGGCTGTACATCTGGACGAGGATCAGTGCGCCGTCCTCGCCGGACAACAGTGAGATGGTCATGGAGTTCACCGAGGGCGCGGAATATCTCACGCCCGACCGCCCCGGCAGTCTCGAGATCGAGCAGGAATTCACGGTGGCGGAGTTTGACCCGGAGCGGGTCAGCGCCACGGTGCGCATCTATCCGAAATACAACCCGAAGCTCGCGGAGGAATACACGCTCACCTTTGCGCACACCTACGAAACCGGCGAGGTCACGCTCCCGACGGTCGATCACGAGGGCGTTGTCACGCGCGTGTGCTCGGGCTGCGGTCACACCTGTACCGAAACGCTGCCGAAGCTCACTGCACTTTCTGACGCGCGCGTGCAGATCACTGCCGACAGCTGCGTCTATGACGGCAGTGCGCAGGAGCCGCCGCTGACCGTCACGCTCACGAACAGCGACGGCACGGAAATCCTCCTCAAGGCAGGCGAGGATTACACCGCGGTCTATTCCGACAACAAGGACGCGGGGACCGGCACCGTGGCGCTCACGGCTTCGGCAGACAGCATGTATGTCGGCGGCACGGCATCGGCGGACTTCACGATCGCGCCGCAGCCGCTCGAAGCTGCGAATATCTGGCTCTTTGTCAATGCCGACCGTGACCCTGCGAAGGTGTTCGCGCCGGATTTCTCCGTCACGGATGCGCAGGGCAACGCGCTGACGCCGGAAACCGATTACAGCTTTTCTTTCGGCGAAAACGGCTCGCCGCTCACGGTCACCGGTCTGGGCAACTACACCGGCACGGTCGAAAAGCCCTTTGACCCGTCCCGCATCGATCTGTCTGCGTTCTCGCTCAGCTTCGCGGAAACGGACATGGAAAAGAACCGCAAAGCCTACTATACCGGCGCGGCACAGGAGCCCGATGTGACCGTGACTGACGGCGTGCGCGTGCTGCATGCAGGCGAGGATTACAGCATCTCCTATGCAGACAACACCGACTGCGGAACAGCCGCGCTGACCGTCACGGGCATCGGCGCCTATCAGGGCGAGCTGACCGCTTCCTTTGAGATTCTCCCGCTCGACCTCTCCGATGACGCGATGTTCCTCGCGGAGATCACGGAGGAGCTGCCGATTGCATTCACCGGCTCGCTGATCAAGCCGCAGATCGGTGTGCGCAGTCTCGCGGACGATACTGTTCTGACCGCCGATCAGGATTATACCGTGACCTATCAGGACAATCTCAATGCCGGTCCGGCGCTGGTCACCGTCAAGGGCAAGGGCAACTACACCGGCACCGTTGAGCTGCCCTTTGAGATCGTGCCGTTTGCGGTCACTGCGGAGAACTGCGTGCTCCGCCTCGAATACGATTCTGCCGTGTATGACGGCGAAAACCATCTGCCCTCCGTGACCGCGGTCATCGGCGAGACGGAGCTGACCGCGAGCTTCAACCGCAATTATGAGAATGCGCGCAATGCCGGAACGGCGTCGGTCACGGTGACCTTCCTCGGCAACTATACCGGCGAGCTCCGTGCAGAATATCAGATCGAGCCGATGCCGCTGGATGCAGAGCTTGTCAGTCTCGCCGAATCATCCGTGTCATTCAGCGGAGCGGCGCAGACCCCCGAGGTGCTGTTCTCGGGCGAAACGCCGTGGCGCGCGGGCACCGATTACACGGTGACATATTCCCGCAACACCCACGCAGGCTTGGCGCAGGTGAACGTCACCGGCAAGGGCAATTATACCGGCGAGGTGAATCTGTCCTTCGAGATCCTGCCCTATGACATCGCAGACAGCAGCGCTGAAGTGCTCCAAAGCGAATGCATATGGAACGGCAGCGCGCAGACGCCGGAGGTCGGCGTTGAGGCAAACGGCGCGGCGCTTCTTGAGGGTACGGATTACGAGCTGCATTATCACGACAACATTTTGCCCGGCAAAGCGTCCGTTGAGATCAGCGGCACCGGCGATTACACCGGCACAAAGACGCTGCAGTTCACGATCGTGCCCGCGCCGCTGACAGACGACATGTTTGAACCGGAATATCTCTCGCACGCATACACCGGCGCGCAGCTGACGCCGCATTTTCTCGCAGCGGACCCGGACACGCTGATCGAGGGCGAGACCTTCACGGTGACCTACGGCGAAAATACGAATGTCGGCGAGGGCACTGCGCTGATCAAGGGCAAGGGGAGCTATACAGGCGAGCTGCAGTATGTGTTTGACATTGTCCCGGCGGATATCAGCGAGACCGCAGAGATCATGCCGGAATATCAGTTCATCACCTTTGACGGCAGCGCTGCCTATGAGCCCGCAGTGCAGGTCTCTGTCGGCGGAACGGTACTGCGCGCGGACGAATATATCGTCAGCTATGCGAAAAACCGGAATGCAGGCGAGGCGTCGGTCACAGTGACCTTCACAGGGAATTACACCGGAACGGCTGCGAGGAGCTTCACGATCCGTCCGGCAGATATGTCTGAGATCACAGCGGCAGTGCTTGCCGATTATGACGATCCGGTTTACAGCGGCAGCCCGAAGGAGCCCGCGGTGCATCTGGAGCTGGAAAACGGTTATGTGCTCACGCCGGATGACTACACGCTCTCCTACCGGAAGAACACCGACGCGGGTTCTTCGGCGGTTCTGGTCGAGGGAAAGGGCAATTTCACCGGCGATCTGTCGCTCGAATTTGTGATCGAGCCCGCCGCGCTGGGACGCATCGTGCTGGAAGAAACCGTTCTCAGCGAGACCGGTGCGCCGCTGTGCCCGTCCGTGCATGTGTTTGCGGGCGACCCCGAGCATGAGCTCATTGCCGATCGGGATTATCAGGTGGTGTTCCGCGAGAATACCGACCCGGGCACCGGCTATGCGGAGGTTCAGGGCATCGGCAATTACACGGGCACGCTGACGGCGGAATTTGTGATCGAGGAAACGACCGCATTGACCGAGACGACAACTACGGAAACCACGACCGAGACGACAACTACGGAAACCACGACCGAGACGACGACCGCCGAGACGACTGTCACGACCGAGGAGACGACGACGACCGAGGAGACGACGACGACCGAGGACACAACCGTTCCCGCACCGGAGACAACGACGACCGAGGAAACGACCGTCCCCGCACCGGAGACAACGACGACCGAGGACACGACCGTTCCCGCACCGGAGACAACGACGACGACCGAGGACACGACCGTTCCCGCACCGGAGACGACGACGACCGAGGACACGACCGTTCCCGCGCCGGAGACAACGACGACCGAGGACACGACTGTTCCCGCACCGGAGACAACGACCACGACCGAGGAAACGACCGATTCCGCGCCGGAGACGACGACCACGACCGAGGAAACGACCGTTCCCGCACCGGAGACGACGACCGAGGACACGACCGTTCCCGCACCGGAGACGACGACCACGACCGAGGAAACGACCGTTCCCGCGCCGGAGACGACGACCACGACCGAGGAAACGACCGTTCCCGCGCCGGAGACAACAACGACGACCGAGGAGACGACCG
>JAEEGL010146223.1_pt1 | contig 61918 bp, 44 predicted proteins | sample 9134231 | NCBI WGS metagenome assembly JAEEGL01 (sample SAMN16246548, study PRJNA631951) | gut metagenome | biome: gut microbiome; feature: rumen; material: fiber-attached | host: Bos | place: Iran: Karaj | collected 2018-10
CGCGCTGCGCCTTCGTTCCGCGGCTGGGGCTGAAGCCCTTGCCTGCGGACCTGCGCGCCGCCCCGGACTGGGCCTGGTCGACCTTGAATTCCACCGGACCGGTGTAGCTGCCCTTGAAGGTGCCGCCATAGGTCTCATCCTCATCCACGAAGTCGAATGTCATGGAATACCCTCCGTCGACATTCTTTATGTCGATGCTGCCCTTGGTGGCCGCATAATGGGCGGTGCCTCCCTTGCAGTACCAGGTGCCCCAGGCAATGCTGTCATCGTCGGTATATCCGCCGATGATGACGCCGGGTACGAAGTCCTTGGGATTGCCCACCTGGACGACCTTGGACAACTTCATGTCAGGGAGCGAACCCTTGACGTTCTCCTTCGTGAGGAACTCGACGCAAGTGTATTCGTTGGTGGATTCGGCATCCCTGTCGTAGAAGTAGAGGATCCAGTCGCGGTAGTCCGTGGTCTCGATGCCATCCCACACCTGGCCGCAGTCCATTGCCACGACCCTGGTGACATCCTTCATCTCGACATCCTTGGGCACGTCTGCCTGCCTGTTGTCAATCATCTCGACGGGACCCTCGTAACTGCAGGAATAAGAGCCGGAATCAGTCGTGAAATAGACTTTGATGCGAGAGTCAGAGGCAGAGCCGCTGATCTCCAGGGTTGCATCCGTGACCAGTTCAAGGCTGTAGTTACCCTGGTTGTCATACTGGCGGTAGATATATGAAGGATATACCGTCCCGTCCTCCTCCAGGCCTTCGAGCACGTGGCCGGGAGTGAAATCACTGCCGGTGCAGGTATAAGTGCCGGGGACGATGGCCATCTCGCCCGTCTTCTTCGTAAGGAACTCGAAAACATTCTCGGTACCGACGGTCTTGAAATCGCCGTTGTCGAGATACTCGCCGTAATAAAGGTACAGGGTATAGTCGTCAGAGCCATCATATACCTCACCGTTGTACAGGGCTTTCGCCTTCAACTGGTAGATGTCCGAACCGGGGAAGCCGTTGTCTCCGGCCTGCCTCTTGTCCTCGATGTTGACAGCACCCTTGAAATGGAAGGTGTACTCCGCACCGTTCGCCACTATCCTCGCCTCTATTTCGTAGCGGCCGGTGACGAGCTTCTTGACTACCAGCTCGCCATCCGTGATCGCATATGTATAATAGTTCTTGGTATCGCGCTGGACATAGAGCGTGGAGCCGTCAAGATATTCGTTGCCGCTCTCGTCCGTGGACTCGTAGGCCGGGATGAATATCTGGGTCTGCCCCGCAGCGTCGGTGCACTTGTAAACGCCCTCCTTCAGGGAAAGTTCACCGGTCCTGGGCAGGAGGATGTCAAGGGTGAGCATATGGGCCGAGCCGGTGAAGAATCCCTCACTGTCGGTGGCGCCCTCGTAAAGATAGACCAGGTAACTGTCGGACTTGTCGTTGTACCACTGTCCGTAGTACTCTCCGTAACCCACCTTGAGGGTGATGTCACGGGATTCCTCCGTTCCCTCCCCCGGACGGGTAGGATCGTCGGGCTGCTCGGGGCCGTAATCGTCCCCCCTGTGCTGACGGGTGGTATCGACACATGAGCCGGCTCCCGTCAATATGCCGGCGAAGGCTGCCGCGAGGCAGAGATAGTGCAGAATCCGTTTCATAGCGTATAAAAAATGGTTTTCGCTTCATGAAAAGCAAAAACCATGCACAAAAATAAGGAATGAAGATTTATTGCTTCTTCTGGAGAGTCAGGTACAGCGTTACCGGGGATTCGTCGACCACGGTATTGATCGTGATCACGCAGGTGCCGTCACCGAACTCGACTGCTCCGGTACCGTCCAGGCCCTTGGTGAATTCCGAGAACTTGAAAGTGGAGCCGATACGGAGGTTATGCTCGGCGGCATAGGACTGGCCGTTCTTGAACTCGGCAGCCATCATCGAGTCGGTAACGATGATCTTGGATACGACCATGCCGTCTTCGAGATGGGTGGAGAACTCATAGCCCAGGTCCCTGGCCTGCTTCTCAACCTCGTTGAGGTCGAGGTCGCCCTGATACCTGTATGTACCTCCGCGGAACTCCACGACCGTCTGCTTGGTCGTCCAGCATCCGTTGAGCTTGTAGGCGACGGACTCCTCATCCGAACTGATCTCTGAAATCTCGGCGACAAAGGTCTTGCTGACTCCGTCAGCCGTAGAGAAGGATATCTTGTTGTCATCCCCGAGCACGATCTTGCCGAAACCGGTATAATTCCAGGTCTTGGAATCATTGTCGAAAGTATACGAGCCGGTGACTATCTTCCTGCCGTCGCCGCCCTTGGTGAGGGACTCGTTGAAAACGGCCACGAAATCACCGCTCCCGTTGGTGGAAATGATGTTCTTGTCGAAACGGAAGGTATTGCGGAACTCGATGGGAGGTGCCGGAGGGGTCACAGGCGGATTCTCCGGAGTCGAAGGCGTTGTAGGAGTCGTCGGAGTCGTGGGAGTAGGTTTGGGCTCGGGCTCATGGTTTCCTCCGCAGGAGAAGAAAACCGGCAGCACAAGGAGTGCGGCTACAATGAGACGAAGGCTTTTCATATAAGTGCTGTTTAAAAAAGTTTCACAAAAACGCTTATGCGTGCGACCGGAAGTATCGGAAGCTCGCGTATCTTGTCGATATAATCGAAATACTTGTCGTAGGATTTCGGCTCGGAGGAGCCGCGCATCTCGTAGACCGTCTTCAGGACGCCAGCCGTCGTTATGGGGATGTTGACGACATCGCCGTTCAGGTTGAGGGCATCAGTGCGGAGTTCGAGGCCTCCGGTATACTCCACGCCGAGGTCGAAGGTCACGCCGACTCTCTTGCGGGGAATGGCGGAGCCGAAGCCGAGGCCTGCGAAAGGCCTGACGGCACCGCTCTTCAAGGCACCGTAGAGGAAACCCTTGTCATCAGGCTGGATGGTATAGAACTTCGAGGAGCTCATGTCACCGTCAGCATGATATGCTACTCCGAAATTGTGATAGGACTCTGGCAGAGCCTTGGTATTGTATACTCTGGCAAAGTCGCTCGAACCGAAGAACACGCCGGCGGTCAGGTGGAAGGACTTTCCGCCCGGGTGGAAGTCCAGGAGCAGGCTGCCGCTGGAAGGAAGCCTGCCGCTCACTCCAGTGGTGGTCGCAGGGTTGCTGCCCCATTTGGGAAGGCTGACTATATATTCCTTGATCAGGAAAGAAGGGATCAGGCCGAATCCGGCACGGACCTTGAACCAGTCGGTCACTCCGAAGCCGAGTGCGACACCGGCTCCGTCCATGACGCCGAGCGAAGCGCCCGCGGCCATGCTGAAACGCAGGGAGCCGGCTTCAGGGGAATCCTGCACCGGGGGCTGCTCTCCGACCTGCAGCCGGGGCTGCTCCTGCACCTTTCCGACCTCCTGCGCAAAGGTCTGGGCAGGAAGCAGAAGCGCCAGGGCGGACACGAGGATGATAAACTTCTTCATGAATCAAAGATTTAGCTTACAAAGTTAAGCATAATTCTTTGCAATGTTCAAAGTTTATGCCGCAAAAAAACGCTAGATGCCGGCCCCGTCGGTAAACGTAAGGTCCTGTGGCTTACCCTGGAGGATGCGCGAATTCCTGGGCACTGAATGCGTCAGCCAGACATTGCCGCCTATGACCGAACCTTCCCCGATCGTGATGCGTCCCAGAATGGAGGCATTGGAATACACGGTTACATTGTCCTCAAGGATGGGATGGCGGGGTATACGCATAGGATGTCCTTCAGCATCGTATGAGAAGTTTCTGGCGCCAAGCGTAACTCCTTGATATAGAGTAACGTGGCTACCAATGACGGTCGTCTCGCCTATCACGATGCCGGTGCCGTGGTCTATGGCGAAGTGGTCACCGATCACGGCAGCGGGATGGATGTCGATGCCGGTCATGGAATGCGCATACTCGGTGAGCATGCGCGGAATGACCGGCACTCCGAGCAAGTGCAGCTCATGAGCCGTGCGGTAATACAGCATCGCAGTGACGGCAGGATAACAGAAAACCACTTCCCTAGGGTCGCTTGCGGCCGGGTCGTTGTGGGCTACTGCCTCCACGTCCGCGGCGAGCAGTTCGCGGATCGCGGGAAGCTTTGCAATGAAAGCATCCGCGGTCTCGCGCGAACTGACGGCCGCGAGACGGTCGGCTATGTTGGACAGGGCGCTTTCCGTACGTACCTCGCTGTACATCGGGAAAACGACGTCCTTGACGCTGGCCATCATCGACTTGAGATGGCCGACCGTCTGATTGAGGGAAACACTCATCTTATACCGGGTAATCTTCGAAGTCGAACAGCATCGTGGAAAGGTAGCGCTCGCCGGTGTCCGGGAGCAGGGCTACGATGCGTTTGCCGGCGTTCTCCGGCAAACGGGCGAGCCGAAGGGCTGCCGCGAAGGCCGCTCCGGAGCTGATGCCTACAAGCAGTCCGAGGCGGGAAGCAAGCAGGCGCGAAGCTCCGACTGCCTCCCTGTCCTCCACGGTCATCACTTCGTCCACTGCGGAAGCGTCGTAGGTATCGGGGACGAATCCGGCTCCTATGCCCTGTATTCCGTGCTTTCCGGGCACGCCGGTGGACAGCACCGGGGATCCGGCCGGCTCGACCGCCACTACCCGCACGGCGGGATCGTGGCGCTTGAGCGCCCGGCCGGTACCGCTGACGGTACCGCCCGTGCCGACGCCCGCCACGAAGAAGTCCACGCGGCCTTCGGTGTCACTCCATATCTCTTCGCCGGTCGTGCGTTCGTGAACGGCAGGGTTGGCGGGATTAACGAACTGGCCGAGGATGACGGCACCTGGCGTGGAGTCGCGGAGTTCCTCCGCCTTGCGGATGGCGCCCTTCATGCCTTCGGCACCGGGCGTCAGGACGAGTTCCGCGCCGAGGGCCTTGAGCAGGCTGCGGCGCTCGCGGCTCATCGTCTCGGGCATGGTCAGAACCACATGGTAGCCCTTGGACCTGCCCACCCAGGCTAGGCCTACTCCGGTATTCCCGCTGGTGGGTTCAATGATGGCAGATCCCGGGGCCAGGACGCCTTTCGCTTCGGCATCCTCAATCATCGCAAGGGCGACGCGATCCTTCACGCTGCCTCCGGGATTGAAATACTCGAGTTTGAGAATGATTTCGGCCACCTGGCCGTCAATGCCGGCAACGCGCAGCAGCGGAGTACGTCCTACCAGCTCAGTCAATGAATTGTAAATCATAAATTTAATTTGTTAAGCGTTATTATATGAAAAGAGCCCTGCAGGTGCGGACCGGCAGGGCTCTTCAGGGATATGCATATGGCATACGCGAACTCCTCACCAGTCCTTGGGAACGGTGCTACAGAGACAAGCGTATGCGTTCATCATCTTCATTGTTTAACAAAATTAGTGTTTCTTTTACAAGAAACCAAATTAATGTTGAAAAAATACTACCTTTGTGCCATATAGCCTACCAGATAATATGGAGAACGACAGCCAAGGAGGCGGGAACATCATGAAGATCCTGCCTTCACGACTTAAAAAATATCTGTTCCAATACCTTGACACGAGGGTCATTTTCATAATTGACCTTACCCTGTCATTCCTCTCCACGGTTCTCGTCCTGTTCCTGGTGTCACTGTTCTCCACCAGCGAAGGTTTCTACATGGGCAAGTTCGCGATCTGGTGGATGAGCGCGTCGTTATTCGCCAGCCTTGTCTCCTTGTTCGCATTCAAGAACCACAAGGTCGTCATCCGTTACGCCCAGATGCGCGACCTTCTCGGCATTTTCAGGATTTCGTCATTGAAGGTAGTGATAATGCTGGGAATACTTCTGCTTTTCTCCAAACTCAACCGTACCGTCTGGCTGGCGCTCCTGGCGGATTTCCTCATCACATCCGTCCTTCTCATCGGCGCGCGTATCGCCATGATACTCGTATATGACATTTACAAGAAGCAGCTCAAGTCAAGGCAAAGCTGCAAGCGTGTCCTTGTTTACGGCGTTTCCGAGAAGGCTGTATCCATGGTCGCAAGGCTCAAGGATTCTCCTCACTACCTCATCATTGGATTCCTGGTTCCGCATCAGTTCACTGCAGAAGTCAAGGTTGCGGATATCCCCGTATATGGTTACACCGACAATCAGAATCTATCTGCCATTTTCGACCGTTTCACGCTCGATTGCGTTCTGTTTGCATCGGAGAAAGAAGCCAAGCAGGAAAAGGATTCGCTCATCCAGTTCTGCTCGAACAACGGGATCAAGGTCCTGATCGCCCCTACCATCGACGAGGTCGTCGGCGGGCGGATCATGAAAAACAATGTCCGCAAGATCAAGATCGAGGACCTTCTCGGACGCGAGGAGATACGGCTCAACATCGAAGGTATCAGGCAGTTCTGTAAAGACAGGACGATACTCGTGACAGGCGCCGCCGGCTCCATCGGCAGCGAGCTCTGCCGCCAGCTCGCCGGCTTCGGCGTGAAGGAGCTCATCCTTCTCGACAATGCGGAAACCCCGATGCACAACCTCCGCCTGGAGATGGACGGCCGTTTCCCCGGGGTGAAATCGGTCCCGGTGATCGGGGACGTCCGCCAGGTTTCCCGCCTGGATTATGTTTTCAGGAAGTTCAGGCCCGAAATAGTTTTCCACGCCGCCGCTTACAAGCACGTTCCCCTGATGGAGGAGAATCCCTGTGAAGCCGTACTCGTAAATGTCTACGGTACCAGGAACGTCGCCGACAAGTGCATAGAATACGGTGCGGAGAAGATGGTGATGATCTCCACCGACAAGGCCGTCAATCCCACCAACATAATGGGTTGCACCAAGCGCCTTGCAGAGATTTACGTCCAGTCGCTTGGGCTCGCCGTCGAGGAAGGAAAGATACAGGGCAGCACCAGGTTCGTCACCACCCGTTTCGGCAACGTGCTTGGATCCAACGGCTCAGTAATCCCCCGTTTCCGCGAGCAGATCGAGAAAGGCGGTCCCGTCACGGTCACCGACCCTCGCATCACCCGCTACTTCATGACCATTCCCGAGGCCTGCCGCCTGGTGATGGAGGCCGCCACCCTGCCAGGGAGCAACCGTATTTTCGTATTCGACATGGGAGACCCCGTAAAGATAGACGACCTTGCGCGGAAGATGATCTCACTGGCCGGTCTCAAGGTAGGAACCGACATCGAGATAGAGTACGTGGGACTGCGCCCCGGCGAGAAACTCTATGAGGAAGTGCTGTCGAGCGCAGAAAACACAGACCCGACCTCCCACGACCGCATCCGGATCGCACGCGTACGCGGATACGACTATGACGAAGCCCTGAAGGTAGTGAACCGTCTCGAAACCCTTTCCCGCGAAGTGGAGATAACCGAGATGGTCAGGCTCATGAAAAAAACAGTCCCGGAGTTCAGGAGCCAGAACTCCAGGTTCTGCGCCCTCGACACTCCGGAACAGTCGGTATAGTCTGTCGTTCCTACTCCGGACTCTTCAAAAGACGGAGGTCGTAGATGCCTCCTACAGCGGCACCTGTGCCTGCAACGAACTTCACGCGGACGCTTTCCTTTCCTTCCAGCATCGAAGCAGGTATCTTATACTCCTCGCTCTTGAACTGCGACTGCATCCATTTCCCGGTATTGTCTATCGAAAGGAGCGGTTCGTCGTCCACGAGGATGTCGAACCTGCGCGTAGCCCATTCTGCCACGCCCCTGTACTTCACATAAAGGGTAACGCCTTCCGTCACTCCACCGGTAGCCAGATCATAGCTGAACCAGCCGCCCCTGGCGGCATCACGATAGTGCACATCGCGGGTAACTCCGGTGTTCGAACGCTCGGAAAGCAGGCCGTGGTCGGTCTCGGGCTGCTGCTCGCCCGGGGCGACGGAGTCGAGCGTACGGGCCTCTAGGGCAAGCATCTCCTTCTCCCTGCGCGCCAGGGAATCCACATAGTCCTTGTATCCCTCCTCGTTCAGGGCCAGCCAATAGATCTGATACCTGGAGTCGTGGATGCCGCTGAACGGCTCCAGGTCGGCCTCGATGGGATTGAGCATCCTCACGCCCTCGAAACGGAAATGCAGCGGCTTCCCTTCGACAGGACGGATATGGTTCCCGATATGGTCGACGTTGTGGCTGACAAGGATGGGAGCCTGGTCCACCGGAAGCTTGGTACCTGCAGCATACTGGCTCCAGCGCCCGTCGTCGGCAAGAAGACCGGCAAGGTCTTCCGTGCCGGTGCGCATGCCGAGCAGGACCGGGCCGTGCATGATGGCAATATAATCAGGCACGTTGGGCATGTGCTCTACAGTATTCTTCATCGGGAGGCCCACCTCCACGACGTCGCCCTTCTTCCACTTGCGGGAGATGGCGAAATAGGATGAAGGCTCCGCATCGACGGCCACAGGCCGCCCGTTGACGGAAACGGTCATCTCACCCGGCTTCACCCACCATGGGCAGCGCACCTTCATGGTGAACTTGCCCTTGCCAGAAACGACCTTCAGGACCGTCCTCTCCTCCGCGGGGAAGGAAGTCTCCTGGCGGATGACGAGTTTCCGGTCCTTCCAGTCCAGTTCCGAAGCGACGAAAAGATTGACGTACAGGTCATCACCGTCGTGGGTATAGATGAACTGACCGTAACGGGACTGGTTCTCCATGCCGGAACCCACGCAGCACCACATGGCCTCGTTGGGAACCGAATAGACGCGGTAATGCCTGGGCCTGGCGGAAGTGAAATAGACGTATCCGCCGTGCTCCGGGTGCTGGGTCGAGAGGATGTGGTTGAACATCGTCCTCTCGTAGAAATCGGCATACTCCGCCTTGGGAGATACCCGGAAGAGGTCCTCGGTCAGCTTGAGCATGTTGTAGGAGTTGCAGGTCTCGGGGCCGTCGTCGTCATTGACGAAGTCGATGCAGGCCTCAGCGCTGGGGAAATGCTCCCGGCGGCTGTTGCCTCCGAAAGCGAGTGAACGGTTCTGCGAGACGGTCTGCCAGAAGAAGCGCCCGGCCTCGGCATAGTCCGCGCCGCCCCCGAGCTCGCCTATGCGCGTGAAACCGATAGCCTTGGGGACCTGGGTATTGGCGTGGAGGTTGTCAAGGCGGTCCTCATCGCGGGAGAGGGGTTCGAGAATGAATTTGTGTGAAAAACGCTTCGCGGCGGTCATGTACTTGGGGTCGCCGGTCATGGCATATGCGTCGGCGAACATCTCGTTCATGCCTCCCTGCTCGTTCCGCATCATTTCCTCCATCTGAGCATCGGACAGCCCTGCGGTAAGGTTGATACCCCAGTCGCAGAAACCCAGGAACAGCCTGCGTGCCTTTTCGTTGCCGCAGTACAGCCAGGCGTCACGAAGACCCGCGTACATCTTGTGGATGTTGTAGAACGGTGCCCAGGCGGATGAATACTGGCGGAAATCCCCTTTCATGAAAGCTGACCACATCGAGTCGCTCTGGGGTACGCCGCCGATGTAGCCGGCACCCCAAGAAGGGTGGTTGGCGGAGTTGGCAGCAGCACATTCGGCGAGTTCGTCAATCATGTACTCCATCCTGCGCAGGCATTCGGGGTTGCCTGTCATCTGCCAGTTCATCGCCATCGCCGTGAGGTAATGTCCTGCGACATGGCCGTCCAGGCCAGCCCAGTTAGGATAATACTCAGCCTTCTTCGGCAGGCCAGCCTCAGCCCTGAACGGGGCCAGGAGCCTGTCCACGTCGTATTGGAGCAGGACCTCGAGGTTGAGGTCGCGGGCGTGCTTGAAAGGCCCGTCCAGCAGTTTCACGTCCCCGATCGGGAACTCGTTGTCATAGAGACGGTCCTGCGCCTCAAGGGAAAAGGCCGCCAGGAAAAGCATGACGGCCAGAAACGTCTTTTTCATAGTATGGGTATTATTTGAACAGCATGCTCGCGAAGGCTGCCAGGGACTTGCGCCATGGCTGCCACTCGTGATCTCCGGGGAAGGAACGGAACTCGACCTTTACGCCCGCAGCCTTCATCTTTTCGGCGATGGCACGGGTGTATTCGATTCTCGGATCCTGCTCGCCGCAGGAAATGAAAAACACGTCGAGTCCGGAATTGAACTTGTCCGGAGCGGTCAGCATCCCGGGTATGTTGGCTTCGAGGTCGAAATTGGACGATCCCTGGATGCCTCCGAAGACACCGGTGGAGAAGATGCCGACGTTGGCGAAGGTCTCGGGACAGCGGAGGCCGATGAAGAAGGACTGCCCTCCTCCCATCGACAGGCCGCACATGGCGCGGTGCTTCGCATCCGCCTTGACACGGAAGTTGGACTCGATGAAGGGGATGATGCTCCCTATGAGCTCGCTGCGGTACGGCTGCATCCCCTCCCAGCTGTAGCCTCCCTGGGAGGCGGGGGTGCCGGGCTTGCGGGGGATGTTGGAATTGACGCTCACCACTATCATCGGGACGGCCTCACCACGGGCGATCAGGTTGTCGAGGATGGTGGCGGTGCGGCCCTGCTGGATCCATCCGCGATGGTCCTCGCCGCCTCCGTGGTGGATATACACCACAGGATACTTCTTCCTGCCTTTCTCGTAATCAGCAGGGGTATAGACGAATACGGGCCTCCATGCCTTGGCATACTCCGACCAGTAGGTCATTTCGCGCACCTGCCCGTGGGGGACGTCCTGCGTCTCGAAGAGGTCCATTCCGGGCTCGGGGATGTCGATGGCGCTGGCCATGCGGCTCGTGCCGAAATACGACTCGCTAGCGGGATCGGCCACGGATACACCGTCCACGATCAGGGAATAATAATGGTATCCCGGAAGGAGGGGCTTCGTGACGATGGTCCAGGTCCCGGAGGCGTCCCTGATACCGTCGTAACGGCCGCCAAGGTCTATCTGGACACGCTCAGCCTGGGGCGCACGCACCTTGAATACTACGGAATTGTCCGCAAGGATCTTGGGAAAGCCCGAAGCATTGATGTTGGTGACCGGGGATACGGCGTCCTTGAGTTTCGGCTCCAGTTCCTTCTGCAGCTTGGCATTGCGTGTTTCGTTTACGAAGTCCACCATTTCGGAGAGCCAGGGCTCCACGAAGAGGTTGATGCCGTGACCGGCTCCCTCGACCAGGTTGAGGTCCGAAGTGATGCCGGCCTTGTTCCAGGCCTCATAGAGCTCAACTCCCTGGCAATGGGGGACAACGTTGTCCTTGGTGCCGTGGAACACGATGAGCGGAGGGTCGGAAGGATCGAGATAAGTGATAGGGGAAATTGTGCGGAAAAGGTCGTCCTGGCCGGCGTAGTCCACTCCGAGGAGGGCTTCCTCGGGAGTTCCGCCCCAAGGGCGCTCCCATTCGCATTCCATGTTCAGCAGGTCGATGGGGCCGGACCAGTCGCAGACACAGTCGACAGCGCTGCTGAAGGAAGTGTAAGGGCCCACAGAGCCCTCGAGGTCGACATCGTACTCCCCTACCTTCGCTTCCTTGACGTTGGAAGTCGCACCGGCAAGCGAAGAGAGATGGCCACCGGAGGAGAAACCGGAAATGCCTATGAAGGAAGTGTCGAAGCCGTATTCGTCAGCTTTGGCGCGCACGAAACGGACTACTGCCTTGATGTCGTTGATCTGGGCAGGGAACTTGGCGTCCATGCTGGAACGGTGGTTGGGGCAGACGACGGCATAGCCTGCGTCGAGCAATGCCTGGCCTATGCTGTCGAGATTGGCCATGCCCTTGGAACTGTTGGAGAACCATGCGCTGCCGTATATATGCACGACTACAGGATAGCTGTCACGCTTCTGGGAAGGGAGATAGATATCCAGCCTGTGATACACCTGGCCGTCGCCCGCATAATCGACATCGATGAACTTCTCGCCGCAGCGGATCTCGGGCATGCGGAAATTGAAACCCGCCAGCTGGGCGGACGACATGCCGCCCGCCGACTGCGCCCGGAGCCCGGCAAGAATGCCGAGCCCCAGGACTGCCGAAAGGATGAACCTTTTCATTACTATGAGTTAAATTACCTGGAAATCAAGAGTTTGAAGATCAGCGTCACGAGATGAGCTTCCGACGAGTATGCGATACCTGCCGGGCATTATCGAAAGTTCGTCGATGAACTCGTCATAATACTCGAATGCAGAAGGAGCAAGGGAAACCTTCACCTTCACAGTCTCTCCGGGGGCTACGGATACCTTCTTGAATCCCTTGAGCGACTTGATGGGCGCGCCGGCATCGTCAAGACGCTTGACGTACACCTGGACGGTCTCGTCTCCGGCGACGGAACCGGTGTTGGTGACGGGAACGGTGACGTCCACGCCCTTGCCGGCCTTGACGGAAGCCTTGGAAAGCTTTGCCTCACCATACGCGAAAGTGGTGTAGCTGAGGCCGTATCCGAAGGCATAGAGAGGCTCTCCGCGGAAATAGCGGTAGGTATGGCCCTCCATATTATAGTCAAGGAAGTCGGGAAGCTGGGAATCGGAGGCGTAGAAGGTGACAGGGAGCTTGCCGGAAGGGTTGTAGTCTCCGAAGATCACGTCCGCGAGTCCGGCTGCGCCGGCCTGACCGCCATACCATGCCTGCAGAAGGGCATCATACTGGTCCTCGACGCTCGCGAAAGCGATGGCCGAGCCGGAACAGCTCACGAAGATGACCGGACGGCCGGTGGAATGCATGGCCCTGACCAGGCGCTGCTGCACGGCCGGGAGCTCGATGGAACTGCGGTCGCCGCCCTCACCCTCGAAGCGGGCGGAAATGCCTCCCACGACGATGATGGCGTCGGCATCCTTGACCTGCTCGGCGAGGTCGCTGAACTCGGCGAACCTGCGCTCGCAGAACTCGGTGTTCAGGCTTGCGAACTGTTCGTTGCCCTGGGTGTACTCGATCTTGATGTCATAAGGCTTTCCGGCCACCACTTCGAAAGACTTGGTGGGGGTGGCGCCGCGGAAACCGAAGCCGCGGAGCATGCCGCCCATTCCGGGCTGGGACTTCTCCACGACCTTGCCGTTGACCGTAAGGACATGGTTGCCGTCGGAGGAGAGGGAATACATAAGAGGACCGGTGAAATCGGGGACGATCCTTCCGGTGATGCGCACGGAAATGTCATTCGTATTCACGCCGTCGGCAAAGCCATAGCCGCCGAAAGTGCTGAAATTGATGGTGTTGGTATAATAGCCCGTAACGGCCGGCTCTCCCTTGAGTCCGCGGTTGTTGAAGAACTCCACGTAGAGGCCCTTGCCGTCGTTGAAGTCACCGATATGGTAGGTAGTGTTGTAGTCGTCCATGATCTCGCAGGCCTTGGCATAGAAGACCTCCGCCTGAGGGACTGCGGCCTTTATGCCCTCGAGGATGGAGTGGGTGTGCTCTGCAGTCGGGGTGCCGCCGTAATTGCCGTTGAGCATGGCCGCATCGTCGGCATTGGGACCGACGACGGCCAGCTTCCTGACATTCTTGGAGAGCGGGAGGACACCTCCGTTCTTGAGCATGACGATGGCCTCGCGCGCCGCCTTGCGGGCAAGCGCATCATTGGACTCGCTGCTGATCACGTCCTCGCCGAGACCGGCCCAGGGGATGCTCTCGGCAGGGTCGAACATACCGAGCTCGAAGCGGCCCATGAGGGTCCTGCGGAGATGTCCGTCAAGGACGGACTCGTCGATGAGATTGTCCTTGAGGGCGTCCACTAGGGACACCATGCTGACTCCGCACTCCAGGTCGGTGCCGTTTAGGACAGCATCCGCGGAAGCGTGCTCGGCATCGGGATGGGTACCGTGCTGGTTCTTGTTGTAGAAGTTGTTGATGGCGTCGCAGTCGGTGAGGACGATGGCCTCATAGTTCCACTTGTTGCGGAGGATGTCCACCAGGAGCCTATCGCTGGCGCAGCAGGGCTTGCCCTCATAGCGGTTGTAGGCGCACATGACCTCGCGTACGTCGGCCTCCTTCACCAGGGCCTTGAAGGCCGGGAGATAGGTCTCCCAGAGGTCGCGCATCTGGACGGAAGCGTCGAAACTGTGGCGCAGGGGTTCCGGTCCGCTGTGCACGGCATAGTGCTTCGCACAGGCGTGGGTCTTATAGTACTTCTTGTCATTGCCCTGCATGCCCTTGACGTTCTGCACTCCGAGGACGGCCATCAGGTACGGGTCTTCACCGTAAGTCTCCTGGCCGCGTCCCCAGCGCGGGTCGCGGAAGATGTTGATGTTGGGGCACCAGAAGGTAAGCTCGGGATTGCCGGGATAATAGCGCTCCTTGAACCCGACGCCGAAAATGTCGTGGTCGGAGCGGTTCCAGTTGGCGCGGGCTTCGTCGGAAACGGTAGAGAACACGTCGTAGATCAAGTCGGGATCGAACGACGAAGCCATGCCGATAGGCTGGGGATAAACGGTGTAACCGTCCTGGCGGACACCGTGGCAGGCCTCGCTCCACCAGTTGTATGAAGGGATGCCCAGACGGTCCACGGAGACGGACTTGTTCATCATCAGGCCCACCTTCTCCTCAGGAGTCAGAAGGGAGATGAGATTCTCCACCCTTTCCTTGTTCGGCAGCTTGGGATTCTGGAAAGGGAACTCGTATTCAACCTTGGGCCCGCAGGAAGCAGCGAGCAGCAATACGGCCGACACCGCGGCCGGAAATAAGGCTCTTCTCATATAGCGTATTTATTTGAAACTCACCCAGTCAACCTCGAGATGGCTTCCGTTGGTCATCAGGAGATAGAGGTCATGTATACCGTCTACGGAACCGGAGGTAGTGATGGACTGCTCGGTCCATACACCGTTGCCGGGGACATTGAACGTGGCGAGGACGGGACCGTCCTTGGCATCGGCACGGAGTTCGACGGTACCGCCGGCCTTCGACAGGACGCGCATGGTGGCAACCTTGGCAGGGACCTTTCCGAAATCAACCCTGGCATAGCTGATCCAGCGAGGTTCCCTTTCCTGGGTGGTGTTCCACAGGATGGCCTTCCAGCCGTTGAAAGGGGTCTCGGAATTCAGGAACTCCACGGCTACGTACTTGTCGGACTTGTCGGTATAGCGGTCGATCTGGATCTGCGAAGAAGCCTTGGTGACACCGACTCCGCGGAGGGTAGGCACCACGGGGGCGATGGTCCCGTCAGGATTGAACTCGACGTAATCGACACATACCGAGCGGTTCTTGTCAAAGTACGGGGAATAGTCGTTATGGTGATAGAACAGATACCACTGGCCGTCCAGCTCGATGAAGGAATGATGGTTGGTCCAGCAGATGGTCTCGGACTGCTCCATGAACTTGCCCTTGAACTCATACGGTCCGAGAGGGTTGTCGCTCATGCAGTAAGCGAGGGTCTCGCGGGCGTCCTCAACCCAAGGGAAAGTGTAGTAATACTTGTCGCCGCGCCTGAAAAGGAAAGGGCCCTCGGTCTGTCCCCTGGGGATGCCGGTGATGGTGATGGGCTCGGAATCAAGCTCTAGCATGTTGTCCTTGAGCCTGGCGACCTGGAGGCCGCGTCCCGACCATGCGAGATAAGGGGTGCCGTCATTGTCGATGAAGATGCACGGGTCGATTCCGCCGATGCCCTGGATAGGCTTCTCCTCAGGGACGAAGGGGCCGTAAGGAGTGTCGGATATCGCCACTCCGATGCCGTTGCCGGCGAAACGCTGGCCGGGCTGGGGTTTCTGGGGAGCGGGGAAATAGAAATAATACTTGCCGTTCTTGTAGTTGCAGTCAGGTGCCCACATGCTGTATCCCGCAGCGTTCACCCACGGAACGTGGTCCTGGTCCACGATGACGCCATGGTCCACCCAGTCGACGAAGTTGTCGGAAGAGTACACGTGGTAGTCGGCCATGCAGAACCAGTCCTTGCGGGCATAGTCCGCCGGTGCAGGGATGTCATGGGAAGGATACAAATAGACGCGGCCCTCGAAGACGTGTGCGGAAGGGTCAGCGGTGAAAGCATCCTTGATGATGGGGTTCTGGGCGTCCAGCAGTGCAGTGGAAGCCAGAATCGCAGCAGGGAAAAGGAGAAGTTTCTTGATGTTCATATGAGTGTCGTAAAGTGGTTGTACATATTCATCGGCAAGGTACGAATTATCGCTTGCAATTACTTTCCGATTCGTGTCAATCCCTTTAAGAATGGTGTCATTTCATTTGCAATACGGAAATAAATGCTTTTCTTTGTGATAGACACCGACTATAACCAACAACTATAAAACATGAGCTCAAAACGATTCCCGGGCTTCCTGGCGCTGGCCGCTGTCCTTCTGGGCGCTGCCCTGCTGACAGCGTCGAGGCCTTCCGCCGACAGGCGGTCCAAGTCCGCCACTCCCATCTACCTCAACACCAATTATTCCTTCGAGGAACGTGCCGTAGACCTCGTCTCGCGCCTCACCCTCGAGGAGAAGCAGAGCCTGCTGGGCAACAGCATGGCAGCCATTCCCCGCCTTGGGATAAAGGCGTACAACGTATGGAGCGAAGCTCTCCACGGCGTCCTGTCGGGAGCCAATCCATCCGTCGGCATACAGGGCCCGACATCCTTCCCCAACAGCGTCGCTACCGGTTCCTCCTGGGATCCCGAGCTGCTGAGGCGCGAGGCGTCGATGATTGCCGATGAGGCCCGCGCCATCTTCCAGACCGGTACCAAGGGCCTGACCTTCTGGTCGCCGGTCGTGGAGCCCATCCGCGACCCGCGCTGGGGCCGCACCGGCGAGTCCTACGGCGAGGATCCATTCCTCGCGGCCAGGATGGCTTCGGGCTACGTCCGCGGCCTTATGGGTGACGACCCCAAGTACATGAAGGCCGTCCCTACCGCCAAGCATTATTTCGCCAACAACAGCGAGTTCAACCGCCACGTCGGCAGCGCCGACATGGACAGCCGCGACATGCGCGAGTTCTACCTCTATCCTTATAAGGAGCTTATCGAGGACGATGCCCTGCCGTCCATCATGACCGCCTACAGCGCCGTCAACCATGTACCGGTGTCGGCAAGCGATTTCCTGCTTGACAGGGTGGCGCGCAGGACCTACGGTCTCAAGGGCTACGTGACCGGCGACTGCGCCGCCATCGAGGACATTTACACGGGGCATTACTATGTCGAAACCGCTGAACAGGCCACAGCCGAAGGCCTCAGGGCCGGCGTCGATTCCGACTGCGGCAGCATCTACCAGCGTTACGCCATCAGCGCCTACGAGCAGGGCCTGCTCACGATGGCCCAGATAGACCGCGCCCTCGTGAACATGTTCACCGTGAGGATGCGCACGGGAGAGTTCGATCCCGACCCGATGGTCCCCTACTCGCTCATGCCCCCTTCCACGGTCAATTCCGAGCGCAGCCGTGCGCTGGCGATGGAAGTAGCCACCCGCACCCCCGTCCTTCTCAAGAACGAGAACGTCCCCGGCACTTCCGGCAAGGCCCTTCCCATCGACCTTTCCAAGGTCAAGCGCATTGCCCTGATAGGTCCCCAGGCCGACAAGGTCGAACTCGGCCCCTATTCCGGCCGTCCGGAAGCCTCGAGCAGGATCACCCCCTACCAGGGCATCACCCAGTACATAGAGGACAAGGGACTTGACATCGAGGTGACAGTCGCCTCAGGCGCGAGCACCAAGAGCAAGAGCAATCTCCTCTATATCGCTTACTTCGAGACCGTCAAGGCCGACGGTACCACGCGCCGTTACGACGCCACGCAGTATACGGCTTCTTCCGAGGGCATCACCGTCGGTTCGGGAATGGGTACCGAAGAGCAGGTCCGCAGCATCGACGACGGCTCCTGGACCTCTTATGCCAACGTCGACCTGGTGGATGTCGAACAGCTCACCATAGGTGCCAACATCCCCACGGAAGGAGGCATCATCGAGGCGCACGTAGACTCCCCCGACGGTAACCTCGTATGCACCATCGAGGCCACAAGGGCCTCCGGAAAGCGTGTGGGCGGCGTCTACGGTGCCAGTACGCCCATGACCGAGAAGGTTCTCAAGCTCGGCATCAACGACCTCAGGACGCTCTACCTTGTGTACAAAGCCCCTGAAGACGACGAGATCGACCCGGCCGTCATAAAGGAGGCGGCCGATGCCGACGTCGCGGTGGTGTTCGTCGGTACCGACGAGAACACCGCAACGGAGGAGGCCGACCGCCTCACCCTCTTCCTGCCCGGCAACCAGCTGAAACTCATACAGGCAGTGGCTGCGGCTAACAGGAACACGATCGTGTTCATGCAGACGCTCGGCTGCGTCGAGGTGGAGGATTTCAAGAACCTTGCGAACATCCCCGGCATCCTCTGGACCGGATACAACGGCCAGGCCCAGGGTACGGCCGCGGCAAAGGTCCTCTTCGGAGACGTTAATCCCGGCGGCAAGCTCAACGCCACCTGGTTCAGGACCGTTGGCGACCTGCCGCACATCACCGACTACACCCTGCGCGGCGGAGCCGGCAAGAACGGCCGCACGCTCTGGTATTTCGACAAGCCGGTCTCCTATGAGTTCGGCTACGGCCTGAGCTACACCACCTTCAAGTATTCCAACTTCGGCATATCCAAGAGCGCCGTTACCCCGGATGACAGTATAATCATCAGCGTCGACGTCACCAACACCGGCGGCTGCGACGGCGATGAGGTCGTACAGGTTTATATGACCACTCCGGACGCTCCCGCTTCCCTTCAGCGCCCCATCAAGCGTCTCAAGGGCTTCCAGCGCGTGACCATCCCGGCCGGCCAGACCCGCACGGTTGAGATTCCAGTCGAATGCTCCGACCTCTGGTTCTGGGACATGGACGCCGACAGGATGACATTCGACCAGGGCCGCTATGTATTCGAGATAGGTTCTTCATCCAAGGACATCCGGGGCACCGTAACCGCCACGATGAGCGGTAGCCTCACCCCCGCCCTCAAGACCGTCGTGGCCGACTGCGGCCGCCAGGTCCTCCGCGCCGGCGACGTCGCATCCACCCTGGTCACCGCCAGCCTTAACGACGACTCATTCATAGACATCGCCGACGCGAAGGTCGAGTACACCAGCAACAATCCCTCGGTAGTCGCAGTCGGGAAGGACGGAAAGGTCACCGCCAATTCGATGGGCGTCGCGACCATAACCGCCAAGGTCACCTACAAGGGTACCGTGGCTTCGGGTTCCTTCGCCCTCAAGGTGATGCCCGAACTGACGCTTAACAGCCTGAAAGTCGATGGGAAGTCTATCCTCAAAGCAGGCGTCGACCAGTACAGCATCGTCGGCAAGGCCGGAAAGGCTCCTGCCGTCAGCGCCACGGCAGCCGATCCCGGACTTGATGTCGTAATAGAGCAGGCCGCTGCGGTTCCCGGCACCGCCGTTGTGCGCGTCATCGACTACATAACCGGAGACGAGGCGAAATACTATGTCGGTTTCGGTCCCAAGGCCGTGTCCGACGAGTTCAAGGCACTCGGGAAGCAGTGGAACATCATCCGTGAGGACAAGTCCTCCTGGTCGCTGCAGAACGGAGCCCTGACAGTAGTGACCGGTGCCGGAGACGTCACCCTGGCCAACAACAACGCTTCCAATATCTTCGTGCAGAGCGCCAACACCGACTGGACGGCCGAGACCAGGCTCAGTACATCCTCTGTTCCCGGCAGCCCCGCACAGAATGCCGGTCTGATCGCCTACGGTGACGACGACAACTTCGTGAAGCTGGTTTACGCCGCGCCGGCGTTCGGCCGCGGGGCGCCGCAGGCGGCCCCCGGTGCCGCCCCGGCCGGCAGCATCCAGCTCATCGCCGAGGAGGGTGGCAACAACAAGGCCACGGTCAATGTCAGCCTCTCCGGACTTCCCGTCAAGGACAACAACGTATGGCTCCGTCTCGTCAAGTCCGGAAGCCAGTACACCGCATATTATTCCCTCGATGGCAGGAAGTTCACCAAGGCCGGTGAAGCCAAGGTACAGCTGAAGGACATCCAGGCCGGCCTCATAGCCTGCGAGGGCGTACGCCCGGCCATGGGCGGCCGCGGAGCGCCAGCCATGCCGGCCGCCCCGGCCCAGCCCTCGCCCCTCAAGGTCTCCTTCGACTGGTTCCACATCAAGTAATGCTAAGTATCATTCTCATACTGAACCTGTTGTTTTCACCCTTCACCCCTGCTCCGGAGGTGAAGGGTGAGATTATCGGAACGGCTTCCAACGAATATGCCACCTTCATCCTGACGGACAAAGGAGAGATCGGATGGTCAAGGGATTCAGTGAAATGGGAAATCATCGATTTCAACGAAACGTACCGGGGGTACTACAGTCCAGTACGCTTCGTCGGGATCGCCGCCGGCAAGGGCAGCGTGGCCGTAGTCGGCATTTATGAAAAGACCGGCGCCCCGGCCATGTTCGTCTCTTCGAGGGGAAACGTCTGGACGGAGCGCGGGCTCACTTATTCGCAGGGAGAGGAACTTTTCGAGCTCACGGAGGCACCTCTGGCCGTCCGGGCCGACCTGGAACGCGACGAGTTCGTGATCACATGCACGGACGGCGTTCTCTTCTTCGTCCCTCCCTGCTCACATTGCAACAGAAAGGAATACCACGACGGCGACTAGCTGCGCGGGCGTTCGTCGCTGCCGAAGTCGACGGTCATGTCGCCGCTCTTGCTCGTTCCGAACTCATAGTCCTTGCCGGGCAGGATGGCGTTGAGGATGATGCCCACGAGGGCTGCGACTGCCAGGCCCGAGAGGGCGATGGTGGTCTTGCCCACATTGAAGGAGAGGCTTCCGGGACCGTAGTTGATGCCGATGGCAAGCACGAGGATGAGGGCGGCGATGAGGAGGTTGCGGGAGACCGTGAGGTCGACCTGGTTCTCAACGAGGTTGCGCACGCCGACTGCCGAGATCATACCGTAGAGCACAAGCGAGACGCCTCCGATGGTGGCGGCAGGCATTGCGGCCACTATGGCGGCGAACTTGGGGCAGAAGGAGAAGATGATGGCGAGAACGGCGGCGATGCGGATCACGCGCGGGTCGAAGACCTTGGTGAGGTTGAGCACGCCGGTGTTCTCTCCGTAGGTGGTATTGGCAGGAGCACCGAAGAGAGAGGCAAGAGCCGTGGCGAGACCGTCACCCATGAGGGTGCGGTGCAGGCCGGGATCCTCGAGATAGTTGATTCCGGTGGTGGAGGAGATGGCGCACATGTCACCGATATGCTCGATCATAGTGGCGAGGGAGATCGGGACGATGGTGATGATGGCGGTCACGACAAGGCCCCAGTCGGGGTTCTTGAACACGGCGAAGGAGGTATTCTCCCAGGCGAAAGGCATTCCGATCCACTTCGCGGCATGCACGCCGCTGAAATCGACCTGTCCGAAGCAGGCAGCCACGATGTACGAGCCGATGACACCGAGGAGCACGGGGATGATGCGGATCATGCCCTTGCCCCAGATGTTGCAAACGATGATGATCAGCGTGGCGAGCAGGGCGATCCAGACATTGGCCATGCAGTTGTTGATGGCGGATCCGGAAAGCGTAAGACCGATGGCGATGATGATCGGGCCGGTGACGACGGGCGGGAAATACCGCATGACCTTCTTCACTCCGAAAGCCTTGAACAGGCCGGCCAGGATGAAATACATCAGGCCTGCGAAGAACACGCCCACGCAGGCATACGGCAGGGAATGTGCCTGGTCGAGACCCATCGTGGCGCCTACGGCCACAACGGCGGCGTATCCCCCGATGAAGGCGAAGGACGAACCGAGGAAGGCCGGAACCTTCATCTTGGTCAGGACGTGGAAGAGGAGCGTGCCGATACCGGCGAAGAGGAGGGTAGCGCTTACGGAAAGACCCGTGAGAGCGGGGACCAGGACAGTCGCGCCGAACATGGCGAACATGTGCTGGAAGCCCAGAACCAACATTTTCGGACGACCGAGGGTGCGGGCGTCATAGATCGCGTTTTGTTGTGCCATACCAGAATTTGAATTGTATTCTGGGATACAAATATAACAAATCTTTCCTTTCCTACATACCGGCCCGGCGGATTTTCAGAAGAATTGTTCCGGGATTGGCCGCAGCGAAGGCCGGGGCGTCCTCCACGACGCAGGCGAGGTATCCCCCTCCCCCGGCGCCTGGCATCTTCCAAGCCAGGACCCCGGGGAGGGCCGAGCAACGGTCGATATGGCTCTGGACGGTGCCCTGTACCATCGCCGGGAACATTGCCACCTGGGCATCGAAGGAGGCTTTGTACGCTGAAGCGAAGGCATTCAGGTCCAGGGACATGATGGCCTCCCAGCAACGGTCGGCGGCGTCCGCCAGGGCCTTCACCTTAGGCTCCGTGATGTCCCTGCCCTCCACCACCGAACAGCCGTGCGGCCGCGGCTCCATCGGTATCATGCACAGATGCGACTCCAGCCAGCACAGGACCTTCTCGTCCCCGCAGGTCTCTATCCTCTCCGGCCAGAAATGGTTGTCATAGTAGTGCCTCACCAGCCCGGGCATGCAGATGCCGATGGCATCCTGGGCGCCGCTGACGATACCGTCGTCCCTCTCGGGACTGTTCTCGAAGCAGAACACCAGCCTCGCCAGCGTCTCCGGGTCCATGTTCGGGAGCTGGTATGGCCAGATGCGCCTGATAATGTTGCGGGTGGACGTGCTGAGCCCGCAGCGCTCCCGGATATCGAAGTCAGGCTCGAGGCTGATTGTGAGTGCCCATCCCGGATGGAAACAGCTGACATATGGCTGGTCTATCCAGGTGCCTGCAAGGTCAAGACGCGTGGGGATACGGCTGCTTACCTTCTTCAGGTCAGTGCTGGAACGTGCCTCCAGGCCCTCCTTCGGCACACGGTCAAGCACGATGTACTCTATTCCCCGCTCCTCGCAGACGCGGCGCTTGTCTTCGCTCCCGCCGTCGGAATTCACCACGAGGATGTCCGGCTTCACTATGTCAAGCGTCGGGAGGAAGTCAAGGATGCCAGACCCCTGATTGATGAACGCGTCCTTGACATACCGGATGCTCTTCACCATGAACAGGCGCTCCTGTTCCGAGTAGACGGTCTTGTGGCCCTTGTAGCCGAGGATGGTCCTGTCGGATCCTATTCCGACATACAGGTCACCGTATGCTGAAGCCTGCCGGAAGAACTCTACGTGTCCGCTGTGCAGCAGGTCGTAGCAGCCAGAAACAAATACCTTCTTCGTCATCTTTCTGCTCTCATCGGGTTGTTGAGGAAATCATCGTATGCCAGGCGGATGCCGTCCTCCAGCTCCGTCCTGTATGTCCATCCCATGGCCGTGGCCTTGGAGACGTCGAGCAGCTTCCGCGGGGTGCCGTTGGGGCGGGAAGTGTCCCACAGAATCTCTCCGCAATACCCGACGACTTTCGCCACCAGCTCGGTCAGCTGCTTGATGCTCAGTTCCTTGCCGGTGCCGGCATTGACAGTCTCGTTACCGTTGTAATGGTTCATCAGGAATACGCAGAGATTCGCCAGGTCGTCGACGTAGAGGAACTCGCGCAGCGGTGAGCCGTCGCCCCAGCAGGTTACGGATGGTGCGCCGGAGACCTTCGCTTCGTGGAAGCGGCGTATGAGCGCCGGAAGCACGTGGGAATGCTCCGGATGGTAGTTGTCGTTGGGGCCGTAGAGGTTGGTCGGCATCACGCTGATGAAGTCCGTGCCGTACTGGCGGTTCAGGAACTCGCAGTACTTCAGGCCGCTGATCTTCGCGAGGGCATAAGCCTCGTTGGTCTTCTCCAGCGCTCCGGTAAGCAGGCAGTCCTCCCTCATCGGCTGGGGAGCCATGCGCGGGTAGATGCAGCTGGAACCGAGGAACTCGAGCTTGCGGCAGCCGCTCTTCCACGCCGAATGGATGACGTTCATCTCGAGTATCATATTGTCGTACATGAAGTCCGCGAGGGCGGACTGGTTGGCGACTATGCCACCCACCTTCGCAGCTGCAAGGAACACATACTCAGGTTTTTCCTGCTCGAAGAAAGCCTCGACCGCATCCTGGCGGCAAAGGTCCAGTTCCTTATGCGTACGGGTTATTATGCGTGTATACCCCTGGCGTACGAGCTCGCGTACGATCGCGCTGCCCACCATGCCGCGGTGTCCTGCGACATAGATCTTCGAATCCTTATCCATCATAGCGAGAGATTGTCTATTTCCGCCTTCACCCTGAGTTTCTTGACGAACTTCATGTCGTGGCGGACCATGAGCCGCACGAGCTCCTCGAAGGAGGTCTTCTGCGGATTCCAGCCGAGCAGCGTCCTGGCCTTGGTCGGATCTCCGAGAAGCTGGTCCACCTCCGTCGGACGGAAATACTTGGGATCGACTTCCACGAGGGCCTTGCCGGTCCTGACGTCGATGCCGCGCTCATCCACGCCCGTGCCTTCCCAGACGAGGTCGATGCCGACCTCGCGGAAGGCCAGCGTGCAGAATTCGCGCACGGTATGATACTGTCCCGTAGCTATGACGAAGTCCTCGGGCGTGTCGTGCTGCAGCATCAGCCACATGCACTCGACGTAATCCTTTGCGTAGCCCCAGTCGCGGAGCGAATCGAGGTTGCCCAGATACAGCTTATCCTGCATGCCCTGGGCGATGCGCGATGCGGCGATGGTGATCTTGCGGGTGACGAATGTCTCTCCCCTGCGTTCTGACTCGTGGTTGAAGAGGATGCCGTTGACCGCGAACATGCCGTAAGCTTCGCGGTAGTTCTTCACTATCCAGAACCCGTACTGCTTGGCCACACCGTAAGGGCTCCGGGGATAGAAAGGCGTAGTCTCGCTCTGCGGGACCTCCTGCACCTTTCCGAAGAGTTCGGAGGTGGAAGCCTGGTAGATGCGGCACCTGGTCTCCATTCCGAGGATGCGGACGGCCTCGAGAAGGCGCAGCGTCCCGACGGCATCAGCCTCGGCGGTATACTCGGGACAGTCGAACGAGACCTTGACATGGCTCTGCGCCGCCAGGTTGTAAATCTCGTCGGGCTTGATCTGCTGTATGACGCGGACGAGCGAACTGGAGTCGGTCATGTCGGCGTAGTGGAGATTGATGGTGCGCTTCTGTTTCATGTCGCGCACCCACTCGTCGAGATAGAGATGCTCAATGCGGGCGGTGTTGAACGAAGAGGAGCGGCGCATGATGCCGTGTACCTCATATCCCTTCTCCAGCAGGAATTCTGCCAGGAAGCTTCCGTCCTGGCCGGTGATGCCGGTGATAAGCGCGACCTTGACTTTAGACTTGACATCACTTTTGTCAAGTTTTTCGCCAAGTGCCTGCTCTATCGCGTCAATGCTGGAGCGTGAAATGCCCGTGCGGCCCGAAAGCCAACGGCTTATCACCGTTTCATCCTTGCCAAGACGGGCCGCCAGTTCACGCTGGCTGATGCCCTTTCTCTTCAATAATTCCCTAAGCCTTCCGGCCAGGATACCGTTTTCCATGATTCAGAGTATTTGTAATAAGACAAAGATACGCAGAATCCTATAAAACTTGACAAACTTGAACCTTAAATTTAAGCAATTTGACTCGGCAAAGTCAAGTTTTATCAAATTTTCAACTCCCCGGACTGGATGACCGGCTCAAGCATGCGGGCAGGAATGACTGACCTGACGGCATCGATGACGACGTTCAGCATCCTTTCGTGGATGAAATCGCGCCGTATGACCAGCGAAATGGTCCTGGACGGCACGGGGTCCACCTCGGAGTGGCGGCGGCTTCGGGAATAACTGCGGCCGACCTGCTGCTGAACGGACGGTGCTCGTCCGTCCTTGAAGCAGTCCGCCTCTCCGCATTCCAGATAGCATCCATTTCGACTACGACCGGGTTCGCTACCGCAGACACCGACACCTGGCCCGCCCTGAGCATCACCGTGCTGTGCCTGTGTTCGGTATTCTGCGGCTGCACCGGGTCCACGTCCGGAGGCATCAAGGTGGACAGGGCGCTGCTGGCCGCCAAGGGGATGAGGGTGAAACTGCATTCCATCCTGCACCCCGCACACGTGGAGACAGTGCGCATCGACGGACGCATCCGCATGACGGAGGAGGTGGAAGACACCTTCATCTTCATACTGTTCTATCTCGGCCTCATTGCTTTCGGAGGATTCGTAAATTCTGCCGGAGGCATGGACCTGCGGAGCGGAGTCTCTGCCGCAATGGCATGCATGGGCAACGTGGGTCCGGGATTCGGAAACGTAGGGTCAATGGGGAACTATGCCGGCCTCCCGGACATCCTGAAGGTCAATTCCATGATACTGATGCTGCTCGGGCGGCTGGAAATATATCCGTTTTTCCTGGTTTTCGGCAGGTTCCTGCACTGACGCGGGACTGCCATGGCGCAATAATTGAAGCAATTATTTCATATGGGAAAGATTTCTGAATACCTCAAGGACCATGTCAACATGGCGGAGGACATCGACCACGGCAACGCCAACCTCTCCATCCGGAAGAACATCGCGTTCAAGGGACCGAATGTCTTCATCCTCGCCTGTGCAATCATCATCGCATCTGTAGGCCTGAACGTAAACTCCATCCCGGTCATTATCGGAGCGATGCTGATCTCCCCTGTGATGGGGCCCATCCTGGGCTTCGGTTTCGGACTCGGCATCCAGGACAACAGGCTGGTGAAGGACTCCCTTGAGAATTTTCTCGTAATGGTGGCCATCAGCATTGCCGCCTCCACGCTTTACTTCATCCTCAGCCCCCTGAATCTCGAGAACCCGTCGGAACTTCTTGCGAGGACCAATCCTTCCATCTATGACGTGATGATCGCCCTGTTCGGCGGTATCGCCGGCATGCTGGAGACATCCCGCAAGGAGCGCGGTACGGTGATATCCGGCGTCGCCATCGCAACGGCCCTGATGCCCCCGCTGTGCACCGTCGGATACGGGCTTTCCATACTGAACTGGCATTATGTTGCAGGAGCCCTGTACCTCTTCCTCATCAACAGTATCTTCATCGCCCTTGCCACCCTGATCACCGTCAAGTACCTGCGGTTCCCTATCGTGATGGAGGCGGAGGTCGACGGCAAGCGCCAGCGCCTGTCCAAGCGTGCCATCGCGCTGATCCTGATCGTGATGATAGTCCCGAGTGTTTTCTCCGCCATCAGGATGGTCCAGGAGAACAATTTCAGCATCCACGCTGAGAGACTGGTCGCGAAAAACAAGTCCATCGGCAAGAGTTTCATCTACGACTACAAGACCAACACCTCGGCAAAGCCGGCCACGATCGACCTTTACCTCGCCGGGGAGACGCTCACTCCCGAATTCAAGGAAGTGCTCTACAAGGATGCCGAGGAGTATGGCATCACACGCAGCCAGATCGTCTTCCATGAGGATGCCACCATGACCCGCGACGTCCTTTCCGAGTCGGACCTCATCAAAGGCATTTATGAATATAACGACAAGCAGATCAAGGCATTGACAGATTCCATAGCGAGGCTGGAAACACAGCTGGACGTTTATAGGAAAGGCAGTATCCCGGTAGATGCCATCGCGAGGGAACTGTTCGCGCAGTATCCCTTCATCAAGGGCATCAGCCTGTCCGAAGGTCCGACGGTAAATGCATCCGGCACGGAAGGGAAGAAACTTGTAGTTGCCGTCGTGGACGCCTCAGAACCATTGGACGGCGAAATGACGGACCGTCTGGAACGCTGGCTGAAAGCCCGGCTGGAAAGCGAAAATGTGACGGTCATCCAAGGAAAGTAATCGTTTTTTGATTATCTTTGCCATGATAACTCTGAAACTGAACAACCATGGCATTGATGATCATCCAACTCCTTATCGTCCTCGCCGCCCTGTACGTGGGCTCCAGGTACGGTTCACTTGCGCTGGGCGCCATTTCCGGCATAGGCCTTGCGATTCTAGTTTTCGGCTTCGGCATGAAGCCCGGCACTCCCCCGACGGATGTCATCTACATCATCATAGCCGCCGTCACCTGCGCGTCCGTGCTGCAGGCCGCCGGCGGAATGGACTGGCTCATTCAGATAGCCGAGCGAGCGCTGCGCAAGCATCCTGACCATATCACTTTCTATGCCCCGGTCTGCACGTTCCTGCTGACCGTACTCGTGGGCACGGGACACGTCGTCTACACCCTGATGCCGCTCATCGCCGACATCGCGCTCAAGAAGGGCATACGCCCTGAAAGGCCCTGCGCCGTGGCGTCGATCGCATCGCAGGTGGGCATCACCTGCTCGCCTATCGCGGCCGCGGTGGTGGCTTTCACCACCATCTCCGCCGCCAACGGCTTCGACATCACCATCCCGCAGGTGCTGGTCGTGACCATCCCCGCCTGCCTTGTCGGCCTCCTCGCCGCTGCCGCATGTTCCTACAAGAGGGGCAAGGACCTCGACAAGGACCCTGAATTCCAGGCCCGCCTTAAGGATCCCGACATGTACAAGTACATGTACGGCGAAAACGCCACGCTGCTCGACAAGGTCGTCACCAGGGAGGCCAAGTTCTCCGTCCTCATCTTCCTCTTCGCCATACTCTCCATCGTAGTCCTCGCCGCAGCCGGATACAAGGCCGTGAAGATGAACCTCGTCATCCAGATCATCATGCTTACCGCCGCCGGCCTCATGATCATCCTCTGCAAGGCAAAGCCTGCGGTGGCTACGAGCGGAAAGGTCTTCCAGAGCGGAATGGTCGCGGTCATCGCCATCTTCGGAATCGCCTGGATGGCCGATACCTATTTCAGCAACTACATGGATACCATCCAGGGAGCCCTCGGCGGGCTCGTGGGCAAGTATCCCTGGGCCATAGCGTTCGTTTTCTTCCTGGTCTCCGTGCTGATCAACTCCCAGGGCGCGGTCGTGGTGTCGATGCTGCCGCTGGCATACTCGCTGGGCATTCCCGGCCCCATCCTCCTGGGCGTTCTCCCGAGCGTGTACGGCTACTTCTTCATCCCCAACTACCCTTCCGACATCGCGACGGTCAACTTCGACCGCTCCGGTACGACCAAGATAGGCAAATACCTCCTCAACCACAGCTTCATGATGCCGGGCCTCGTGAGCGTGGTCGTATCCACGCTCGTAGCCATGCTGATAAGCAGTCTGATCTACTAGGTCTTGCTTTTCCGGGTGGAATAGCTATATTTGCACTTGAAATATAGGGGTGCCCGGGCCGTTTTGCCCGAGCTGAGATCATACCCTTTGAACCTGATTTGTTTAATTACAGCGTAGGGAATTATGTCTGCATCAACTGATCCTTTCATCAGGGATTGCGTGTCGGTACGCGAAAAATCCCCCCTTGTACATTGTATTACCAATTATGTCGCGATGGGCATCAACGCGAATGCGCTGCTTGCCGTCGGGGCCTCTCCGCTCATGTCCTTCTGTCCCGAGGAGATGGAAGAGATCGTAGGGATAGCTTCCGCCCTCGTGGTGAACATCGGTTGCCTGGACCGGCATGAGATCGAAGGAATGGAGATTGCGGCGGCCACCGCCCATTTCCTGGGCAAGCCCTGGGTGCTTGACCCGGTCGGGGCCGGTGCCAGCCAGATCCGCACCCAGACCGCCCTGTCCCTCATCCGCGACAACCACCCCACCGTCATTCGCGGCAATGCCTCCGAGATCATGTGCCTTGCAGGAGAGCAGATCAGCTCGCGCGGGGTGGATACGTCCGCTCTCAGTTCCGACGCAGTGGAGGGAGCCAAGGCCCTGGCGCTCAGCAGCGGAGCCGTCGTCTCCGTAAGCGGTCCAGTGGACTATATCACCGACGGCACGACCGTCCTCACCATAGCCAACGGACATCCTCTGATGTCGCGCATCACCGCAATGGGATGCACGGCGAGCGTAATTACGGGAGCATTCGTAGCCGCAGGCGAGGATACCCTGCAGGCTGCGCGCAACGCGATGGCCCTTATGGGCATCGCAGGCGAGCGCGCCGCCGCACGCTGCGCCGGAACCGGCTCCATGGAGATGCACTTCATCGACGAACTCAGCACCTTCGACCCGTCCGATTACGCTCAAAGCATAAGGATATGAGAAGGGAAAACCTTGCATTGTACCTGGTGACGGACCGCGGCCTGTCACTGGGACGAGACTTGGAGACCGTCGTCCTCCAGGCCGTCAAAGGCGGAGTGACCCTGGTCCAGCTTCGCGAGAAGGACATCGACACCCGGGAGTTCATAGCCCTGGGACTGCGCCTCAAGGCCGCCCTGGAGGGCAGCGGAGTGCCGCTGCTCATCAACGACCGAGTGGACGTAGCCCTCGCCGTCGATGCGGACGGCGTACACATAGGGCAGAGCGACATGCCGTATGACATCGCGCGCCGCCTTCTGGGCCCGGACAAAATCATAGGCCTCTCGGTGGAAACCATGGAAGAAGTGGTCCAGGCAAACGACCTTGATGTCGACTACGTCGCCGTCTCCCCTGTCTTCGCCACCCATACCAAGACAGACACCCTCACCCCCTTCGGTTACGAAGGGCTGGAACGCGCGTGCAGGCTCACGCGTCATCCGATATGCGGTATCGGCGGCATGAACGCCGATACCGTCGGACGCGCCATAGCCTGCGGTGCGGACGGGGTGGCAGTGGTGAGCGCCATATCGTCCGCACCTGACCCCTGTTTAGCCAGCAAGAACCTGAAATCAATAATAGACAATGAGTTGGACAAAAGAAGTCTGGGCCGGATCGGCCAGGATATTTGAAGGCATCAAGGGCCTTCCATTCATCAAGGAACTGGCGGACGGCAGCCTGGACCCGTCCCGTTTCGACAGGTATATAGCCCAGGATGAGCTGTACATAGGCAACTACGGCAGGCAGATGTTCCAGCTGGCGGACATGATGCCGGACCCGGAGCAGCGGGAGATGTTCCGCGCGTTCGCCCAGTCGGGAATCGACGGCGAAAAGGCGATGCACGACCTGCTGATCTCACGCTTCGGCATCGACACCAAGGTCACTCCGTCGGTTGTCACGTCCACATACAACAACCATACGCAGGCCGCCATCGACAGCGGCAGCAAGGAAGTCGCGCTGGCCGCAATGCTTCCCTGCATGTGGATCTACAACGAGGTCGGGCTTTATATCCTCAGCATAGCCTCGCTTGAGGGCAATCCTTACAAGGAGTGGGTCCTGGAGTACGGCAACGAAGAGTTCACCGAAGGGGTGAACGCCGTCCTTGCGCTGGCGGACGGATGGGCCGCCGCCGCGGACGACGCCACCCGCGCCGCGATGACTCGCGCCTACCTGGAAGCGGCACTGTTCGAGTACGCATTCTGGGATTTTGGCTACAACGGCCCTGAGAAGGACTATTCCTACATGCTTTCCCTGAAGGAATGGAAATGAAAAAGTATCCCGTAGTACTGACCATAGCAGGCAGCGACTCCGGAGGAGGAGCCGGCATCCAGGCTGACATCAAATCCATTTCTGCCACAGGCAGTTATGCTGCCAGCGCCATCACTGCCGTCACCGTCCAGAACACCCTGGGCGTGGAAGACGTCCATCCCGTCCCCGTCAATGTCATTTCCGCGCAGATAGCAGCAGTCCTCGGCGACATCGGAGCCGATGCGGTGAAGATCGGGATGCTCCACAGCGCGGAGGTCGTCCTCGCAGTGAAGGAACAGCTCATGAGGTTCGGGATCAAGGACATAGTCCTCGACCCCGTAATGGTATCGACGTCGGGTCACCGGCTGATAGAAGATTCCGCGGTGAAGGTTCTTTCCGAAGAGCTTGTGCCTATGGCACGTGTCATAACCCCCAACGTCCCTGAGGCGGAGATCCTTGCAGGGACGCGCATCGCCTCGCAGGCAGACCTCCCGCGCATCGCGCGGGCCCTGTCCTGCGGCGGCCGCGTGTCCGTCCTGATGAAGGCCGGACACCTCTCGGACGACAGCCTCGTCGACGTCTTCTACAATGCCGAGGCCGACACCATCCTCGAACTCCCTTCCAGAAGGCTGTACACGCCCAACACGCACGGTACCGGCTGCACGCTGTCGTCAGCCTTCGCCTCGTTCATCGCCCGCGGCTTCGGCCTGGACGACGCCGCCCGCGCCGCAAAGGACTATATCAACTCCGCCATAGTCTCCGGCGCACAATACACGATAGGGCACGGCCACGGCCCCGTGGACCATTTCTGGGCATGGCACCCACAGACTGACGGTCAAGCCGGATAAAGGGAACTAAAGGGAAGCTGCGACGTTCTCGTAATACTTCTTCGAGACCGGTATGCCTTCGACGCGCTCAGTGCCGATATCGGCGAAATAAAAACCGCCCGGCTCCTTCCTGATGAGCCTGACATGGGCCGGATTCACGATGTACCCCCTGTGGGTCCTGACGAATCCGGCCTGTTCGCACAACGGCTCCACGTTCTTGAGGGCATTGCGGAGCGAGTACTTCTTCTCATTGCCGTTCTCGAGGTAATGTATGTTCACATAGTTCTCGTTCGCCTCGAGGTAAAGGACGGACGAAGCGGCAGTGATGAACTTGAGCTGATGGCGGTTGTCGTAGAACTTGAGGCGCGAGTCACTGTCGGAAGGAGTCGCGTTCAGCGCATGATGGAGCGTGAAGGACAGGGTAAGGATGACATAAGGATAGATCAGGACGACGGACAAGGCCGAAAGCGACCGTCCGAAAAATGCAAAATACCCGTCCTCCCCATGTGACATGAGGGTCAGGTACAGCGCGACAAAAGCCGAGATGAACACGGTCTCCAGGACGCACCACATCGAAAACCATCCGAGCGTCATGTCCATGTGCTTGCGCATGAGATAAAACGGCAGACGGCTCAGAAGCATCACCGTGAAGATGATGGCAGTGACGATGGAAATATTGAAGGAATACAGAGACCCGGCGTCACCATCTGCCCCGCCGGTATGGAGAAGGTCGCAAAGGGGCGATGGCTCATATAGCAGGACGAAAAGGAGAAAGAAGGCCGGTATGGTGAAAACATACAGGAGATTGGGCCAAAAATGCGACAAAACCTTCGGATAAGTAAGCATATCTGTCACAAAAAACGTGGTGACGAAAACAACATAGGGACGATTCCGTCACTGAAAATCGATATTCCGTCACAAAAATAACCCTTTTATAACAAAAAACAAATACTCATGGCAATCATTTCCCCGGACAGGCTGCACATGGTAACTTTGCTCCTGCAAAACAGAAAAACAAAGATATGGTTGCCCCCGCATGGACAAGGCTCGACAATGCCTCCATAATATATCCCTCCTGCAGGACCAGGAAATATGCCACGATCTACCGCCTCGTCGCCACCCTTGACGAAACGGTCTCTGCCGGTCTTCTCGACCGTGCCCTGAAGAACATGATGAAAAGGTTCCCCGGTTTCAGTTATTCCATCGACAAGGGCTTCTTCTGGTGGTTCCTCAGGAGGCTTGAGAACGACCCCACGGTCGCCCATACAGGTCCGATGCGCCCGTTCAGTTTCCGCAAGAACGGCGGATACCTGTTCAAGGTCGGTTTCGAGGACAACCGCATCAGCCTGGACGTGTTCCACGCCCTGACTGACGGCACCGGCGCAATGACATTCCTGATGAGCCTCACGGCCGAGTACCTGCGCCTGCGCTACGGCATTGAGATCCCTGCAGGGAAATGGGTCCTCGACCCCGCCGAAGAGCCCTGCGACGAGGAAATGGAAGACAGCTTCGACCGTTTCTCCGGAACAAAGGGATCGCTAGACAAGGAGTCCAGGGCATGGCAGATTCCGGGACACGAGGAACTCCCCGGTGTCCTGAACGACATCCGGGTCTCCCTTCCGGTCGGCGAAGTCCGCGCGAAGGCATCCGAACTGGGATGCACGGTGACCGAATTCATTACGGCAGTGATGCTGCAGGCCCTCCAGAAGGTCCGCACGGAGGACAACGCATTGGGAGCAAGTCCGTTCATCAAGGTTGAAGTACCCGTCAACCTGAGGCCGCTGTTCAGCAGCCGGACCCTCCGCAATTTCTCCTCATACGTACATCTGGGCATAGACGTGAGAAACGGCGACCTGCCCTTCCGCGACATCCTGGAGGAAGTCAGGCTCCAGAAACGCCTGTACGCCCACCCGCATCGCCTTACCACCCGTGTCGCCGCAAACGTAGCCCTCGAGGACAACCTCGCCATCCGCGCAATCCCCCTCTTCATAAAGAAACCCGTCATCAACCTCATCAACAGTCTCAAGGGCGACAACTACTGTACGCATACATTCTCCAACCTCGGAGGCATCACACTCCCGGAACCGATGCAGGAGCATGTCAGGGACCTGGATTTCATCCTCGGACGTCCGAAGAAGAGGGCCGGATCCTGCGCTTGCGTAAGCGTAGGCGACACTATGAACATCAATTTCTCCCGGAAGATTGCGGAGCACGGGTTCGAAGACGAGTTCGTCCGCATTATGGAGGACATGGGCATACGCGCGGACGTGCGCAGTTCCGTCCCTTCCAGAAGGAAGAGGACGGACGGCTCCGTCCCCGTCGCCCCCATGCAGTGGGCTAGCGTGGGTACCCTGCGTACCCTGCTGTTAATCTGATTTCGTCCCGGACTGGGTCTTGTCCTGATACAGGAACCGGCGGATCTTGTGCGTCGCGGTCTTGTTGAAGGGTTCCTTCATGACCTCCACGTCCTTGATCTTGAGGAACTGGCTGACCTTCGAATTGACGAAGTCCATCACTTCCTTCTTTTTTTGTTCCACGGCTTCGATGAACTTGTCCTCATCCTCGAGGTTCCAGTCTATCTGCCCCTCGTTGAACTGGACGAGCGCCACGAGCTGCCCGGCACGGGAGACCACCAGCGAGTCGTTCACTCCCGCGAAATTGTTGATGACGCTCTCGATCTCCTCGGGATAGATGTTCTCTCCGGATGCTCCTATGATGACGTTGCCCATCCTGCCCAGGATGCTGTAGCGGCCCTTCTTGTCCACGGTGGCCATGTCGCCGGTGCGCATCCACCCGTCCTCGGTCATGACCGCGCGGGTGCGGGCGTAGTCCTTGTAGTATCCGAGCATCACGTTGGGTCCCTTGACCTGAAGCTCTCCCTGCCCTGTCTCCGGATTGACATCCGCAAGGCGCACGCTGACACCGTACGACGCCGTGCCGGTCGTGCCCAGATGCGTCCTCTTCGGACCGGCATCGCAGATGAGCGGAGCCGTCTCCGTCAGACCGTACCCGATGGCGTACGGGAAACCGCATTTCCTCAGGAACTTCTCCACCTCGACGTCCAGCTTGGCCCCGCCGACTCCGAAGAAGCGGATGCGTCCTCCGAACTGCTTCTTCAGCTTTGACCCGACCAGCCAATGGAGAAGCCACGGCATCTTGTCCCGAAGATAGGACAGGAACTTGCTGGCGTTGATGGTCGGGATGACCTTGCTGCGGATGATCTTCTCGATGATGAGCGGGACGGAGAGCATCGTAGTGGGGCGCACCTTACTGATGGCAGCCATAAGGATGGTCGGAGTGGGAGGTTTCTGGATGTAGTAAACCGAAGCGCCGCGCGCGAACGGATAGAGCATTCCGATGCTCATCTCGTATGTGTGTGCCAGGGGAAGGATGGACAGGAACACGTCCTTGCGGTAGACGTGGTGCGCGAACCAGGACTCCTCGACATTGGCACAGAAGTTCCTGTGGCTCAGCATCACGCCCTTGGCATTGCCGGTAGTGCCCGAGGTATAGATGATTGCGGCGATGTCCATAGGCACGGGACGCTTGGTGGTACCGTCGCAGGTATACTTGCTCTCGTCCACGCGGATGAGGCTGAAGTCGCTGATGTCTATGACGACGTGCAGGCGTCCCAGGGCCTTCTCGCTGATTTTAGGGAGCTGCTTGCGTGACACGAAGATGGCCTTGGCATCAGAATGCGTGAGGATGTTCTCGACCTCGTTCGGGGAGACCTCGGGCAGCATGGGGACGGCGATGCGGCCGTTGGAAGTGATGGCGAAGAAAGCGACGCCCCAGTTGGGCATGTTTTCCGAGAGGATCGCGATCTTGTCCGATGCATTGATGCCGAAGGTGGCGAGGACGCCTGAAAGACGGTCGCAGGCTTCCTTGAAACCGGCATAGGTGTAGCGGCAGCCGCCGTCGACGAAGTCCGAGGCGGTGCGCTTGGAAAACTTGGACGAGGAATAGTCCAGAATGTCGGAAAGGGTCGTGAATGAATGTCTCATCAGTGGGTCCTGTACTTTTCGGGGTGTCGGCCACCCAGGTCCATGGATTCGTATATCTGCTGTATGCGACGTGTATCCGCGGCAGCATCATCCGTCAGTTCGACCTTGTTCCCGCAGCCTATCCTCTTGCGTTTCCAGTCGAAATAGCAGAGATAGACAGGGATGCCGGCCTCGCGGGCGATCAGGTGATAGCCGCTCTTCCAGCGGGCGACGGGCTTGCGCGTGCCCTCCGGCGCGATCGCGAGGTGGAAATGCTCGCGCGACTCCATCTCACGGATGACGGAACGCACCACGGCGGAAGGGTTGGAGCGGTCCACCGGTATGCCGCCCATGGCCTTCACCAGCCATCCGAGCGGGGGGAAGAACATCTCCTTCTTGACCATGCACAGCGAATGTCCGCCGATGGCCTCATAGTACAGATAGGCCACGACGAAGTCGAGGATGGACGTATGGGGTGCACCCAGAAGTATGCACTTGGGCTCTTCGGGGACATGCTCATCCATCTCCCATCCCCAGACATTCATGATCAGGCGGCAGAATTTCCTCCACATATTATCTCAGGTCAGCGATGTCGTAAATGAGGCGTTCGGTTTTCTCCCAGCCGAGGCAGGGGTCCGTGATGGACTTGCCGTAGACACAGCCTCCGAGGCTCTGGGAACCGTCCTCGATATAGGATTCTATCATCAGGCCCTTGACCAGGCGGAGCACGTCGGCACTGTGGCGGGTGCTGTGCAGGACCTCCTTGGCGATGCGTACCTGCTCAAGGTATTTCTTGTCGGAATTGGCGTGGTTGCAGTCGACGATGACGGCAGGATTCTGGAGCTGTGTGGCCTCTCCGTACATCCTCGCAAGGGTCATAAGGTCCTCGTAGTGGTAGTTGGGATGGGTCTTGCCGTAGTTGTCCACGTAACCCCTCAGGATGCAGTGGGCGAAGGGATTGCCGGTGCTCTCCACCTCCCAGTTGCGGTAGATGAATATATGCGAGCCCTGCGCGGCCCTGACGGAATTCATCATCACGGAGAAGTCGCCGCTGGTGGGGTTCTTCATTCCTACGGGCACGTCCAGGCCGCTGGCCGTCAGGCGATGCTGCTGGTCCTCGACGCTGCGCGCTCCCACGGCCACGTATGAGATGAGATCGGAAAGGAAATGGTGGTTCTCGGGATAGAGCATCTCGTCGGCGCAGGAAAAACCGAACTCGTTCATCGCCTTCATGTGCATCCTGCGGATGGACATTACGCCCTTGATGATGTCAGGATTGGCAATCGGGTTGGGCTGGTGGAGCATTCCCTTATAGCCGGCACCGGTAGTGCGTGGTTTGTTGGTGTAGATGCGGGGCACGATGACTATCTTGTCCTTTACCTTGTCCTGGACGGGACGCAGCCTGCCGATGTAGTCGAGCACGGCGTCCTCGCGGTCCGCCGAGCAGGGGCCGATTATCAGAAGGAACTTGTCGGAAGCGCCGCTGAGGACGTCCCGTATCTCACGGTCGTTCTCCTTCTTTGCTGCCAGGGCCTCGGGCGAGGCCGGATACATCTCCTTCACTTCCTGGGGGCTGAAGAGCTCCCTTTTGAATATCATGTTCATAATCACTACCTTTTATCGAAATATCCCCTCCTTTCGGTGGAGATCCTCATCATCTCCTTCATTTTCTCCGTATCTCCTGCGGCGAGGGCCTCGCGGAGCTCGTTGAACTTCCCTGCGAACAAGTCCATCTGCGAGAGCAGTTCATCCCTGTTGAGCATAAAGAGTTCGCTCCACATATCTCCGTTGATCCTGGCGATGCGGGTAAGGTCACGGAACGAGTCACCGGTGAAATCCACCAGATGCTTCGACTCCTTGCTGTTCATCAGCGCCACGGCGATGCAGTGGGTAAGCTGGCTGAGGAAACCGATCATCTCGTCGTGCTGCTCCGGGCTAAGCCTCGATATACAGTTGAATCCGAGCGTGCGTCCAAGCTCCTCGCAGGTCTGCACCGCCTCTTCAGTGTTGGCCGCCGTCGGAGTCACTATGTAATTGGCTCCCTCGAAAATGCGGCTGTCGGCATTTTCCACGCCATATACTTCGCGGCCGGCCATCGGATGCGCGCCCACGAACTCGAGGTCCGGGCGCAGCATCTCCTGCACCTTGTATACCACGCTTCCCTTCACGCCGGTCACATCCGTCAGGAGCGCACCGGGCCTGATATGGTCCTGGTAGCGTTCAATCCACGAAAGGAAGACGTGGGGATACAGTGCAAAGACCACGATGTCGAACCGCGAGACATACTCACGCGTAACCTCCACGGTGCCGCTGTCTATGATACCTTTCCGGAGCGCATAATCGACGGTTTTCTGCGACCGCGTGACGGCACCGACCTCGAAGCCGGCCTTCCTGAGGCCCTCCGCGTAGCTGCCGCCTATCAGTCCCAGGCCGACGACAAGTATCCGTGTACCGGGGGCGAGCATCACTCCTCCGATGCAGGGAACGAGTCCCTCTTGTAGGTACCGAGCAGCTTGAGCTTCTCGCAGACGGAACCGAGCTGCAGCATCAGGTCCTCTCCGTCGGGAGTGTTTACATTTCCCTCGAGCTCGACGAAGAAATAATAGTTCCACATCAGTTCCTTCATCGGACGGCTGTGGAGATTGCACATGTTGAAGCCGTGCGAGCCTATGATATTCAGCGTCTTGGCCAGCGAACCGGCCTCGTTCGCCACGGTGAACACCAGGATGAAGTGCTCGTCCATGCGGTTACGCCCGGCGGGGATGTTGCGCGTCCGCGTGAAAGTGGCGAAACGCGTGGTGTTGCCGCTGCTGGTATTCACGCGGCGCTCGAGGACCTCGAGCCCGTAGATGGCCGCAGCCTCCGCGGAGGCGATGGCGGCCACGGAAGGGTCATTGAGGTCCGCTACGTACTGCGCGGCCAACGCGGTGTTGGACATCTCCACCACCTCGTAGCCGCACTCGCGTACATACCGGTAGCACTGGGCCAGGGCCTGGGGATGGCTGACGACCTTGCGGACGCCGGCCTTCCCGGCTCCCTTCACGCCCAGAAGGTTCTGGCTCACCTCTACGTCTATCATCTTGTTGACATAAAGACTTCCGGAGAAGGCCATGTCCATCACGTTGCCGACATCGCCGGCAAAGCTGTTCTCTATGGGAAGGATGGCCGCATCCACAAGGCCCGACTCGCAGGCCTTGTATGCAGACTCGAAATCCTGGAAGGAAACGAGGCGCGCAGTGGGATAAAGGTGCTTCGCCGCGATGTAGGAGAATGCTCCCGGAACGCCGCAGTATGCGACCTTCATCTCCTGAAGGAGACGTTCCTGGTAAGCTGAGGAGGACTCGATCACCTTCTTCACGAAGGGAATGTAATACTCCTGCATCACCGGGTCGGAGACCAGCGACACATTGTTCTCCAGCAAAACCGCCTCGCGTTCGGCGTCCTTGACGGGCAGCCCGTTGGCTTTCTTGTACTCAGCGACTTCACCCGCGAGGTGCATGCGCTCGACAAAAAGCCTGGCCATTTCCTTGTCAATGGCACCGATTCCTTTCCTGATTTCGTCCAGCCTTGACATATTCTATGAATAAAGGAAGCGCTTGATGCTGCCCTTCGGAGTCTTCTCGAAAGGCTCGGTCTTCACTTCCACCTTGGTTATCTTGCTGTAAACCGGCAGGGTCCTGTTGGCCTTGACGCGGATCTTCTCGGGCAGTTCGGCCACGGAAGCGTCGTCGAGACCGGCCTTGCGGATGGCCTCCTTGTCGAGGGTGATGAGGGCAACGAGCTTGGCGTTGCGGTCCACTACTACGGAGTCTCCGACATAGTCGATGGAATTGAGCACGGCCTCGATCTCCTCGGGGAAGATGTTCTGGCCATTGGCGGAGAGGATCATGGTCTTGCAGCGTCCCTTGATGAAGATGTTGCCGTCCTTGTCCATTACTCCGAGGTCGCCGGTGCGGAGGAATCCGTCATCGGTGAAGGCGTTCTGCGAAGCCTCTGGATTGTTGAAATAGCCGATGCAGATGTTGGAACCCTTGGCCTGGATCTCGCCGATTACGTTCGCCGGATCGGGCGAATCGATGCGCACTTCTGCGGAATCGACCCTCTTGCCGCAGGAGCCGGGGACGTAAAGCCACCAGTTGGAGAATGCGAGCAGCGGCGCGGCCTCGGTCATGCCGTAGCCGACGCTGTACGGAAGACCCATCCTGCGGAAGGCCTTCTCGACATCGGGATTGAGGGCCGCGCCGCCCATGATGAACTGCTGGACGTTTCCGCCGAAGCTGGCCTTGATCTTCTCGACGACCTTCTTGTATATGACATTCTTGACTCCGGGGATGGAGGTAAGGACCTTCATGTACCACTTGGAGAGGACGGGCTTGATGGAATTGTTGTAAACCTTTTCCATCACGAGTGGAACGGTGATGACGAGATAAGGCTTGACGTCAGCCATGGCCTTGAGCAGCGTGGAGGCCGCAGGGGCCTTGCCGAGATAGTAGACGGTCACGCCGCAGGAAAGCGGATACATGAACTCGAACACCATGCCGTAGATGTGTCCCATGGGGAGCATGGAGACGATGCTGTCCTTCTTGCCGGCAGGGATGTAGCGGATGGCGAAATCGATGGAGGTGCTGAGGGCCTTGTACTTCAGCATGACACCCTTGGGGGCGCTAGTGGTGCCTGAGGTGTAGTTGATGATGGCGAGTTTGTCCTCGGTATCGGGGGTATAGTCGATGTCCTCGGGACGGACCCCGTTGGGATACTTGGCCGCGACGGCGGTATCGAGTCCCTTGAAGGCGTCCTCATACTCCTTGGAAGCGGCCCAGAGCAGGGAGAAATCCCCGGTGCAGACGATGAACTTCAGGTTGGGCACCCTGGTGACATCGAGCTTGGAGAAAGTATCCTTGTCCGTGAAGAGGGCGACGCTCTCGGAATGGTGGACGAGGCCGCAGATGGCATCCGGGGTGAAGTCCGCAAGGAGCGGGACGGTCACGGTGCCGTAGGTATTCGAAGCGAGGAAGGAGATGGCCCAGCGCGCGGAGTTGGGGGCGCAGACGGTCACCTTCTGGCCTTGGGTGATGCCGGTGGTCTCGAAAAGCACCTGGAGACGGGCTATCTGGTTTGCGACTTCGCCGAAGGTGAAGCCGTCGCCGCGCCAGTCGCACAGCGCCTTTTCATTCCAATACTTCCTGGTATTCTCGGTGAGGAGTTCCAAATAATTAATCATAATGCTTTTGCTTTAATGTTTATTCTCGAAATTTTTCAAAATTAAGGAATAAACGCGTGCGAACCTGCCGGCTCCGCTCCTTTTGTGGCGACTTCGGCCTAAATGTGGCGAAGTCAGCCGCGCATGGGCGCGCAAGGAAGTGCAAAATTACTCATAATCAGACAAAGTTGTGCAAGATTACGGTATTTTTTGCTTCCCGTTTTATTATATTTGCATCAGTTAGATTTCAGCGTCATGGAAGAAGAGAGAAGCATAGACAGGCTTGCACGGCACCTGATCAATCTCGGTGCCTTCGCCATCATTGCGGCGTTGTGCTGGTGTTTCCGGAGCGTGATCGCCTATATAATCGTCGCATTCGTGGTCTCCCTGCTCGGGCAGCCGATATTCAAGGCCCTGAAGGGTTTCACCATCAAGGGGAAGTCCGCACCGGACTGGCTCATCTCGATATTCACCCTCGTGTCCATCATCCTGCTCCTGACGTTCACCGTCACGCAGGTCATCCCTATCGTATCCGGCATCATCCGGGATGCCATTGCGATGAACAGCTCCCTGACCTTCGACCGCAGCATGCTTGAAAGGGTCGACGCATGGATAATCAGCGTTTTTCCCAGCGTGGGAAGGAATTTCGACATCATTGATTTCCTGCTTGGAAAGCTCAGGGAAGCAAGCAGCTTCTCAAGCGTGTCAAGCATTCTCGGCACTCTCGCCTCCACGGTCGCCGGCATCGCCGTAGGAATCTTTTCAATAGTCTTCATCTCGTTCTTCTTCATCAAGGACGAGGCCCTGTTCGGGAAGATTGTCGGTGCACTGGTCCCTGACCGCATAGAGGAGTCTGTCGGGAAGACCATCCTCGACATCGAGAGGCTGCTCTCCCGCTACTTCCTCGGACTCACCATCGAGGTGATGGGTGTAATGCTGCTGGATTTCCTCGGCCTGTGGCTCATCGCCCGCATCGGGATGAACTATGCCATCGGTATCGCCTTCATCGCAGGCATACTCAACGTCATCCCCTACGTCGGTCCGTTGATCGGAGACATCACGGGCATCATCCTATGCCTGATACTGAAATACGGCGCAGGAGTGGGTCTGGACGTCAACATCTGGCTCTTCATCCTGATTGTGTTCGCCATCATGCAGGGTACCCAGTTCGTGGACAACTTCGTCTATCAGCCGCTCATTTACTCCACCAGCATCAGGGCCAATCCCCTGGAAATCTTCATCGTCCTCCTTATCGCAGCCCACATCGGAGGCCCTGTCGGCATGCTCGTCGCCATACCCTCATACACCGTGATAAGGGTTATCGCCAGCCGGTTCTTCTACAAATACAAGCCGATACGCCGGCTCATCCCCAACAGGGAAGCGGAAGGATCGGAATAATCCCGCCCTCAACTTCAAACTATTGTTTATTTTCGTACCATGAAATCACTCGGAAACATTCTCTGGCTGGTGCTCGGAGGACTGCTTATAGCCATCATCTACTATCTTGTGGGGCTGCTGATGTGCATTACGATCCTCGGTATACCTTTCGGGCTGCAGCTTTTCAAGCTGGGGACGTATGCCCTATGGCCGTTCGGGCATGACCTGGTGAACGGCCCCGGAGAACCCGGATGCGTGTCGACCGTGATGAATCTCATATGGATCCTTCTGGGATGGTGGGAGATCGCGGCTATACACCTGGTCTGCTGCATCGTCTTCTGCGCGACGATCATAGGCATCCCCTGGGGTTTGATGCACGCCAAGATGGCACTCAACTCCATCTTCCCGTTCGGGAAGGAGATACGGTGAAACGAAGACTGCCGCCGGAGGATACCCTCCGGCGGCAGTCCGCATGATTACGATGTCGGGCTATCTGAGCCGCATCTTGTAGAATGAACTGTTGGTGGTCAAGAAAAGGTATTCGCCGTTCTTTCCGCCTACCTCCATAGAAATGGGCCTCTCCTCGATGTCGAAGCTCCTGACCTCCCTGCCATCCCTGTCATATACTCGGACCTGACCCGCTGCGACGTAGATGTTGCCATCCTTGTCATAGGCGGTAGCGTACTCGCCGTGCTTGACATAATCTCCTGTAGCAAAAAGAGTTCCGTCAGAATTGACATTAAAAGCATAAGTCCTTCTGGGATTCTCCCAGGCGATCATTACGGGCTCCTTCTGTCCCGGAGTCACCGCAGTAAGGTCGATGGAACGGCAAAGGTCGAAGAAATAAGGGACGATGGTGACGCCGTCCGGAGCCAGGAAACTGCGCTCCGGCAGGCGGCCGTCATAGACTTCGAGGAAATCCCCCGCCCTGAGGGCGTGGGAAGGATAAATGACCCGCGAGGGCTTTATGCCCGAAGTGGGCACAAGCCCGAGCGGGGTCATCGTGTCGGCCCCGGAACGGGTATCTATCGCATATGCCATAACGCCCCACATTCCGTTGCCCCATCCGCTGTAGTCGGAATTGGCGTCCGGGAATGAGGATATCATCTCTATCTTCTCCCCGCTGAAACCCGGCTGGCCCTCGTAGCGTACGATCACGATAAGGTTGTCCTCAGTATCGACGGCAAGCGAGAGGGGCCTGAACGGGTAGTCGGCCAGAAGCGTCAGGGCTCCTGTCGAAGCGTCCCATTTGTAGATCTTGCGCATGGCGCCCTCACAGAAGTAGACATTGCCCTCGCTGTCAGCAGCGGCTCCGGTCGCGAACTGATACTTGTATCCGATATCCACCGCCCTGCCGCGGGCAGGCTCCGTGCGTCGGCTGTTCTCCTTTCCGGTCACCCTGGCGTAGGAGAACTCCAGCGGATAGATGGATAGATTCTTGTTCACGTCATAGGCCGTGGCCGCAGTCTCGCATAGTATCTGCGTCCAGGCCTTGACGTTGCGGAACTCGATGTTCTCGCATCCGGACATCATCGTACCGAAGTCGCGCGGAACCATCACGCGTACGACACGGTAGAACCAGGTATTGGCGAAAGTGATGTTGCGGCAATTGTCCATGGTCATCGCCACACAGTCGGGTCCTTCACGGCTTTCCTCCTCATACTGAAGGGCATAGACCTTGTAATTCTCGACATTGCGCCAGCGGGACTCGAAGCGCACGTGGTGCTCGAGCGAGATGGCGAACATCCTGGAAGGAGTGCTGGTATTGCTGACATAAATGCCGGCCGAGGCATAGGAGTTGGCCGACCAGATGTCCTTGAACGTGCCGCCTCCGCCATTGGTGATCCAAAGACTCCAGTATTGGTTGTCCCAGGCCTGGTCCAGGCCCTGGGCGGCGATGGGGTTGTCCGGAGAACTCACGCGGGCTCCGAAGCCCATCATCCCGCCGAAACCGCCGAAGCCGCCGAAGCCGCCCATGCCTCCCGGTGCTGCTCCGGGACGCGCAGCGCCGCCGGGAGCCGCTCCGGGCGCGGGAGCCGCCGGGCGCGGCGCAGGCTTGCGCATCGTCCCGTGCCCGCCGACGAACTTCACGTCGTTGAGCAGGGAATTGGCCGAAGCCATCCATTTCATGCCGACAGCCCTCTTGTTGTAGCCGCCGGTGCATATACCGATGCCGGTGAAGATATTGTCACCGCCCTCGGAGGTCTCGACCATAGGGACAGGAGAGCCGAAGCCGCTGAAAGCGGGAGTGCTCTCCGCCAGGATCAGCTGAGTGGAGAAGGGATGCAGGCCTATGAGGACATTGCCGTCGCGGAGTTTGATGGTGTTGGTGATGCGGTACCATCCCTCTGGGAAGAACACGGCGTCATTCTCATCCACGGCCTTCTGTATGGCCGCGGTATCATCCGTCTCTCCGTCGCCGACGGCACCGTATTCAGCGACGCTGACCCATCCAGACATGTCCGGAAGGGCCGGGACCGTACGGGAGAAAACCGCAGGAAAAGCCTCCGGAGAGATCCTGCTGACGACCTCATACGTCGCATCCCCGCCCATCTCCTTCATCACGAGGCCGTGGACGAACTCGCTGATTACGTACGACTTGTCCCTCACGGGATAGTCCTTGCCTATTTTCGGGAGCGAGACCGCCACGGGGACGTTCCTGCAATGGACGTTGAGCATGTTGAGCTGGTTGGTCTCCCCTTCCTCGCCCGTCATGATGACTCCGGTACCAACGTTCTCGAAATAACAGTCCTCGAGGAACAGACGGTCTGCCATGTCCTTTTCGCACAGGACAGCGACAGGCGCGCCCTTGACTTTCATGTTGACGATGGCAAAGCCGGCGTTCCTGGCCAGGATCGCAGCCTCCTTCTGCCCCTCGAAATATGCGTCCACCATGGCTATGGGCCAGCTGGGCGAAGAGACGTTGGAACTGATGCCGTAACGTGCCCCGAAGAACTCTACGTCCTCCAGCTCGTTGCCAGCGTCGTACAGGCAGGCGAAGCCGTCACCGCCGTAGACCGAAACATGGCTGACGACTCCGTGCTGGGCGAGATGCGTGCGGAGGGCAATGGCCATGGGATTACCCTTCTCGATGCGGAAATCGACGTTGGAGATGCCGCTATAGAAGGTTCCGGCGCTGGCGTCCATCACCCTTTCATGGTTGGTGACGATGCCGCCGGTAAACCACATCATCGATGTCTCCTCCTTGTCGAATCCGGGGGTATTCCTCCCGAGGATGATCTCGGGGCGTTTCTTGCCATACCCGACGATACGGATGGAGCCCGGGACGTAAATGGTCCTGGACACGCGGTATTTGCCCTCGGGAAGGTACAGGGTACCGAATCCCCTCTCCTCCTTGATGGCGTTGAGGGCGGCCTGCAGCGCATCGCTGACATCGAACTTGCCGTCGGCACGGATGCCGAAGTCCTCCTCAGTGAAGAAGACTCCGCGGGCATCATCGAACTTCCGGGTAAACACCGAGACCCCTGCACTGGCCGTGAAGGAGCCAAGGATAGAAAGGCACAAAAGCAACGTAAAGATTTTTCTCATAATATGCTTGGCTGTCAGTTTTATACTATTCGTCATACATCGCCGCCCTTTTCCTGCAACTGGCGGCTATACCCTCCCTCAGGCCTTCGTCCTCACGGAATCGCCCGATGATCTGTGCGAGCCGTTCCACATCCCCGCACGGGAAAAGCACGCCCGCACCGCGGACGATATCACTGATGCAGGAGACATCACTGGCTACCAGCGGTTTACCGGAGGCCATAGCCTCCAGCGCCGGGAGCGGCAGACTCTCGTACCGGGAGGAAAGCACGACAAGGTCGGAGGCTGCGAGCAGCTCCGGGACATCATCGCGTCGCCCCAGGAAGCAAACCCGTTCATTCAATCCGAGTCCGTCCGCAGCTGCCCGGCAACTCTCCATCAATTCCTCGTGTTCAGGCTGTTCTGCCTCTCCCGCCAGCAGCAGCACGCAGTCGTCAGGAACCAGGGACATCGCCTTGATAAGCGTCATCTGATCCTTCTCAGGCCGGAATGCAGACACCATCAGTATTTTGAATCTGCCTTCTGACATCAGGTCCGGGGCAGGAACCGCATTCCTGAAGCGGTCGAGATCCACCCCGCTGATGGAAACCGTCTTTTTCCGTCGTAGTGATATGAATCTAAGGATACACATCTTACTTCTTGTCGCGTTCGTCCTCCGGGGCGGTCTTGATATAGACATCGTGCTGATTGAAGGGGATTTCGATATCGTTCTCGTGGAAGGCATTGTAGATCGCCTCCTTGGCGCGTGAAGGGAAGGTGTAATGCGTCTCCACAGTCGAGTAGAGTGCGACTACAAGGTTGACGGAGCTGTCTCCGAAACTGTCGAAGCGCACGTCGACCGGGAAGCTCGGGTCCACTATGTCCCTGCCGGTCTTATCCTTGGTCATCAATGGTTTGAGGGCCTCGAGAATGACTTCCCTCGCGCGGGCGACGTCGGTACCGTACCTCACGCTCACCGGAATCTTGAGGAACTCATAGTTCTTACCGCTGTTGAGGTTGCGGAACTTCTTGGTGAAGAGGTCGGTGTTGGTGAAAGCGATGAGCGAACCGTCCTCGTCCTCGACCAGCGTTGTCTGGTAACTAACCCTCTTGACTATGCCCCTGATACCGTCGCAGGAGATCTTGTCACCCACCTTGATGCGTCCGGCCATCAGCTGGACTCCGTAGAAGAAGTTGTTGATCAGGTCCTTGAGAGCGAAACCGACACCGGCGGCAAGACCGGTCAGAACGGTTCTGAGGGAAGAGGTCGGAACCTGCAGGATGGAAAGGGCTATGATTACATATATCAGCCAGCCAATTATGGAGAACAGCGTGTCGGAGAGCGACGTGTTCACGTCGGATTTCTTTACGGGCAGGGCCGAAGGACGCTTCCTGTCTGCGGCTCCCCTTAGCCTGACTATGCGGACCAGGTTTCGGACCAGATACACCAGGAAACGGAAAACGAAGAACAAAGCAATAATTATCAGTAGATTCCGCAGTGTCATATACTCGGCCCAATCCCTGTTGAACAGAGTCCGGTTCATAATGTCCGCGCCCGTCAGGGACAACTGATAGGCACGCGAAGTCAGCCTTATGCCCAGAGGGAAGGAAAGGAGTATGGCTATGGGAAGGACTACCATCCTGAGGAGGTCGTATATCCAGGTGACTTCGATGAAGTCTTCCTTGTCCTCAAGCGGGAGGAAGGGATTCTCCTCGTGATACCTGGCTTTCCTGATTATGACCCGACTCTCATTGTAGCGCTTCATCAGGTAATAGATCGTGGTGATGGTGTGGAGCAGCGCGAGCTCGAATGTCCAGAAGGTCAGAAGGAACACGCCGATCATTGAATAGCCCACCAGCGACAGGATACCGGCCAGCGACATTACGCACACGGACACCCACATATACCTGAGGTCCGTGCGGTCCACTTCCTTCCGGTACCGTACGTTGACACATGACTGCCAGATGATGAACAGCACAAGGGCGGGAGGGAAGATGAACGGGACCAGGCTCGCCGGCAGGAACATCGCCCTCAGCAGGATATTCATGAAAGCCAGCAGCAGCGTAGGGATGTAAAGGTTGCGCGAAGAACGAGCCTGGACTCCCTTGATGCGTATAAGCAAAGATACGAAGATGGCAAGGGTAAGCCAGGCGAACTGGGTCAGAAGGCGGTATGCCGGCTGCCAGTAAGGGCTTCCCCTGTCAGTATTGAAGAGTATTATGCTGACGACGAACAGAAGTATGCCTACAATAGCCGAAATGATGGGCTTGAACAACTTGAATTTCCTCAGCCGTGAATGCTTGAGTATCAGGTTGGTAATGACCAGTGCCAGCAGGAAGGCGAGGAGGAGCGCAAGGAGCGCGAGGACAGTGTAGCTGAGGATGCCCCTCCCTGTCGAAGGAACGATGTCGATGGGCAGTTTTCCCGTACCGTCCGAAGCCTGGTCAGGAAGGAAATGCTGCTCAAGGTCGCTCTTAACGCCGGCGATGAAGATATCCCAGTTCTTGAAAATGTCGAAGATGGTTGCATTCCCGCCGATGAAGATGTTCCTCTGGGTTTCGGCATAATTGGCCTGGGCGTAGTCGTATGCCTGCTGGAGCCTTCGCTTCGTGTCGGCGAAACCGATGCTGTCCTGCAGGGCGAGCATCACGGACTTGCCGTAAAGGGTCGCAAGGGCATCGGCATAGAAAAGGCAGCTGTCCAGCACGGCTTTCTCCACCGGATCCATCTCGGGCTGCTCCACTGGAGGTATTTCCAGAAGGAGGGAATCCACCATGGCGATGGAATCCAGCGGATGGCTCAGATACATGTCCCTGAGCGTCTCTCCGAGAAGCGAATACCGGCGGAGGCCCGAACGCGAAGCGGCAAGATACTTGTCGGAAAGGCGCGCATGCTCGCTGAACGAGTCATAAACGCGGGATACATTCTCCAATGCCAGGGCCATGTCGATGGCGAATCCCGGGCGCTGCGTATAAATCATCACCGCGACCTCGTCGGCAGAACGTATCATCTCGGCGATCTGCTGCCGGCGGGAACCGTTGTTCACCAGCAGCGAGTCAGACTCCAAAGCCTCACCGTAGGACTGTTTCAGCTCCGGCAGGAGATTGGTCAATGCCATTCCGTACTCCTTTTCCGGCTCAGCGGAGCGGAGCGGAAGCGCAAGGCAAAAGACCGCGGAGAGTATAAGCGAATATCTGAATACTGAACGGAAACGCATGGTCAAAAGCATTTATAAGTCAAATCCAATCGAAGCAAAGACACTGAAACCGATCACATCGCACCATTGTACCGCCACCTTGAGCGGTCCGACGACAGTCTGGCGGGCAAGCTCACCGCCGAAAGCGAGTAAAGGTGCAAGATTCTCGAACCCTTCAATAGTCCCGGCGTCGATGTAAAGGCCACCCCTGGCCGTGATGAAATTCTTGCGTGCAAGACGATACCTCAGGTCGAGCTTACCCGACACGTTGAAGTTGCGGCAGACGCGATAACCGGTCGGGAAACCGAAGAATGGCATCTGGCGTTCGGTATAACGGCCACCCATGAAACCTCCCATGGTTATGAGATGGCTGAAATTGAGATACTCCTGATCGACAGTGTACAATCCGGCATGGAAGGAAGGCAGGAATGTGAAATCGTCCCCGATGGAAAAAGCAGCTTCGGCGCCGGCAAGGATGGAAGCATAAGCCGGTACGGAGCCGTCCTTCGTGGGGGTGCCCCTTTTGGAGTTGTACAGGCTGGGGTCCAGGGAAATGCTGTACCCTTTGAATACATAACGCCCGTTCAGATAGAAACAAAGCCCCTTGGTAGGGAAATAGCCATCGTTGAAGGTGTCGTGTCTCAGGGTGACGAAGGCCGAGAGCCAATAACTCTTCCAGTCCCAGCCGATCCAGTGCTCACCATAAGACAAATAGTTCTCATAAGGATTCATCTCAGCCGTGAAGCCTGTTTTCAAGGAGCCGAAACGCATCCTGGAGTCCTCCAGATACAAGTCAATGGCGGAGGTCAGAAACTTGTTGCTGACATCAGCAGAATAGCCGGAAGTGGTGTTGATGAGCCTATTACGGAACGTGATGCCGACAGTCGGAAGACCTATCCTGGCCCTGTAAGCCAGGTCGAGGTTCAGTGAAGGGTTGGTCCCCAGCTTGATATCCCCGGTAAAACGATGTCCCGCCAGGCGCCTGGTACCCAGTCCGACATGCAGGGCGGCCGATACGAATTCATCGGTGTCGGCATGTATACCCACGGCAAAATCGTTTACCTGCCCCTTCTGGCACTCCAGGACCAGCGTATACGGTTCTTCATGACCTTCCAGGTGATAGGTGACCGATTCGAAGGCATTGGTACCGTAGATCTTGTTCAACAGTTTCTCCACCGTATCCCTGTCATAAATCCCGTTTTTCGGAAACTCGCTTTTATGCAGGATCTTGCTCACCTCGTCATCGTTGATGCCGGAGAAGCGGACCTTGTCCACATAGACGCCGGACTGGGCAAGATTCACCGCAGGCTTGTGGAGGACGACGTCAGGAGCCGGCCTGCCGGCCACCCTGGCCGCGATGGACTCGAACATATCCTTGCTGGCTATGGCGTTCTGATATCCCTGGTCTATGATGTCATCCACGCTCTTGTCGTCGAAGGAGAGCATGTTGTATCCCGCTAGCTCGTGATGGACGCCAAGGTCAAGCATCTCCTTCGCCGGTCCGAGCGCCCCGGAAGAAAGGAGAGTAATGGTCTGGAAGACGAAATCCACCGGAGAATTCAATTCGTCGAGACGGCGGTGTATGGACATGTCTGAACCGATGATGATGTCCGCGCCCATCTCCCTGGCTATGTCCACCGGGAAATTGTTGCGCATGCCTCCGTCGAGAAGTATCTCTCCATTGCCGCGTACAGCCCTGAAATAGAATGGGATGGCCATGGTGGAGCGCATTGCGGAAGTGATGCTCCCCTCTGTCCAGTACTTGGGCGCCAGGGTATACATGTCCGTGGCAACGCATGCATAAGGGATGGGAAGGTCGACGAAACTGAGGCTGTCCTGATATCCGACACTGACCGAACTGAGCATGTTGCGGACATTGAGGCCGAAGAGAAATCCGTCCGGCATGCCTATCCCGATCTTGTTCAGGGCTTCCTGCATCATGTCGGAGGAGCTGTTGCCCGCCTCCGCAGCCATCTTGTCGATTATCCTCTGCTGCTTCAAACGGGCGGCAAGGTCCTCGTTGTCGTAATGGAACGGGATGCGTATTACGAAGCGTTCACGATACTTGCGTATCTTGTAGGAGACGAAATCGTTGGGGATATTGTCCGACATCATCACCGGCCACTGTATGTCACGCACCAGTGAATCGAGCTGCTCATGCTTGTAACCGAGGGCGTAAAGGCCTCCGACGAGGCCTCCCATGCTGGTACCGGTGATGACATCCACAGGGATGCCGAGTTCCTCCATGTATTTGATCACTCCCAGGTGCGCGAGTCCCCGTGCCCCTCCCCCGGCAAGGACGAGCCCAACCGTGGGACGATACTGCCGGATGGAGTCCATGCGGGCCCTGACCCTTGCGAAGGCCAGGGAATCGGCAGCCGGATCCGCGCTGGGAAGTATCTGCGCGAACGAAGACAAGGAGAGCGAAACTGCGAGGACTAATGCAGCAACAAGCTTTTTCATCGGTTACGGTTTTGTGCCAATATACAAATATACGTCTTTTTTTGGAAAAGACGACCGTACGGTTGAAGCGTATTCTCTCCCCCCATCGGCACAAAACGAAGGCACGGCAGGGCCGGATGGCCTTGCCGTGTCATTCAAAGAATCCTTTAAAGAACCGTTACTGCTTGAATCTCAGGGTAATGTCTGCAGGGATACCCTCCAGGCGAAGGTTCCTGAGGTCTTCGTTGTAGTCGTTGCTGCGCTTCGAATACTTGCTCTCGAAAGCAAGGGCGCCTTCGCGGTCTCCGGTAGCCTGGGTCTTGAGGACGAAGGCGGTCAGGTCGGACAGGGCTTTCTCCATGACGTCAAGGTTGAGTTCATACTGGCCCGAAGGCTTATGCTTGAAAGCACCGGCCTCATTGAGGTAGTTGAAGATTATGACGCTGCTGCGGCCGAGGGCGGAAGCCTCGCCGAAACGCTCGGAACGGACGAGGGATGCAAAGAAGGTGGTAAGGGCGTCGGACTTGACGAAATAGTGGTTGCGGATGTCGAAATGCTTCTGGAGCTTGCAAACCAGAAGGACTCCGGCGGCATTGGACTTCAGCTCCTCGAAGGTGGCGGCTGCGGTTCCCAGGGCCTCCTCTACGCTTCCCTTGCCATTGACGGTCTCCTTCACGCCAAGTCCGTGAGCCACCTCGCGGAACACGATGTTCCAGAAGAATGCGTCGGCGGAGACATGCTCGGCGGTCTCGGCATCCAGAAGGCGCTCGCCCGTGGGCTTGATGATGTAGTTGAACTTCGAATTGATGATGTTCTGGAGCAGGATGGTACGGGTACCGCGGTCGCGCTGGACATCAGTATCGAAGGGCAGGTTAAGGGCGATGACCTTCACGCCGGCATTGGCCTTTCCGGCATAGTACAGGGCGTCGCAGGAGAAGATGTTGGAGCCGGCACCGGGCTGGAATGTCTTGTAGGCAGGATCTCCGGGGAGTTCCTCCTGCAGTTCGGCGATACGGGAAACATACTGCATGAGTTCGTTGGTCTTCGCCTCGTTCTTGAGCAGGACATAAGCCTCATAGGAGCGCTTGATACCGAGCAGCTGGTCGTCGGTGACCTCGTTGGGGCCGATCACAAGGTCCATCTTGCTGTCGTCCATGTCCAGCCATGCGAGGGCACTCTCGTAGTAGTTGTCAGTCTTGAGGGCCTCGGCCTTGGCGAGCAGGTACTCCCTCACGCTGGGCTTGATGGTGACATCGGCCGCAACCTTGAGGGCATTGTCGATCTTCTCGATGCAACCTTTGTATGCATCGTGATACCAGACGCTCTCCAGGGAGCCGTCGGCGGCGCGGCGGATCATAGTATAAGGGCTGTTCTTGTCAGGGTCGTCCCAGGCATTGAACTCCTCCACGGTCATGTCGGAAGGATAGAAGCCGGCTCCGGCCGGACGGTCGCCATAGCCCTCGACGAAGGACTTGCCGTCCATACGGTCCCAGGGACCGTAATTTATCTCGGCAAAAGCCTTCTGGGAAGCATCCTCGATGCCGTTGAGAAGGGCCTGCTTTTCGCCGAAATACTGCTGCCAATAGATGGAATCGACCACGTCGGCGGCGTAGCGGTAGAGCCTGAGCACTTCCTTGCCGTTGTCGGTAATGCCGCTCAGGTCGGGTGCATCGAAAGTAACCACTGCATAGTCAGCCACTCTGCGGGCAAAGGGAGACTCGGGAGCGTGATTGCAAGATACTGCTGCCACAAGTGTCAGGGCAGCGAGAAGCAAATACTTTTTCATATCGTTCTTCATTATGGTTATTATCAGACTATATTCAGTGAACTCGCAGCGAACAGCACCAGGTATCCGAGCACGATGCTCAGGATGCCCACGATGATGCCCATCCTGGCCATGTCCTTCTGCTGGATGAGGTTGGTGGCATAGGCCAGAGCGTTGGGCGGAGTGGAAATAGGCAGGATCATTGCGCTGCTGGAAGCGATGGCGACGCCGATGAGCACCGTGGATGTACCGCCGATGACATCGAGGGTGTCACCCATCGCAGTACATACGACCACGAGGATAGGCATCAGCAGCGCTGCAGTAGCGGAGTGGGAAATCAGGTTGGAAAGCCCGTAGCACAGCAGTCCGGACAGGATGACGATGAGGAGGGGCGAGAAGTTGCCGAAAGGAATGGCACGGACGACGAGGGTGGCGAGTCCGGAGCCGTTCATGGCATAACCCAGGGCGAAACCACCCGCGACCATCCAGATGACGGACCAGTTGATCTCTTCGAGGTCGTTTTTAGTGACTATTCCGGCCATGGCGAAGACCGCGAACGGAATAAGTGCAACTGTATAAGTATTGATACCGGTGACGGTATCCATCATCCAGAGAAGGATCGTGATGACCATGGTCACGATCACGAGGGTCGTCTCCCTGCCGCGCTTCATCTCCCCGTCGATCCTGAGTTCGATGGTCTTCTGGGAGAAGGGGAACAGCTTCTTGAGCAACATCCAGGTAATCAGGATCATGACGATCACCAGAGGCACCATGAAGAGCATCCACTGTCCGAATCCCACGCCAAGGGCCAAGCCCTCGGGATCGTTGAGGTATTTGAGTGCGATGGTGTTGGGCGGCGTGCCGATGGGAGTGCCCATTCCTCCGAGATTTGCGGCGAGGGGGATGCTGAGCGCCAATGCTATACGTCCCTTCCCGGCCTCAGGAAGCTGCTTGAACACCGGGGTGAGGAAAGTGAGCATCATGGCCGTCGTGGCGGTGTTGCTGATGAACATCGAGAACAATGCCGTCACGAGCATGAAGCCAAGCAGTATGTTCTCGCTCTTTTTTCCGAAGGGGGTGAGCAGAACGCGCGCGAGATGGACGTCCAGTCCGGTCTTGGTAGTCGCTATGGCAAGGACGAAACCACCGATGAAAAGCATGACCACAGGGTCTGCGAAACTGGCCATGACCTGCTTGTAGCTCAGGAGCTGGCCCGCCGACTCAGGATCGCATAACCACTTTATCCCGGAATCGGAAGTGAAGAGCAGCAGCAGGACCATGATGGAGACCGAAGTTGCCCATGCAGGGACAAGCTCCATCACCCACATGAGGGTGGCATAGACGAATATCGCAATGATCCTTTGCTGGACCTGTGTGAGGCCTTCCATCCCGAAAACCTCGGTCGGAAGGAACCAAAGTATGAGGAAAACGGCTGCCACGAAAAGCAGGCCTATCGTTTTTTTATTGAATTTCATGAGACTCTTGACCGATTTAAGCATCCTTTACATCATTCGTAAGCGAAACGGATATCGACGGGGATACCCGCCCTTTCCAAAACGCGCTTGTCGGAAAGGCTCTCCAGACCGGCAACGCCGTACTTGCCGATAAAGGCACGGGCGGCATCGATGTCGCCGTGCGCCTGGATGCGGAGGATCTCCGCGCCAAGGGTCTCCAGAGCCGACCATGTCTTGTCATAGTCTATGCTGTAACGGCCGGAAGGATTCCAGGTAATGGCCTTGGTCTCAAGCAGATAGTTATAGACGATGATATTGGCGACACCCGTGGGGTCCGCCGCGCCGAAACGGGCGGAGCGGATCGTGTTGGTGACGAAAGTGGTAAGTACATCCTCCTTCTGGAAGAGGGCGGAAATGCGGTATGCAGCGGCCTCCTGGGCACAGAGCCATGTGCCGAGCACATTGGACTTCGCCTTTTCCAAGGCCAGGGCTTCGTTGCCGAGAGCCTCTGCGACAGTTCCTCTGCCGTTCACGGTCTCCTTTACGCCAAGTCCCTTGGCGACTTCGCGGAACACGATGAGCCAGTAGAATGCGCTGGCATCCACATGGGGCTGGTAGACCTCCTCGAGAAGGGCGGTCCCTACAGGATGGACGGTGCGGTTGAACTTCTCGCGGATGATGTTGTCGAAGATGATGGTGCGGGTACCGAGCTCCTCCTGGATCCTGGCGTCATAGGGGAAATTGATGCCGATGACCTTGAATCCCGCATTGGTGTATCCGGTGCAATAGAGCACGTTGCAGGAGAAGATGTCAGACTCGGAACCCGGGACGAAATCGTGGTCCGCCGGGTCGCCTGGAAGCATTTTCTGGAACTCAGGGATGCGTGCGGAGAGGGCGTTGAGTTCTTCGGTGCGCTGGAGATTCTTCAGAAGGACATAGGCTCCGTAGGAAGCCTTCGTGCCGTAAAGGGCGTCGTCAACAGCCTCGACGGGACCGATGACCAGGTCCATCTTGCTGTCGTTCATTTCCAGCCAGGCCCTGCTGCTCTCGAAATAATCGTCGGTCTTGAGGGCGTCGATCATCTTGAGGAGATAATTCCGGACGCTTTCCTTGATGGTGACGTCGGCGGCACGCTGGAGATATTCCTCGATCCTGCTGATGGATGCGGCATAAGCATCGTGGTACCAGACAGTCTCAAGGCTGCCGTCGGCTGTACGGCGTACAAGCGTGTAGGGGCTGTTCTTGTCGGGATTGTTCCAGGAGCGGAATTCATCATCGCCCATGTCCGAGGGATAGAAACAGGCGCCGGCGGGCTTGCTGCCGTAGCCTGGCAGGAAGGGCAGCCCGTCGATTCGGTCCCAGGGGCCGTAATTGATTCCGGCATAGAGTTTCTCCGAATCATTCCCAAGGGATGCGAGGAACTCCTCTCCGTCGCCGAAATTCTGCTGCCAATATATCTTGTCGACCTCATCCGCAGCCTTGCGGTACAGGTTCAGAACCTCTTTCCCATTGTCGGTAATTCCGGTCAAATCCGGGGCCGGGATGGTCACCAGGGCATAATTGTCCACGAGCCGGCTGACGTCGGCACGCTCGCGGGTACAGGAAACCGTGACCAGGACGAGGATTGAACAAACAATTGTAAGCTTTCTCATATTGCTGATTTAAATATTTTGCAAATATAGGTATAAATAAGCATCTCTGTGCATTATGACAACGTAAATTAATGTTTTTAATTTCGTATTTTTGCAGTGTGAAATACTGAAACCTGTTTATGCAAGACCTTATCATCACTCCCGTTGAAGGGAAAAGAATGCTTCGGCAGTTCATCCAGTTTCCTCTGGACCTTTACAAAGAATGTGATAAATGGGTACCCGCCTTCGAGGACGACGAGTACAAGTCCCTTGGCCCTGACAATCCTTCCCTTGAATTCTGCGAGCGGGAACTCTTCCTGGCTCTCCGCGGCAAGGAGGTGGTGGGCCGCATCGCCGCCATCATCAACCACAACGCCAACAGGAAGTGGAATGAAAACACCGTGCGCTTCGGATGGTTCGATGTTGTGGAAGACTATGACGTCGCCAAGGCGCTGGTCGACCGGGTCATAGCCTGGGGAAAGGAGCGCGGTGCCGAGAAAGTCAAGGGCCCCCTGGGTTTCACCGACATGGACCGCGAAGGCCTTCTGGTAGAAGGCTTCGAGAATGAAAGTCCTTTCACCGTCATATACAATTACCCTTATTACGGGGAGTTTCTCGAAAAGATGGGCTTCACCAAGGATGCCGACTGGACCCAGCGATACATAGAATTCGGAGATGAGCTTCCGCCCATGATGAAATATGCGGACCTGGTGGAGAAGCGTTACGGCGTCCGCCTGTACACGGCTGCCACCCTGAAGCAGATGGCCCGTCGCGGACGGGAGATGTTCCACGTACTCAACAGCGCCTTTGCCGGCCTGTACGAATACAGCAAGCTGTCGGACGAGCAGATAGAAGGCTATGTGAAGCAGTATGTGCCCGTGCTGAACAAGGATATGGTGGCCTTCGTCGTCAACGAAAAGGATGAACTGGTGGCGTTTACCGTCACCATGCCCCATATCAGCGCCGGCGTCCGCAAGGCCAAGGGACGCATCCTTCCCTTCGGCTGGATACATATCCTCCCGGAGCTGAACCCCAGGAAGAACCACATCGCCGAAGGCCTCCTCATCGGCGTCCTTCCGGAATACCAGGCCAAGGGAGCCGCCCTGCTGATGTTCAAGTATCTCCACGAGAATTTCATAAAACTGGGGATCAAGCGTATGTTGCTCAACCCCCAGCTGGAAGACAACCACAAGGTACAGACCTTGTTCGGCGACTACGACCCGAAGCCTTACCAGAGGCGCCGTTCGTACGTGATGGAACTCTAGCCCTTCGCTTTCAGGACGGCGTCACAGACCTCTCCCACCGTCATCGGTGCGGGAGCGCCGTCAGGGAAGTGCATCTGGAATTTCTCTTCTGCCGCAAGCGACAGCACCAGCATGGTGAGGGAATCGATACCGAGTTCCCTCACCAGTTCGGTCTGGTAATCCGCCTTGCTCAGGTCAGTGTTGGGACGGATATCCTTGATGATCTCCTTGAGCCCGTCCAGAACTTCTTCCCTTGTCATACGCGTGCCACTTTCATGCTGCCCGTGCGCTTGAAATCTTCGGTGCGCACAGTCACTTTCATAATCTGGTGCGTAGTCGGCAGGGTGGCATTGATCTTCTTAACCAGTGCCTGCATATATGACTCGACTTCCTCCCACGTCTTTCCGTCGAAGGCCGGCATGAACGGGAGAATCTCCACCGCAATAACCTGATTGCCATTGAGTTCGTCTTCCTTCACCATAGCATCCCTTACGCAGGGATCGGCATAGAAGGGCTCTTCCAGGCTCTCGGGGCTGACGTTCTCTCCGTTGGAGAGGATAATGAGGTTCTTGATGCGGCCGGTGATGTAGAGGAAGCCTTCGTCGTCGAAGCGGCAAAGGTCGCCGGTACGCAGCCAACCGTCCTCGGTAAGGGCTTCAGCCGTGCGGACGGGATCCTTGTAATAGCCGGAGAAGACGTTGTCACCCTTGACCCACAGCTCGCCGTCCACGATCCTGGTTTCCTGACCGGGATAGATACGTCCGATGGAAGTGGGCTTTTCCTCCGCATCGGCATTGGCCGAGGTGAGGTTCGCGGTCTCGGTGAGTCCGTAGCCGAAGCAGAACTTGACTCCCATCTTCGAGAAGATGCTCACAAGACGCGGCGGCACATTCGCTGCGCCGGAGATGATCATCCTGAGGCTGGCGAGGAACTGGGGACCGTACATCTTGCAAAGTCCGGCGAGGATGTCGCAGATGCCCGGCACGATGACCAGGAGGGTGGGCTTGATGACGGGGATCTTGCCTATGGTGGCCTTCATGTCCTCGCAGGTGAACAGGAGGTTTCCGGTATAGAAGCAGCCGCAGGTGCCTGCGATGAGGCCGAAGACGTGGCTCAGGGGCAGGATGGCAATGTAACGGTGTACTCCGATGACGTTGCCCGGCTTGAAAATGGCATTATAGTTACCCCTCATAAGGGCACGGTGGCTGAGAACGGCACCCTTGGGCGCTCCGGTCGTTCCGCCGGTGAAGAAGATGGCGGCGGTGCTTTCAGGGTCGATATCGGCCACGGGAGCTTCAGTATCAGCGATGCTGGCTGCAGGAAGCACCTTGACCCCCTGCAGTTTGGCGGTAAGGGGCATGAACTCCTCGCGCACGAAAAGCGCGGCGATGTCAAACTTCATGCAGGAACCGATGACCGCCGGCTCCGGCAGCTGGGCCGGGAAATTCATCGCCACGTATCCTGCCGAGGTGACGGCGAGGAACAGTTCGATGGCGTCCTGGCTGTTGCGGTCGAAGATGCCGATGTGGGATCCCTTCGGAAGGCCCAGGCCCTCGATAAATGCGCGGCGGCGGGCAACGCGCTGTCCCAATTCTTTGTAAGTAAGGGTGTTCACGGTATCGGACAGAGCCGGCATATCGGCATATTCCTTCGTGAACCAGTCTACGAACCGCCCCATGGTGGGAAGGTAGGGAATCCTTTCAAACTCCTCCTTCGGCAGCATGGAATGGAAGTACTCTTGTGATGAAATCATGATAATATATTTAAAATTCAGTATTCTATCCTGCAAAGGTACAAAAAACCGAGGAATAATCCTCGGCTTTACGTAAATGCTCCTCAGACACGAAAAGCTATGTTCTTTCTGGCGCCGGATGCCGTCAGAAGGCGAGGAAAGGACGGACCTTCATCTTATAATTCACGCCATTATACGGGTAAGAGGTTATGTTTTTTGATTCACCCCTTATCTTGATAGTAGAGTACCATTTCCCCATCGCTTTCCTTTCTTCCACAGTTCCAAAGTTCATGCGGATTGCATTATTCGCACTATATTCAGAACTCGACCAATAATTGTCAGAAATGTTGCCTGCCTCGGAGGGATCGCCGAAACTGTCATAGGTAAGATTATGGTCTGCGAAATCCTGCGCCAAGAGCTCAAGCCGCCTGTTCAAGGACCGGATCAACAAATTCACTTTATCTTCATCACATTCCATCACACAAACCAAATTACCGGTAATGTTCCCGTATTCCAGCCAATTTGCCCATTGAGTATTAATCCATTCTTCCGCAGGATTGGCTCCTCCGAAGCCTTCGGTACTGATGGAGTAAATCCATTGCCCGATGGACGGAAGGAACCATCCGGTGGTTTTCCCCGAGGGCACTGATACAGCGTAAGCCTTTGCCTTGGACGCGGCCGATGTTCCCTCGCCCAGTGCGGCAATGATGGAATTGGTATTTGAATAACCGCTTAAGTTCCCGGCAGCGATTGTCCCTTTAGGATTTGTGACAAAAGGGCTTGTGCATTGAATACCGGTCTTATCTTTATCGCACCACTTCACGCCCTCAGTAGAAACATTATTTAGCGCCATCACCAGGCCATGTCCGAAACCGGCATCCTTTTCCGTTATAGCCTCGTCGATGGCCGCCTTGTCCTGATTCTCATAGTTATGATTCACATACACGATGATGCCTATGATGCGGGTATCCGGATCGGCAGGCCGCAGACGTCCATATGTACCGTCGCTCCAGAAAGGGTCTCCCAACTGGGGACGGTAAACGACCGTACGGTTAATCGTATATCTATTGTTGCGTTCCAAGACTTTACCGCTGTCCGAGAATTCTATTTTCCGGTCGCCGACCGTGAGCGTGAAAGCACTCACCGTCTGGTCACCGGGGACGACAGCCATGAAATGCACTTCGAAGTCTTCTCCGTTCGTCAGGGCGACGAAAGTCGTTTCTCCCGACGCCTTTCCACGCGTCGTGGCCAGGTCCAGCAGAGCCTTTCCGCCCCCTATCGAGCAGGAACCGTCGAAATCGAAGGTAACCGTAACGTCCAGGAAAGTGGCCTGCTGATACAGGGTGACCGATTTGGAAGACAAGGTCGTGTTTGCCGTGAACAGGCTGTATTTCTCGACGGCTTCCTTCAAGGCAGTGCTGCCAACTGTTACGTCTCCTATCAAGGCTGACGCATAAGAACTATCATCATCGTTGTCGGCATGGATGAGCGTTATCGCCAGACGTGTATCGGCATCCGGTTCGCCTTCAGAGACGTCGTATGACAAGTAGCCCGACCATTTCCCGTCCGAACCTTGGGACAGGTCGCCTTCGACATCGGTACGGTCCACTCCCACGACATGAAGCTTATCCCCTTGCTTGAAGGAAAAGGTCCCTTCACCATACGAAACCTTGGTATTCAAAGTATTGACCGTGAGGCTGAAAGGTATGGTCGCACGTTCTGTTACGGCAGCCGGATCCTCTCCTTCTTCAGGAATATGGGAATCCTCCTTCATTGCAGTGACATCGCACGCAGCCACAATGACGACAGCGACACAGGCGGAAAGGATCTTGGAAAAAAGATGCTTTATCATTGTCTTGGATCTCCTATCAGTTAAGCTTCGCCTCCCTCATTCACGCCGCCTTCATCTCCGAAGGACACGTCCACGTCCTTGACACTGACATCAAGGACACAGCACTCTACCTGAAAAACAACTGTTTCAAGCTGAGGAGCCAGATAAGGCATTCGGGAAATAGAGTTACGCATAATACATCAAAATCAGGAGTATACAGAATGCAAATTTAAACAGATTTTTACGTATCTTGCAAAGAAAAACGATATTATGGACAAAAGGATGATTACCGTGGCGGTTTCGCTACTTTTTGCTCTGACGGCATTTGCCCAGCAGTCGAACGTAAACCTCAGCTATAACCCTCAGAAAGACACCGAGGGATTGATTCCCTTCAGCGCCAATCTGAATTCTCCGCAGGTGAATGACGACCATACCGTCATTTTCCGGCTCAGGGCCCCGAAAGCGGAGTCAGTTGCCCTTTCGGGCGCGATGACCACGGTCCTGGGGGCCCGCGGGAACATACCTTTCACCAAAGGAGAAGACGGCATCTGGAACCTCACCATCGGCCCTCTCCCGGTCGACATGTACCAGTACAATCTCATTGTCGACGGGGTCAGCATGGCCGATCCCAACAATACGTATGCCGCCTTTACCGCCATGCCTCCTTACAGCGAACTGATCGTCCACGGAGACGGACCG